>Ga0233425_10001418_pt1 | contig 53941 bp, 44 predicted proteins | sample Watercolumn_Towu_2_FD_181712 | JGI IMG/M metagenome (GOLD analysis project Ga0233425, IMG submission 181712) | Freshwater microbial communities from Lake Towuti, South Sulawesi, Indonesia - Watercolumn_Towuti2014_140_MG | ecosystem: Environmental > Aquatic > Freshwater > Lake | place... | reverse complement strand
CGCGGCCGGCGTCCGCGACGAACACCGCCCAGCCCTCGCCGCGCTTGAACAGCGCGCTGGTGGGAATCAGCAGCAGGTCGGCGCCTTCCCATAGCACGAAGCGGGCTTCCACCCGATAACCGTCGCCCAGGGCCTGCCAGCGCTCGCGCGGGCTGACGATGTCGGCGAGGACGCGCACGCGCTGTTCCTCCACCCCCAGGGCGGAGACTTTGGTGAAGCCGGCCGGCTCCACCACGCGCACCCGGCCCTCCAGGACGCCCTCGCCGCCCCAGCGGTCGAGCAGCACCTTGGACCCCGGGGCGATATTCACCGCCGCCGTGGACAGCACTTCCACCATCACTTCCAGACTGGCCGGATTGCCAATCTCCAGCAGCGGCTGGCCGGCGCCGACGGCGCCCTCGCTCTCGTGCGGCACGGCGAGCACGTTGCCGGCCACCGGCGCGCTGACGGCCAGGGTCTCGGCCGGCCTGTCGGCGGCCAGCGCCGCGGCCTGGGCCAGGGTAGCGCGGGCGACGGCCAGTTCGTTCTGGGCCACCTGGACGGCGTAATCGGCGGCCTGGCGGGTGGCCTGGCCGGCCTGCAAGCGGCTGCGGGCCTGGTCTACCGCCGCCTGGGAAACGAACCGGGCCTGGCCCAGGGATTCGGCGCGGGCCAGTTCCTGCTCGGCCAGGCGCGCCTCGGCCTCGGCGGCACGGGCGCTTTCGCGCGTCCGGGACAGATTGGCCTGGGCGGCGTCGACCCGGGCCGCGGCCTGGGCACGGCTGCGCGGGTCCAGGCTGGCGGCGCGGGCGGGTTCGATGCGCGCCACTTCCTGGCCGGCGGCTACCCGGTCACCCACCTTCAGGCTGATGCGCCGGGCGTGCCCGGCCGCCGGCGCGGCGACGACATAGCGGTCGCGCACGCGGGTGCGGCCCTCCTCATCCACGGTCACCGCCAGCGCGCCCTTGGCGGCCCGGGCCAGTTCCACCGGCTGCGGCCTGGGCATGAAGCCGTAGCCGATGCCCGCGACCACCACCAGGGCCAGCAGCAGGGTGCCGATGCGTCCGCGCCATTTCATGTCATTCCCTCGTCTTCAGCACACCCACCAGGTCGAGCCGGCCCAGGCGATACCAGACCAGCAGGCCGGAAACCAGCGCCGACACCGCCACCACCGTGGCGCCCAGGGCGAAATTGTAGGGCTCCAGCACCAGCGGCAGGCGGTACAGGTCGGACTCGAACACCACCACCAGGATGCCGCACAGCCCGGCGCCCACCAGGAAGCCAAGGGGGATCGCCGCCAGGGTCAGCGCCGCCAGCTCGCCCAGCAGGATATAGGCGATCTCGCCGCGGGTGAAACCCAGCACGCGCAGGCTGGCCAGTTCGCGGCTGCGCTCGGACAGGGCGATGCGGGCACTGTTGTAGACTACGCCGAAGGCGATGGTGGCGGCCAGCAGCGTGGCCACCATGTTGAAGAACAGCACGAACTCGCCCAGGGTGGCGTAGAAGCTCCTGATGGCGGCGGCGTGCGCCACCATGCCCAGCACCCGCGGGCGGCCGTGCAGCCGGGCGTAGAGCCCGGCGGCCGCCTCCGGCTCGTGGGCGAGATAGGCGCCGGAGACCACGTCGCCCTCGCGCAGCAGCGTGTTCAGGGAATCGCGCCGCATGTAAGCGGACACGCCCAGGTACTGCTTGGTGATCCCCAGCACCGGCACCTCGATGACCTGGCGGCGGCCCTCCAGCACTTCCACGGTGAGGCGGTCGCCGGGCTTGACGCGCAGGATGGTATTGGCCAGGTGGTCGGTGAGCACGATACCGTCGGGCGGCACGGCCACCGGGCGCAAGTCGCTGTCCAGGGAGCGGTGCAGGCGGCCTTCGGGCTCGATGCCGTAGACGGCGGAGCGGTAGTGGTGCCGGCCGAAGCGCAGGTTGGCGGCGACATCGCGGAAGCCCTCGACATGGCGCACGCCGGGCAGCTGCGCCAGCTCGTGCAGGACGCGGCCGCCGGTGGGCTCGACGAAGGTCACCGCCAGATCCTCGCGGGCGGCCTGGCGAAACTGTACGTCCACCATGAAATCGATGGCGCCGCGCTGGTAGTTGCCCACCATCATCAGACCACCGGCACAGGCGATGCCGAGCACGGTGAGCAGGGATTTCAGCGGCCGCCGCTCGATGTGGCGCAGGATCATGCGCGAGGGCTGGTTGAGCAGCTTCTGCAGGCCGAGGCGCTCGAGCACGGTGGCCCGGTATACCACCGGCGTCTCCGGCCGCATGCCCTCGGCCGGCGGCAGCCGCGCCGCGCGCCACACCGCCAGCAGGGTGCCGCTCACCGAAGCCAGGCCGGTCACCGCCAGGGCGATGCCGATCACCCGCGGCTCCAGCACATAGTCCAGGTAGGGGAAGCGATAGAAGTCCATGTAGACGTTGGCCAGTCCGTTGCCGAACCAGGCGCCCAGGGCCACGCCGCCGGCGACGCCGATCAGGGTGATCGACATGACCAGCTTGAGGTAATGCCAGCCGATGGCCTGGTAGGCATAGCCGAAGGCCTTGAGGATGGCGATCTGCTCGCGCTGCGTGGCGATCAGCCGGGTCACCACGACATTGAGCAGGAAGGCCGCCACCCCCAGGAAAATCGAGGGAAATACCGTGGCCGTGGTCTGCAGCTGCTTCAGCTCCTCGGACAGGAAGCGGTTGGAGAACTGGTCGCGGCGTCCGTAGGCGCCGATGCCGCCGTAGCGCGCCAGCAGGGTGTCGAGCCGGTCGATCACCGCCTGCTCGTCGGCGCCCGGGGCGAGGGTCAGGGCGACGTTGTTGAAGGCGCCGTCCATGTCGTAGGCCGTGCCCAGGGCATGCCGGCCCATCCACAGCACGCCGTAGCGCTTGAAGTCGGGAAACATGGCGCCCGGCGCGATCTGGTAGACGTATTCCGGCGACAGCGCCACCCCCACCATGACCAGGGCCTTGCGCTTGCCGTTGATGACCGCGTGGATGCGGTCGCCCGGATGCAGTCCGTGGGCGTCGGCGAAGGTGTCGCTGACGATGGCCTCGTCGCCGCTGTAGGACGCCGGCCAGCGGCCGCGCTTGAGGTGCAGGGTGTTGAGCAGGGGGGTGCCGGTGTCCGGCAGCGACGACAGCACGCCGGTGACCGGGTCGGAGAAGCCCGCCACCTCGAGCTTCACCACCGCCACCACCCGGGTTTCCAGGCGTTCCACGCCGGGAATCTCCGCCAGCCGGCCGGCGAGCGCCTCGGGCGCCCGCTTCAGGCGGGTGAAGACCTGGCCGAAGCGGTAGTCGCGGTAGAACAGGTCGCGGGTACCGAGCAGGGAATCGTAGGTGGACAGGGCCATCACCAGGGTCGCCACGCCGCCGGCGATGACCGCGGCGATGGCCAGGGCCTGGCCGCGCATCAGCCAGAGGTCGCGCAGCAGCTTGAGGTTGAGGGCGGTCATGGCTATGCCCACCGGCCCGCTCCGGGTTGATCTCCCCCACCCGACCTCCCCCACGCGTGGGGGAGGAGATTGCTCCCTCCCCACTTGCGGGGAGGGCTGGGGTGGGGAGGCTTGCAAACCATTTCCATCACCAGCTCAACTCGTGCGCCGCCCGCTTCACCGCGTTGTGCCGCTCTTCGACGATATGGCCATCGGACAGGCGGATGACGCGGTCGGCCATGTCGGCGATGCCGGCGTTGTGGGTGATCAGCACGGTGAGGGTGCCCAGTTCCCGGTTGACCTTCTCCAGGGCTTCCAGCACCACCACGCCGGTGGCGGAATCCAGGGCGCCGGTGGGCTCGTCGCAGAGCAGCACCGCCGGGTTCTTGGCGATGGCGCGGGCGATGGCCACGCGCTGCTGTTCGCCGCCGGAGAGCTGGGCGGGGAAATGGTCCAGGCGCTCGCCCAGGCCCACCAGGCCCAGGGCCGCCTCGGGCTTCATGGGCGCCCTGGCGATCTCGGTCACCGCCGCCACGTTCTCGCGCGCGGTGAGGCTGGGAATCAGGTTGTAGAACTGGAAGACGAAGCCGACATGGTCGCGGCGGAAGCGGGTGAGCGCCTCCTCGCCGGCGCTGGAGAGATTGTGCTCGAGGTAGAACACCTCCCCCGAGGTGGGAGTATCCAGGCCGCCGAGGATGTTGAGCAGCGTCGATTTGCCGCTGCCCGAGGGGCCCAGCAGCACCACCAGTTCGCCGGCGCGGAATTCCAGGTCGATGCCGCGCAAGGCATGCACCTCCACCTCCCCCATGCGGTAGACCTTGGTCAGGCCCCTGGCCCGGAAAACGGTGTCCTGTGTGGCTTCAGCCATGCTTCAGGATAGGGCAAGGATGCTCAGGTTCCCTCCATACCTCGCAAACGCCGCAATGCCGCCTTGTCGCGCAGATACTTTTCCCTGAAATCCGTCTCGGCCTTGAGCGGGCCGTCGATGTCGAGCACCGGAATGGAGACGCCTTCCAACTCGATCCGCCGCAGGTGGGGGCGCATGGTCTGCCCCCTACACCGCCACCGGCGCCTTGATGCCCGGGTGCGGGTCGTAGCCTTCCAGGGTGAAGTCCTCGTACCTGAAGGCGAACAGATCGGTCACCGCCGGATTGAGTTTCATGACGGGCAGGACGCGCGGCTCGCGCGCGAGTTGCAGGTTCACCTGCTCCAGGTGGTTGAGGTAGATGTGGGCGTCACCCAGGGTGTGGACGAAGTCGCCCGGCTTCAGGCCGGTGACCTGGGCGATCATCAGGGTGAGCAGGGCGTAGCTGGCGATGTTGAAGGGCACGCCGAGGAAGATGTCGGCACTGCGCTGGTAGAGCTGGCAGCTCAATTTGCCGTCGGCCACGTAGAACTGGAAGAAGGCGTGGCAGGGCGGCAGCTTCATGTAGGGCAGTTCGCCCACGTTCCAGGCGGAGACGATGATGCGGCGGGAATCCGGATTGCTCTTCAGGGTGTGCAGCACCTCGGCGATCTGGTCGATGTGGCGGCCGTCGCGGGCCGGCCAGGCGCGCCATTGATAGCCGTAGATGGGGCCCAGGTCGCCGTGTTCGTCGGCCCATTCGTCCCAGATGGAGACGCCGTTGTCCTTCAGGTACTTGACGTTGGTGTCACCCTGCAGGAACCACAGCAATTCGTGGATGATGGACTTGAGGTGCACTTTCTTGGTGGTGAGCAGGGGAAAGCCATCGGAGAGGTCGAAGCGCATCTGGTGGCCGAACACCGAGACGGTCCCTGTGCCGGTACGGTCGGCCTTCTTCGTGCCGTGGGCCAGGACATGTTGGAGCAAATCGAGGTATTGCCGCATCAGACGCTCTCTTCCTTGAGCAGGTGCTGGTAGACCAGGTTCATGATGATCAGGCGCTGGGCCTGGTTGAGATCGCCAAACTGCATGCCGAAGGACTTCATGGGCTTGCCCTGCTCGTCGTCCTCCTCGCCCAGGGAACGGATGATGGCCGGCGTCTTCACATACTCCTCCATGTCGCCCAGCCTGACCTTGAAGGACAGCCACAGGGTCTGGTCCTTCCCGCCCAGCTTCATGGGCGAGAGCACCTTGGCGCCGCCGACGCTGATGTCCACCAGCTTGCCGGCACCGGTCTGCTTGCCCTCCTCGCTCTCGTGCACGGCGACGATGATGCTGGCCGGCGCCCGCATGGCCTTGCGGATGCGCATGGCCTGGACGCTGTCGGGATAGGACAGGTGCAGATAGGGGAAGGGCTGCAACTGCGCCTTCAAGACCTTGGCCTTGAAGGCGCAGACGTTGAGGCCGGAAAAGGCGCGCACCAGATAGGTCTGGCCATCCCGGATGAAAATCAGCTTGCCGTCCACCAGGGGGGCGGTGACCAGCAGGCTCTTGGGTTTCATCATGCCGATGACGCGCACGGTGAAGCGCTCGTTCTGGCCTTCCAGCAGCGGCTGCAACTGCAGCGTGTCGTCGGGCATCAGCTTGATGGCGTCGAAGCCGAGGGTTTCCTCCTGGGGTTTGGGCGCGCCGCCGCCATCGCCGGGCTTGCCTTCCTCCAGGGCGGACTGGGTGTAGTCCGGTCTTTCCCGCCGCGTTTCCCGGAACAGGCCCCGCTCCAGCAGGGCCTCGATCTGGTGTTCGCTTCTGACGATGACGCCACGGCTGAGCAGGAGGTTGTGGGCCGCGTCGTAGACCGAAAAAGGCAGGGGCTTGCCGATCTCGATCTCGGACTTGCGCACCGGCACCATGAAATCGTCGTCCGCCATTCCTGTCATCTCCTCGTTTGCGTCCTGTCCGGATGGAATTCGCGTCCGGGGGCTCAGCCCGGTATTGTAGGCGCGGGAACCGGAAAGTGAGACCCACGCCCTGCTCCGGGAAGCAGCCGTCTAATGCAGGCCGGACTTGCCCAACTCATCCAGGATGTCCAACAGCAGCCTTCGCCCCAGCGGCCCCATCCCCTTCAACAATGGCCCGGCATCCCGCTCGCCGTTCACCAGCCGGCGCATGAGCCCGCCCAGGCGGGCCATATCGCCGCCGGCGCGCAGCATCTGCTCGGCCATGTTGGCCAGGGCGGCCAGGGCCCGGGCATCGCCCCGGGCGGCGGCGTTGATCATGGCCGCCAGCCCGGGGGCGGCGGCGGCCGCCTCGGCCTGGCGGTCCAGGGGCGGCAGGCTGGCCGGGTTGTCGATGCCGCGCAGCACGGCGTCGACGATGATGCGGTCCTCCTCGTCCAGGCCCAGCCTGAGCGAGGCATCGCGCTTGCCGTCCACGATCTGGCGCAGGGCCGCCACCAGGCGGGGCCAGCCTTGCTGTTCGGCCGCCGCCAGGGTTTGCATCAGTTCCGGCAGGCGGTCGCGGTCGGTCAGCGCAGCCACCACGGCGTGGATGAAGGGCGCGTGCATGCGCAGCACCTGCTCGACGGCATCAGGCAGTTGTGCCACGCGCCTCCTCCAGCAGTCGCCATTGCCCGTCCGACAGCAGCTCAAGGGGCCGGAAGCCGCGTTTGTAGGCCATCTTCGCCGAGGCGGCGATCCAGTAGCCCAGGTACAGGTAGGGCAAGCGCATTTCCCGCGCCATGCGCATCTGCTCCAGCACGCCGTAGGTGCCCAGTCCGCGCCTGGCCAGGTCCGGCTCATAGAAGGTATAGACGGCGGACAGGCCATCCATGAGCCTGTCCACCAGGGACACCATGACCACCTCGCCGCGCAGGGTGTATTCGGCCAGGGCGCTGTCAACCCGGCTTTGCAGAAGGAAACCACGAAACTGTTCGCGGTCGTCGTGGTCCATGCCGCCACCGGGGTGGCGGGCGCCCTGGTAGCGCCGGTAGAGACGGTAATGCGCCTCGTCGAAAACCAGGGGCTTGAGGCGCATGGCCACATCCACGTTCCGCGTCCGGCAGCGACGCTGGGCGCGACTGGGGGAAAAATCGTCCACCCGCACCCGCACCGGCGTGCAGGCCTGGCAGGCATCGCAGCGGGGACGGTAGACGTGGTGACCGCTGCGGCGGAAGCCGAGGCGCACCAGTTCGCTGTAAACCACGGTATCCACCAAGCCGCCGGGGGCGGCCACCTGCGAGCGGGCCTGGCGCTCGGGCAGGTAGCTGCACGGGTAGGGCGCCGTCAGATAGAACTGAAGGCGGAAGATGGGCAGTTCGTTGAGGGAACTCATGGGCTGAATTCTACGGTCCATGAGCCCGGAAGGCCCGGTTCCCGCGTCAGCCGACCGAGCAATGCGATGAACTCCCGCCGCGGAATCTCCCGCGCGCCCAGTGAGGCCAGATGGGCGGTCTTCATCTGGCAGTCGACGACGCCGAAGCCATGGGCCGCCAGGAAGCGCACCAGATGGGCCAGTGCGATCTTGGAGGCGTCGGTCTGGCGCGCGAACATGGATTCGCCGTAGAACGCGCGGCCGATTGCGACGCCATACAGCCCCCCCGCCAACTCCGGGCCGCGCTCGCCTTCCATCCAGGTTTCGATCGAGTGTGCATATCCCGCCTCGTGCAGTGTGCCGTAAGCCGCGATCATCCGGGAGGAGATCCAGGTACCCGAAGCCCCTTCACGGGGCGCCGCGCAAGCCTCCATCACCCGGGCAAACGCCGTGTCCGTCCGCACCACGTAATCGGCACGGGCGAGGCGTTTCTTGAGGGAGCGCGACACCTTGAGTTCAGCCGGGAACAGCACCATGCGCGGGTCCGGCGACCACCACAGGATGGGTTCGCCCGGGTTGAACCAGGGGAAAATGCCGCGCCGGTAGGCGGCCAACAGGCGCGGCACGGAGAGGTCGCCGCCCGCGGCCAGCAAGCCATTGGGTTCGGCCAGCGCCCTTTCCACGGGCGGAAACGGATCGCCAGCCTGCAGCCAGGGAATCACCGGGTACCCTCCAGGGGTGGCGCGTATCGGTCCGGCCGAGCGGTGTGTGACGGCATGGACACCTCAGAACTGGAAATAGAGCGGTCCATTCTGCCGCAAGCGGCGCCGGACGCTCTCCCATGCCGGGAACAGGATTTCCACCTCGCTCCAGAAGGCGGGGGAGTGGTCGCGCCGGCGGAAATGGGCCAGTTCGTGGCAAATCACGTAGTCGATTTCCTCCGGGTCCGCCTTCATGAGCCGCCAGTTCAGGCTGACCACGCCCTTGGGCGACAGGCTGCCCCAGCGGCTGCGGGCGTCGGACAGGCGCAGCGGCGGCGGCGTGCGGTCCAGGCGGGCGGCGTGATGTGCGAGGCGCACCGCCAGGAAGGACCTCGCCTGGGACCGGTACCAGTGCCTGACCACGGCCTCGACGGCCTCCGGTTCGACGGCGCACAGCAGGCATCCCGCCTCCCGGCGCACGGCGGGACGGCCGTCCGGAGGCAGCAGCGCCAGGCTCAGCCTGCCGCCCAGCCAGGGCAGTTCGACGCCGTCGCGCCAGTGGAAAGCCTGCTCCCGAACGTTGTCCAGGCGCGCCCGCAGCCAGTCCGCGTGGCGTTCCAGGAATCGGTCCACTTCCTGCCGGGACAGGCGCAGCGGCGCGTTGACGGCGATCTCGCCCAGGTCAGTTACCCGCAGCGCCAGGGTGCGGCGGGCGGAACTGCGCTTCAGGCGGTAGACGGCATCATGCCCGGCGATGGGCAGGGGCAGGGTTTCCTCCACCCGGGTCGGCGGCCGCCGGCGTTTCAGCCAACTCAAATGCGCCAACTCCGGGCAAGGATGACTCCCCCCTTTGGAAAAACCCCCGTTCGGGGATAAAGGGGGCTGGGGGGGATTTCAAAGGCGCTGGGCAGCACCGGCGAATCCCCCCTCTCCCCCCTTTTGCAAAGGGGGGAACCTACATACCCCCTCACCACAAACCCTGCCGGGCCATGCTCCGGCGCAGCCAGGCGATCTGGGTCTGCAGCGGCAGCTGCTTGGGGCAGACGTCGTGGCAACCCAACAGGCTCATGCAGCCGAACACGCCGCTGTCATCGCCCACCACCTCGTAGAAATCCGCGTCGGAGCGCACATCGCGCGGGTCGAGGCGGAAACGGGCGATCTTGTTCATGCCCACGGCGCCGACGAAGTCCGGCCGCATCCGGGCCGTGCCGCATCCCGCCACGCAGCAACCGCACTCGATGCAGCGGTCCAGTTCGTAGACGGCTTCCGCCGTCTCCGGTTCCATGCGCGCTTCGAGCGCGTCCAGGTTGGGTTCGGCTTCCATATGCAGCCAGGCGCGCAGGCGCTCGCTCATGGCGCGCATCCACTTGCCGGTGTTCACCGACAGGTCGCCGATGAGTTCGAAACCCGGCAAGGGGAACAGGCTGATCTCGGCGGGCAGGCTGGCGGTGAGGGTGCGACAGGCCAGACCGGGCCGGCCGTTGATGACCATGGCGCAGGAGCCGCAGACGCCGGCGCGGCAGACGAAATCGAAGTTGAGGGACGGGTCCAGTTCGTCGCGGATGCGGGACAGGGCGATGAACAGGGTCATGCCCGGCGTCTCGTCCAGGCGGTAGGCCTGGGTGCGGAGCGCGTCCGCCGGGTCGCGGGGATTGTGGCGGAAGATAGTGAAATCTAGGGTTCTGGGCATGGTTCAGCGGGCTATGTGCGGATGAATCCCCCCTGCCCCCCTTTTCCAAAGGGGGGTTGCGAACCGGACGGCCAGGTTTCCGCCTTGAAACCATGGCTTCGTGCGCCAAGCTGGAGACTCCCCCCTTTGGAAAAGGGGGGCGGGGGGGATTCAAGCAATTGGCTGTTCATGGCAGGGGTTCGTCCAACCGCGCGTTGCGGCTCCGGTAGCGTTCCGGCAGGTATTGCTTGAAGGCCATCAGGTGGGATTGCAGGGCGTGCCGGTCCGTTTCGGCGGCGCGCATCTCGCCCACCTCGGCCTGGCGCAGGGCGGTGAGGGGGTGCTCGACGATGTTCTTGACGCCGTAGCCGCGGAAGCCCGGCGGCAGTTCCATGTGCATGATGTCCAGGACTTCGTAATCCAGGCTGGGCAGGTCGTCCCCGTCCTTCCAGCTGGCCAGGGTGCGGTTGAGCCAGTGCCTGTCGTCGCGTGCCGGGTAGTCCTCGCGGAAGTGCGCGCCGCGGCTCTCGGTGCGCTTCAGCGCCCCCAGCGCCACCGTCAGGGCCACCTTGAGCATGCGCGGCAGGCGGTAGGCCTGGACCAGTTCAGGATTCGCGTCCAGGCCGTGGCTGCGCAGCCCCAGGCGCCGGCTGCGCGCCAACAGCTCGGAAAGCTCGGCGACGGCGGCCTCCAGGGCGATGCCGTTGCGGAACAGGCCGACGCTGTCGGTCATGATGGCTTCCATGCGGCGGCGGATGGCCACCGCGTCCTCATCGCCCCGGCCGGCGGCGATGGCCGCGAGGTCGGCCTGCTCGCGCGCCAGGAACTCGTGCGCCAGGGCGGTGGAGAAGCTGGCCTCGCCCTCTTCCGACTGGCAGAAGTCGGCCACGTATTCGCCCAGCAGCATGCCGGCCACCACGGTTTCCGCCACCGAGTTGCCGCCCAGGCGGTTGAAACCGTGCATGTCCCAGCAGGCCGCCTCACCGCAGGAGAATAGGCCGGACAGCCAGGGCGACTGGCCGCGGCGGTCGGTGCGCACGCCGCCCATGGAATAGTGCTGGGTGGGGCGCACGGGGATGTAGTCCCTGGCGGGGTCGATGCCCAGGAAATATCGGCAGATGTCCTTCACTTCCCGCAGGTTCTTGTCGATGTGGGCGGCGCCCAAGCCGGTGATGTCCAGCCACAGGTGCTCGCCATAGGGCGACTTCACGCCCTTGCCCTTGCGCATGTGCTCGGCCATGCGGCGGGACACCACGTCGCGCGAAGCCAGTTCTTTCTTTTCCGGCTCGTAGTCGGGCATGAAGCGGGTGCCGTCGACGTCCTTGAGCAGTCCGCCGTCGCCGCGGCAGCCCTCGGTGACCAGGATGCCGGCGGGGACGATGGCGGTGGGATGGAACTGCACCGCCTCCATGTTGCCCAGACGGGCGACGCCGGTCTCCAGGGCCAGGGCGGCGCCCATGCCCTCGTTGATGAGGGCGTTGGTGGAGATACCCCAGATGCGGCCGTAGCCGCCGGCGGCGATGACCGTGGCGCGTGCAAGGTAGGCGGCGAGTTCGCCGGTGACGAGGTCGCGCACCACCGCGCCCTGGCAACGCCGGCCGTCGTGGATCAGGGCCAGCGCCTCGACGCGCTCGCGCACCGGGATGGACTCGGCGATCACCCGGTCCGAAAGGGTGTACAGCATGGCATGGCCGGTGCCGTCGGAGGTGTAGCAGGTGCGCCATTTCTTGGTGCCGCCGAAGTCCCGGGCGGTGATCAGGCCGTGGGCCGCGTCCCGCTCGGTGAGGGTCACGCGCTGGCCGTTGATGACCACCTCGTGCCCGCCCCGCCGTACCCGGTTCCAGGCCACGCCCCAGGCCGCCAGCTCGCGCGCCGCCTTGGGCGCCATGTGGGCGAACATGCGGGCGACGATCTGGTCGCAGCCCCAGTCGGAACCGCGCACCGTATCCTCGAAGTGCACGTCCTCATTGTCGCCCTCGCCCTTGACGCAGTTGCCCAGGCTGGCCTGCATGCCGCCCTGGGCGGCGACAGAATGGGAGCGCTTGGCCGGCACCAGGGACAGGATCAGGGGTTCCAGGCCGCGTCGGCGGATGCCGATGGCGGTGCGCTGGCCGGCCAGTCCGCCGCCGATGATGAGGGCATCGGTGTAGATGAGGTTCATACGATGACCGTCGGGGCAGACAACAAGTCAGTCCCCCCCTTTTCCAAAGGGGGGAAAAACCGTGGAAACCGGCCGGTAAGGCTCGCCGACGCGGTCCGCGTGCTCGATGCCGAGCTTGATGTAGGCCGCCAGGCTGAGCAGGCCCAGGGCCAGGAAGAAGACGGTGAAGGCCCATTTCAGGTACTTCAGCTTGCGCCGGGCGCCGTCGGTGAAGCCGCCCCATTTCACCGCCAGGCGATAGAGGCCGACGCCGGCATGCAATTCGACCAGGAACAGCAGGATCAGATAGAGGGGCCACATGAGCCCGCTCCAGACCCTGTCGGCGGACTCATAGGGGCCGATGAGCCCGGGCCGGGTCAGCATCAGATAGAGGTGGACCGGCGCCAGGAAGAACATGCCGAAGCCGGTGATGACCTGCACGAACCACAGGGTGGTGTCCCCGTGGCGCATGGCGCGCATGTGCCGCCAGTACTCGGCGTGCTGGCGCCAGTGGGTGGGGAATTTGCGCAGGGCCAGCCAGGCATGGACGACGAACAGGCTGGAAACCCCGGCGACGAACAGGGACACCAGCCAGGGATAGGCGCGGCCGAAAAAGAAATAGCCCTCGAAGAAGCGGGCCACCGTCCAGAAAGCGTCGTTGCCCAGCAGGATGGAGGAGACGAAGAACATGTGCAGCCACATGAAAAGGCCCAGGAACAGGCCTGTAGCGCTTTGCAGGATGTCGAGACGGGCGGGCCAGAGACTGGCACGGGGTAACGCTACGGGAAGTGCGGAGGATTTGTTCACGACTTCGAGCTCCGCTTGGAATTTTACGCCTGGCCGGGGCGCGGCTAAAGCCTTGACATGGTGCCTTCGATCCAGGCCTCGGTCTCAGCCAGCACCTGGGTGGCCTTGCGACCGGCGGTGGGAATGGGCGGGCCGATGACCACGGTGATCAGGCCGGCCTTCTTGACGAAGGCACGCTTGGGCCAGCAGCGCCCGGCATTGTGGGCCACCGGCAGCACCGGCACCCCGGCCTTGGCCGCCAGCCAGGGGCCGCCGACCTGGTAATTGCCCTTCTCGCCCGGCGCCACGCGCGTGCCTTCCGGGAAGACCAGCACGCAGAAGCCGCCCTTCAGGCGCGCCTTGCCCTGCAGCTCGATCTGCTTCATGGCCTCGCGGCCGCCGCCGCGGTCGATGGCGATGGGGCTGAACAGGGCCAAGCCCCAGCCGAAGAAGGGGATGCGCAGCAGGCTCTTCTTCAGCACGAAGGACAGGGGCGGGAAGATCTGCTGGAAGGCGATGGTTTCCCAGGCCGACTGGTGCTTGGAGAGGATGACACAGGGTTCCTTGGGCAGGTTTTCCAGGCCCTCGACGCGGAAGCGGATACCGAGGACGACCCGCGCCAACCAGATCACCACGTGTCCCCAACGGCTGAGGATGCGGTAGCGCGGCAGCGGCGGCAGGAAGAACAGCGGCAGGATGCAGCTGACGAAGAGAACGGTGAAGGCGGATTTCAGCAGGAAGAACAGCAGGGAACGCAGGAAAAGCATGGAAGCGGCTGGGTGTGGGTTGGCGGGGACGGATTGCCATCGAGGCTGAAAGCAGGCGCGATCTTGCGCCGCCTCAATCGGTCTCGGAAATGATGATGTTGGCGACTTCGCGCAGGTCCTCGAAAACCTGCACGCCCTCCGGCAGTTCGCCGCCTTCCAAAGTGCGCACACCCTTGCCGGTCTTCACCAGCATGGGCCTGGCGCCGACGCTGAGGGCGGCCTGGATGTCGCGCAGGGCGTCGCCCACGGCGGGAATGCCCCTGAGGTCCACGTGCAGGCGCTGGGCGATCTCCAGGAACAGGCCGGCCTTGGGCTTGCGGCACTGGCAGCGGGAGTCGGCCGCATGCGGGCAAAAGAACACGGCGTCGATGCGCCCGCCGGCCTGGGACACGAGCTTGTGCATCTTGGCGTGGATGGCGTTGAGGGTGGACATGTCGAACAGGCCCCGCCCCACCCCGGACTGGTTGGAGGCCACCACCACCCGGAAACCGGCCTGGGACAGGCTGGAGATGGCCTCCAGACTGCCGGGAATGGGCTTCCATTCCTGCGGGCTCTTGATGAACTGGTCGGAGTCGAAGTTGATGACCCCGTCGCGATCGAGGATGACGAGTTTCATATGATCTCCATGCGGCTCCGCACTTCAGGGCGACATATCGGCTTGCAGGCCAAGCCACCAGACCCCGCTCATGCCGCCAGGCGCGACAGGTCCGCCACCCGATTCATGTCCCGGTGCAGGATGGCCAGCAAGCCCAGGCGGTTGGTGCGAAGGCTGGCGTTCTCGGCATTCACCATGACGCCGTCGAAGAAGGCGTCCACCGGCGCCTTCAGTGCCGCCAGAGCCTTGAGGGAACCAGTGTAGTCGCCCGCCTCGAAGGCGGCGTTGGCGACGGGTTCCACCTCCGCCAATGCGGCATGGAGGGCGCGCTCGGCGGCTTCCTGGAACAGCGCGGCGTCAACGGTCGCTTGCACCTCGCCTTCGGCCTTCTTGAGAATGTTGCCTACCCGCTTGTTGGCAGCGGCCAGACTGGCTGCCTCCGGCAGCGCGGCAAAGGCACGCACAGCGGCGAGGCGGCGCTTATGCTCAAGTGGCAGATCAGTAACCTCTAGAACCGTATCAACCATTTGTTCTGAGAAGCCTTGTTCCTTCCAGTAACCAACAGATCGCTCATTTATGTAAATGTCAACGAGCTTCCAAACAGGTAATCCCTCATGCGGAAGTTGCTTCTGAATCAACCCTTCGCTAAATGCTCCAACTGCCACAGTTTCGAGTAGCCAGCGTTGAGAAAGAGGTAATTCGGCCTCAACCAACATTCGGACAATACCCAACGCATGTCTGCGTAGTGCGAAAGGATCTTTGTCGCCAGTTGGCACTTGGCCGATGCCGAACATACCCACCAGGGTTTCCAGTTTGTCCGCAAGGGCCACAGCCAAGCCCACAGCGTTGCGCGGCAGGGTGTCGCCGGCAAAGCGCGGTTTATAGTGGTCCTCAATGGCGTCGGCGATGGCCGCCGGCAGGCCGTCGTGCAGGGCGTAATAGCGGCCCATGCTGCCTTGCAGTTCCGGGAACTCCCCCACCATGTCGGTGAGCAGGTCCGCCTTGGCCAGCAGAGCAGCCTGTTCCGCCTGCATCGCCAGGGCCTCGCCGCCTAAGGCCGCGCCGATGGCCTTGGCGATGGAGCACACCCGCTGCACGCGCTCGCCCTGGCTGCCCAGCTTGTTGTGGTACACCACCTTGGCGAGGTTCAGCACACGGGATTCCAGGGTCTTCTTGCGGTCCTGGTCGAAAAAGAACTTGGCGTCCGCCAGGCGCGGCCGCACCACCCGCTCGTTGCCGCCGATCACTGCCGACGGGTCGTCCGGGCGGATGTTGGAGACGATGAGGAATTGGTTGGTGAGCCTGCCGTGGGTATCCAGCAGCGGGAAGTACTTCTGGTTCGCCTTCATGGTCAGGATCAGACATTCCTGGGGCACTTCCAGAAATTCCGGCTCGAATTGGCAGAGCAGGACGTTGGGGCGTTCCACCAGGGCGGTGACCTCGTCCAGCAGGGCATCGTCCTGGATGGGTTTGGCGCCGCCGCCGCCGCCGGCCGCGACGGCTTCCAGCTGACGCACGATCTCGGCGCGGCGCTTCTCGAAGCCGGGAATGACCGCACCTTCGCTTTGCATCTGGGCCTCGTAGCTGTCGGCCTCGCGGATGGCTATGGGATGGCTGACGGCCTCGAAGCGGTGGCCCTGGGTCTCGCGGCCGGCACTCAGGCCCAGCGTGGAAACCGGCACCACTGCATCGCCGTGCAGGGCGACCAGGGCGTGGGCCGGGCGCACGAAGTTGACCGAGCTCCAGCCGTCGGCGAGCTGGTAGGACATGACCTTGGGAATGGGCAGCCTGGCCAGGGCCTCGTCCAGGGCCTTCTGCAGGCCGGCGGCGAGGGTGGCGCCGGCCACCACGGTGTCGAAGAACAGGGCCTCGGCCTTGCCATCCGGGGCATGCTTCAGCCGGGGCAACACACTGGCATCCAGACCCAGGGCGGCGAGCTTTTTCAACAGGGCCGGGGTGGCCTGCCCGTCGGCGTCCAAGGCCACGTTCACCGGCATCAGCTTGTGGGATACCGGCTTGTCGGCGGCCTGGGCGGCCACCCTGGTGACGTGCACGGCCAGGCGCCGGGGCGAGGCGAAGGGGGTGGCAGCGCTGTCGGCGGCGGTCAGACCCTGGGCCTTGAGGGTCTCGAACAGAGTGCCGGCGAAGGCCTCCCCCAGCTTCTTCAGGGCCTTGGGCGGCAGTTCCTCGACGAACAGTTCGACCAGCAGGTTCTTCGTCGTCATGGTGGCTCCGGCCGGCCTATCGGCCTTAACCTGCGCTTCGCGCACGTTAGCCTTCTCCGAAATATCGCTAACACTCATTTTCAGGCCGCCTTCTTCTCGATCTGGGCCAGCACTTCCTCGGCCCAGGACTTCGGCGCCATGGGAAAACCCAGGCGGGCGCGGGAATCGACGTAGCTTTGCGCCACGCTGCGGGCCAGGTTGCGGATGCGCCCGATGTAGGCCGCCCGCTCGGTCACCGAGATGGCGCCGCGGGCGTCGAGCAGGTTGAAGGTGTGGGCCGCCTTCAGCACCTGCTCATAGGCCGGCAATGCCAGCTTGCTCTCCATGAGGTGCTTCGCCTGCTTTTCATGGGCGTTGAAGGCGGTGAGCAGGAATTCCACGTCGCTGTGCTCGAAGTTGTAAGTGGACTGCTCCACCTCGTTCTGGTGGAACACGTCGCCATAGCTGACGCCCGGGGCGTATTCCAGGTCGAAGACGTTGTCCACGCCCTGCAGGTACATGGCCAGGCGTTCCAGGCCGTAGGTGATCTCGCCGGTGATGGGCTTGCAGTTGATGCCGCCCACCTGCTGGAAATAGGTGAACTGGGTGACTTCCATGCCGTTCAGCCACACTTCCCAGCCCAGGCCCCATGCCCCCAGGGTGGGGTTTTCCCAATCGTCCTCGACGAAGCGGATGTCGTTCTTCTTCAGGTCGAAGCCCAGGGCTTCGAGGGAACCCAGGTAGAGCTCCAGGATGTTGGCCGGAGCCGGCTTCAGCACGACCTGGTACTGGTAATAGTGCTGCATGCGGTTGGGGTTCTCGCCGTAGCGGCCGTCCTTGGGCCGGCGGCTGGGCTGCACGTAGGCGGCCTTCCAGGGTTCGGGACCGAGGGCGCGCAGGAAGGTGGCGGTGTGGGAGGTGCCGGCGCCGACTTCCATGTCGTAGGGCTGGAGCAGGGCGCAGCCCTGTTCGCCCCAATAGCGCTGGAGGTTGAGGATGATGTCCTGGAATGCAGGCATGGTTTCGGAAGGCTTTGAAAAGAGGGGCAATTCTAACCGCTCCGCCACGAGGGCACGATTCGTGTCGAATTCCCGACATTGCCGGACGCCGACGGCTGGCTAAATTGGATATACGTATCCTCTGACAGACGGGCCGGGTTTGCCCTGGCCATTTCCGGAGAAGAACAATGTCACGCCCCCGGCCCCTCCACCCCTGGCTCTCCCTGTGGACCCTGCTGCTTGCCTGGCTGCTCGCTCTGCCCGCCGACGCGGCAAAGCTGGTTCCGGAAAAGACCGCCATCGCGGTCGGTGAAACCGTCTATGTCAAGCTCGACGCCGATCTCGCCCTCGGCGTGAACTGGACGGCCGGGTCGGAACTCCAGATTCTCGCCTCGGACGGCAGCGGCGCCACGGTCAAGGGTGTGAAGGCCGGTACCGCCACGATCACCGCCAAGTGGCTGGGCGGCAAGAAGTCTGCCCAGATCAGCGTCGGTGACGTCGCCGCCAGCAAGGACCAGCCCGAGGACGACAAGGAGGCGGTCAAGCTGGAAGGCCTGGCCCGGGCCATGGGCATGCCCGACCTGGACGCCCGCATCGCCCGCATGCTGTTCGAGGTCAACACCGGCAAGCGCACGCCCAAGCAGTTCTATGAAGGACTGGCCAGGGCCGGCGGCAACATGTTCGACGTCATCAAGGTGCGCTCGCGCCTGGTCGACCATGCCGACCAATCCTTCACGCGCCAGGTCATGGGGCCGACCTTTTCCGAGAACGGCACCCCCGTCGAGCAGAAGATTCTCACCTGGCGGCGCCAGGAGACCCTGGCCGCCATCGACGAGGTGGTCAAGCGCTTCGTCGACTCCGGCCGGGTGCCGGCGGACGGCTACGCCCTGCTGATCTCCCATGTCGGCAAGTGGGCCAACCAGGCCGACCGCTCGCTCACCTTCACCGGCGACATCGACTTCAGCTTCGTCAGCAACGACACCGCCCTGGCCGAGGCCATGAAGGAGGCCTACGCCGAAGTCATCAAGCGCCGCACCGGGCTCGATCCCAAGTCCCTCGACTCGGTCTGCACCGCCCACGGCAAGGCCGGCCTGGAGGTCTACATCGGCCGCCACGGCATGGCCTTCGCCGAGGAACAGATGAAGATCAACGAGCTGGTCGACATGAGCACCGGCGCCCGCACCAGGCAGGACCTCGACCAGGTCGCCCACCAGCTGACCAGCGAGCGCGACCTGGCCGCCAGCCAGGGCAAGGAACTGCCCAAGCCGGCCCTCAACACCGAGCCCGGCCTGTCCATGGAGATGGCGCGCCACTTCCAGCACGACATCGTCGGACCCAGGCTGTTCGACGTCGGCAACGCCATCGTCAAGGCGGCCAAGTACCTCGACCGCAGTTACAAGGCCTTGGACAAGGCCGGCGGCCAGCCGGCCGATCCGGGCATGGCCGCATTCGCCCGCCGCATCACCGAACTGGCCAACGCCAAGCCGCAGACCCGGGCGACGCGGGACGAGACCCTGCGCCTGATCTCCGAGCAGCTGGGCAGCCCGGCGCGTACGACCTGGGACATGGGCACCCAGAAGCTGGTCCTGAGCATCGATGCCGCCGCGGTGGAACGCTTCCACCAGGCCGCCGGCCGCGCCCTGTGGGACACCGTCCGCCAGGGATCCAACAAGCGGACGACCGAGCTCGACCAGCGTCTGCGCGACCTCCTGGACCGCCAGAACAAGGGCGACAAGGTCGACGAGGACGTCGCCAAGCTGCGCCAGGAGATGGTCGATCTGGTGGACATGGTGGAAGCCGAGGTCAAGGCCGCCCACGGCGCCGACATCCCCATCGAGGTGCACACCAACAACGCCAAGGTGCGCGCCATGCTGGACACCCTGAGCAAGCGCTTCGGGGTCAAGAAACTGTCCGCCGAGGAGCTGAAGGACAAGAAGTTCGTCGAGGAACTGCTCAAGGCCGAGATGGCCCATCCCGACCCGTCGCGCCTGAAGATGGTGGCCGGCTACATCATGGACCGCACCGCCCGGGCCGCCGAATTGAGCATGTCCGGGGTCGAGAAGACCAACCAGCTGCTCGACATCATCGACGACCGGTTGCTCGGCCCCCTGCGCGGCGATTCAGAGTTCGCCGACTTCGAGGCGGAAATGAAGCTGGTCCGCCAAGCCAACATGGACCCGCGCCTACGCCCCGAATCGATGGGACGGCTGTCCGCCCTCAAGATCCGGGTGGCGAGCAATATCAAGGCAACCAATATGTACCTGAACGAGAAGCTCCAGGCCACCGCTGCCGGCCGCCAGGGCATGAAGTTCATGATGGTGTACGGCCTGGTGGACGAGATGCAGGCCTACCGCGACGCCTTCAACGAAAAGGGCTGGGGCGGTTTCGCCACCGAGATCTTCAAGCGCCGCATCCCGTTCGGCGGCGCGGTCGAGAGCGCGGTCATGGGCAACACCCTGCGCGCCGGCTGGGACGTGGTCACCACCCTGATCCCGCCCCTCGCGCTGCCCGAGGCCGCCTATGGCCTGGGCACCATGATCGGCACCCAGGTGAAGTCCACCTACTGGAGCGAGCAACTCGCCCTGTTCACCGACAGCCTGTACGCCGACGCCATCTTCAAGGTCGAGGGCGAACAGCAGTACGAAAAAGCCAAGGTGAACGTCTATCGCCTCGTGCGCACCTTCCACAACAACATGCCGCTCGACCTGCACCGCTTCGCCGAGATGCGCAAGGACCAGGTCGAGGCCCTCGCCAAGGAGGTCGAGACCGGCCGCGTCAACTGGCAGGCCTACAAGAACAACTTCAAGGGCCTGACCGAGTGGCTCGACGTCGACGCCACGCTGAAGGCCAACCTGGCCGCCAGCGACCCGGCCCTGATGCTCCTGGAAGAGATGGCCAACCACGAAGCGGTCGGCCCCAGGCTGATGGACCGCCTGGCCGAGAAAGGCCTGGCCCGTTGGGAACAGGTCAAGCTGGGCTACGTGGTCAAGCTGATCAAACACCTGGAGGAGCGCAAGCAGGCCGACGACGCTCTCGGCCGCGGCGCCCTGCCCGAGCTGTTCGCCGAGCTGCGCAAGGTGGCCGCCGATCTTGCCATCGAGGACGAGGTGATGAAGGGCCTCGACACCGAGGTCGACACCAGCAACCTCAAGGGCCTCATCAAGTGGCTGTGGGACGTCAAGCGAGGCGCTCTGGGCCAGGCCCCGACCGAGAGCGAGACCACCCGTGCCGCCCAGGTGGTGAAGAAGTACCTGGACGCCTACAAGCAGGTCCAGGCCCTGCGCGACCAGGCCGCCGGCCAGCTGGCCAAGGCCGCCGTCGACGTCAACACCCGCTACCTGACCACCGGACTGTTCCTGACCGGCCGCGCCGACCCCGACCTGGCCGCCGCGCGCAGCTGGATCGGCCAGATCGAGACCGCGCGCAAGGCCATGGCGAACGCCATCCTGGCCATCAAGCGCAGCTTCCTGGCCAAGGCCGGCCTGGACAGCGCCGACCAGCCCTACCTCGACCGCGCCTTCGCGCACGAGGTCTGGATCAAGCCCTACCAGGACGGCAACGCCCGCCTGAAGAAGGCCTGGATGGCCGACTACGCCGCCGGCCACGTCAAGGAACGCGACAAGGTCCTGGCCGAGTACAAGGACTGGCTGACCAAGCTGGGCCCGGTCCAGCTCACCGTCACCGCCACCGACGCCAAGGATGCCAAGAAGAAGGTCAGCGGGCTGAAGATCGCCCTCGCCCCGACCGACGAACTGGGCAAGCCGGTCAGCGCCAGCGCGGGCGGCAACCAGGTGGTGATGGCCGTGCCCATGGGCCGCTACAGCCTCACCGCCAGCGCCCCCGGCTACTACGATGCCACCCGGAGCGTGGTCTACGGCCGCGGTCTCACGGCAACGCCGAGCGAGAACATCGCCCTGACCCCGACCGGCAAGGACCCCGACAAGGACAAGGATAAAGACAAGGACGGCAAGCCGGACGACGGCGGCCAGGACGGCGCCAGCACGGTCATCGGCCCCGACGGCAAGCCCGCCAGGCCGGCCAAGCAGGGTGCCGGCGGCAGCGCCAGCGGCCAGTTCCCGGGCGAACCCTTCAACGGCATGCAGATCTCCTACGGCTTCAGCGGTTGCAGCCTTCCCGAGATGACCGACAAGCCCGGCTTCACCACCTCGCGCACCTACAAGGGCCGCCTCGGCAGCGGCACCATGACGGTGTCCGGCAGCGCCCGCATGGGCGCCGGCTACGGCGCCACCCTGTCGGTGTCGGTCAGCGCCGGCGGCGAACACAAGGAACACAAGGTCTACATCAAGTCCGGCTTCCCCGGGTTCAACACCGCCAGCTTCAACCTCACCATCCCGATCCCGGCCACCGCCACCAGTGGCGGCTTCGGCATCCGCATGGACGGCGAATACAACGCCGGCGGCCGCGGCCTGGTGGTCAGCGGCTCCTGCACGGCCGACGGCCCCGAGGGCGCGGCGCCCAAGGGCACCGGCGAGCTCAGCGTCGATCTGAGCGGTCCCAAGGAACCGGTGCCGCTCGGCAAGGAGGCCGAGGTCAGCGCCAGCGCCAAGGGCGGCCGCTTCCCATACAGCTACGCCTGGAGCGGCGCGGCCGGCAGCGCGGAACGCGCCAAGGTCAAGATCACCCGGCCGGGCAGCCAGCAGGTCGCGGTCACGGTGAGCGACAGCGAAGGCAAGCGCGCCGGCGCCAACCTGACCATCAAGGTCGCATTGCTGAAACTCGAGTTGGCCGGCCTGCCCGGCCAGGCCTACTACGGCAGCCGCAGCCGGCTCGAGGTCAAGGGCCTGCCCGACTTCCAGCCCGCGCCCGACCCCTGCGCCGGGCGTGAATACACCGGCAGCAACCCGTTCGACGAATGCATCCGCATCCGTAACATCAAGACCGTGCAGACGGCCTCGCCCAGCGGCGTGCCACCGCCCGAGATCAGGCCGAGCGACGTCGGCCGGACCACAGCCCCGGCGCGCGTCAATCCGGAGGCCAAGGAAGGCGCCTACCGCTTCGTCTGGCAGTCCGAGCCCGGCCTCACCTTCGAGCCACCCACCAGCACCGACGGCACCACCTGGGTCACCTATGACCGCATGGGCCAGGTCAAGGTCTGGGCCGAAGTGCACCAGATGATCGAGGGCGCCTGGCAGACCATCGGCGAGACCGAGCAGAAGACGGTCAACGTGGTCGCCCCCGCCTTCAGCCTCCAGTTCACGCCACCCGACGGCCAGGGCAAGGTCGGCCAGGAGGTGCGCGCCAAGATCGTCGCCAAGCCCGAGGTGCCGGACAAGCTGATCGACTACCGCTGGTTCGACCCGGCCTCCGGCAACCGCATGGAATACACCCAGAACGCCGGCGAGATCGGCTTCAAGATCAAGGACACCAAGCCCATGAAGCTCGACGCCCTGGCGCGGGTGCCGCACCACGGCGACGAAATCGCCAAGATCGCCGGCAGCTACACCGGCGTCGCCTACGACGTGAAGATCAGCCCGCCCAAGGCGCGCGGCCCGCAGTTGCAGGTCTGGGTGTGCGACACCCAGCTCGGCAACGCGCGGAACTGCGGCATGAAGGACATCCCGCAAGGCCAGTTCGCCACCTTCCAGGACATTTTCCTCACGGCCCAGGTCACGCCCGCGCCGCAGTCGCCGCGCTACCGCTGGACGGTCGACCCGTCCGGCTCCTGCGGCCTGCCCGGCAGCGGCAGCGAGCTGCGGCTCAATTGCAGCAACACCGGCAGCCACACGGTCAGGCTCCAGGTGGCCGACGCCGACAACATCCTGCTCGGCGAGGCCGAGACGGCCGTCAGCGTCTCGGTCAGCGACAATGACGTCAAACAGGCGCCGAAGTCCAGGGAGGCCTGGGAGAAGCTGCAACAGGCCAAGCAGCAGGCCAATGACGGCCAGCTCGACCCGGCCATCAACCTCGCCAACGCGGCAACCGGCCTCGACCCGAAGAACACCGAGGCGAAGGACCTGGCCAAGCGCTGGAGCAACGAGCGCACTTCCGTCATCCAGCAGCTCGACCGGGCGAAGAAGGCCTTGCAGGCCAACAAGCCGGACGACGCCCAGAAGGAAATCGACGCGGCCAAGAAGCTGCACCCGAAATACCCGCCCGTGCTCGATGTCGAGAAGCAGCTCGCCGACAAGCGCAAGGGCCAGGGCATCTCCGGCAAGCAGCCGGCGGAAACCGGGGCCATGCCGCCGGCCGTCGGCGCCGTGCAACCGGTCAGCCTGGCCGGGGTGGGCGGCAACAGGGGCACGGTGCGCACGGTCAAGGGTGTCGCCATCGACGACAGCTCCTGGATCCGCTTCAAGTCCACGGACGAGAACCGCAGGAGCCTGGACATCCCGGTGCCGGCCCCGACGCGGGCCGCGGCGGTGGCCATCGTCTCCAACCTGGACGACGCCACCTATCTCGAACAGGGCAAGACCATCGCCCGCATCATCGTCAGCAAGGACACCGGCGACGAGGCCCTGGATATCCAGGCCGGCGTGCACAGCAGCGAGTGGAACTACGGCGTCGGGCCCAAGCACAAGCGGGTGGACGGCGCCGATATCGGCGACAACCGCTTCCTGGTCGTCCTGCCCCTGGCACGCCCGGGCGTGGTGAAGGGCCTCCGGATCGAATACGTCGAGACCAACGCGCCCAAATGGTCCGGCCACGCCCCCGGCTTCTGCCTGCGCGGCGTCAGCCTGGTGGCCGACACTGCGGGGCTGTCCCTGACGCCGCCCGCCGGGCAGGCCGCCGCCACACCCCCCCTGGGCGGCGGCGCCACGGCTGCGGTCGCAGGCAAGTGGCGCACCAGCGAGGGCGAGCTCACGCTCACCCAGAGTGGCCGCGCCGTGAAAGGCAGTTATAGCAACGACGGTGGCGAGATCGTCGGCGAGATGAACGGCAACGTGCTCGAAGGCTACTGGATCGAGAACGGCTCCGCCGAGCGCTGCACCACGGCGAAGAACGGCCGCTTCCACTGGGGCCGCATCCGCTGGGCCTTCGACGGCAACAAGTTCGCCGGTACCTGGAGCTATTGCGACAAGCCCGTCGCCAGCGGCGGCGGCTGGAACGGCGAACGCATCGGCGACGTGCCGGCCGGTTATGTCCCGCCGGCCGGCACGGCCGGCGCGGCATCCTCCGGCGGAAAAGCTGCCGGGATCGCGTCCGACGAGGAATGGACCGTGGTGGAAACCACATCCGGCATGTACCGGCTGGAACGTTCCTCCGGCGAGGCCAGGATCGCCCGCCAGGCCAACAATCCCGGCGGCCTCCAGCACGCCGGCCTGCGCCTGAACCGGGGCCTGCCTGTCACCGGAGACTTCACGGCCCAGGTGAGCTTCGCCGACGCGCGCATCGACGGCGGCCTCAACCAGATCGAACTGCAGGCCACCTTCGCCGACGGCGGCATCTTCTACGTGGTGCGCGACCGGGAGCGCAGCGGCAGCCACATCTGGGCGCCCAACCTCCAGGGCGACGCGCCCTGCGGACGTGCCGGCACCCTGCGCATGGAGCGGCGCGGCGAGACCGTCACCGGCTATTGTGACGGCCGCGCCATCTGGTCGGCGCCGCGCAAGGCCGCCCTGACCCGGCTGCAATTCGTGTTGCAGAACAACGCCAGCAACGATCCCATCTCGGCAACCTTCCGCGATTGGCGCTTCAGCGCTGCGGCCGGTTCTTCGCCGGCGCAGCCCACTCCGGCCGGCGGCGGCCTGATCGCCGCCTATGCCCTGGACGGCGACGGCCGCGATGCGTCCGGCAACAACCGCCACGGCAACGTCCAGGGCGCCAAGGCCACGGCCGACCGCTTCGGCCGCGCCGGCGGCGCCATGCTGTTCGACGGCAAATCCTTCATCGAACTGCCCCTGGACATCAACCCCGGCGCCCTGCCGCGCCTCACCTTCACCGCCTGGGTGCGCGCCGATGACGCCAGCCCGGTGCGCCAGGTCATGTCCCACGACAACGGCGGCTACGACCGCTCCCTGGGCATCGACACGCGCGGCGGCGGCCACGGCTGGTCCGCTTTCGCCGGCTCCGGCGGCGTACTGGGCTTCAGGCCCGTGGAAAAGGGGCGCTGGACCTTCGTCGCCGCCGTCTGGGACCAGCCCGCGCGCAAAGTGCGCCTGGTCGTCGACGACACGGTGATGGAAAAGGACGGCGAGGCCGGCGGCAGCGACCGCAAGCCCAGCCTGGGCCGCAATCCCGGCTACGGCGAGCACTTCATCGGCGCCATCGACGACGTGCGCTTCCACGGCCGCGCTCTGGACATGGGAGAGATCCGCGCCATCCGCGGCGGCCAGGATGCGGTCGACATGCCAAGCGGCCGTGACTACACCTACCGCGATGGCGGCCGTGACTACACCTACCGCGATGGCGGCCGCGACTACACCTACCGGGATGGCGGCCGTGCCCAGGGCGGTTACCTGCGCATCGAGGCCTGTGTCGACGGCAGCGACTGGATCGGCATCGAGGACGGCCGCCTGACCCACCGGCATCGCGGCTTCGACCAGATCGGCACGCATGGCGGCTGCCCCGCCTCGCACAAAGTCGCGGGCGGCGGCTTCCTGGTCGACGGCCTGCCCATCGCCCTGAACCGCCTGCCCCTGCCGGTGGGCTTCAGCGGCATCGGCCGCTTCGAGGTGGAGCGCGGACGCGGCCAGGTGCGCATGGACGGCGCCAACCGCATCCTGCTCGACGACGACGGTCCGGGCGGCTCCGACGTCTACATTGTCCGCCTGTATCCGACCGCCGCAGCGCCGGCGACACCGTCGGGCCAGGGCACGGTCAGCTTCGACAACGGCAACATCGGCGGCGTCGGCAACGGCCCCAGCCAGCCGACCGTGTTCACCTTCAACGAGGCGCGCGTGCTCACCCTGATCCAGAACTACCACTGGAACAGCGCGCGCGGCGCCACGCCAGGCAGCATCGCCGTGCGCGAAGCCGGCGGCCGGGTCTATGGGCCCTGGCCGGCCAACGGCAGCCCCGGCCAGGGCGGCGTGCCCAACGCCTACTGGACGGCACGGCCGAACATCACCCTGCCGGCCGGCACCTACACGGTGATCGACTCCGAGCCGGCCTCCTGGTCGCATAACAGCCAGTCCGGCAACCGCGGTTTCACCCGGGTCGAGAGCTATCCGGCCGGCGCCGACGCCATGCCGGGCGGGCGCGACTACACCTCGGCGCCAGCACGAAGCCAGCTGCTCTTCGAGGTCGGCAACATCGGCGGCGTGGCCAACGGCCCCACCAAAGCGACCCGCTTCACCCTGTCCGCGTCGCATGTGATCACCCTGATCCGCAACTACCACTGGAACAGCGCGCGCGGCGCCACGCCCGGGAACATCGCCGTGCGCGACGGCAACGGCCGGACCTGGGGCCCCTGGCCGGCCAGCGGCAGTCCCGGCCAGGGCGGCGTGCCCAACGCCTACTGGACCGCCACCCCGAACGTGACCCTGCCGGCCGGCACCTATACGGTGGTCGATTCCGACCCGGCCTCCTGGTCGCACAACGCCGAGTCGGGCAACCGCGGCTTCGTCCGGGTAGAAGGCTATCCGGCCGATCCCGGACAGCCCGGGAGCCAGGCGATCACCGGCAATGCCAAGGTCGACGGCGCGATCAAGCAGGTGGACGAACTGCTCGATGCCGTGAAATCTCTCAAGGGACTTTTCGGGAAATGAGAGGGTGAGCCCGCCGCGAACAATAGCGCGCAGCCGCGACACCAGCGCCGGCTTGAATCCCGGCCGGATGCAACACGCAGAACCGGCCGGGGCAGCGATGCCACCTCCCAGCGCGTCCCCCATCCTGCCCTGGCTGCTTGCGGCGACGGCGCTGGCCTACGCCAACGCCCTCGCCGCCTCCTTCCAGTTCGACGATTTCCGCGTCATCGTCGACAACCCCAGGGTCCACGGCCTGGCGGCCTGGTGGGCGAGCATGCCGGGCATACGGCCGCTGCTCAAGCTGTCCTATGCCCTGAACTGGTCACTTTCGCCCGCCGCCTTCGGTTTCCACGCCGTCAACCTGCTGCTGCATACCATCAACGTGGCCCTGGTATGGCGGCTTTCGCGACATTTTCCGGCGCCGCCGGGATGGGAAGCGGGACGCCACGAGCGCGCCCGCCTGATCGCCACCCTGCTGTTCGCGCTGCACCCCGTCCAGACCGAGGCGGTGACCTATGTCAGCGGCCGTTCCATGAGCCTCATGGCCCTGTTCGGCCTGGCTGCCCTGCTGGCCTGGCTGGAGGCCGGACACCGGCGGCCGCGCGCCTGGAAAGCCCTCGCGCTCGTGTTGTTCGCCGCCGCCCTGGCCAGCAAGGAGGTGGCGCTGGTGCTGCCCCTGGCCCTGTTGCTGCTGCCACCGCCGGGCGAGGCCGCTCGGGCCTGGCTGAAGCCCGTGCTGGCGGCCATGCTGCCGCTGGCGGGGCTGCTTGCCCTGCTCGGCTACGGCTACCTGCTCGGCACGCCGCCGCCGCGCGGCCTGGCGGCCAACCTGGCCTCGGAAACCCACGCCCTGTTCTACCTGGCCGGGCAGCTGCTGCGCCCCCTGGCCCTCAACATCGACCCGGAATTGCCGGAATTCCCGGGCTGGCGGGCGCTGCCGCTGCTTGAAGCCGCCGGCCTGCTCGCCCTGCTGGCCTATGCCTGGCGCCGGCGCCGCGACCTGCCGTGGCTGTTCTTCGGCCTGGCCTGGGGCCTGCTGCTGCTGCTACCCACCCATAGCCTGATCCCCCGCGCCGACCTGGCGAGCGAACGGCACCTCTATCTGGCGGCCCTGGGCCTTTACTGGATCGCCGGGGTCGTCCTGGCCGGCGCTCCGATCCTGAGGCCGGCACCGCGCTGGCTCGCCATCGTGGCCGGCCTATGCGTGCTCGGCGTCGGCCTCACCGCCTTGCGCAATGCCGACTATCGGGACGAGATCAGCCTGTGGCGCGCCACCGCGAAACAGTCGCCGAGCAAGGCGCGGGTCTGGAACAACCTGGGCTATGCCCACGCCCTGGCCGGGCAGGCGGAGCCGGCACGGACAGCCTTCAGCGAAGCGTTGCGCCTGGATCCCGGCCACCCGCGCGCGCTGCGCAACCTGCGCGACCTGGAGGCCGGACGATTTTCCCGCTACCTTTCGCCCGTTTCAGCTTCCCCCACCTCCACCGAGCGGAGTCCGCCATGAGCGCCAACAAGAACATCGTCTGGGAAACCGACCTGCGCCTGTTCGGGCCGGAAATGCTGAAGGGCTGGAGCCTGGCCATGGTGGCCACCTGGCTGGTGATGATGCTGATCCTGGGCACGGTATTCCTGGCCCAGGGCGAGACCGAGTCTCTGGGCGGCCTTGCCCTGGCCGCACTCGCCGGCGCCGGCGGCTTGTGGCTGTTCGGCCTCCTGGTCATGGCCGTGTTCTTTCGCGGCAAGTACCGCGTGCGCTACACCGTCTCGGACAGCGGCGTGCGCATGGATACCCTGTCGCAGGTGGCGAGAAAGGCCAATCGCCTGGCCATCGTGCTCGGCGCCCTTTCCGGTAAGCCCGGATTGCTCGGCGCCGGACTCATCGGCCGCGCGCGCGAGTCCGAGGCGGTGGAATGGGATGGTGCCTTCCGCGCCGTACTGCGCCCGGAACGCCACCTCATCGTCTTCAAGGGGCCCTGGCGCAGCCTGCTGCTGGTGCAGTGCCTGGCGGACAACTACGCCGCCGTGGCCGAACGGGTGGGGAAGGAAATCGCCCGCCACGGCACGGCCAAGCGTGTCCCGGCCAAATCGCCGCTGCCCACCTACCTGCTTCGCACCCTGCTGGTGACCCTCGCCAGCCTGCCCATCTTCGGCCTGCACGAGGAATACCACCTCGACGTGTTCCTGCCCCTGCTCATGTTCTGCTTCGCCCTGGCCACGGTCTGGCTGATTCCGCTGTTCGGCTGGGTGGTGCTGGGCAGCCTGGGATTCATCGCCTTCAGCGTGGCGGCCAAGCTCACGCAGAACATCCCTTCCTTCTTCGACCCCGGGCGAAGCTTCCCGCGCTTCGAGATCCTCGGTTCGGACGACTGGCTGCTGCTGGGGGTCGCCGGCCTGGGCGCGGCCTGGCTGGTATGGCTGTCGGTGGGCGCCGTGCGCGGGCGCATCGAATCCGCCCTCACCGCGGACTGGGGAAACATGGGGGCGGGCTGAGCGTCGCGTCAGGCGGAATGCTGTCGGAAACTCGTCGGGCTGCACGGTCTTTCGCCGCCCCGATTCGCCCGTACCGTGCAAACCCCGCGCCAGTGCTGGGTTTCAGGCCGGAAAGGCGGTCGGCACGGGGCTTGCAAAGTCATGGTGGACATAACGGAGGACACCATGACACTCACCCTCACCCCCAGCCTGACGATCCGCATCCGACGCGCCGCCGACAACGCTTCGCGGGTGATCCATACCCATACCCGCCGCCTGTCCATCACCAGCCTGTCCTTCCTGAAGATGGAAGTGATGGTGTTCAAGTACCACGCCAAGTGATCAGGCCGGGATGACCAGGGTGGCCGCCAGGCCGCCGCCTTCCCGGTCGGACATGTCGACGCGCCAGCCATAGGCGTCCGCCAGTTGGCGCACGATCGCCAGCCCCAGCCCGCTGCCCCCCTCCTCCCGGCTGCGGGAGCCCTCAAGACGATAGAACGGGCGGAACACCGCCTCGCGCTGTTCCACCGGGATGCCCGGCCCCCGGTCAAGCACGCCGATACGGATTTCCCGTTCGCCGCATTCCAGGCTCAGACCCACCGGCGCCTCGCCGCCGTAGCGGCGGGCGTTGTCGAGCAGATTGCCAACCACGCGACGCAGCGCCACCTCGCCGACGCGTGCCGCACAGGGCGGTCCCGACCGCCACTCCACCGGCCCCAGGCGGGCGGCCTGTTCGGCCAATTCGCCGAGCAGGCGGTTGAGGTCACACTTGACGAGTTCGTCCACCTTCAGGGCGCGGGCGAAAGCCAGCATGTCGCTGATCAGTCGGTTCATCTCGTCCAGGTCGCGCTCCATGCGCGCCACCAGGGCCGGATCGCCGTTTTCCAGCATGGACAGGGCCAGCTTCATGCGGGTGATGGGCGTGCGCAGGTCGTGGGAGATACCGGACAGCAGCACGGTGCGGTTCTCCAGCAGGGCGCGGACTTCCTCGGCCATACGGTTGAAGGCGGCGGTGAGCTCGCGGATCTCCAGGGCGCCGGTCTCCGGCAGGGGTTCCGGGTCGCGCCCCTTGCCCACCTCTCCGGCCTTCTCGGCCAGGCCGCGCAGGCGCCGGCTGGACTGGCGCGCCATGACCAGGGCGGTGACCACCGTCAGGGCGGCGCCCAGGAGAAAGATGCCCCCGGCCGCCAGCGGCGCCTCCAGGGCATAGCGCCGGCGGTCGTAGCCCACCCGCAAGCGCTTGTCCGATACCCGGATCTCCAGCCAGTCCCAGCCCGCATCCGGACCGCGCTTGAGATCGATGGTCTGGCCCGAACGCCGGCTCAGGGCGGCCTCGATCAATTCGGCGAAATAGCCCGTTTCCACCGGCTGGCCGAGGGGTGCGCGCAGCTCGCCCAATTCCAGGTTGTGGCGGAAGGCCAGTTCGATCTCGTAGTCGGCACGGGTTTTCGGCGGCAGTTCCACCCAGGTCTGGGCCGCCAGGATGATCTTGGCCGCCAGGTCGTCGGCGGAGCGCTCCGCCAGGGGCCGGATGACCATGCTCCAGACCACGACGAAGGCCAGGGCCTCGAACACCAGGAAAGCCGCCAGCAGGCCGGCGGCGGTGCGGCCGAAGAGGGTCTGCGGCAGCAGCTTCACACCGCCTTGCCCTTGGGCGAGAACAGGTAGCCCTGGCCCCACACGGTACGGATGTAGACGGGATTGGCCGGATCGTCCTCCAGCTTCTTGCGCAGACGGGTGACGCGCACGTCGATGGAGCGGTCGAAGGGATCGCGCTCGAAGCCCTTGAGCCAATCCATGATCTGGTCCCGCGACAGGGCACGGTTGGGATGCTCCACGAACAGCTTGAGCAGAGTGAACTCGGCCTGGGTCAGGGGAATCTCGGCGCCGTCGCGGGCAAGGCTCTGGGCCGCCAGGTTGAGGGCGAAGGGGCCGAAGCGCGCCACCTCGCCCGCCTCCCGCTCCGTCTTCGCCGCCGCGTTGCCCCGGCGCAGCACGGCGCGGATGCGCGCCAGCAGCTCGCGTGGGTTGAAGGGCTTGGCCAGGTAGTCGTCGGCGCCGACCTCCAGGCCGACGATGCGGTCGATGTCCTCGCCCCGGGCCGACAGCATGATCACCGGCACGTCGCGGCCGGACTTGAGCCGTCGGGTCAGGGCGAGGCCGTCCTCGCCCGGCAGCATCAGATCCATGACCACGAGATCGGGGTGGAAGCCGGCGAGGCGCTCGTCCATCTCCCGGCCATCCCGCGCCGTGGCCACGGCCATGCCCTGCTTGGCCAGATAATCCGCCAACAGATCGCGGATGCCCGCGTCGTCATCCACGACCAGCACCTGGGGATTGTCGTTCACCGCCTTGCCTCCGAAACACTCTGTTACAAATCCATCCGAAGCGGAAACCCCCGTGTTACCGCGCCCGCCTAGCATGCGAAGCGTGACAAGGAGATATGCATGAAGCCCCGCACCGACCCGAAAACCCTGCTGGCCCTGTTGCTGGCCCTGGCCGCCGCGCCGGCCGTGGCGGACGAATCCGCCTACGGCATGTTCGCACCGGCCCTCGCCAAGATAGCGCAATTGAGCCCGGAAGAGCGCCGCGCCCTGCGCGAGCGCTGGGAACAGGCCGGCCCCGAGGAACGCCTGCGCCTGCGCCGGGAGTTCCAGGAGCGCCAGGAACGCCTGCGCCAGATGCCCCCCGAGGGCCGCCGTGAGGCCATGGAGGCGTGGCGCAATCTGCCGCCTGCCGAGCGCGAACGCCGCCGCATGGAACGCGAAGGCCGCGGCCCGCGCGGCCACGAGGAGGAAGGCAGTTACGGCACCGGCTTCGAGCGGCGCCGTTTCGAGGAGGGGCGTTTCGAGAATCCCGCCCCCCTGCCCAATCCGGGCGAATTCTTCGACCGCCGCCACACCCGCGGTCGTCCGTAATCATTGAACCGAGTGAAGGAGAAACCCTCATGCGTGCAACCCTGAAAAAGAAACTCATCGTCCCGGCCATGGCCCTGGCCGCCCTCAACCTGAACCCGGCCCGGGCCGGCGCCTTCCAGGACACCGCCTGGGTGGTTGCCAGCACGCCGGTATATGAAAGCGTCAACACGCCCCAGCGCGACTGCTGGACGGAACAGACCGGCTACGAGCGTACACGTTCCCACGACCGGGAATACGGCGGCGCGGTGCTCGGCGGCATCGTCGGGGGCCTGCTCGGCAACACCGTCGGCAAGGGCACAGGACGCAGCGTGGCCACCGCCGTGGGTGCCGCCACCGGCGCCATCGTCGGCGACAACATCGACAACGACGGCCACGAATACCGTGGTCCCGCCCGTCCCCGCTACGAGCAGCGCTGCCGCACGCTGGACAACTGGAGCCGCCAACTCACCGGCTACAACGTCACCTACCGCTACCACGGCCAGGACTACACCGCCTTCCTGCCCTACGACCCGGGCCGCAGCGTCAAGGTCAACGTCAATGTCAGCCTGGCGGAACGCTACTGAGCCCGCCGCGCCGTCGCCGGATTTGTAGCCCGGCGGCCGTGCGGGTACAGTGCGCGCTTTTCGAGAAAACCCGTAAGGCGTGCCCATACGATTCGCCCTCCGCCTGGCGCTCCTGGCCGTGCTGGCCGCGTCACCCGCCCTCGCCTCTGTCGAGGGCAGTTTCCAGGCCGCCCGGGAGGCCTACCAGAAGGGCCGCATGGACCGCTTCAATGCCCATGCCGCCAAGATCCCCTCGGATCATCTGCTGGCGCCCTACATCCAGTTCTGGCGGCTGAAATCCAATTCCCCGGGGGTCGATGAGCAACTGGCCTTCATCGCCCGCAATCCCGACTCCCACTTGGCCGACCGCCTGCGCACCGACCTGGCAAGGCAGTTCGGCCACAATGAGAACTGGTCCGCCTTCCGCGAGCAGTTCCAGGCCCTGGTGAAGCCCGACCAGGAACTCCAGTGCTTCGATCTGCGCGCCCGTCTGGGCGAGGGCGGCAAGGAAGCGGAAAAGGACGCCATCGCCCTGTGGCGCACGCCGCGCGATCTACCCTCGGCCTGCGATCCCGTATTCACCATCTTGGCGGAACGCGGCATCCTTACCGCCGAGGAGCGCTTCATCCGCCTGCGCCTGGCCCTGGACACCGGCAACCTGCGCCTGGCCCGGGAGCTCAACGCGCGCCTGCCGGAGGGGGCGGGCATGGATGCGGACGCCCTCGGGCGCGCCCAGAAGGCCGACGAACGGCTGCTGGCGGCACCTGGCGAGCGCCGCGGCCAGCGGGAAGCCGCCCTGTTCGCCCTGACCCAGATCGCCAAGAACGAGCCCGCCCGCGCCGCCAGGCTGTGGGAGCAGCACCGCGCTGCCTTTTCCGAGAGCGAACAGCAGTATGGCTGGGGACAGATCGGCCTGCATGCCGCCCGCCGCCACGAACCCCAGGCCCTGGCATGGTTCGCCCGGGCTGTGGGCGCCCCCAGCGAAGCCCAGTTGCTGTGGAAGGCGCGCGCCGGCCTGCGCGCCGGCCAATGGGTGGAGGCCTACAACACCATCCAGGCCATGCCCGAGCCCCTGCAGAGCGAGCCGGTCTGGCGCTACTGGAAGGCCCGCGCCCTGAAGGCCCTGAACGCGACCTATCCCGCCAATGTGCTGTTCGCCAAGCTATCGCGCGAGATCAACTACTACGGCCTGCTGGCGGAGGAGGAACTGCCGGCGAAACTGGAAGCCCGGCCCCAGGAATACAAGGTCACGCCGGAGGACCTGAAGGCCGCCGAAGCCCTGCCCGCCCTGCGGCGCGCTCTGTTGCTGCGCAAGCTGGGCGACCCCGGCAACGCCATGGCGGAATGGGACCGGGCCCTGCGCACCCTGGAAGACCGCCAGATCCTGGCGGCGGCAGAACTGGCACGGCGCGAGGGCTGGTATGACCGGGCGATCTATACGGCGGAGAGAACCCGGGAGGTGCACGACTTCGATTTGCGCTATCTGGCACCCTACCGCGACCTGGCTACCGCCTATGCCCACGACAACGGCCTGGACGAGGCCTGGATCTACGGCCTGATGCGACAGGAATCCCGCTTTGTGGAATATGCCCGCTCGGTGGCCGGCGCCCAGGGCCTGATGCAGATCATGCCGGCCACCGCCAAGTGGATCGCCCGCCAACTGGGCCTGAAGAAGAACGCGCACAAGCAGGTGGTGAAGCCGGAAACCAACATCCGCTTCGGCACCTATTACCTGAAGCGCATCTACGACAGCCTCGGCCGTTCCGCCGTGCTGGCCACCGCCGGCTACAACGCCGGTCCGGGCCGCGCCCGCAAGTGGCAGGCGGACACGCCCCTGGAAGGCGCCGTCTACGTGGAAAACATCCCCTTCGCGGAAACCCGGGACTACGTCAAGAAGGTGCTGGCCAATGCCATGTTCTACCGCGCCCGCTTCGGTGGCGCCTCCCAGGCGCTCAAGGAGCGCCTGGGTGTCATTCCCGCCCGCCCAGGCAACCTGCCCGCAAATACCGACGAAGCGGCGCCGTTCCCGGAATAGGCGCCGACGGGCGTTAGAATCGCCGCGTCCGCACTTCTTCCTTTCGCCATGACCATCAAGACACTCTGCGTCCTGGGCGGCGGCGGCTTCATTGGCCGCCACCTTGTCGCCCTGCTCGCCGCCCGGGGCTGCCGGGTTCGTGTACCAAGCCGGCGTCGGGAGGACGCCAGGGCCCTGCTGGTCCTGCCCGGCGTGGAAGTCGTCGAGGCCGATATCCATGACCCGGCAAGCTTGCGCGCCCTGTTCACCGGCGTGGACGCGGTCGTCAACCTGGTGGGCATCCTGCACGAGACCGCCGCAGGCCGGGTCGAGCCGGCAAAGGCCCAGCGCGGCAGTTTCCGCCACGCCCACGTGGAACTGCCGCGCAAGGTGGTCTCCGCCTGCCGCGAATCCGGCGTCGGCCGCCTGCTGCACATGAGCGCGCTGGGCGCCGACGCCCGCTCGCCCAGCGCCTACCAGCGCTCCAAGGCGGAGGGCGAGGCGCTGGTGCTGGCGGCAGATGACCTGGCGGTGACCGTGTTCCGGCCCTCGGTGGTGTTCGGGCCGGGAGACAGCTTCCTGACGATGTTCGCGGAACTGCTCAGGCTGGCGCCGCTGGTGCCTCTGGCGGACGCCGCCGCCCGTTTCCAGCCGATCTACGTGGGCGATGTGGCCCGAACCTTCGCCGACGCGATGGACATGCCGGAGACCTTCGGCCGTGCCTATAACCTGTGTGGCCCCCAGGTCTACATCCTGGCCGACCTGATGCGGCTCACAGCACGAACCCTGGGTCTGCGGCGCTGGGTGCTGCCCTTGGGCCAAGCGGCCTCCTACGGGTTCGCCCGCCTGATGGAATTGAAGCCGGGTACCAAGATCATGACCCGCGACAACCACTACGCCATGCTGACGGACAATGTCTGCCCGGAGGGATTCCCCGCCCTGTTCGGCCAGGCCACACCCCTGGAAAGCGTCATCGGCTACCTGCACGAAGCCCATCCACGCCGGGACTACCCCGGCTTTCGTGCCCGGGCGGGGCGCTGACACGGCCATGACCTTTCCACCCCCTATCCGGGTGTACGTGGTGGGTGGCGCCGTGCGCGACCGCCTGCTCGGCCTGACCGTGCAGGACCGGGACCACGTGGTGGTGGGGGCGACGCCGGAAGACATGGCGCGCCTCGGCTTCCGCGCCGTGGGCAGGGATTTTCCGGTATTCCTGCACCCGGAAAGCCACGAGGAATACGCCCTGGCCCGCACCGAACGAAAAACGGCACGGGGTTACAAGGGCTTCTCGGTCTATGCAACGCCTGAGGTCAGCCTGGAGGAGGACCTGAAACGCCGCGATCTGACCATCAACGCCATGGCCGAGTCCGCGGGCGGCGAGATCATCGACCCCTATGGCGGCCGCGCCGACCTGGCGGCCCGCCTGCTGCGCCATGTTTCCCCGGCCTTTGCCGAGGACCCGGTGCGCGTCCTGCGCGTGGCGCGCTTCACCGCCCGTTTTGCGGACTTCTCCGTGGCGCCGGAAACCCTGGAGCTCATGCGCACCATGGTGGACGCCGGCGAGGTCGACGCCCTGGTGCCGGAGCGGGTCTGGCAGGAACTGGCGCGCGGCCTGATGGAAGCCACACCCTCGCGCATGTTCCTGACCTTGCGCGCCTGCGGCGCCCTGGCCAGGCTGATGCCAGAACTGGACCGGCTGTTCGGTGTGCCCCAGCCCCTCCGCTATCACCCGGAAGGGGACACCGGCATCCACATCATGCGGGTCGTCGACGAGGCGGCCCGACGCGGTCTCGCTCTGCCGGTGCGCTGGGCGGCCCTGCTGCACGATCTCGGCAAGGGTGCCACGGCGGCGATTTTCTGGCCTCGCCACCATGGCCACGAAGGCCGGGGCGTCGTTCTGGTGCGAGCGCTGTGCGAACGCCTGCGGGCGCCGGCCGAATGTCGCGATCTGGCGGTGCTGGTGGCGCGCGATCACGGCAACGCGCATCGCGCCCTGGCGTTGCGGCCCGCCACCCTGTTGGAAGTGCTGGAGCGGTTGGACGCCTTCCGCCGCCCGGAACGCTTCGAGGATTTCCTGGCCGCCTGCGCCGCCGACTACCGCGGCCGCGCCGGCCACGAGAACCAGCCCTATCCCCAGGCGGACCGGCTGCGCACCGCCCTGCTGGCCGCGCGCGGCGTGGATGCCGGCGCCATCGCCGCGAAGGCCACCGGCACCGACATCCCCCGGGCCATCCGCAGCGCCCGCGTGGCGGCGGTGGCCAACCTGCCGCCCCCCGCCGAGAAGCCCCATGCATGACGATCTCTCCCGTCACTTTCCCGCCCTGGCCAATCTGTCCGAAAGCCTCGCCCGGGAGGTAGAACGCCAGTCCCGGCCCGTCCATGCCCCGGCGGGCGCCGTGCTGTTCGATGCCGGCGCCGCCTGCGAGGCCCTGCCGCTGGTGCTGGAGGGACGCGTCAAGGTCAGCAAGCGGGCGGAAAACGGCCGCGAGATCCGTCTCTACGGCGTGCATCCGGGCGAGCTGTGCATCGTCACGGTGAGCTGCCTGCTCGGCGGCGACCCCTATCCCGCCACCGGCGTGGCGGAAACGCCCCTCTCCGCGGTAGCCCTGCCGCGGCCCCTCATCCTGCGTTTGGTGGCGGAGCATCCGCCGTTCCGGGACATGGCCTTCAACCTGTTCGCCGAGCGCCTCGCGGGCCTCATGCAGTTGGTCGAGGAAGTTGCCTTCCGCAAAATGGACCGGCGCCTGGCCGCCTGGCTGCTGGCCCGCGGCGCGGTCATCGCGGCTTCGCACCAGGCCATCGCCGACGAACTGGGCAGCGTGCGGGAAATCGTTTCCCGCCTGCTCAAGCAGTTCGAGGAGCAGGATTGGGTACGGCTGGGGCGGGAGCGGATAGAGGTGCTCGCGCCGGAGGCGCTGCGGCGGCAGGCCGAGGGAAATTGACGGGCCGGCGGCGGCTTAGGGAACCCCTTAGCAGTCCGGCGGCACGATGCCGTTGCGGATGGCAAAACGGGTCAGGCCCGCGACGTCGTGGATGTTGAGGCGCTGCATCAGTTGGGCGCGGTGGCTTTCCACCGTCTTGACGCTGACATGCAACTGGGCGGCGATCTCGCGGGTGGCGTAGCCGCGCGCGATGAGGTGCAGGATCTCACGCTGTCTGGGCGTGAGACGATGGTCGCCGCGCGTGGTATGGCCGGGTTCGTCGGTACGCAGCACGTCCTCGATGGTGCTGACCGCTTCCTTGAGGTTGTGCAGCACGGCACGGTGCTTTTCCCTGGCCTGACGCAGGGATTCCAGGGCGTGTTTCTGGGAAGTCACATCGGTGCAATAGCCGATTAGGCCCAGCATCTGCCCCTCGTCGTTGAAGTAGGGGTGGCCGCTCTTCATGAACCACCGGTAGCGGCCGTCCTTGCGGCGCAAGCGGCACTCGATGCTGAAGGGTTGCAACGTCCTGATCGCCTGGCTGACGTGGCCTGGCCAAGCCGCGGCGTCCTCGGGATGCATGGCGGCCAGCCAACCCGAGCCCAGGCATTCCTCCAGGGAACGGCCGGTGACCTCACGCCAGGCATGATTGACATGTCGGCACCGGGCATCATGGCCCGCGACCCAAACCATGGCCGGCACCCAGTCCATGGCTTGCAACATGTCCTGACTCAGTGGCGATTCAGGTGCGTACGTGCTCATCTCGTCCATACTCCTGGCTACAACTTCTGCAGATTCGGGTATTCGGAATCCGGCGTAGCTTATTTAGTATTTTCCTACTGTTAAATCGGGAAAAACCTGAGATTGAACCATTATCGGGTCGAAAACTTACCCGAACCTGACCCCAAGTGAAGAACTTCACAGTCAGCGGCCAAATCTTATATAACCAAACTAGTCGGGAATCGCCGACTTAACAAGCAAACCTTGTTAGGTTGATGTCCAGACCAAGGGTGGTCTGAGCACGTACCGGCCTATGGAACCTTTGTCACAGACCGGGAAAGGCTTGGCAGTTAGTCTCTTCCCACGCCTCGCGGCACCCCGTTGCGAGGTCAGGATGTGGGATCAACTTGATAGGAGGATGCACATGAAAACCAACGTCGGTGGGATCGATCGTATTCTGCGTATTATTGTGGGGCTGGCCCTGATCGTCTGGGCGGCCACGGGCGGCCCGGCCTGGGCCTGGATTGGCGTGGTGCCCCTGGCCACGGGCGTTCTGAAGTTCTGCCCGGTCTACCCCCTGCTGGGGATGAATACCTGCCCCATGGACAAGTAAGCGGCAAGCCCAATGAGCGACGCCCCCGGTCGGGGGCGTCGCTCATTTCAGGAACAGGCGATAGGCCGGATTGCGCGACTCGTTCCAGTAGCGGTAGCCCAGGCCGTCCAGGAACTTCTGGAAGAGGCCCTTCTCCGCCGGCGGCACCTGGATACCCACCAGCACGCGGCCGTAGTCGGCGCCGTGGTTGCGGTAGTGGAACAGGCTGATATTCCAGGCGTGGCTCATGCTGTCGAGGAACCTCATCAGCGCGCCCGGCCGCTCGGGAAATTCAAAGCGGTAGAGCACCTCGTTCTCCACTTGGGGCGCGCGGCCACCCACCAGATGGCGGATGTGCAGCTTGGCCATCTCGTTGTCGGACAGGTCCAGCACCGGCAGCTGGCGCTTGCCCAGCCCGGCCACCAGCTTGTCGACTTCGGCCCGGTCGTGCACCTGGATGCCGACGAAGACATGGGCCTCGTCGGCATCGGAGAAGCGATAGTTGAACTCGGTAATGACCCGGCCACCGATCAGGGAACAGAAGGCCTTGAAGCTGCCCGGCTTTTCGGGAATGGTCACCGCCAGCACCGCCTCGCGCTTCTCGCCCAGTTCCGCGCGCTCGGCGACGAAGCGCAGGCGGTCGAAGTTCATGTTGGCGCCGGAGGCGATGGCCACCAGGTTCCTGTTCTTCGCCTTCTCCCGTGCCGCCCAGACCTTGGCGCCGGCCACGCCCAGGGCACCGGCGGGCTCCAGGATGGAGCGGGTATCCTCGAACACGTCCTTGATGGCGGCGCAGATGGCGTCGTTGTCCACCCGGATCACCTCGTCCACGTACTGCTGGCAAAGGCGGAAGGTCTCCTCCCCCACCTGCTTCACCGCGACGCCGTCGGCGAAGATGCCCACCTGGGGCAGGTAGACCCGCTCCTTCCTGCATAGGGAGCGTGCCATGGCATCGGCCTCTTCCGGCTCCACGCCGATGACTTTGATCTCCGGGCGCAGGCGTTTCAGGTAAGCCGCGATGCCGGCGATGAGGCCGCCGCCGCCCACCGGCACGAACACCGCATCGATGGGCACGCGGGCCTGGCGCAGCAGTTCCATGCCGATGGTGCCCTGCCCGGCGATGACCTCCGGATCGTCGTAGGGATGCACGAAGGTCTTCTTCTCCGTGCGCGCGATGCTCTTGGCGTGTTTGTAGGCATCGTCGTACGAATCGCCGTGCAGCACCACGGTCGCCCCCCGCTTGGCCACCGCGTCCACCTTGATGGCCGGCGTGGTGGCGGGCATGACGATGATGGCGGCACAGCCCAGCACCTGGGCGGACAGGGCCACGCCCTGGGCGTGGTTGCCTGCCGAAGCCGCGACCACACCGCGCTTCAACTGGGCTTTGGTGAGGCCGGCCATCTTGTTGTAGGCGCCGCGCAGTTTGAAGGAGAACACCGGCTGCATGTCCTCCCGCTTCAGCAGCAGGGTGTTGCCCAGACGGCGCGACAGGTTGGGCGCCTCTTCCAGGGGCGTTTCGTGGGCCACGTCGTAGACGCGGGCAAGCAGGATGCGCTCCAGGTAATCCGTCATATAACTCTCCCCCTCCCCCTGAGGGGGAGGACAGGGTGGGGATGTGTTTCGGGTCTCAACCGGCCCGGCATTTGAACCGGGCCTTGAAGGCCGCTATTCTCGGGGTTTCCGATCAAACGACAAAGCGAATCGCGCCATGATGACCCAAGACGAAATGAAACAAGCCACGGCCCGCGCCGCCATCGAATACGTGCCCGCCGGCATCATCGGCGTCGGCACCGGCTCCACCGCCAATTTCTTCATCGACGCCCTAGCCGACATCAAGGGCCGCATCGACGGCGCCGTGGCCTCCAGCATCGCCACCGCCGAGCGCCTGAAGAAGCATGGCATCCGCGTCATCGACCTGAACGAGGCCGGCGAGATGGAAGTCTATGTGGACGGCGCCGACGAGATCACCCGCCACATGGCCATGATCAAGGGTGGCGGCGGCGCCCTGACCCGGGAGAAGATCGTCGCCGCCTGCGCCAAGAAATTCGTCTGCATCGCCGACCAGTCCAAGCTGGTGGACGTGCTGGGCAAGTTTCCCCTGCCGGTGGAGGTCATCCCCATGGCCCGTTCCTACGTGGCCCGGCAACTGGTGAAGATGGGCGGCAACCCGGTGCTGCGCGCCGGCTTCACCACCGACAACGGCAATGTGATCCTGGACGTGCACGGCATGAGCATCCTGGACCCGGTGGCCATGGAAGCCGAGATCAACCAGCTCGTCGGCGTGGTGACCGTGGGCCTGTTCGCCAAGCGGGGCGCCGACGTTTTCCTGATGGGCACCCCCGACGGCGTGAAAACCCTGACCCGCTGAGTTGGAGTGCGGGGCGGATCAGCCCCGCCGTTCCGGGTCGTCGAAATCGTCTTTTTCGGCCACCGGCACCTTGTACTTCTCGGTGGCCCACTCCCCCAGGTCGATCAGCTTGCAGCGCTCCGAGCAAAAGGGGCGCCACGTGTTCTCCGGCCGCCACGCCACGTCCTTGCCGCAGGTGGGGCAGGCCACGATCCTGAATTTTTCCGCCATCGGCAGCTCCCAAAAGAAAAGGCGGCTCACGCCGCCTTTGACCGGGCCGGAAAGTCTCAGACCGAGAAGGAAGAACCACAGCCGCAGGTGGACACGGCGTTGGGATTCTTGATGACGAACTGGGCGCCTTCCAGGCCCTCGGTGTAGTCGATCTCGGCACCCATCATGTACTGCATGCTCATGGGGTCGATGAGCAGCGTGACGCCGTTCTTCTGCATCACCATGTCATCCTCGTTGGTGACTTCATCGAAGGTGAAGCCGTATTGGAAGCCGGAGCAGCCGCCGCCGGTGACGAACACGCGCAGCTTCAGTTCGGGATTGCCTTCCTCCTCGATCAGGGCCTTGACCTTGTCGGCGGCGCTGTCGGTGAAGTTGAAGGGACTCATTTCGGTCGCGGTATTCATCGCGAAACTCCTATGTCAGGTCTAAGTGCGAGGCATTATTGGCGCCGGGGCGGCGCCCGTCAACCACGGAGAAAGTAAGGCTAACTCGCGGAAATTCAAGGCATTACAGGAATCTGGGCAAGACCCGTGTTTTCCGGCCGATCGAACAGGAGATTCATGTTCTGCACGGCCTGGCCGGCGGCGCCCTTCACCAGGTTGTCGATGACCGACAGCACCACCACGGTGTCGCCGCCCTGGGGCCGGTGCACGGCGACGCGGCACAGGTTGGAGGCGCGCACCGAACGCGTCTCGGGATGGGATTTGGCCGGCAGCACATCGACGAAATATTCACCGCTGTAGCGCTGCTCGAACAGGGCCTGCACGTCCACATCCCGGGTCAGCTTGCAGTAAAGGGTGGCATGGATGCCCCGGATCAGCGGCGTCAGATGGGGGACGAAGGTCAACCCCACATCGTGGCCCGCCATGCGCGTGAGGCCCTGGCGGATTTCCGGCCAGTGGCGGTGGCCGGGCACCGCGTAAGCCTTGAACGTGTCGGCGGCCTCGGCGAACAGGGTGTGCACCTCTGCCTTGCGGCCGGCGCCGGACACCCCGGACTTGCAGTCGGCCACCATCCAGGAAGTGTCCACCACGCCCGCTTCCACCAGGGGCAGGAAGCCCAGTTGCACGGCGGTGGGATAGCAGCCCGGGTTGGCAATGAGGCGGGCGCCTTTGATCTTCTCCCGGTTGATCTCCGGCAGGCCGTACACGGCCTCCGCCACCAGATCCGGGCAGGCGTGCTCCATGCCATACCACTTGGACCACTCGGCGATGTCGGTGATGCGAAAGTCGGCGGCCAGATCGATGACCTTCACGCCGGCCTCCAGCAGTTCCCGGGTCTGCTGCATGGCCACGCCGTTGGGGGTGGCGAAGAACACCACGTCGCAGGACTTCAGGGGTGCCGCCTCCGGCGTGGAGAAGGCCAGGGAGACGCGGCCGCGCAGGGAAGGGAACATGTCCGCCACGGGCATGCCCGCTTCCTTGCGGGAAGTGATGGCCGCCAGTTCCACGTCCGGGTGCTGTACCAGAAGCCGCAATAGTTCGACGCCGGTATAGCCGGTGCCGCCGACGATGCCTGCCTTGATCATGAATATTCTCCTTGTACAAAACAAAAAGCCGCCCAACAAGGCGGCTTTTCGAACATCCAAACCATGAATTAACGCTTGGAGAACTGCTTGCGACGGCGCGCCTTGTGCAGGCCGACCTTCTTGCGTTCCACCTCGCGGGCGTCGCGGGTCACCAGACCGGCCTTCTTCAGGGCACCCTTCAGGCCGGAATCGTATTCGATCAGGGCGCGGGTGATGCCGTGGCGCACGGCACCGGCCTGGCCGGTCTCGCCACCGCCGGTGACGTTGACCATGATGTCCAGGTTGCCATCACGCTCGACGAGCTTGAGGGGTTGGCGCACGATCATGCGGCCGGTTTCGCGGGAGAAGTACTCGTCCACGGGCTTGCCGTTGACGACGATCTTGCCAGAGCCGGCCTTCATGAACACGCGCGCGACGGAGCTCTTGCGGCGGCCGGTGCCGTAGTAGTAGGTGCCGATCATTCGGGATCCTCAGATTTCCAGGGTTTGCGGCTGCTGGGCGGCGTGGGGATGCGCACCGCCGGCATAGACCTTGAGTTTCTTGATCATGGCATAGCCCAGGGGACCCTTGGGCAGCATGCCCTTCACGGCCTTCTCCAGGGCGCGGCCGGGAAAGCGGTCCTGCATCTTGCCGAAGTTGGTCTCGGAGATGCCGCCCGGGAAGGTGGAGTGGCGGTAATACATCTTGTCCTCGGCCTTGTTGCCGGTGACGCGAATCTTGTCGACGTTGACCACGACGATGTAGTCGCCGGTATCCACGTGGGGCGTGTAGATGGCCTTGTGCTTGCCACGCAGGCGGCGGGCGATCTCGGAGGCCAGACGGCCCAGCACCTTGTCGGTGCCGTCCACCAGGTACCAGCCGTGCTGGACCTCATGGGGCTTGGCGGAGAAGGTTTTCATGTCGCGATCCAAAATTGGGGACTACGGAAAAACGCGGATTCTATGGTCCCGATCGGGCGCTGTCAAACCTGGCTTGATGTCGATGGCATCCCAGGGATAATGCGGCCATGTCATATTCCTGGCTGCTGACCAATTTCCTCGCGGCTTTCCTGCTGTTGCCACTCAACCTGCTGCTCATGGGCGTCGCCGGCATGCTCCTGCTGCGGCGCCGGCGGCGACTGGGCAGGTGGCTGATCGGCCTCGCACTGGGGGGCCTGTGGCTGCTCTCCACACCGATCATTGCCGACCTTCTGCTTGACAGCCTCAAGCCCACCCCGATTCCCCTCACCGGCAAGGAAGCCGAGGCCATCGTCATCCTGGGTGGAGGAAGGCATCGCGACAGCCTGGAATACGGCGGCGATACCCTGGGCAGGCATTCCCTTGAGCGGGTACGTTATGGCATCTGGCTGGCCAAACGCCTGCGCAAGCCGATCATGGTCACCGGTGGGGCGCCGGACGGCGGCACGGCAAGCGAAGGCGGTCTCATGCGCGACATGATCCGTGACGAATACGGCATGGCCACGCAATGGGTGGAACAGGCTTCAAGAAATACCCGGGAGAACGCGCGCTTCTCGGCAGAAATTCTCGCCAAGGCCGGCATACGCCGAATCTATCTGGTGACGCATGCCTGGCACATGAAGCGCGCGATGCCGGAATTCGAGGCCGCGGGCCTGCGCGTCGTTCCGGCCGGCACCGGCTATGCACTGAATCAGCCCCTCTCCCTCCTGCACCTGCTTCCCGCCGCCGACGCGCTCCAGCGCAGCAATCTCGCCCTGCACGAATGGATCGGCATCGTCTGGTACAAAATCCGCAACTAGCCCCTCTTTCCAGGAGAAACCCCATGAAATCCCGCGTCAAATGGATAGAAGACGTCTGCTTCATGGCCGAGTCCGGCAGCGGCCACGCCATGATCATGGATGGCTCGCCGGACATCGGCGGCCGCAACCTGGGTCCCCGCCCCATGGAAATGCTGCTCATGGGTGCCGGCGGCTGCACCTCGGTGGACGTGGTGATGATCCTGCAGAAGAGCCGACAGGAGGTGACCGGCTGCGAGGTGGAGGTTGCCGCCGAACGCGCCGAGGATCACCCCAAGGTGTTCACCAAGATCCACATGCACTTCACCGTGCGCGGCCGCGGCCTCAAGCCGGAAGTGGTGGAGCGGGCCATCAAGCTGTCCGCCGAGAAATACTGTTCCGCCAGCATCATCCTGGGCAAGACCGCCGCGATGACCCACGATTTCGAGATCATCGAGGAGCCGGCGGCGCCGGTCTGAGGCTTCAGGCGGACTCGTCCGCCTGAAGCCACTCCAGGGCGATGCCCGGCTCGTCGAACACGCGCAGCTCCGCATCCACGAACAGACGGTTGAGCCAGGCGATCCACACCATCCACTCGTCGCCGGTCACCACGGCGATCTTGCGGAAATCGTAGCGGTGCTGGCGGGAGAACCGGATCTCCTCCCAGGCCACGTCCAGGGTGTAGCCCACCATGTCGCGCAGATCCAGAAGCAGGTTCACGCCGCCCTGGAACTGGATGTCGTGCTCCACCTCCTGCTCGAAATCCTTGTAGTCCGCCAAGGTGAACTCGCCCATGACGGATACGGAGATCAGGTTGCCTTCGGTTTTGATGGCGATCATTTTGCAGTCCTCGAATTGAGAAAGACGGCCCAGAGTCCGGCGGCCACGGTCAGGGCCATGCCGCCCCAGGCGACGGTGGGCATGGCTTCCCGCCAGACGACAACGTCAAGGATACCGCTGAACACCACGGTGCTGTAGGCGAAGCTGGCCACCACCACGGTGTCGCCTTTCCGGTAGGCGCGCGTCATGGCCAGTTGTCCCAGGGTGGCCAGGGTACCCATGGCCAACAGGGGCATGACATCCCCGGCAGTGAGCGGATGCCAGCCGGTCAGGGCCGTCAAGGCCGCAGCGCCTGCCAGGGCCACCGCCGCGAACCAGAACACGGTGCGCCACTCCGGCTCGCGCAGCCGGCCAAGCTGGCGCACGTGGATATAGGCGAAGGCCGCCATGACGCCGGAGAACATCCCCACCAGGCCGTCCCAGAGTTCCCCCGCCTGGGCCTCCCAGGGACGCAGCAGCAGGGCCACGCCGGCAAAGCCCAGGGCCACGGCGCCATACTGGGCAGCGCCGGGCCGCTCTCCCAACTGCCAGGGCATGAGGAGGGCGAGATATAGGGGCGAGGCGTAGTTCAGGGTCACGGCCACCGACATGGGCAGTTCGATCAGGGCGTAGAAGAAAGTGGCCAGGGCGACGAAGCCCACGATTCCCCGGCGAATGTTCAGGCCGATGTGTTCCCCCAGCAGGTTCCGCACGCCCGCCCCACCCTGCTGGGCATAGAGGATGGCAACGATGGCCAGCAAGCCGAACAGGGAACGGTAGAACACCAGTTCCACGCCGGAATAGGCGTGGCCCAGGCTCTTCACCACCACGCTCATGAGAGCGAAGCACAGCCCCGCCACCAGCATCCAGGCGGAACCCATGGCTAGGCTTGGAAAGCTGTTGAACTCCCCCCTTTGGAAAAGGGGGGTTGGGGGGGATTCCGCTGGGCACCAAGCACGCTCGCAACGACGAATCCCCCCTGCCCCCCTTTTCCAAAGGGGGGAAAAACCTGGGCTGCGGGCGGCATCACCCGCCACTCTCGCCGGTGGTCTGCAAAGCCCTCGGCGCCTGTTCCACCGGGGCCAACTCCGGCAGCTTTTTCCCTTCCGGCGCCACGTGGAGCTCCTCGAACCTGCGCGCCGACACCATGACCCGGCTTTCCAGGGAACCGGTGGCCTCGTTGTAGGCCTTCACCGCCTGGCCCAGGTTCTTGCCGACGCTGCCCCAGTGCTCACCCAACTTGGCCAGGCGCTCGTACAGCAGGGCGCCCAGTTCGCTCACCCGGCGGGCGTTGTCGGCCAGGGCTTCCTGGCGCCAGCCGTAGTAGACCGCCTTGAGCAGGGCCAGCAGGGTGGTGGGGGTGGCCAGGATGACCTTGCGCTCGCTGGCGTATTCGATGAGCTCCGGGTCCTGTTGCAGGGCGGCGCTGAAGAAGGATTCGCCGGGCAGGAACATCACCACGAACTCGGGGGCCTCGATGAACTGGTCCCAATAGGACTTCTGGGAAAGCTGCTGGATGTGGGTGCGGACGTGCTGGGTGAAGCGCTCCAGGGCACGGCTGCGGGCGGTGTCGTCCAGGGCCTCGGCGGCCTCCAGGAAGGCCGCCACCGGCGCCTTGGAATCCAGCACCAGGGTCTTGCCGCCGGGCAGGCGCACCAGCATGTCCGGCCGCCTGCCGTCCGCCGTCACTTCCTGTTCGTAGAAATCGCAGTGGTCCTGCATGCCGGCCATCTCCACCACCCGCTTCAGCTGCACCTCGCCCCAGCGGCCGCGCACCTCCGGGCGGCGCAGGGCATTGACCAGGCGGCCGGTCTCGCCGCGCAGGTCCTGCTGGGCGGTGAGCAGCCCCTTCACCTGCTCGGAAAGCTGGCCATAGCTCTCGGCCCTGGCCTTCTCCAGGGCCTGGGTCTGGCCGGCCAGCTTCGCGAGCTCCTCGGCCAGGGGTTTCACCAGCCCCTCCACCGCCTGCTGCCGGGCGGCAAGATCGCCCTTGGCAGATTCCTGAAAGACCGCCAGGTTCTGGGTTGCCAGGTCAAGGAACGCCTGATTGTTGCGGGCCAGAGCCTCGGCGGAGAGCGCGTTGAAGGCATCCGCCAACTGCTTTTCCGCGTTGCGCAGCAAAGCCTGTTTTTCCTCCGTGCCCCTTCGTTCCGATTCCAGCTGCGCCGCCAGGCCGGTCGCCTGTCCGTTCAGACGGGCGATCTCCGCCAGCCAGCGCGCCCGCCGCCAGAGGAGAACCAGCAATCCCACCGCCAGGCCCATCAGGGCCGCCATCAGCTCATTCATATGCCCTCCGTGAGGTGGGCCATGATACCTCCCCGTATGTCTCCGCCGTGCCGCCTGACGGCGGGCGGGATGGCGTGCGCAGAGCTCGGCGCCGCGCCAGAGGCGAAAAAAATATGGGCGGCGCACTCAAGTTGCGCCATATAACTTTCGATATAGGTGCGCGACGCCCCGCTTCCCTGCATTCCGCATCATGGCCCTGCGCGTCACGTAAGAAAGCAACCCGACCTGTAGCCACCATGGACATCGTCTTTCTTGTGTACGGACTGGCCTTCCTGGCCCTGGGCCTGGTGCTGCTGGTCTGGCCGAAACAGGACAGCCGCTTCGAACTGGCGCACCTGAGCCACTGGCTTGCCGCCTTCGCCCTGGTTCACGGCGGCCTGGAATGGATGGACCTGTGGGCGTTGTCCCGCGGCGACAATCCGGTGCTGGCGGCAGCGCGGCCTTTTGTCCTGCTGCTTTCCTACATGCTGCTGCTCGAGTTCGGTCGCCGCCTCATGCTCGCCTCGCTTCCTGCGCAACCCAGGATCCGGCTGCTGGATGGCCGCATCCATCTGCCGCTTCTCGTCGTCGTGGCCGCGGCCGGCATGTCAGCCGACAACGCCCTGCTCACGCTGACCATTGCGTCGCGCTACGCCTTCGGCTTCACCGGTTCCGTACTCACCGGCGCAGCCTTCCTGTGGTATTTCCGGCAGCGCATCCGCCCGGCCCTGGCAGGTGAGGAGGCGACCTCCATCGGACGCGCCTGTCGCCTGGCCGGCGCCGCCTTCGTCGCCTACGGTGTGGCCGGCGGTCTGATCGTCCCCGCGGTGGATACGGGACCCGCGGCCTGGCTGAATCACGACACCTTCCGCGAGGCCGCGGGCATTCCCGTGCAGATCGTGCGTACCGCCTGCGCCATCCTCATTGCCTACGCCGTCAGCCGCATCCTGCGGCTGTTCCATCTGGAGAGCGGCCTGGCCTTGCGCAGGGCACTGGACAGGGCAGAACTCGCCCTCGCGGAACGCAACCGCCTGGCCCGCGACAACGAACTGCTGCTCAATGCCGCCGGGGAAGGCATCTACGGTGTTGACCACGGCGGCAACATCATCTTCATCAACCCCGCCGCCCTGGCCATGCTGGGCCTGGAGGAAAAGGAAGCCCTGGGCGGCAACGCGCATGCGCTGTTCCACCACCACCGTGCCGACGGCAGCGACTACCCCTGCTGCGAATGCCCGCTCAACCTGACGCTCAGGGATGGCATGCGCCGCGAGGTGGAGGAATTCTTCTTCCGCAAGAACGGTGAGCACTTCCCGGTGCGTATCGTCGCCACCCCCGTGGTGGACGACACCAAGCTGGTCGGCGCCGAGGTCATCTTCCAGGACATCACCAGGCAGAAGGCCATGGAGGCCGAGCTCACCCGTCTGGCCACCACCGACCCGCTCACCGGTCTGGCCAACCGCCGCCATTTCATGGAGCAGATGGAACTGGAACTGGCTCGCATCCACCGCTTCAGCGGAGCTGCCGCCCTGCTGATGCTGGATTTGGACCACTTCAAACACATCAACGACAACCATGGCCACGCCTGGGGCGACGCCGTCCTGCGCGCCTTTGCCAAGACCCTGTTGCAGCACCTGCGCAAGACCGATCTGGCCGGCCGCCTGGGGGGCGAGGAGTTTGCAATCCTGCTGCCGGGCACTGACCTGGAGGCAGCGCGGGTCTTCGCCGAGGAATTGCGCCAGCGTATCAGCGGCATGAGCCTGAAAACCGGCCTCCTGGCGCTGAAGGTCACGGTCAGCATCGGCATCAGCCGCCTCGATCGCGACGACATTCTCACGGACGCCGCCCTGGCCCGCGCCGATGCCGCCCTGTACCGGGCGAAGGAAACCGGGCGTGACCGGGTGGAGGTGCACCCATGAGCCTCAAGACCAAGATATGGCTGCTGCTGGGCATGCTCATGGGCGTGGTCCTGGCCGCCGACTTGACGGTCAGCTACCGCAAGATGGCCACCGAACTGCGCGCGGAGGCGGAATACGACGCCAAGACCGTGTACGGTTTCATGATGGCGACGCGCCGCATCTACCAGAAGCAGTTCCTCGACAGCGGTCTGCCGGTCAACGACGCCACCGTGGGCTTCCTGCCCGCCCATTCCTTCTCGCGCATCTCCAAGGATTTCGCCAACTGGAACCAGAGCGGCATCCTGTTCAACAACGTCTCCGACAAGCCGCGCAACCCCGGCAACCGCGCCGACCGTTTCGAAATGGCGGCCATCACCTGGTTCCGCGCCAACCCCCGGGAAACCCAGCGCATGCTCGACATCGCCGACGACAAGGGTATCCAATACCTCCACTACACTGCACCGATCTGGGTGGAGCCCAGTTGCCTGGTCTGCCACGGCGCCGTCGAGGCCGCCCCGCCCAGCATCCGCGAAAAGTACGCGGCCGCCTACGGCTACCAGGTGGGTGACCTGCGCGGCGTGGTGAGCATCAAGATCCCCCTGGAGAAACTCAACCAGCGCCTGCGCGAACTCTGGGGCGCCCAGCTGCTGAAGTCCCTCGCCGGTTATTTTCTCCTCTTCCTGGCACTGGGCATGATCCTCGACCGCCTGGTCATGCGCCGGCTGTCGCGCATGCAGGGTGTGGCGCGGCAGATCGCCGCCGGCGATTACGGCACCCGCGTCCCGCAGGACGGTAGCGACGAGATCACCGATCTGGCGCAGACCTTCAACCGCATGACGGACGAGGTTCAGAGCCGGGACCAGGCCCTGCGCAAGCTGTCCCAGGCGGTGGAGCAAAGCCCTGAGAGCATCATGATCACCGACCTTGTCGGCCGCATCGAATACGTCAACGACGCCTTCGTGCGCAACACCGGCTATTCCCGCCAGGAAGCCCTGGGCGCCAACCCGCGCCTGCTCAAATCGGGCAAGACAGCGGCGGAGCACTACCAGGCGCTGTGGTCGTCCATCTCCCAGGGACGGGTATGGCAGGGGGAGTTCATCAACCGCCGCAAGGATGGCGAGGAATACACCAGCGCCGCCATGATCTCGCCGGTGCGCGCCGCCGACGGCCACATCACCCACTACCTGGCCATCGAGCAGGACATCACCGAGCGCAGACAGGCCGAAGCCAGGATCCACGACCTGGCCTATTTCGACGCCGTCACCGGCCTGCCCAACCGCAGCCTGCTCCTGGACCGCCTGGCGCAGATGCTGGCGGTGGGCCGCCGCTCCGAATGCAAGAAAGCCCTGGTTCTGCTCAACATCGACCGTTTCAAGAACATCAACGATGTCCGTGGCCACGCCCTCGGTGACATGCTGCTCAGGGCCATCGGCACACGGATAGGGGAACTGCTGCGGGAAAGCGACACCCTTGCGCGCCTGGGGGCCGACGAGTTCGCCTTGTTGCTGCCCTCGATGAACCGTAATCCCGAACAGACCAGCCGCGACACCCTGCTGGTCGCCAACAAGATCCACGACGCGCTGCGCCAACCCTTCGAGATCGACGGCGAAGAGTTCACGGTGACCGCCAGTCTGGGTGTCACCCTGTTTCCCGAAGACTCGGACGAGCGTCCGGACAGCATCCTGCGCCGGGCGGACAACGCCCTGCACCGGGCCAAAGCGGCCGGAGGCAACCAGACTGCGTTCTTCGAATCCGCCATGGGCGAATCGGCGGAGCACCGCTTCCGCGTGGAGCGCGAACTGCGGCGGGCCATCCCCGCCGGCGAACTGCGGCTATTCCTGCAACCGCAGGTGGACGCCCAAGGGCAACTGGCCGGAGCGGAAGCCCTGGTGCGCTGGTTGCATCCCGAGCGCGGCCTGGTGCCGCCGGGGATGTTCATCCCGGTGGCGGAGGAATCGGATCTCATCGTCGATCTGGGCACCTGGGTGTTGGCCGAGGCTTGCCGCCTCATGGCCAGGGAGGACATGGCCGGGCATGCGCTACGTCTGTCGGTAAACCTGAGCCCGCGGCATTTCCGCCGCAAGGGGTTCGTGTCCTGGTTGCGGGACCTGCTCGCCGCCAGCGGTGCCGATCCCACCCGCCTCACCCTGGAGGTTACCGAAGGACTGATGATCGACAACATGAACGACGTGGTCGCCAAGATGACGGAACTGGCAACCTTGGGCATCCACTTCTCACTGGACGATTTCGGTACCGGCTATTCCTCCCTGGCCTACATCAAGCGCCTGCCCATCCACGAACTGAAGATCGACAAGACCTTCGTCCAGGACGCACCCATCGATCCGGACGACGCTGCGTTGGTGGAGACCATTCTGGCGGTGGCCGAGCACATGCACCTGAAGGTGGTCGCCGAGGGCGTGGAAACCGAGGCACAGGCGGCCTTCCTCAAGGCCCGCGGCAACGTCGTCCATCAAGGCTATCTCTATGGCCGGCCGGAAGCCGCCGAGGTATGGATCGAACGCTGGCGTGGCGGCGGGTCCGCCGGGGCCTGATTCGGCGCCACAGCCCTGGGGAACCACCCGATTCCGCCTGACGTTTATACGATCGCGGCCGCCCATTCCAGGGGCCAGCGCAGGACGGCGGCCACGGCCAGGGCCACGCCGATGGACAACGCCACCGAATAGAAAGCGTCGCGCCGGCCCAGTAGCCTGAGCATCATGGCGAAGGTGGAGACGCAGGGCACGTAGAAGGTGAGGAACACCAGGAAGGTGACGATCTGCGTGGTATCGAGCACGCCGGCCAGTTCCTGGGTGCCCAGGGCCTGGAACACCATGAGCAGCGACAGTTCCTTGCGCAGCACCCCGAACAGGATCGGCACCCCCAGCGCCACCGGCAGGCCCAGCCACCAGGCGGTCACCGGCGTGAGGGCGAGATTGATCCAGGCGTCGGCGCCATAGTGGCCGAGCAGGGCCAACAGCACGCTACCCGCAACCAGCAGGGGCAAGACGATGGTGACGATGTCGCGGCTGCGCTCCCAGGTGTTCAGGAGCAGGGCGCGCATGCCGGGTACGGCGTAGGCGGGAATCTCCTGGATCATGCCCGGCGTGGTTTCGGGGTAGCGGCGCTTCAGCAGCTTGCCCACCAGGCTGACGACGACGGGCGCGAGCATGAACAGGGCGAAGACGCCGAAGCCCCCCAGGTACTTGCCGCCCACGGCGAGAAGAATGGCCGAGCGCGCCGAACAGGGCAGGAAGGTGATGAGCAGGGCAGCCACCGTGCGGTCACGGCCATGGGTGACGGCGGCCGTGGCGGCCAGGGCCGGCACGTTGCAGCCCAACCCCATCAGGAATGGCAGGGCGACGCCGCCGTGCAGGCCCAGGCGGTGAAAGCCCCGGTCCACCACGAAGGCCACCCGGTGCATGACCCCGGACTCCTCCAGCAGCACCAGCAGCAGCAGCAGCGGGATCATGTACGGGATGGCGATGCCCGCCAGGCCGATGAAGCCGTCCAGCACGGCGCGGGCCAACACCCCCGCGAGATCGGTGGGCTGCCAGGGCTCGGCCCAGGCGATGAGGCGCGCCACCGTGAGGCTGTCAAGGAAGGCGCTGACCTCGAAAACGAAGAACAACACCAGGGCGAACACCGTGAGGGTGCCGACGAAGCCCCAGCGCGGATGCAGGAACAATTCGTCGGCCCAGCGCTGCCAGCGGGGCGGCGCGCCCTCCCCGCCGGGACGGATCACCGCCTCATAAAGCAGGGCGGCGCGGTGATGCCGGTCGGCGTGGATCTCCTCCGCCAGCGGGCGCGGCAGGGCGCGGTCGGCGGCGGCGCGCGCCGCCATCAGGGCGGCGTGCCATTCAGGGAAATGCGCGCGCAATTCCTCG
>Ga0233425_10001417_pt1 | contig 53968 bp, 45 predicted proteins | sample Watercolumn_Towu_2_FD_181712 | JGI IMG/M metagenome (GOLD analysis project Ga0233425, IMG submission 181712) | Freshwater microbial communities from Lake Towuti, South Sulawesi, Indonesia - Watercolumn_Towuti2014_140_MG | ecosystem: Environmental > Aquatic > Freshwater > Lake | place... | reverse complement strand
GAATGGACTGCAGATCGATGGGTTTATCCATGAGGTTATGTCGTCGTATCCGATTCCTGATAAATGGCGCGGTTTTGGCTGGCATGTAATTGAAATTGACGGACATAATTACCGGTCTATCATCGACGCCTTTGATAAGGCAGAAACAATCAAAGGGTGCCCAACCGTTGTTGTGGCAAAGACCATCAAGGGGAAGGGCGTCTCATTTATGGAGAATCAGGTTGACTGGCATGGGAAAGCCCCCTCGAAGGAAGAAGCGGAACGTGCATTGGCTGAATTAAAATAAGATGCAAGACAGAGATTATTTTTTATTCATTTAATGAAAGCGTAAAAATGGCCGAGTTGATTGCTACCCGCCAGGCTTACGGCGACACACTGCTGGAGCTTGGCGAGAAAAATAAAAATATTGTTGTGCTGGACGCCGATCTCTCAAAATCGACAACCACAGCTAAATTTGGGAAAAAATATCCTGACCGGTTTTTTAATATGGGTGTTGCCGAAGCAAATATGATGAACACCGCTGCCGGATTGGCGACGTGTGGTAAAATTCCTTTTGTCAGCAGCTTTAGTATTTTTGCGACGGGAAGGGTATGGGAGCAGGTCAGGAACACCATCTGTTACAGCGGCCTGGACGTAAAAATTGTTGCCACACACAGCGGCGTATCAGTTGGGCCTGACGGCGCATCACACCAATGTATTGAAGATATTTCGTTAATGCAGACGATACCGACGATGACTGTTATTGAACCGTGTGATGCTGTTGAAACAAAAAAATCCGTGCTGGCTGCGGTTGTTTATAAGGGACCTTTATATATCAGGCTGGGAAGGGCGTCCGTGCCGGTAATCACAAAGAAGGACGATCCTTTTGTTATAGGAAAAGCAAATATTATGAGAAAAGGGCCTGATGTGGCTATTGTCGCCTGCGGCGCATTGGTGGCAAATTCACTTGCCGCAGCGGAAATGCTGTCAAAGGATGGAATAAATGCAACCGTCGTCAATATGCATACGGTGAAACCCATAGACAAAGAAACGCTCATCGAGGTTGCAAGGGAAACGGGCGCTGTAGTAACGGCGGAACAGCATGTACTGGATGGCGGATTGGGGAGCTCGGTTGCGTCCGTCCTCGTTCGAAACTTTCCCGTGCCGGTAGAAATGGTCGGCATTGACAATCGGTTCGGCCAATCCGGGGAACCGGATATGCTTTTCAAGGAATATCATCTCATGCCGGAAGACATTGTCCGCGCGGCGAAATTGGCGATCAAGCGCAAAAAGAAATGAAGAAAATATATATACTTCTGTTATGTATTATAATTTATTCGTTACCGGTAACTGCTTTTGCCGTACAAAACAAACCGACGGCAAGTCCGCAGGCCAAAGTAAATGAAACTTTGCCGGAAACGGAGAAGGGCGTCTATGAGGAATTTGAGGAATTCGTCAAAGTTGCGAAGGAAATACTGGATAAATATGTTGATGAAATTCAGCTAAACGCTATATTGACGAACGCCTATCGCGGTATGCTGTCAGGTCTAGATCCCTATAGTCAATACTTTGGCCCTGAAGAATTGACCGATCTGAAGATTGAGACGGAGGGGGAGTTTGAAGGTCTGGGAATTGAGGTAATTATAAGGGAAGGGCTGCTCGTGGTAATTACGCCTATCCTTGATTCTCCGGCGTTTAAAGCGGGTATTTTAGTGGGAGATCGAATCATTAAGATCGATGAGGAACCTACTGAAAATATGAGTATACGCGAAGTCATAAAAAAGCTCAGGGGGAAAATAGGGACAAAGATCACGTTAACCGTTGTTCATGAAGGGGATAATGTTCCTACCGAAATTACCATGGAACGTGCAAAGATTCATGTGCAAAGCATTAGAAACGCAAAGATGGTTGACGAAGAGCGTAAAATTGGCTACCTGGCAGTAACAAACTTTCAGGAAAATACCATAAACGATATGGATGCGGCCATTCAGGACCTGCTAAAACAGGGTATGAAATGTTTGGTGCTGGATTTAAGATTCAATCCCGGCGGATTGCTGAACGTGGCGGTGAATATGGCCGACAAATTGCTTGATAAGGGGGTAATTGTTTCTACCCGCGGCAGAGACAGGTCGCAAAACTTTGTTTATCGTGCCCGCAAAAAAGGAACGTATCCGAATTTTCCATTGGTAATATTGATAAATAACGGAAGCGCAAGCGCATCGGAAATCGTTGCGGGCGCTGTTAAGGACCACAAGAGAGGCATATTGCTGGGAACAAAGACCTTCGGCAAAGGCTCGGTACAGAGCTTGATTCCTGTTAATGACGGGAAGGCAGCTTTAAAACTAACGACTGCCCGGTATTATACTCCATCCGGTGAATGCATTCACGAAAAGGGCATAGAACCCGATATCAAAGTGCCGCTTTCCCTTTCTGAAATAAGAGCATTGCACAAACATTTGTCCGTGTCAACGGATAGCAAGGCGAATAAACACAAGGAAGAAGGAAAGTCCGTGCCTGAAGATACAAAAGAGCACCAGGAGAAAACACCCTATGTGGATATTCAACTGGAAAGAGCCATTGACGTGCTGAAAGGGATTGAGTTTTATAGAAAGCGCGCTTCGACCGCCCCCTAGAACACTTCTTCAAGACAGGGAATTATTCTCCTTTTTGTATGTTAATCCTTGGCATCGAAACGTCGTGTGATGAAACTTCAGCATCGGTTGTAAGAGATGGGAAGGAAATACTATCGAGCGTCATTCTGTCGCAGGATGATCTTCATTGCCAATTTGGCGGAGTAGTTCCGGAGATTGCCTGTCGCGCACATCTGGAGTCTATCATTGGCATTCTTGAGAAGGCGCTTATCGATGCGAAAATACGGCTTGATGAGATAGACGCAATCGCTGTTGTGAATACACCGGGACTTATTGGCGCATTGCTTATCGGTGTGACTGCGGCAAAAACTTTAAGCATGGCGCTGGATGTTCCCCTCGTGGCCGTTAATCATATTCATGCCCATATCTACGCAAATAACCTCGAACATGAGAATATACGATATCCGGCAGTTAGTCTGGTTGTTTCCGGCGGGCATACGACTCTTTTCAAATCGGAGAGCGAGACAAGGCATATCCCGTTGGGTCACACAATTGATGATGCCGCAGGTGAAGCATTCGATAAGGTGTCAAAAATATTGGGATTGGGGTATCCCGGAGGACCTATTATAGACAGGCTTGCGCGGCAGGGGAACCGTACTGCCGTTTTATTTCCCAGGGTGTACCTTGAAAAAGGTTCGCTTGATTTTAGTTTTAGCGGGCTTAAAACGGCTGTGTTGTATCACTGTCGCGGACATAACTTGAAAACGCGCGAAAAAGAAACTCATACGAACCAGGAATTGGCTGATATTGCAGCGGGTTTTCAGGAGGCCGTTGTTGACGTTCTTGTTGATAAAACCATCCGGGCGTCAAGGATGCATAATGCCTGTGGAATTTTACTGGGGGGAGGCGTCGCCGCAAACTCGAGGCTTCGGCAAAGACTGAAAGAAATATCTGAGGAAACAGGAGTTCCCTTGTATTATCCTTCTCTCAGATTATGTACCGATAATGCCGCAATGGTAGCAGGGCTTGCTTATAAAAAATATGTGGAGGGAGACATCTCAGGGCTTGATATCGAAGCCATACCGTAAATTATAATTATGAATGTTTTTCATTGAATTATGGATATAGATATAATAAAAAAACTGCTTGAAGACTACAAATCAGGGAAAGTGCCAATAAGTAACGTGCTTGGTAAAATCAAAGAGCTTCCATACAAGGATATTGGTTTTGCCAAGGTAGACAGCCATCGCAAGATTCGCTGCGGCTTTCCGGAAGTTATTTTTTGTCCGGGTAAAACTCCCGACCAGGTGGTAAAGGTTGTGGAGCATATTATTGCCGGCGGAAATGATATGCTTGCGACCCGCGCCGGCAAAGATATTTATGAAGTTGTTTCCCAAAAGTATCCGGAAGCCGTTTATAACGAAAGGGCAAGAACTATTACGATTAAAAAGACGCGCAGAAAGCCGCATAAAGGTCTGATTTTAATTGTAACGGCTGGTACTTCTGACATTCCCGTTGCTGAAGAGGCGAGGATAACGGCGGAGATGATGGGTAATAAGGTAAAAGTTCTGTATGACGTAGGGGTAGCAGGCATCCATCGGTTAATGAAAAATCATGCAGAATTGCTGAAAGCAAATGTAATCATAGTGGTTGCAGGGATGGAAGGAGCGCTGGCAAGCGTAGTGGGGGGGCTGGTCGATTGCCCTGTTATCGGGGTTCCCACCAGTGTTGGTTACGGAACAAGCTTTCATGGAGTTGCGCCTCTCTTGTCCATGCTAAACAGTTGTTCCTCAGGTGTTGCCGTTGTAAATATTGATAACGGTTTTGGGGCTGCTTATGTGGCGTCGTTGATCAACCGCACAAGAAAGTGGCAGTAAATGAGGTTGGGTTTTAAAAGACAAAAACCCAACGACTTGTTATTACACACCCCTCATCCCCTCTATCAAGAGGGGATGAGGGGTGTGCTAACAGACCAATCAATAATTTTGAAATTCCTGAACATTCAAATGTATGAAGTAAAAGATTTGCCTAAAATTCTTCCACGAAGGCTTGATACCCATAAGGGGGATTATGGACGCATACTGGTGCTGGCGGGTTCGTGCGGCATGACCGGCGCTGCTTGTCTCTGCAGCGAAGCAGCATTGCGCGCAGGCGCCGGAATTGTGACCCTGGGTATTCCCGAGAGCTTGCAAGGCATTGTAGCCTCCAAGCTGACCTGTGTGATGACTCACCCTTTACCGGAAACCCATCTTAAAACCCTTGCGGAATTGGGACGCCAGGATATTCTGGATTTTTCGCAACGTTTTGATATTGTTGCGATTGGCCCCGGTTTGTCTCAGTATGCGGAAACGAAAAAAACGATATTGTGGTTACTGCAGCGCATTGATAAACCCATTGTGCTGGATGCTGATGGAATTAATGCCCTGTCAGATAATCCTGGCATACTGAATCAGGTAAAGAAACATATCATACTGACGCCGCATCCGGGGGAAATGACATGCTTAATGAAAGGATGCTCTGCCGGTGATGTTCAGGCAAAACGTATGGAAATATCCCGGAAATTTATAGAAAACAGGCATAACGTAACTTTAGTATTAAAAGGGTATAAGACGATTGTTATGAACAGGGAAAAATTTTACGTGAATGAAACCGGTAATCCGGGAATGGCTACTGCCGGTTCAGGTGATGTGCTGTCCGGCATAATTGCCGCCTTGTTAGGGCAGCGCTATGAACCGTTTGAGGCTGCACAGGCAGGTGTGTATGTGCATGGTCTTGCCGGAGATATTGCCGCACAGACGGTAGGCGAGATATCTGTGATTGCCACGGATATACTGGATAGTTTACCTAAGGCATTTCTTGCCTATAGAGGAAACCCATGAAATTCAAAAATCTTTTCTTTCTTTTTGTTTTGTGGAGTATTCCGCGTCTCCTTTTTGCAACCGATGTTACGTATTCCGTTCCCGGCGATAAAATAAAAGAACGGCTGAAAGAGATGGTTGAGTATACACAGCAGAGTATAGACATCTGTGTGCACGATTTTGCTTCTCTTGGAATTGGTGAATACCTGGAAGCGGCAAAGAATAAGGGAATTCGGATACGTGTTGTAATTTTAGAACAGAACGATACTCATGTAAGAGGTGCACTGGCAGACGCATTGTTTTACAAGGATTTTGATGCCAGGGCTTTGAAGCTGAAAGACGCATCCGATCAGATACAAGATTTTATCACATTCGATGACAAGATAACGGTAACCGGTCCCTATAATTGGTTAGCCTACAATGACAGATGTATCAGTGATGATGCTCGGTTTTCCTATGATTCCAAAAGAACGCTTTTATGCAAGGAGACATTTGGAAGATTGTTTATGAAAGGAGAGGCGGCTCATTTTCTGCGGCAGCGTAAAGAATACAATGCTGCGGCAGCGCCCGTTAAGCCGGACACTGGTTTTGTTCTTTCTGGGGCGGAACAAGCAACAAAAACTGATAAGCAGCGCGATGAGAAAGAGAAAGCAGTGGGTGTTCCTGTACTGGCACAGGAAGAGGCAAGCAGGGAGATGATTGTTGTTACCATAGAAGAGCTTGATAAGCAGTTCGGTAAGAAAAGCGCTCTTTCCCGTTCCATAAAAAATACCCTGTGGAAAAAATATAAGGGCAAATATGTCCGATGGTGCGGGGTTGTCGCCTATAAGGGGATGGGACGCGTGGACTGGAACCGTGTTGGCATACGACATCAAAACAATGAAGATTTGAACGTCGAAGTCATATTCGACTGGAGGATGTTTGGCAAGGTTTTGGATTTGAAACCGGGAAGTAATATAACGTACACCGGCCGCTTGTTATCGCGTCCTGCCTTTAGTGCCCCATACCGTCTTGATGACGGCATCATAGAATAACACCCGATTTATTGCAAAAGCCGTTCTATGGTTATTGTCCCTTCCTCGTTTATGTTTCCTGAAACATTGATGGTTACCGGTAAAAACAACTTTACGATTCCGATATTCGTCAGGAGGTGCTCTGTTATCCTGGGTGTTATGAATCGTGATAAGCCTTTCGTAAGGGAAAGAGGAATGATGAGTTGGTCAGCAAGATGCTCATCGACAACTCCTCTGGTTTGGAGAAAAGTGATTAAATTCTGGCAGGCTTCATCTGCAACCGTTTCTGCACGTTTGCCTATTGCGCCCAGGCCGAAATAGCAACACTGGCTGAATTCAAATTTTCCTTTTAGAAACAGCATCGTCCCCTTTCCGATGGCGGGCATTTCTTCCACAGTTATTTCATGTGAAACGCCGTATCCGGAAAGCATCTTCTGTGATTGTATCTTTTGTCGCATGGCGATGTTTATGTCCAGGTTGCTTACCGTAGATAGGCCTTTTACCTGGAGAAATTTTCCTCTTTCTGTAATCCTGAGCGGGTATAATTGTTTTACCGGTTGTATTTTTACTGAAATTTCTCCGCCGCCGCGCGGGTAGAAGCCGGCCCTGATGGTTTGTATCTCTGCCTCAAATCCGATTTGTTTGAGGAAATGCAGCCACTGCTGTTCGAGGTATGTCACGCAGGGACTGTGGTTGACATGTGTGCCGCCCGTGATGGTAAGGAAAGAAGGTTTATCCGCAAGGCTGAGCGGGTAAAATAGCGTTTGTAAAACAAGAGAAACAGAGCCTGCGGTGCCTATGTCAAAGCGATAATTTCCCGCCTGTATTTTACCAGGATAGAATTTGATATCTGTTGACCTGAGCTGATTGCCGGCGACTGTTGCATTACAGATGTGTGCGGTTGCATTAACCGCTTGAAGGTGTTGGTGGCTGAGTCCCGGTATTTTCCGTTGTGCACGGATATTGAATATTTCAAACGGTTTCTTTGTAATAGAGGATAACGAAAGAGCAGTCCGCAGTATCTGGCCGCCTCCTTCTCCCAGAGAACCGTCAATTTTAACAATTGCAGGTTGCATGTTTTGTTAACGCCTGGTTTTCAGAAATGATCAAAATTTCAATACGTCCTTCAATTTGCTATTTCTTACGAAAGATATAGATGTATTTCGGGGAAATGTTCTGTCTGGTTTATAGAAAAAGAAAAGGGTAGGACACTCACCATATCCTACCCTTTCTGTTCGTCAACGATGTTTCTTGTCTTAAAATTATTTGCTGAAACCTCTGACTACTGCAATAAGACCATCGATATCTGCGGCATCAACCCCAAGGTCAGCGAGTTTTACATAATTCGGATTCTTGGTGCCATTTGTCATTGATAGCTTCATATCCGCATCGGTTCTTGATTTTTGGTATTCGGCATTCGAAAAATCCGGTACGCCAAATTGTTTTCCGGCTTCACTGCCTTTTCCGTCGGCGGCATGACATAGTTCACAGGTATCTTTGTATATTTTTTTGGCATCTCCGGCATTTGCCGTAAAACTGGAAAAGTGAATAAATAAACCAAACACTGCTGCAGGAACCACACAATAACTAAAAATCTTTTTCAACGATATATCCTCCCCAAAAATGTTACACAGAAATCTTTACGATATACTTTAATCTTGAAATAATAACTGAAGTGTTTTCCGAAATACCTATCACCTCCTGTCACTTTTACTTTTTTATTTTCGACTCGATAAATTTGATGGTGTCAAACAATGTGTTTTTGTTGAAAAGGGGCGGTCCGGAACCGGCCTTTTCGTCGCTCATAATATGTATATGATTTTTATACTTTCTGCCGGAAGTCTTTGGATGCCGTTGATAGCCGGAAATTTCAATATAAGGATAACGCCACTTTTTGTATCCTTCTACCAGAACAATATCGGTGTCCTTGTAATTATCCCTGATAATATCTTTTATGGAAGGAGACTTTTGGCCAACCTTTTTTATAATAGCAATCTTTTCCGGTGAAGAGATGGCAACTGCATTGGCTCCTGCCCTATAATATTTATATGTGTCCTTTCCTTCGTAATCGATTTCAAATGAGGGTATATTATATTTTATTGTTCCGACCCTGTACCCTTTTTTCTTCAAAATAGGTATAATGAGACATATAAGCGTGGTTTTACCTACATTTTGTTTGCCGATGACCAAAACTACAGGAATATCTTTGGGCAATGTTTGTTTAATTATATGGCTAAAAAGTTATTGTCCGTAAATATTTTATGAAAACTGTAATAGATTTTTTTTATCGTATCATCTGTTTGAAAGGGTGTCAAGCACTTTTCAAGCCCTTGCAATGTTCATGGGAGTTTTATAAGATACCTGTTTTAAAGTGCGCAAAATTGTTGTATAGTACTTCTGTTTTACTGTAGGGAAATGCAGAGGGAGCCCTTTTGAAGGAACAAATATTGTTGTCGTTTTTGTTAAATAAAACATGCCATAAATTCGTGCCGTATTTTTTATTAAGTCAATTCATTTGAGGCGGAGGAATACATGGAATCGGATGTGAAAAATATTACAGAAAGGGTAAAGCGGGAAGGTGATGTTGTAAATACCCTGCTGTATGAGGTCGGGAAGGTAATCGTGGGTCAGAAATATTTAACGGAAAGATTATTGATAGGTATTCTTTCGAACGGACACGTATTGTTAGAAGGCGTGCCGGGATTGGCAAAGACGCTGTCTGTAATGACGCTGGCAAAAGCAATGCAGGCGGGTTTCCAAAGGATACAGTTCACTCCCGATTTACTTCCCGCCGATTTAATAGGCACCTTAATTTATAACCCCAAAACGAGTGATTTTACCGTCCGCAAGGGCCCCATATTTACCAATATCGTGCTGGCAGATGAAATTAACCGCGCCCCGGCAAAAGTACAAAGCGCACTTTTGGAGGCAATGCAAGACAGACAGGTTACTATCGGAGACCAGACATACAAACTGGAAGACCCGTTTCTTGTACTAGCTACTCAAAATCCGATAGAACATGAAGGCACCTATCCGCTGCCTGAGGCGCAGGTAGATCGCTTTGTTTTTAAGTTAAATATTACATATCCCTCCAGGAAAGAAGAACGGGAAATTATGGAGCGCATGGCGCTGACAAAAAAAGACATCAGTGTAAACCCTGTAATTACACCGAAAGACATTTTGCGTTTGCGCACCCTGGTCGATGAAATATATATAGATGACAAAATCAAAGATTATATTATTGAGATAGTTTTTGCTACGCGGGAGCCAAAAAATTACAACCTTAAGCTGGAGGAATTTATAGAATATGGCGCCTCGCCGCGGGCAACGATTTGCCTTACTTTGGCCGCCAAAGCGCACGCATTTATAAAAGGGAGGGGGTTTGTAACTCCCCAGGATGTAAAGTCCATAGGAATGGATGTATTGCGGCATCGTGTGATTTTGACGTACGAAGCTGAAGCTGAAGAAATGACCTCCGAAGATATTATACAAAAAATATTTGACACGATAGAGGTGCCCTGAGGAAGTTATACTCAAGAGGGTCACAATCTGTGATTTATAAAAAACGTTGCGCAAGCACGGACAAACAGAGTTTGTCCTGCCACCCTATCACCTTAAAATTTGCATTTTATGTGAGCTTTTTGAGTATACAACCGGACGTTTCGGGGTTGAAATCTCTATGATGAAAGGTCTTTTTTCCGTTTGTTCCTTTGGAATATAAGGTTAAGAATCCAGCATGATCTCAAAAGACATATTAAAGAAAATAAGGCAGATACAGATCCACACTAACCGTGTTGTTAATGATGCGTTCATGGGTGAGTATCACAGTGTTTTTAAAGGACGCGGCATGGAGTTCGAGGAAGTAAGGGAATACCAGCCGGGGGATGAAATCAGGACGATCGATTGGAATGTAACGGCGCGCATGGGTCGCCCTTTTGTCAAGCGCTATACAGAAGAACGGGAATTAACGGTAATGCTTCTTGTCGATATAAGTCCTTCAGGAAACTTCGGTTCTATAAAGCAATTGAAAAATGAAGCGGCAATTGAGATTTGCGCGCTTCTGGCCTTTTCCGCTATAAAAAACAATGACAAGGTAGGGTTGGTTATATTCACGGACAGGATTGAAAAGTTTATACCTCCGGAAAAAGGGCTCAAACATGTATTAAGGGTGATTCGGGAGCTATTATGCGCAAAACCAACGGGGAAAGGGACAGATATTGCCGCAGCCCTGGAATATTTGAATAAAATATCCTCCCGGAGGGCAATATCTTTTCTGGTGTCAGACTTTATTGCTTCCGATTATGAGCATGCGCTGCGCATTGCAAATAAAAAACATGATATGATTGCAATTACCATTGTTGACCCTCGCGAACAGGAACTGCCGGATGTGGGATTCGTTGAGTTGCAGGATGCGGAATCGGGTGAGATAACCTTAGTCGACACGTCTGATGAATCTACCCGGAAAGAATACAGGGCTATAACCAACCGTCAAATGCAGAACCGATCAAAACGGTTTCTTTCAATGGGCGTCGATGAGATTATAATAAATACCGGCAAGCATTATGTGGAGCCGATTATTCGTTTCTTCAGGAAGCGGGAAAAGCGATATTAGAGAAAAATGGTATTGATATTGATTCGGCTGAATTGGTGAATATGGGCATAAGAAGACCTCAAATAATCCTTAGTATCCTGTTGATTTTAATTCTTGCAATGTATACACTGATACCTTTAAAGGGCAATGCTTTCGCACAGGAATCCAAAGCTACGGGAACGGAAATACCCGTAGAGGCGACTGCAAGTATAGATAAAAATGAGGTAATGATTGGAGATGCAATAAAATTTACTATTTGCGTAATATGCAAGAACGATACGATAATACAATTCCCCGAAATAGAACAAAATGCAGGACTGTTTGCCGTAAAAGACACGGGTAGGGAGGCCAGGAGGGAAAAGGATGGTTGTTTAATCCTTGAGCGTGATTATGAGATTAGCTCGTACGAAATCGGCCACCAAACGATGCCGTCGTTCAAAATAAAATATAAAAGTGCTCAGGGTGAGGGAACCGTTGATACTAATGAAGTAACAATAAACGTCATCGGTGTTATTAAAGAAGGAGAAAATCCAACCGACATAAAAGACATTATTCCGCCTATGGATGTACCAACGGATTTCAAACGATTAATTGTATGGTCTTGCATGGGATTGGGGGGGCTGTTACTGTCGGGAATAGGGTGCTGGTTGATTATAAAGGTAAGGAAAGGACGAATAAAACGGCATCCGCTATTTACAATAAAAAGGGCGCCTCATGAAATTGCCTATGAATTGCTGGAGAAGTTATCAAAAGAAGATTTAATTTCTCGCGGCATGATTAAAGAATATTATTACCGTATAACAAATATCCTGCGTCACTATATCGAAAATCGGTTTGGTTTGCTTGCGCCGGAGCGCACTACCGAAGAGTTTCTTAAGGAAATGGCACAGACGAATATCCTGGAAGATACGCATAAATCGCTGATTAGCGAATTTCTTGAGCATTGTGACATGGTAAAGTATGCAAAATACGGTCCATCAAAAAATGAGGTAACAGAGACTTTCAATTCAGCCAGGAGATTAATCGATGAAACAAAAGAGTCCTTTGAGGGAAGGGAGGTGCTCGTCAAATAACCTGTGAATTATGTTATGATTTAAAGAATTGCAAAGCAGCTTTATTATCCTGTAAAAGGCCGTGAATAAATATGCTTCGGTTTTATTTTGTGCGGCTATCTTAATTCAAACCTTTTCAAAAAGGGTCAAAAATATGGTAAAAGCACCGGAAAAATTTTTGGATAAATATTCGAATCGTCAAAAAAGTCCCGGCAAAAAGCAGCCGAAGGTTCACATGCGGAAAATATCGGAAGAGGAGGCTGCAAGACTTGGTAGGAATTTAAAAATGTTATGGGATATTTACCGAACGCCTGAAATTAAAGAGATACTTTCCAAAGAACATAGAATACCTTTTTTAAATATAGAAGGCATAGAGTCCTGCTTGAGCTTCTCTTTTGTGGATAAAGGTATTCTTTTGGAATACGAAATGGATATGGGAAGCAAGAAAGAGTTGGCGGGTGCACGAATATTTAAACAGGCGGAAATGATCTTGAACCGATATTTCACCTTTGCAAAAGGGGCTGAAGAGATGCTCAAGACTTCTCATGTGGTACTCAAACCGATAGTGGATGTTTTTATAGAAAAAGAAATTTGTGAAGCTGATGTTTGGGATGCGATTGCGAAAGGAAACAAAATTCATGTATCGCTTATACCTGAATTTGCCTAAAAAGAACGGTTTGTTTCAATGATTTTTTGTAATCCTTTACTATTGGTTTTAATTGTTTTTTTCCTTCCTGCCGCCATTTATTTTACTATTTACCGCAAGGGAACAGGGCATGTCATTTTTTCCTCTTCTGAGACAATAAAAAAGTTAAAGCCAGCGTTTTTTTACCGTTACAGGCACACACCTGCAATACTTCGGTTGGTTGTTATTGTGTTGCTTGTCATGGCACTGGCGCGTCCCCAGCATGGCAATGAACAAACAAAGGTGACAACCGAAGGGATTGACATCGTTCTGACCGTTGATATTTCAGGAAGTATGCTGGCAGAAGATTTTGAAATAGGGGGGAAAAGATATAATCGGCTATATGTTGTGAAACAAGTGGTAAAGGATTTTATTCAAAAGCGTGTGAATGACCGTATTGGCCTTGTCGTTTTTGCTGGTCGTGCATATACGCAGTGTCCCATGACACTCGACTACAATATGCTGCTGCAACTGTTGGAGAAGGCTGAGATTGGAATGATTGAGGATGGCACAGCAATCGGATCTGCAATAGGTTCGTCAGTGGACCGGCTCAAAAACACCAAGGCAAAAAGCAAGGTTATTGTTTTGCTTACCGATGGGAGGAACAATGCGGGAGAGATAGATCCTTTTACTGCTGCAGAACTAGCCAGAGCGCTTAATGTTAAAATTTATACGATAGGCGCAGGCACAAAAGGGCTGGCTCCTTTTCCTGCAGTAGATTTGTTTGGGAATAGAGTTATGCGACAGGTAAAGATCGATATCGACGATAATACCCTTGGTGAAATCGCAAAAATTACCGACGGAAAATATTATAGAGCGACAGATACGAACTCATTAAAAGAAATTTATAATCAAATAGATAAACTCGAAAAAACAGAAACAGAGGTAACACAATATACGGAATATAATGAACTGTTTCATTATTTTCTCTTACCGGCTTTTGGATTGTTATTGGTCGAATTGGGGTTACGCAAAACAAGATTCAGAAAAATACCGTGAAATACCTGTTATGGGGAAATTGGAGAAATTTCGGATAGAACGCGAACTGTATAACAATGATAAAATTTGGAAATCTTGATTATCTTTACTTGCTTCCTGTTGTCCTGATACTAGTCTGTGGATACATCATTGTCTTTCGCAAAAAAGCGAAAGATTTAAATGTATTTGCAAGTACTGTCTTGTTGCAAAAAGTCGGGCTTTCGATAAGCTGGAAGAAGCAATGGTTCAAGGCCGCCCTGTTGATTGTTGGCGTGCTATTGTTGATATTTACTCTTGTTGAGCCTAAATGGGGGTATAGCTGGGAAGAAGTAGAGAAAAAAGGCATCGATATTATAGTTGCTGTGGATACCTCCCGAAGTATGCTGGCAGATGATGTAAAGCCGAATAGAATCGAGGCGGCGAAAAGAGAGATAGAAGATTTGCTGAATGTATTGGAAGGTGACCGTATTGGCCTGGTAGTGTTTGCAGGGTCGGCTTTTACGTACTGCCCGCTGACATCCGATTATGGCGCTTTTCGCCTTTTTTTATATGATATCAACACAAATATTATTCCACTTGGCGGCACTGCGCTGGCGGAGGCAATCGGAAAAGGGGTGTCATCCTTTGAACCGAATTCAAAAAACCATAAGGCAATTATACTCATCACTGATGGTGAAAACCACGAAGGCGACCCATTGGATGCCGCGAAAAAGGCAAAAGATCAAGGTATTGTTATTTACACGGTTGGTATTGGGAAAAAGGATGGATCCTATATCAAAGTGATCGATGAAAGCGGAAAGGAAGCATTGCTTAAGGATAGGCAGGGACAGGTTATCAAATCAAGGTTAGACGAAATTGTTTTAAATAAGATTGCACTGGAAACGGGCGGACTTTATACGCCTGCGTATGGAACACGGTGGGGGTTGGAGAAGGTTTACAAAGACAGTATAGCCAAAATAGAAGAATCTACGTATAAAACGCAAAAGGTAAAAAGGTACATTAATCGGTTTCAAATACCTCTTTTTATAGCAACAATTCTTATTGTTATGGAATGTCTTTTTACGGAAAAAAGAAGAATACTCTGTAAGCCGGCAGATTAAACATTCGAACATAATTATGTCTTATAAAAATAACAAAAAGTTCATGCCGTTTTTTTTTGTAATGCTATTTCTCTCTGGGGTATTGCTGGGTTGGATAGACCCATTGGCCGATAACTTGAGAGAAGGCAACAGGCTTTACGGAGACGGGAAATTTGATACGGCATTGGATTCTTATTTGAACGCCAAAATACAGTCCCATGACACTTCCGATGGGAAAGAGGGGTGCTTGCCGCAATTGGACTTTAATATAGCAGACACTCAATACAAAAGAGGGAAATACGATGAGGCTGCCCAGTTATTTGAGAAAACAATAAAATCCGATGACGCAGAAATAAAAGCGAAATCAAGCTTTAATATGGGCAACACACTGTATCGGCAGGGTAAGATGAAAGAGTCTCTGGAATATTATAAAAGGGCTGTGCATATTATTAGCGAATCCGGCCTGAAAAAAGATGATGTTGACAAGTTGGTAAACGATGCCAAATACAATTATGAATATGTAAAAAACAAGATAAAAGAAGAGGAACAAAAACAGCAAAATAATCAGGGCCAACAGCAAGAAAAAGACAAAAAAGAGGAAAAGGGAGAGGCTGATAAAAATAAAGGCGAAGATAAGGAGAAAAAGGAACCACAGGAACAGGAAAGCAAACAACCGTCAGAGCCGGAAGATAAGCAGGAGGAAAACGAGCAGAAGGAAAATCAGGATTCCGGTCAGTCCGAAAAAAATGATCAAAAGGAGCATCCCTCGTCCCGGGAACAGCAGCAACCTCAAAGTCAAAAACAAATGTCGAAGGAGGAGGCCGAACGACTGCTTGAGGCCTTAAACCAATCCGAAAAAGAAGCCCGGTCTGCGCAAAGGGAAGCCCAGCGATTACAGCATAAATCTGTTGATAAGGATTGGTGAGTTATCGTAAAATCCGGTTTTGTTTTGAAAGTCAGAACACGTATTATTTCTGGAGTACTATCCGCATAATTACCCCTTTTCGGGAAGGCATTGCAGGATGAAAAATCATATTAGATGTCTTTGTTTTTTTGTCGTGATACTTATAATCTTTGGGAATATCGGGGGATTGCTTGCCCAGGATATTCGTCTGACAGCAACCGTAAATCACAATACTTTAACCATCAATGATCAATTGGAATTGACATTAACAATTCATGGTACGCAGGATACTGCACCACCTTCGTTTCCCGCCATTGATGGATTTACCTTGCTATACGGTCCGAAAATATCTGCACAAACAAATATCATTAATGGAAATGTCTCTGTAAAAAAAGGATTTACCTATGTATTACAACCTGCAGCAAAAGGGAAATTTACCATAGGCCCCTCTTCTGTAGAATACAAAGGAAAGGTTTATACTTCCGCTCCGTTAACGGTTGAAGTTGTTGATGCATCAGCCTCGCCAGGACCGCAAACACCGGACTTTAACAAATTGATATTTGTTGAGATGACTACAGATAAAAACGAGGCATACTTATATGAGCAAATCATACTTTCCTTCAGGCTCTATTTCCAAAGGGGTTTGCCGATAGCCGATATCGATTATTCAGCACCGGCTGCAAAAAATTTTATGGAAGAAAAGCTTGGAGACCAGCGACAATATGAGGAAATCAGGGATGGGGTAATATACAATGTTTTGGAATTACGTACAGCCTTATTCCCTATGGTATCGGGAAAACTTGTGATATCACCGGCAACCCTGAAATGTAATTTAATATTCGAGCAACGGAGAGGACAACGGGATTCCCGTTTTGACAGTTTTTTCGGTGATGCATTCATCGATGACTTCTTTGGCAGAAAACAGAGCAGGTATCCCCTGAGCAGAGCGACTGAACCGATATCCTTGGAAGTGAAACCACTGCCTGAACAAGATAAACCGAAAGATTTCAATGGTGCGGTAGGAACTTTTAACATGGAAGTTACAACGAAGGCAGATCATGTAAAAGTGGGAGACCCCATTACTTTAACAATATCCGTATATGGCGAAGGAAATATCCAGACTGTTAGCGAACCGTTGCTGGTGGCCGACAATGAGGATGATTTTAAACTGTATCCTGCTGAATCAACCACGCAAATCACCAATCGCGAAGAAGTGATTCGGGGGCGAAAGGTTTTTGGTAAAGTAATTGAACCGCAAAAGAAAGACCTAAAATCAACACCTGTCGTTGTATTTAGTTTTTTTGATCCACGAACAGGACAATATAGGACTATAGAAAAAGGTTCCGTGCCTATTATTGTCGAAACAGGGGAACAGGAAATTCCTATTCAATTAACAGTCTCTGGTAATGTATCTCCGTCTGGTAAACAGCAGGTACAGCTTTTAACACAGGACATCTTGCCCATTATGACCAGTGTGTCCTCTCTGGAAAATCAGGGAAACCAGATTTATAAAAATCCGATTCTTGCCGGATGTCTGGCTATTCCAGGGGTTGTTGTAATAGTATCGCTGTTTATAATACGACATAAGGAAAAATTGCAAACGGATATTGGATATGCCAGAAACAAACGCGCTCATGCTTTCGTTAGAAAGAGATTGGCAGCAGCACAAACAGCGCTTTCTCAGCATATACCAGAGGACTTTTATTCATCTCTTTCCAAAGCTATGTCAGATTATTTTGCAGACAAATTGAATATTTCTTCGGCAAATTCTACCGGTGATACTGTGGCTACCTTACTTAGACAAAAAGGCGTTGCGGTCGAGATTGTAAAGGAGGTTTCAGATTGCATGGTTGATTTTGATTATCGTCGCTTTTCCAAAAAAGAGGGGAGCCTTGAAGAAATGGAACAATCTTTGAGATATGTGGAACAACTTATTGCAAGACTGGAGAAACTATTGTTATGAAGATGTGTTTCCTTCCTCATTTTTTCCTCCTCAGTATGCTCTGTTTGAATTTTGGAACGCAAGTCGTAAGATCTGAAACATTGCATTCTGTGATATCGCAAAATGAGGCTAAGCGATTATTTGCCGATGCAAACGAAAAATACCAGCAAGCAGCAAAACTTATTGCAGAGAAAAACATTCAGGAATCAAGTCAGAAACTTAAAGAAGCGGCACGGCAATACGAAACAATTCTTGCCGGTGGCTTTAGGCATGGCCAAATATATTATAACCTTGCCAATACTTATTACCGTCTGAATGAATTAGGAAAAGCTGTTTTGAATTATCGAAAAGCCCAAAGATTTATGCCGAGAAATACAGATATTGAAGCCAATCTGAAACTTGTAAAAAACATGACAGAGGATAAAGAATTATCGAACGAACCTTCGGTTGTAATCAAGAGATTGTTTTTCTGGCTGTTTCTGCTAAACCAAAATGAATTGATAATTCTTACAATAGCCCACTATGGCATATTAATGACACTGGGTTTCTTTTTGGTTATTCTTAAATATTCATGGTTAAAAAAGTTCGTACTGGGCTTTGCCGTGTGTTTGTTTATTGTTTTAGTATCATTGGGTGTTAAGATTTATAAAGAACAATACACAAATAATGGTATAATTATTACAGAAAAGTGTCAAATACGCTATGGACCAGGGGAAGAGTATGAACCGAAGTTTGAAATACATGGTGGTACAGAGTGTATTATTGAAGACGAGAGAGATAATTGGTACAAAGTGTATGTAAATGTTGGTGTAAAAAGAGAGCCGGATCAAAAAATGAATATAAGTGAAAATGTAAATAAAGAAATAAGAAGTGGCTGGCTAAAGAAGGAAAATGTTGATGTAATGAATAATAAATTCCTATAGCTGTTTTTGGAAAAAGGTGTGATAGATACTGTATTTTGATATAAAGACTGCAAATGCAAATGATGGGGAAAATGAAATGGGTGGATTATATGGGAAATTATTAATAGCTGCATTTATTACTTTTAGCACGGTAGTATTTGGGTTTATTATCATGTGCATGGTTTTGGGAAAAAGATGTTCTGAAGAGTCATTTCAAAATCAGAAAACCGGGTAAATGCCTGAGTTCTCTCAGTCTTGGCAATAAACGCCAAATAAAAAAGGCAACTCAATAAGAGTTGCCTTTTTTTGTTGTTCAATGTTTGCTAAAACTATTAGGCGATGATCAGGTGACCGCCTTCTTTCTTCTTCTCTTCCTTCTTTTCTTCAGCAGCGATGATCAGGTGACCGCCTTCTTTCTTCTTCTCTTCCTTCTTTTCTTCAGCAGCGATGATCAGGTGACCGCCTTCTTTCTTCTTCTCTTCTTTCTTCTCTTCAGCAGCGATGATCAGGTGACCGCCCTTCTTTTCCTCTTCCTTCTTTTTCTCGCCTTCTGCTGCAATGGCCGAGCCTACAAAAGAAGCATTAAAAACACTAACCCCTGGCACCAAAATGCCGGCAACCGTGAGGCTGCAAATAAACTTCTTTACCATCTTATTTCTCCCCCTCCACTAAAATAACTAAAGCATAAACTTACTTTCTGAGAACACTCTCAGTAATTTGCTCGAATCAACATATTAGCAATGTGCTTGCCAAAAGTCCAATACAATTTTTGAGCTATAGAGTAGATGCAGCAGTCCAGTACCTAACTATTGTAAAAACGTTTTTTTATGGATGTAATACACAGGGAAAATTAGTAATAATTCTTTAATTTTTATAACCCCGTAATAATCAATATTGTTTGTATGTATTTTCATACATACAGAAATAATTTTTTATAACTTATTTAAAGATATATAATTATAAAAATACAGTAAAAGTATGCAAAAACATACAATGCGAATGTTATTGCACACACTTGAAAATTATTATCATTAAGATTAACTGTGTTGTTTAAAATCCGGTGATAGCAGATCATTGTTAGGGATTATATATGGCGGTGCTGTTTTATAGTTATCGGGATTTATATTATGTTTTTTGATGAGTTTGTATAGATCGGCTCTGTAACGTTTTGCCATTCTGGAAGCAACGGTGACGTTTCCTTTGCTCATATACATAAGGTTCTCCAAATATTCTCGCTCAAATCTTTCTTTAGCATCTTTATAAGAATGGAAATTATTTTGAAGAAGGTTTGCGTCTGTAAAAATATCTGCAGGGGTAATAACATCTTTATTGGCCATGATAACGGCATGTTCAATTTTATTCTTCAATTCTCGCACATTGCCTGGCCAGTCATAGATGTTCATTCTTTGTATTGCGGCAGTTGAAAATTCAAGGGCATTCCTCTTGAGCAGTTTGCAGAATTCTGTCATAAAATATGTAGCAAGCAAATGAATATCATCTTTTCTTTCACGCAAAGGGGGGATATAGATAGGGACAACGTGAATTCTATAGAACAAATCTTCACGAAATGTACCTTCGTTTACTGCATTTTGAAGGTCTGTATTTGAGGCAACAATAACCCGTACATCTATTTTAATATGTTTAGTGCCTCCGACGGGTTTGATTTCCCTCTCTTGCAGGACCCTCAACAGTTTAATTTGAAAGGTGGGTGATGTGTTGCTGATTTCGTCAAGAAATATGGAGCCGCCTTCAGCCTGTGCGAAGAGCCCTGCTTTTGATTCGTGAGCATCCGTGTATGCTCCTCGTATGTGTCCAAAAAGTTCATTTTCTAATAATCCTTCAGGTATGGCGCCGCAGTTTGTTGTAATAAAAGGATTTTTAGCACGGTTACTATTGTAATGAATAGCCCTTGCAATTAATTCTTTGCCTGTACCGCTTTCTCCATAAACGATAACCGTACAATCTGTTTTTGCAATTTTGTAAACCGATTCAAGGATTTCTTGCATTTTTTTGTTTTTACCAATGATATGTCTAAAATCGCGCTGCTCGTCAAGTTGACTCCTAAGTATCTCTATTTCTTGTGTAAGTCTTTGTTTCTCAAGTGCATTTTTGATGTGGGTGGCCAGATTTTCGTTATTAAACGGTTTCGTTATATAGCTGTATGCACCTTTTCTCATGGCTTCAACTGCGCCTTCTATACTTCCATGTGCAGTCAGAATAATTATGGGGATGTTTGGATGATGTGTCAAAATCTCTTCCATGAGCTCAATACCATTTTCTTCTGACAGACGTAAGTCGATAATGACGAGATTAAAAGATGTAGCGGATAATTCCGCTCTGGCTTCGTTTGAATTCGTTGCAATTGCAACGCTATAACCCAACGCTTTTAATCGCAAATGAATAACTTCCAATATGCTGCTATCGTCATCTATGACCAATATTTTTTCGTTTGGCATAACTTGTTGTTTTTCCCTAATGTGGGACTGTTAGAAATTTAGGGCATAATCACATTTTGCAGGCAGTACGAAACGGAAAGTGGTACCGTTTCCTGAACTATTATTTTCCACCCAAATATCCCCACCATGGTCAATCACAATATGTTTAGCGATAGAAAGCCCTAGTCCTGTACCTTTTATAGAACTTTTTCCAGTATTGTTAACTTGCTGAAATTTGTCAAAAATCTTTTTATGGTATTCAACAGGTATTCCAATGCCTGTATCTGATATACTAATCTGAATAAAAGAATGTACATTATTTGGCTGGTTTTGCTTCACTATGTCAGGAGAGACAAAAGAGGAATCAACTTCTTTTGCTTTAATTGTGATCGTTCCGCCGGGAGGGGTAAATTTAATGGCATTGCTCAAAACATTATCAAGCACCTGCGTAATTTTGTCACTGTCTAAAAGTATTTTGGGAATATAAGCCGTAGTGTCAAATTGAATATGAATATTATTGTTTTCGGCAAGGAATCGTATGTCATTTATGCTTTTATGGATGACATCGTAAATGTCCGAATGTTGAAAGTTGTATCGCATCAAACCCGCTTCTGCACGGGAAATGTCCAACAGGTCATTAACCATCATAGTGAGACGCACTGTATTTTCTTTGCTGATATTGAGGAGCTTGATTTGCGACTCCGATAGTTGTCCTGCCACCCTGTCCAGCATAAGTTCATTAGCCTCAAGGATTGCGGTCAATGGAGTTTTTATATTGTGTGATATATTGGAAATAAATTCTGATTTCATGTGATCGAGTTCTTTCAGTTTATTACACATTTTGTTAAAAGCATTTCCTAAATTACCTATCTCATCATTGGAGTTAACGGTGATTCGGGAATCTAAATCGCCGCTTGCAATGCGATCTGTAGCGTCTTGCAGGATCTTTATAGGATAGCATATCCTGCGGGTAAAGAAATACGAAAAGACAGTGCCAAATAAGATGGCAAAAATGATAATTGCAAGAGATATTTTGGTGGTTTCCCGAACGGTTGTCTGAAATACCTCCATCTTATTGAATAAAGCGGTTTGGTAATTCAGTGTGAGTTGGTTAATAGATTCGGTGAGTTGTTCAAGTGCTTGCTTCTTTTCTTCTTCCCAATCATTGCCTGTAGGAATATTCTCCTGGTTTTCTGCCGGTGTAGTTTCGTCGGAAACCAGGGAAATATATTTATCGTAATATTCTTTTATTTGACTTATAAGGATTGCTTTTTCTTTGTCAGGAGATGTTTCTAAAGATTTTATATGTCCCAAAAGCTTCGTTTGGATAGCATAAAAAATCTTTCCCAAAATGGTATTCTTTTCTCCATTTTCAGTTAAGGATTCAGGGAAAGTCGCCTCAAGAGATTCTACCCTGTCTAAAAACTTTTTTTTCTTTATATTAAAAATGTCCAGAAATGCGCTGTCTTTTGTTATATTATATTTTTTTTCATTTCGAATCTGTTCGAAAAGGGTATCAATTAATTTCTCGCAAATTCTGATAGAGGGCACGTCTTCGGTTGTAACGGAATCTGTGACTTTATTGAGATGATTTAAACGAAACATCAGATAAAAACTCATTGCTAACATAAAACATGCAATGGTAATGTATCCCACAACCATCCGTTTCCAAAGACTATTCTTTGTCATGATTGTTGTAAAGGCGTGGCTTCAAATTAAACCGGAATCAAATGATTTATAATAATTATAAACAGAAACGGTTGTTATGTATATAAAGGTGTTTTTGCACTCGACTTAACTTTTGTTCCTGAGTGTTATGGTACCAGAATGAATTGCATCGTGTCGGGGAACAACAATTAATGTGAGTAATATTATCTAAAACACAGGTTGCTGGCAAGTGAAAATTATAGCTAATGGTGCGTAATATCGGGATTTATACTTTATCTGAAATGGATTTTAGCCGGGGTATTTTACAATGGCATTGACGGCATTTACTGAGGTACTATAAATACTGTTTTGATATGATTATTCATGCGTTTACTGTGCGACGCTCAGATTGCCTTTAAATATCAGCAGAATGTGGTAAGATATTTATCATTGACAGCTCATAACCAAATTTGGTTTATAAATGTATAGACAATGGATTGCGTGAGAAAGATGCTTGTTTATAAGGGGAAGGAATGGAGGTTTCTGAAAAATTTCTGCAAACAGCCCTTGATGGTATTCACGATTGCATAAATATTGTGAACAAGGACTTTCAGATTATATTCGTAAATGAGGCTGCCGGAAGGTTGTCAGGGAAATTGCGACAGTCGTTATTGGGAAGAAAATGTTACACGCAATTATGGGAAAAAAGCGGTCCTTGTGAAAGCTGTGTAACAGCAAGGGTCTTCGAGACAGGAAAACCACAACAAGCCGTTAAATGGGAAACAGGTTATGATGGCAAAAAATATTGTATGGAACACTTTGTCTTTCCGATTTTAGACAAGAAAGGCGCGGTGGAATATGCCGTTGAAATTTTTAGAGATATTACCGAGAGAAAGTTGCTGGAAGATGACCGGGAGCAGCAGCGACTGGAATTAGGTAGGCGGATACGTGAACTGCGGCATGCTTACGAAGAACTCAAGTCTTTGCAAAATCAGTTGCTGCAAGCGGAAAAATTGGCTTCTATTGGGATACTTGCTTCCAGCCTTGCTCATGAGCTTGACACACCACTTGCGACAATTTCCGGATACTGCGAATTGCTGGAAGAAAACATTCATGAGGAAAAGTTGCTGAAAAGTATCAAAATCATTTCCGAACAAATAGTGAAGTGCCAAAGAACCGTGAGGAATTTGCTCGACTTTTCCAGAAAATCTGATTGTGAACGGAAGTTGTACGGCATTCATTCCTTAATTGATAATACTCTGGTTCTTATTGAACATCGTCTGATCATTAACAAAATAAAATTGCATAAAACATTTGACGCACAAGTGCCTTCTTTGCTGGTCGAAGGGAATCAAATTCAGCAGGTGATTTTGAATCTGATTAACAATGCGATAGATGCCTTGCCTAATGGTGGAAATATACGTATTGTGACCAGGCTGAATACAGAGCAGAGGTCTGTAGAAATTGTTTTTGAGGATGACGGAATTGGTATATCAATTGAGGATCAAAGTAGGGTGTTTACCCCTTTTTTTACGACCAAAGAGCCTGGGAAGGGGACGGGTCTTGGGTTATCGATTTGCAATCATATCATTTCAGCCCATGGCGGCAAAATAATGTTAGAAAGCAGTCTTGGTAAAGGGACAAGATTTGTTATATTGTTACCTGTTCCGTAACTGTTTTTTCCGGGAGACAAACGTTATTGAAAAATATACTGATTGTTGATGACGATGTGGCAATGGGGGAAATGTGTAAGGAACTTTTGAAAAGCAAAGGGTACCTGTCGGACACCGTAACCAGCGGTAAGGATGCCATTGAAAAGATTTTGACAAACGGGATGTACAGAATAGTTCTTACTGATTTGGTTATGCCGGAAATGGATGGCATAGAGGTTTTAAAAAAAGTCAAAGAGCATAATTCGCAGATAGATGTAATTGTTATGACCAGCTACGGCACGGTTTCTAATGCCGTTGAAGCGATGAAGTTGGGCGCTTCTGACTACATTACGAAACCGTTTAAACGTGACGAACTTGTTATTGTCATCGAAAAGATATTGCAGTTACAACGGCTTGAAGGTGAGGTAGACCGTTTACGCTCGGAACTTGACGAAAAATATTCCTTTGGCAGTATTATCAGTAACAACCCGAAAATGAAGAAAATTTATGATATCATATCGAATATATCTAATGCAGAAGCTACCGTATTGGTCCAGGGAGAAACAGGGACTGGCAAGGAATTGGTGGCCAGAGCGATTCACTATAATAGCATCAGGAGAGATCATCCTTTTGTGAAAGTAGATTGTGCGGCACTGGCGGAGACATTGCTTGAAAGCGAACTTTTTGGCCACGAAAAGGGGTCTTTTACAGGAGCCACAAAAGACAGAGTGGGTCGCTTTAGAACGGCAGATGGCGGCACGATATTTCTGGATGAAATCGGCAATATTTCACTGGCAGTTCAGGCAAAGCTGCTTCGGGTCCTGCAGGACAGCGAATTTGAGTCGGTTGGGAGTGATGAACCTGTAAAGGTGAATGTGCGCATTATTGCGGCTACAAATGCAGACCTTGCAGACCGCGTTGAAAAGGGGTCGTTCCGCAGGGATCTTTTTTATAGGTTGAATGTTATTTGCATTACTCTTCCGCCATTGAGAGAACGCATCGACGATATTCCGCGGCTTGCTGCTCATTTTCTTTCCATTCATAATAAAAAAAACAGGAAGATGGTTGAAGGCATTTCAGCCGCTGCGTTGGATAAACTGATGTCGTACTCATGGCCAGGAAATATTAGAGAGCTTGAAAACGTTATTGAGCGCGCAGTGATCCTTTGCGGTGCGAAAATGATCGAACCTGTTGATATTCCTTTATACCAGGAGAAGCAGGGATTTTCACAAGAATTATCCGGCAAGCCATTGCAAACGCTATTAGACCAATTCGAGCGCCAAATTATCATTAATACTTTGGGCGCAACGGGCGCCGATAAAGAAAAAGCCGCTAAAGTCCTCAAAATTTCCCGTGCCAGTCTTTATAACAAGATAAATAAACATGGGATTTTAAAAGAGCCATAGAGGAAAATCTTTTCACGTATGAAATATCAGCATATCCTGGATATTGGACACTGGCACAATTTTTTCCTTGCCTTTATACCGCTATTTGTAGCTATTGATGTTATAGGAGTGCTGCCTATCTTCATGTCGCTGGTAGAAGGAATAGAGAGGCCGCTGAAAACAAAGATAATAAACCAGTCAGTCATTACGGCTATTTCCATCAGCATTGGGTTTCTCGCAGTCGGCAAACTTGTTTTTTCAGTGCTTGGGATAGAGGTGTATGATTTTAATATAGCGGGCGGATTGCTTTTGCTTGTATTTGCAATACATGACTTGCTTTTTGCTGAAAGAGGGAAAAGAATTGTAACTTCGACGATGGGAGTAGTTCCTCTGGGGATCCCCCTTGTGGTAGGGCCTGCTGTTTTGACGACGATAATCGTTACTGCGGATACCTTTGGTTATATCCCTACGTTGATTTCACTGATAGTGAATCTTGCTATCGTATGGATTGTATTTATGAAGTCAAGTTTTATTTACCGCCTTATGGGAGAAGGTGGTTCTAAGGCGTTTGCCAAGGTTGCTTCCCTCTTCTTGGCAGCAATTGCTGTAATGATGATCAGGAAAGGATTTGTTGCGATGGTGCATGTGCATAAAATGTATGAAAACTTATCTGCTGTTGCAAAATAATCGAGGTGGTGAGCAGACAGCAATGATTGAGAAACGGATTTAAACAAGAAGTAATTTGACTTTATTGCACAGGTTGTATTACAATAAATGACTCATATTTTATTTACATTTTTAGGGAGATATTCATGGTAAAAGCATTTGTCGTACCGGCAAAAATTATTTTAGGAGGGATAGTATTTTTTAATTTAAGTGTTTTTGCAGCAGAAAAAAACACGAACAAAGCGGATGTTCCCGCAAAAAAAGCTAAAACTACAGAGGCTTCTTCAGGGGAAAAAGCCGATGAATCCAAGAAAAAAGACGCTGCCGCTGGCAAGCATAATGAGGATTTAAAGAAAATATTGGCGGTGGTAAATGGTGAAAATATAAGCCAGCAGGATGTTAGCAAGATTTTAAAAAGACTTGGAAACCAGATTACTGAAGAACAAATCCCTTCAGTTTCAAGCCAGATTCTGGATGGCTTGATTACGCAAAAGCTTTTGTTGCAGTTTATAAAAAATAATAAGATTGAAGTAAAAAGCGCAGACATTGATGCAGAATTGAATAAGGTCCGTGAAGATATCAAGGCAAATCCTGATTTGGCAGGCCAGGCGCTTGAACAAGTATTGGAAACGCACGGTGGGAGTATCGAAGAACTGAAAAGGGACATTACTATATCCCTTTCCCTGGAAAAGTATTTTGGGAAAGACCTCGATGATAAAAAATTAAAAGCTTATTTCGAACAGAATAAAGCCTTGTATGATGATACGGAAGTGAGGGCAAGTCATATCCTGGTAGATACCCGTCAAATGAAGACCGACACTGAACTTGCACAGGCATTGGAAAAGATTAAAAAGATAAAAGCGGAAATTGATTCCGGAAAGGATTTTGCCGAAGTTGCAAAACAATCTTCTGATTGTCCCTCGAAAGACAAGGGGGGAGATCTGAGTTTTTTTAAGAGAAAGGGACAAATGGTTGAGCCTTTTGCAGCAGCATCTTTTGCGCTAAAGGTGGGACAAGTAAGCGAACCTGTAAAGACGCCGTTTGGGTACCATATCATAAAAGTTACGGATATTAAGAAAGGCAATGACGTAAATTTTGACGAAATAAAACGGGATGTTAAGGTTGATATGATGTCAGAAAATGTTCAGTCCATGATAAAAAAACTGAGACAGGATGCTAAAATAGAGATGAAAACCGGCGCTTAAGAGTGTTTTCGTCCATCATTTTCTCCGGGGACGTTATTTCTCCGTAAAAAACAGAGCTTCCCATTCTTGCAGGCAGGATGGGAAGCTTTTTTTGTATACGTGAAAACAAATATAATTTTGACTATCAAAATCGTATATGATATATTTCCCTAATTGGTTGAGCTTTACAAATAACAGGGAACGTCTGATTGTTAACATATAACGTACATAAAATTATTGAAAAAGGAGGTATAAAATTATTATGGCGTCAAAAAAGAAGGTTACAGACAAGCTTGTATTAAGTTCCTTTTTCAAGAACATAGTTATTGACGGAAAAGCGGAACAAGTAACAAAAAAAGTGAGAAGGACGCTTTTTTTTGACGGAGAAGACAGCATCCCTTTTTCCAGGGTAAGAAACGTAGAGGTTGCTAAAGAGGTGAAAGATTCGATACCGAATGAATATGTAAGATATGTAGTCTTACTGCACCTGACTGACGGCAGAAGGCTGGTGGTTGATGAGGTTGGAGAGTCTTCCAGCAGGGGGAGCTTCAGGGAAATGAAAAGTCTTGGGAAAAAGGTTAGTGTGATAACAGGAAAAGAACTTATTTTGTGTGAAGAGAAATGTACTGTATAGAATCAAATAGTAGCGTGGATGCTCCGGATGCTGCCGTTATTGGAAATTTTGCCCGGTAATATCGTTTTCATGGTATATGGAGAAAATGTATGTGGTTAATAGAGCGTTGTTTTTTCGGTATGGCATGTTTAAGCTTTTTATGGGTGTTGCCGGTTTCGGAAGCGTTCGATTTACAATTGACACAGGAACACATTGAAGAGGCAAGTGAATGCGGTAAAAGGCATAAAGGAACATCTGTTTTCAATAGCCGGGAGATAAAACCTGCCTGCTTTGGAGAATATCCTGGCGGAGAAGGCGGGCTGATTATGAGCAAATACGTCAAAATATCCGTTGTTTCAGCCATGAAAATTATGCAGGAAAAAACCTTTACACCGGATGAATTGAAAGAGATTACGAATTCGACAAGTTTTGATGTGGTTGTGGTTATTTCCGATACAAATGTTCAGTCTCCTATGGATGTACAAATAGTCTTACAGCAAGGAACAAACAATATATTGCCTTACAAGACTGAATTTGGAATGAAACACAAGGACAACAAACAAAGCGTTATAGGCACTTTTCAGGACGAAAAAGTCAATCCAAATGCTCAAACAACTATTGTGGTTAAAACAAAAAATAGTCAGAAGAAATATAAAATCGACTTCTCCGATGTGAAATGATACATAGCCTTCATGATAAAAAAATAGGGCCGAAACGGACATTTAGGGATACAGTGTTTGATTATTCCTGTGAAAAAATCGGCAAAGAAAGAACAAAGTTTTTTTTCAAATTGTATGACCTGAGCAAGTTTGATCTTTTTGGGAAACCGAAAGGTGCGATAGGGTCTATTGACATTACGAATCGCTGCAATTTGAGATGCAAGCACTGCTATTTTTTTGCACACGACTACAATGAGCTGCCGGACCTGAGCGATGATGAATGGATTGATAAACTGGAAAGTTTAAAAGAAACGGATTTTCCATTTTATCAATGTTCCTGGGTTGGCGGTGAGCCTCTTCTGAGAAAAGAATTGATTGCGCGCGGAATGAAATACTTCAGGTCGAACCTTGTTGCAACCAACGGCACAATAGAACTTCCCAACTGGCCTGACGTAAACTTTTATATATCCGTAGACGGCAAAAAGGAGACTCATGATGCTATCAGAGGTCATGGGTGTTATGACAAGATCAGAAAAAATGTCAACAGACCAGACCTGAAAATACATGTATCTATGGTAATTAATAAAATGAATTATCAGGATATTGAATATTTTCTTCAGGAGTGGAAGGCCGCAGGTGTAAAGGGATGTTTATTTCAAATATATACCCCTGTAAGAGGGTTGAAAAATGATGATCTCTGGCCTGGTTGGGAATTACGTGATAAGATATTGGATACGCTGCTTACATTAAAAGAAGAAAAATACGGAGATTTTATAGGAGTCCCCAGCTTTGTTCTGAGACTTATGAGGTCAGACAGATGCAGAGAAGTCACAAGGAACTGTATTTTCAAGGAAGTTGCATTTTGCTTTGACCCGCAAGGGCGGATTAAAAAGCCGTGCATGATGGGGCCTCAGGCGGATTGCCTGCGGTGTGGGTGTATTCTGCCGTTTCACATGTGGGCGTTGGAAGACAAATGGTTGATGATGAGAGAACTTTTCATGTTAATTCGGCGTCGCATGGGCAAGAGGGTATTAAAATGATATTGTATTGCCCATGAGTGAGGCCGTTGCGTTTACTGCACGCCTTGCCCTTCCTTTTCTACAATCCGTTTTATAATCCAGTCAGATTTATTCACCAGTATACTACCGACGACAGCGCTTAATAAAACATAGATGCCGGTAAGTGATTTCAGTGAGTACGGCATTGTATGGTTCATCGCAATTGTTCCTGCCAGAATAATTGAAAATTCTCCTCTTGGAATGAGACTAAAACCAAGCCTTAATCCCGCTTTTTTGCTTAACCGGTATTTTTCCCCAATGAAATAGCCACAATAAACTTTGCTGAAAGAAGATATGAGGAACAGCAGTACCCCCATTGGAAGCATATTCCCCGCATGTTTATAATCGATTGCCATTCCAAAAGTCACAAAAAAGATTGCAGTTGAGAATTGCTGGAAAGGCTTGATCGTTTCCAATATTTTCTGTTTTTGCCTGGTTTCGGACAGCAGAAGCCCTGCAAGGAATGCGCCTATTGCCTCAGATAGCCCGATTTGAGATGCAGCGCCAGCCGAGAGTACGATGATCGAAAGGATGAGAATTACAAATAATTCCGTATGATTAATGCCAACAATTTTATCAATAAATTTTTTTGAAGTTATGGATGCCGTTATGTAGAAGGCAAAAAATGCGGCAGTCTTCAGCATAACGAAGAATGCCGCCCGTGTATCAAAATAACCATAATTGGCAATACCCACAATAAATGCAAGGAAAGCGGCGATAAACATGTCTTCAAACAGCAGGATATTAAGTACATATTCAGTTTCCGGATTTGCGGAACGTTTTAAGTCAATTATTGACTTGGCAACAATGACAGAACTCGTTACATATAGAATTCCTGCAAGTGTAAGGGACTGTATTAAATCATATCCTATCAGCCAGCCGATAAACAAGCCAACGGGGAAGTTAAATAAAAAATCGTAACATCCCGAATAGAATATCTTTTTCTGATTGTTGAATACATTTGTAAAAGAAAATTCCAGACCAAACACAAATAACATAAAAATAATGCCGAGTGTGGCAATAAATTCCGTAATAATCGTAACCGGAAAAAAGTTTTGAAGTATCATGCCCACGATAATGAATACGGCAGTCAGGGATTGATTGATTCTGGTTGCCAGGAAACCGGCCATAAACAGGGCAAGAAGGGAAATGCCTAAGGATAGTACGCTTTCATTGACAATCATTTTTCCAGGCGATGTTTGATTTCAAAGGTGGATATAAAATTTTTAATTTGTTCGTTATTTCCTATGATGATGATAGTATCCTGGGGTTGAAGAGTTTCGCTGGAGCGGGGATTAGGTATTACTGTTTCACCCCGAATGATTGTGGTGATGGATACTCCGGTCATTTTCCGAATGTCCACTTCTTCGATCTTTTTATTGGCAAGGTTTGAGTCGGGGGTAATTTTAATCCATTCCATAGTTACATTTTTTAACTCAAGCTTCTGTTCCTCTTCAAGTACCGGCTGAAAATACGTTCCTGCCAGTATAGCGCCGATCTGGTGTGCTTCTTCATCCGTAAGTTTTGTTACCGAAACAGGCTCTTCTCCGTCTTCTATAAATTTGAACACCTCTCTTTCTCCGGAAGAATGAATCACGACAACCAATTTATCATTTGAATTCAATTCAAGCGTGAATTTCTTACCTATACCCGGTAAGTCACATTCCTTTACTTCAGACATTGAGTTATACCTCCATTTAATCGGACGTTTTCGTTACGTGTTAACGTTTCTATGCTTTTTGTAAGATGTCCAGATAATACGTTTTGCGGATTAAATTGTCAATCTGTTTTATTGGTTGTCGATGATGAACCTGGTTCAATATTCTTGACTTTAATTCTTTATTAATTTATTCTTTACCCATTCTTAATAAAGATTGTTGCAGGGGAAGAAGGACAAGATGGGAAATGGGCTTATTATTGTAAATACCGGCAACGGAAAGGGGAAGACGACAGCGGCGCTGGGTGCCGGTCTCCGCTCTGCCGGGCACGGCATGAAAGTGTTGATGCTTCAATTTATAAAAGCGTTAGATTCCACCGGTGAGATTGCCGCCGTCAGACAACTGGGACTGAATTTCAAAATAGTACAACTGGGACAAGGGTTTATCAGAACAAATAAAGGGAAACATTCGGAATCGACCATTGAAGATGCCAGAACATCCTGGGACTATGCAAAACGGGAGATATTTTCCGATACGTATGATATGGTTATTCTGGATGAAATTAACAATCTCATAGACTACGGTCTTTTGAATGTTGAAGAGGTCGTTACGGTGTTAAAGGAAAGGCCAAAGAGGTTGAATATAATTTTAACAGGCCGCAATGCCCATGCCATGATCATCGACTTGGCTGATATAGTAACCGAAATGAAGGAAATTAAACATTATTACAAAAAAGGAAATAGTGCCAGAAAAGGTATAGAATTTTAGCGGGTGATTTTTATGGCTGAATCCAGATTACACGTTGTGTTGTTACGTTACACCCCAAATCCTGAAGAGATGGTTGCGCAGGCGGCCAAGCTGTGTTATAGCCCTGTTTCTATTGATGAATTGCAGAAACAGATAGAAAGTAAAGACCAGTCCGGTTTTATCGAACGGTTGACGGACATGCGGCATCTTTCACCTGTTGAGCATGTAACTTTTACCTTCGGTGTTGAGGGTATTTCCCGCGCTTGTTCCCATCAGCTTGTTCGTCATCGCCTCGCATCTTATTCACAACAGAGTCAACGATATGTTGGACAGCAGAGTAAATCTGTTCCTTCTTCCGGGAAGGGGAGAAGCAAAGGGTTTGACTTTGTTGTTCCCCCCAGTATTGAAAAAGTTGCAAAAAAACAATGGTTTATTGAAAAGATGGAGATCATTCAGGGGTGGTATGATGAGCTTGTGGAGTCATTAGGGAATACAGGTGAGGGAACCTTTGAGGACGCCCGTTTCTTACTGCCCAATGCAGCGGAAACGAAAATTATCATTACCATGAACGCCCGGGAATTGCTCCACTTTTTTCACGTACGCTGCTGTAACCGCGCTCAGTGGGAAATCAGGTCTCTGGCTATAGAAATGCTCAGGTTAGCCAGGCAGGTGTCACCTTATATCTTCAAAGATGCAGGGCCTGGCTGTTTAAATAATAAATGTCCGGAAGGTAAGATGACTTGCGGTAAAATGGATGAGGTAAGGGCTAAATTTAAAAGTTTGACATGAGACTCTTCTGATATTGAAGAGTCTTTTGCTTTTAGATATAAATAAAATCCCCCCTTTTCTCCGGTAAGAGAGGAAGGGGGGATTGGTTAATTCAACGTACCTATGCAACTCTTTTATTTTGTTTTCTTTATCGTCAACTCAATGCTTGTTTCTTCTCCATCTCCTAATTTTACCGTTTGTTTTGCCCTTGTGTAACCCTTTTTCTTTGCAATAATTACATAGGTGCCGGCTTCCAAGTCTGTAAACTCAAAAAATCCGTCTTCGTCAGTAACGTACTTGTTTTTATAGGTTGATTTCAGTTTTTTAATGGTTACCGTTGCAGCAAAGACTGCGTTACCTTTTAGATCTACAACATTGCCGGATATATACCCTTTTGTAATTACCTCCATGACGATATTGTCCATTTCCACTTCTCCACCCTCGCCAATCGATACGTATTGTGTTTGGGTTTGGTACCCTTCCAGTTCGTAAGTAAGTGTATAGTCTCCAGCCGCTAAATTGGTAAATTCATAGTAACCATCTTCGTCGGTGATAGTGGAATCGAAGAAGTCGGTTCCCTCTATTGTAACGGTAACGCCTGGCATGGCATCATCGTTAATGTCGTTTGTAAATCCGAAAATAGTACCCCCTGTGGAGCCGGGACTTAACGGTATAGTCACAATTGTAGGTGTTTCTCCGCCAACCACCTCGGCTGTAACTGTTGCGGAAGTATATCCGGTTGCCGATGCAGTAATCTCATATAACCCTGGAGTCACATTAAATATTGCAAAATTACCGGTTGCATCAGTTGTTGCCGTATAGCCAGCAGCGTTTGTCGTTACTGTTGCATTAGGAATGCCAAGCCCTGTTGAAGAGTCCACTACGGAGCCGGCAATAATCCCTGATGTGCTCTGTGCATAAGCACCATTGTTGCCAGTTGTTAAACCTGCTATAGCACAAAGAAAAAATAGAATAAAAGCTATACTGCGAAAACGGTTCATAATCACTTTCTTCCTCCTTTTTTATAAACTTTAACAATGTATTTGGCCTAAACTCTCCAATTTGTTTTACAGACGAAACGAAGCTTTGGTATTGTTCGTAGAAAACCTCCTGTTTATAATCATCGGAAAAAGTAAAAAACAAATTAATCTATTTTGTTCTCAACGGACAGATTTAGTATTGATTAAGGGAATCCTGTGGGGGTTGGTAGCTGTACCTCCACCGGTTTAATAGTTTTATGTATTATTTCCTTTGAATGGACGACGTTTAATTTTCTGAAAAGGAAGTCAAATTTTGCGTCAAACTCTTCCCCGATTTTAGTTTTAACGTCGGAAGGAAGATTCCAAAATCTTTCCTTGAATAGGCCGAAGCCGTTTTTCCGTACCTTATACAAAAACTGTTCCTCGGTGTCGCCTTCTTTCCATTCCTTTTTTATATCTGCATGACTCTTAAGAAAGTCGTATATTTCTTTTTTGAAATTCTGCGGGAATGCACTGTTCTCGTATATCATATTCTGGAATTCAGTGGCAAGATGAACTTCGGCTGTACCGGTTTCCGGGAATTTGTCAAATGCATCAGGCGGAAGAGTAGATGCGCCGTGTTGTACTGCTCCGCTGAGTCCGTACCCATCTCTGGCAATTTTCGACAAATTTCTCAGTGTTTCAAAGTCCAGTTTTACCTTTGCAACCGTTCCGTCAGGCAATGGTACACCCCCGTGTGAAGTGCCTGTCTGGACACTTATTTTGCTGATTCCTTTTAACCCTTTGCCTTTTACTGCAAGGGTACTGTTAAAACCGTCCATGAATGCCTTTAACTCTTCAACGGTACTGTTCTTTTTCCCCACTTCTCCTATTTCACCACCAACGGATATCGTAATCCCCTTTGGTTCTAAAGAGCGGACGTAAGCAGTAAACTCTGCCGCAAATTCAAAGTTGAGTCGCTGCTGTTCCGTTAAGTTGGGTTTGTTTAAATCCACCAGGGTTGACGTATCGATATCGATATTATAAAAACCGGCTTCAATGGCTTCTTTTATAAGCTTTTTAACAGTATTGATTTCAGCGTCTTTATCTTTTTCGTATTTCTTTGCATTAATCTGAAAATGATCCCCCTGAATAAATACAGGTCCTTCATATCCTTCTTTAATGGCTGCCGCGAGCACTGCTGCCGTATACTCTGCCGGTCTTTGGTCTGTATAACCGATTTCGGAACGTGCAATTTCAAATATAAAGGCGCCGGTATGATTCTTTTTTGCAGATCTGAAAATGGAACGTGCTACATCGTACGTGAGACCCCTGATGTTGATGGCAGGCACGGTAAATCCCTTATATTGGCTTTTGCCCATAGCCTCGTACAGTGATTGAATGGACGACGAAACGATGCCCAGCTTATTGCCTGTGTTGCGAATCAGCCAGCGGCATATCTCTTTAACGGTTATGTCATTATTAAAAACTGCGTTATAAATGATATTGTCGATAGTCTTATTCTTTAAAGTGTCTTTGTTAACTATTTTTATATCGCCATTCTTTTGAATGTCAATGACGCCTCGTATATCTTTTAATAAATCTTCTTTCGTGTTATATTTCATGAATCGCAACTCCCTATTTGTTTTGGCTAAAAAACTTTTCGTATGTCAGTACGTCTTCTTTGCTCCCAATGATGAGCGGAATCTTTTGGTGAAGGGCGGTTGCCTGGATGTCCAGGATACGCTCCTTCCCGGTAGAGGCCATACCACCGGCTTGTTCAGCAATGAAAGCAAGGGGATTCGCCTCATAGAGTAATCGCAACTTTGGTTTCGGTTTTTTAGGGTCTTTATAATCAGCGGGATACAGGAATATCCCCCCGTACAGCAAATTCCGGTGAAAATCAGCCACCAATGAACCGATATATCTGAGTGAGTAAGGCCTTCCCGTTGTGGCATCGTTTTCTTTCAGGTGCGCAATATATCTCTTTGTCCCTTCATCCCATGTATTCGTATTTCCTTCGTTAATACTGTATATCTTTCCTTTTGAAGGAATTTTGATAGTTTCGTGTGAAAGTAAAAACTCCCCAATACTGGGGTCTAGCGTAAAGCCATGGACTCCTTGTCCTGTTGTATAGACCATCATGGTACTCGACCCATATACGACATATCCTGCGGCAACCTGTTCCGTCCCTTTCCTCAGACAATCTTCAACCGTTGCCTCTTTTCCTGCGGTTTTCCTGCGATAGATAGAAAATATGGTTCCTACGCTCACATTGGCGTCGATATTAGATGAACCATCCAAAGGGTCAAACATGAGCACATATTTGCCTTTCGGGAATGTGTCAGGGATGGGGATAACGTATTCATTTTCTTCCGAAGCCATAATGCAGAGGTGGCCGCCATGCTCCATGGATTTGGAAATTCTTTCGTTGGCGTAAATGTCTAATTTTTTTACCGCTTCGCCATGAACGTTTTTCTCTCCCGTAAGACCCAGTACGTCGGCAAGTCCTGCCTTATTTACCTCGCGTGAAATGGTTTTTGCCGCGATGCTTAAATCCCACAGGAGTCCTGTGAAATCTCCTGTCGCTGTCGGAAATAATCGTTCTTGTTCGACGATGTGTCTTTGTATGGTAATAACTTTGCCTTCCTGCATTTCGGCAATCTCCTCTGCAACCCGGAAAAGATACGTAAGAAACATCATTGTACTATCTTGCGCATCAAAGTCAACAGTTATCCACTCTTGCCGCAGCGACGCAGCGGCGTTTTGGGGTTGTTATTTGAAGCTAGCACGACTTTCGCAGTTCGGGGGGTGTATGAGTTGCTCACCTCACGGAACTAATTTTAGAGTTGTTGTTGGTAATAAATGTGTCATAATATACCAGCGATTCGGTTCTTGAAAAGTGAGTTGTAGAATGAAGAGTCTCTTCGTTCTCCGTTGGAAAGTTACTAAGGGCTGGTTTAATCGGACATGATTGACAAGACGTATAAGGAACAGTTACAGATTTGGGACAAGCAGTACCTCTGGCACCCCTTTACCCAGATGCAGGATTATGTCAGGGAAACACCTCTGATTATTGTGGAAGGAAAGGGCGTTTTTTTAAAGGATGCCGACGGCAACGAATACATAGATGCCATTTCTTCGATGTGGTGCAATGTGCATGGACATCGGAATGAGTGTATCAATAATGCAATAAAAAAGCAGCTTGACAGGATTGCGCACACGACACTTTTAGGCCCTACCAATATTCCGGCAACGGAACTTGCCGAAAGACTTGTTGGTATTGCACCGAAAGGACTGCAAAAGGTCTTTTATTCAGATAACGGCTCCACGGCGAATGAAGTTGCCCTGAAAATGGCCTTCCAATACTGGCAGCATAAAGGCTATAATGACAAGACGCAGTTTGTCGCTTTGCAATATGGCTACCATGGCGATACCATCGGAACTATGAGCGTTGGCGGCATCGAGCTGTACCACAAAACGTTTCACACTCTTTATTTCAAGACCCATTTTGCCCCTTCGCCGTATTGTTACCGTTGTCCGCTTGGGAAACAGCGGAAAGACTGTTCTCTGGATTGTCTTGAGAAATTAGAGACTATTTTAAAGGAACATTCAAATCATATTGCAGCAATGATTATGGAACCCCTGGTACAGGGAGCGGGAGGCATGATTGTTCATCCTGACGGTTATTTGGGGGGGGTGCGTGCGCTGTGTAAAAAATACAATGTCCTTCTTATTTTAGATGAGGTGTTGACGGGTTTCGGGAGGACGGGCAGGATGTTTGCCTGTTTGCATGAAAAGGTTGTGCCGGATATTATGGCCTTGTCCAAGGGCATTAACGGGGGTTATATGCCGCTGGCTGTTACGCTTGCTACGGAAGAAATTTATAATGCCTTTTTGGGAGAGTATTCCAGTGTGAAAACATTTTTTCATGGACATACATATACGGGAAACCCCCTGGGATGTGCTGCAGCCCTTGCCAGTCTTGAGTTTTTTGAGAGTGAGCAGGTGATTGAGAATTTAAAACCGAAAATAGATTTTTTACGTGCAAAACTCAAAGATTTCGAGCTGTTGAAACATGTTGGCAATGTCAGGCAATGCGGGCTTATTGCCGCCGTTGAACTGGTTAAGGATAAGGCCACGAAGGAACCGTATCCCTGGGAAGAACGGATGGGAATCAGGGTGTGCCGGGAGGCGAGGAGGCGTGGTATACTCATGAGACCGCTGGGACATATTCTTGTTATCATGCCGCCGTTAATTATTAGTATGGACGAATTGGACAGGATGCTTAAGGGTATTTATGAATCTGTATACATGGTAACACAGGAATTAGAGATATAGTCATGGTATGTGGTTTGTAACGAATTATGGAGAGTACAAACAGGATATTTATAAAATTTTTATAGGGGAACGGGTGATGAGAGCGTTTAAATATCGATGTATTTTGAGAAGCAGTGTGTCTTTGTTGTTTTGCACGGTACTGTTTTTTAATATATGGCAGGGTGTTGTGCTCGGTCAGGACGCCGGGTCTGGCGGCGGACAGGGTACTCCCGAATCGCTTTTGTCGCATGTGCGGTCTGTAGATAATCCCCGGTGGAAGGCTGTGTGGGATAAGAGAAATAAGGTGGCGAAGCGATTGTTTAATGCAAAAAGCAAACCCTTTCCCGGAAAACCTGAAGATGCAGCCAGGAAGTTTTTGTCTGCCTATCATGAACTTTTCGGATTGAATGCGGATATTGCCAACGTGCAGCTAAAGAGTTGCATCAAAACACCGCTGGGGAACCGGGTAACGTTTAAACAGTTTTACAAACAATTGCCGATTGTCGGCGCTGAGGTAACTGCTCATGTGTCGGATAAGAATAGTGTCTTTTTTGTGGAGAATCGCTGCATTCCGGTAGTAGAAACGGAAACCCAGCCTTCGGTGGAAGAAAGCGATGCGATTGTTATTGCAGAAAAAGCCCTGGCCGTTGATGCGGCGATGGTGCAGAAGGCGTCATCTGAACTGGTGATCCTGCCCCACGGAAGTGAGATGCGTTTGGCGTGGAGGGTGATTGTTTCGAAAAAAGGACTTATTGACAAAACCTGGCTGGTATACGTTGATGCAAAAAAGAAGGGGTGGATTCTTTACAAGAAGAAGCTTCAGCTCCATGCGACAGGAACGGGTAAGGTATACATGGAGAATCCTATTACTACTCCAACGCAAACGGCGGTTAGTTTAAAAAATTTGACGGATAATTCCTTTGCAATGGAAGGAGATTACACAAAGACCTACAACGCAGAGTGTTTTTATTCGGTCGACAACACCTCAAATCTTTCCGGACTTTCTACGGCATTTTCCTCCGAAAGAGATTACAGCTATACCATCAGTGATAAAGAGATGGAAGAGGTTATGGTGTATTATCATTTAAATACCATGCACGACACCCTGAAATCAACCTTTGGTTTTGACAGTATAGACGACCAGATACCTGTATTTGTAAATGCCCAGGATCCTGATAATTCCTGGTTGGGATACGATAATGCCTTTTATACAAGAGACGGCAACTTTTCCTCGACAGGCTATTTGCTTTTTGGCTGTGGGTATGAGTTGAATAATCTCGGTCTGGATGCAGACGTTATTACCCACGAGTATGGTCATGCAACGCTGGACCACATTCAGCCTGACTTGTTTGAAGCCGTTGAGCATAATTATGGCGGAGCTATCCATGAGTCGGTGGGTGACGTCATGGCGTCTTATTTCGGAGGTAATAAAATCATCGGCGAATGGGGATTGACCTCAAGAGACGGCAGGCAGGATTATACGAGAAATATGGATAATAACCGAACATATCCGACGGATGTTTACGACTCTTCCGGTATGTCAGAAGTGCATTATACAGGTGAGATATTGAATGGGGCATACTGGGATATTCAGGAGACCGTTGGTTCAGGCACGGCATTTCAACTGTTTCTTTCGGCTATGAGCGTGCTTCCCGGAGACGCTGATTTTTTTGATGTGAGAGACGCCTGGCTGACGGCAGACAGTAGTTTACACGGCGGGGCAAATTCAAGTGTCATAGAGACTGCGTTTGCCGGCCACGGTATCGAAGGTGATGATCCGGCAAATGCAGGCGCAACAATACTGCTCAAAAAAATGGTTTTTTATAAGTATGATACAATCACAGGCACTATGAAAAAACAAAAGAATTTTCGGCGAGGCGATATAATACTGGTTTACCTGAAGGCGGATATTGCCGATTTGACGCCTGCCTATAATCTGATTCCTGTGGAATTCTCGGTAAGCGGAAACGGTGCAGAAACATTTGAGGGCGAATCGTATTATTCGGAGGCATTGGAGGGTGTACATGGATATGAAATCGGATACCTTTTATCTGATTCGGCGAAAGGTAGAATAACGGTAAAAGCAAAAGTCAGGCTGGGCGGGACTGATACCGTGGCGGAGAAAACAGGGACGTTTGTCATAAAATGACGAACATTTTTGCGGCAGGCGGGGGTATCAGATGCATTTCTTTTCTATCCATCCGCCGCCGACTACGGTATCGTCATGATAGAAAACAACAGCTTGTCCCGGTGTAATTGCGCGCTGCGGTTCTTTGAATATGACGCGTACTTTATCTGATCCGATGGGATAAAGAGTAGCTGTTGCACCGGGATGGTTGTACCGAATTTTTGCCTGTACCTTTAAAGGCTCGTGCAATGAATCTATGGAAATCCAGTTGATTGTTGAGGCAATCAGTTCATTTTCCAGCAGCTCCTCATCTGTTCCTATGGTGACGATATTTTCCTGTGGATTTATATCCACGACGTATCGCGGTGTACCCAGTGCAACGCCAAGGCCTTTTCGCTGTCCAATGGTAAAGAAGGGAGCACCGGGGTGTTTCCCCAGCACATTTCCTCTGGTATCCTTGAGGAGTCCGGGAGAGATACAGTTTCCAAATCTTTCGCTCAAAAGGGAATGATAATTATTGTCGAGGACAAAGCAAATGTCCTGGCTTTCCGGTTTATCCTTCGTTTTCAGGTTCAGATCCCTGGCGGCGCAGCGGACATGATCCTTTGTTACCCTTCCCAGCGGGAACAATGTCTGTGCAAGCTGTTCCTGGTTCAGCGAGAAGAGGACGTAAGACTGGTCTTTCCTGGCATCCAGCCCCTTTTTTATGAGATACCTGCCAGATGTCTTTTCCACTATCGCATAATGTCCTGTAGCGACGAAGTCAGCATTAAGCATCCGGGCAAAATCCAGTAATTTCCCAAATTTCAGCTCCTGATTGCAGAGAATGCACGGGTTTGGTGTCCTGCCGTTGAGATATTCCAGGCAGAAGGCGTCTATGATCCGATTAAAGGCATCCTTGAAATTCAGTACGTGGAAAGGGATGCCAAGTTGATCGGCTACGTTCCGCGCATCATTCGCATCTTCAAGGCTGCAACAGACCTTCGTTTTGGTGAGCGAATCGAGCTTGTCGATGCCAAGCCGCATGAACAAACCAACGACCTCATAGCCTTGTTCAACCAGATAGTGCGCTGCAACGCTGCTATCCACGCCGCCGCTCATGGCTATAACTACCTTTGTCTTCATTATAATTTCAGTGGTACAGGTGTAAAAGACACGAGAAATATGATAAATAAAATGATACCCAGTATCTTACGCCTGGTGTCAAGCGAAGTGAACTCGTCTGTGGGTGGGGGATGTTTGAACCCGAAAAGGAGCAGCAGTATGGCAAATATTACCCACCCTGAATAGAGCAGTATGGCAATTACACAAAAGATGAATATTCCAATCCGATACACAATGTCACTTTTCCTGCCGAGCAGGGCATACATAATGTGCCCGCCGTCAAGCTGCCCGATAGGCAGGAGGTTAAGCGCTGTGACGAAGAGGCCTGCCCACCCTGCGAAAGCCACAGGATGAAGGTAAATGTCCATCCCTTCCGGTAAATGCCCAAAAACAAGTTTTGCAAAAAACGAGAACAGAAGCGGCTCTCCAAGTCCCAGATATTGTGAGGTATCTTGGGGTACAGGTCGTATATCCGACAGAGCAAGCCCGACAATGATGGCAGGAATGGCAAAGAACAGCCCCATCAATGGCCCCGTTGCGCCGATATCAAACAAAGCCTTTTTGTTGGGAATATGCCCTTTCATTTTGATTACTGCGCCGAAGGTGCCAAAAGGTGGAAAAGGCAACGGCAGAAAATATGGCATTGTTGCCTCAACGTGATATTTCCGGCACATAAAAAAATGTCCCAATTCATGGGAGAGGAGAATGGTCATAATCGTCATCGAGTACCATATTCCATTGACATAATAAGTCGTGAGAAACGTTGCAATAAATAACAAGACGTGGAGTCGTATCTTTCGGAAGGTGCCTGCTGATGGGTTTTCTAAGTTAGTCATCTGATGGTTTTTTGCTCAACACAGTAAGGATTCTTCGGAAGATACGTATATGGCTGAATAGAGCATTTTGATTGGGAAACAAGCTGGTTTCCTATTTTATATGAAGTCCATACGTTTGTGCTGTCAACGAACTAAATGCTATCAGAAAACCCCGGTAAATTCAATTGCATTTATAGGGTGAACATTTTTCCATAGGAAATGGCGCCGGCAGGCGGAATGCTTAAAACGACCGGGATTGCCGGTAAAAACAATATTCGTTTGCTAGCAGGAAAATTTCGGGGAAATATATTGAAGTTGGAAATGGAAATATTACAATGTGACGGAAGTTTCCGGATAGCAAGAAGATGAAAGAATAAAGAGAAAAAATCAAAACGTGCCATGATTGACATGCTATTATGTCCTATAGGGTTCTTGGGATGTATTGTCTGTGACAATGTGATACCGGGAAACGGGGAATAAAGATGAAAACAAGAAAGACTGCATTGGTTACGGGAGCCTCAAGCGGTATTGGTAAGGAGTTTGCAGAAATACTGGCAAAAGACAGGTATAATCTGGTGCTGGTGGACAAAGACCGGGAAAAGTGCGAACTATTAAGGGTTTCCCTGGAAACAAGACACAATATTGATGTTACTCTATTTATTGAGGATTTAAGCAATGACAATGCGCCTTATAAGATATACCATACACTTATGACAGATAAAGTTGACATCGATATTCTGATAAATAATGCTGGAATCGGGGCTTTTGGAAGGTTTTCTGAAACAGATTGGCGACACGAAGTCGATATGCTGAGGGTGAATATTACGGCGCTCACCTATTTTACAAAACTTTTTATGAAGGGGATGATCGAGCGTGGAGAGGGAAAGATACTGAATGTCGCTTCAATTGGCGCTTTTCAGGCAGTTCCGTTGCAATCGGTTTATGCCGCATCAAAGGCCTATGTGTTGTCTTTTACCGAGGCTGTTGCACGTGAGCTTAAGGGAACGGGGGTAACCGTCACCGCTTTGTGTCCAGGCCCTACCGCCACCGGCTTTCATGATTCGGCTCATGGAAACGGCAAAAGGATTCCTCTTAAGTTGAGAATGTCAAGGGCAAGTGAAGTTGCGCTGCATGGTTACAAGGCGATGATGAGAGGAAAGCACGTATCGATACATGGGTTTCTGAATACGCTCATGATCAACGTTTCCAGAATTATTCCCAGGAAAATCCTTGCCTCTTTAGCGCATAAAAAAATGGAAGATCATTTGAGCGATATATAGCAGATTCGTTTGGAGCGTGTAACCCGCCTTTATTATTTCATCTCTTTTAGGATGTGTAGAAATTCTTTGGCATTCAAATAACCCGTGACGGTTTTTTCTGTATTGATAACGCCGTCTTTATTGACAAATAGTATTGTGGGCAAACCGACGATGCTGTATTTACTCCAGAGTTGTTTGATTTTCGGGTCGTTTGTATTGGTGCAGTCGATCTTGATATTTACAAATCTCCGCGATTCTCCGATGACTTCCGTATCGGTATAAGTAAATTTCTCAAGCTCCATGCATGCTGAACACCACGATGCCCAAAAATCAATCATAACAGTTTTGCCACTGTCCGCAGCTTGTCTGAGTCCCTCCTCTTCGCTGTACACCCAGTCAATTCTCTCTTGCGGCGATACTGTATGAGGCGAAACTGTGGGTGGAAGCGGCGGGAGGACAAAGCCCTTCATTATGAGATATCCCGAAAGAAAGTAAATTCCAAGGATGAAGGCAATGATTCCAAACGATTTTCTGATATACAGAAAGGGTGTTCGTTCGCGGGGAACTTTGCCGGATCCCCATGAGAATACGGCAACGACGAGCAAGAACATTCCCAGAAGAATGATAAACACGGCGGTGGGAATGATGAGTCTTACGTAATAGAGCGCTGCCCCGATGAGAAGGAATCCAAAAACTCTTTCAACCATTTCCATCCATGCTCCTGACCTGGGCAGGGCTTTTATGATGCCTGAAAATGTTCCCAGCACAATCAGTATCACACCCAGTCCCCAGGCAAAGACAAAGAGCATCCAGAATCCGAGAAATTTGTTTCCCGTGCTCGCAATATAGACCAGCAAACTAGCCAGGGCAGGGCCTATGCACGGAGAGGCAACAATTCCGGAGATTAACCCCATAACGAATACGCCGATAAAACCTTGCCGGGTTTTTGCCCCCAGCCGATCCGAGATGAAGGATGGCACACGCAGATAATATACTCCGAACATACTCAGGGCGAGTGCCACGAAGACTGCAACGACAAACCCTATGACCCATGGACTTTGCAGTGCCGCTCCAAACAACGCCCCGGTCGAGGCTGCAAGTACACCGAGCGAGGAATAGACGATCGATATGCCCAGGACGTAGACGAGGGAAAGAAAAAAGGCTGTTAATGGTTTTCTTCCTGTGGCTTGATCCTTTCCTGCCTGCCCGCCTACAATGGCGACGGTAATCGGTATCATAGGATACACGCATGGCGTAAAACTCAAACCCACCCCGGCAAGAAAAATAAGGATTAAGGAAATAAAAATGCCCCGGTTTTCAAGCGTTTTCTGGAAGCCGGTTACCGCTTCCTTTTTTTCTGTTTTTGAAACGGGCAACATTTCTTTTTGCTGTGTCCCGGCTTCCCGTCCTGCGTTTTCTATCTTTACCGGCAGAGTAGTCTCCCAGGTTTTGGGGGCAAAGCACACTTTGTCAGAACATCCCTGATAGTGCGCCGTCAACTTCACATCATAATTTCCCGCGGGAATATCTTTTGATGCCTGGAGTAAAAACGGCACTTCTGTTATACCTTCGTATATCTCAACTTCTTTTTCCAGGAACGGATCTGTCTTAATTTTTCCCTGCGGAAGTTCCTGAGATGATATAGTAAATTGGGCGGGATTTGCGCACACTATCTGAACCGTATCTCTATATATATGATGGTTGGGGGCAATGGCGAAAGTGATTGTAGCGGACATTTGATTGCCGGCGGGGATATGATCTTTTGATAAAGTGGCGCTTACTGTAAACGGAGGAGCGTCCGCAAGGGAAATTGTCTGGCAAAATTGGAGAAGTATAAGGATGCTTATATAGGAAACTTTTTTCAGTAAACGGATATTCACGGCGAAGCTCTTATGTCGAATTTACAGGGTGAGAAGAAAGCAGGGGATGTACATGCACTCTAACCCAGAATAAATGATACGAATTTTCATTTATTGTAACGTGTTCCGGCAATAATTATCAAAACATTTTTCCTGTGAAAAGAAATAAGAAGGATATATTGAGGATTGCAGGGTATTTTGCGGCGGCAAATGGCCTTGTTTCCCCGGAGTATCAGGGAGATCGAGCGCTATTTTAATGTACAGGAATTTCAAGGTTGTGATTGTAGAACGAAGAGGCTCTTTGTTCTACAATGGAGAGTTTCTGGTCTGTTTTATGATTTTTCTCTCCTCGTTAATGCGTTATAGGCGTAGATAGATTCTAATTTATTAATCATTTTCAGGTTTCGGCAATCAGGTTCCTCGTGAGCGAAGGTTGCTTCTAAAAATGTGCGAACAATCTCCAGTGCCAGCTCTTTCCCGACGACACAGGTTCCGAGTACCAGGATATTCATGTCATTGTGTTCCACCCCCTGATGAGCGGAATAAGTGTCATGACAAAGCCCCGCCCGTATGCCCGGCATTTTGCTTGCTGCCACAGAGGCTCCTACTCCATTGCAGGATACCAGAATGCCTCGTTCGGCAAGTCCTTCCAGGAGGGCTTTACTAACAGCTTTTGCATAATCAGCGTAGTCTACAGGATCAATGTTGTTCGTTCCCAGGTCAAGGATATGATAGTCTTTTTTCCGCAGGCAGGCGATCAGGTACTCCTTCAATTCTAAACCTGTATGGTCTGCGCCGATGGCGATTCTCATAAATTTTCTCTTTTTTAATATGTTACGAAATGGGGGAAATGTTGTTATTGCGATACACAGTGATTCATTTAAGAATATCATGGGATTGTTAAGAAAAATATGTGCCCAAAGCGGGGTTGAAGAGAAAAATAATGGATTTATAAAGAAATTTGCCTGAAAGCCCTCTGATTTACCGATGCCGCAAGCGAAACGCCCTGTGGTTTCATAAAAGGAAATTGTTCCAAATATGGCAAGATCGATGTGATAAAGCGTGACGATGTCGCACTTGTGTGAAGTTACATTATTGGACAATGTACATAATATACTCGGGAAGCTCATAAAATGTGAATTTTAAATCAATGACAGGGTGGCATGGGCAAACTTTGTTTGTCCGTGCTGAACTTGCGCAACGTTATTTATCAATCACAAATTGTGAGCTTATTGAGTATGACAAGGCCATGTAGCTCTTGTTGTAATCTTGTAACTATATTACAAGGGTTTGCCAGATACCACTGGTACGGCGGGCTCTTTTGTTATGACATTGAAAATCGATTGATTATTCCCCCTTGTTTGATATAATTTCATTTTGAAATAGTCCCCATTTGGTTCAAATGGGTTTTTATGGAAGAGAAAGCAGGAGATATAGATACATGTCTAAACAGCGGAAGAAGGTAGTTTTGGCCTATTCAGGTGGGTTGGATACATCTGTTGCGATACGGTGGATTGAAGAAAAATACGATATGGATGTTGTGACGGTAACGATTGATCTTGGTGCTGTAAAAGACCTTGAATCTATCCGGCAAAAGGCGTTGAAAATAGGCGCAAGGAAGGCGCTTGTAATTGACGCAAAAGAGACATTTGTAAAATATTTCGTTTTTCCTGCTTTGCAGGCGGGGGCGTTGTACGAAGGAGTTTATCCGCTGGCAACATCTCTGGGCAGGCCGCTGATTGCGAAATTGTTGGCCGATGTGGCGCACGAAGAAAAGGCTGATGCTGTAGCGCATGGTTGTACGGGAAAGGGGAATGATCAGGTGCGTTTAGACGTGTCTCTGCATGTATTGAACCCGAATTTGCAGATTATTGCCCCTGTTCGGGAGTGGAAAATGACCCGCGATGAAGAGATTCGGTATGCGGAGGAGCACAAGATTCCCGTAGAAGCAAAGATTAAGAGTCCTTACAGTACGGACGAAAATCTCTGGGGAAGGAGCATTGAATGCGGCATTTTGGAAGATCCCTGGGCTGAACCGCCGGAAGAGGTTTACAAATGGACGAAGAGCGTAAAGGATGCGCCGGATGAGCCGGAGTATATTGAAATTTGTTTTGAAAAAGGGATACCCGTGGCGATTAATGGCGAGGAGATGGATGGGATTGCCCTTATTAATACGTTAAATGTCAGGGGGGGGGAACATGGCGTAGGTCGTATCGACCATGTCGAGAACCGTCTTGTCGGTATTAAGTCTCGTGAAATTTATGAGGCTCCTGCCGCCATAATATTGCATACAGCCCACAAGGCTCTGGAAGGTATGAACATTACAAAGGATGCTCTGCGGTTTAAAGATACGGTGTCTGCCCAGTATGCGGATTTAATTTATAATGGGCTGTGGTTTTCTGCATTCCACCAGGATTTGGTGGCATACGTGCTGAGCAGCCAGCGTCTCGTCAAAGGGACGGTTCGTGTAAGACTGTCAAAAGGCGCCTGTACCGTTGTGGGGCGTAAATCACCATTTTCTTTATATAGCGAATCGCTTGCTACCTACCAAAAAGAAGATACCTTTGATCATAATGCGTCTCTTGGTTTCATAAAGATATATGGTCTTCCCGTGAAGATTCAATCCCAGAAACAGATGGATGTTTTGTCGGGAAAAGAGTCGTTGCATTTAGACCGGATCATACCTCCAAGAGTTAAATCTCTCGAAACTCCGAAAAAAACAAAATGATGTGACCCTTAATATCTCGATTTTGTTTTGCTGTTTCTGCGGGACGAAAAATGTGTAACTGACTTTTGTTACTGACAGGGAGCCGGTATTCATGAAAGTGTTATTAATATTCCCTCCGTCTTGGCACCCTTCACAACCCTATTTGAGCTTGCCGGCCTTAACGGCGTTTTTAAAGCAAAACGGCATTTCAGAGGTTATGCAAAGAGACTTCAATATCGAGTTGTTAGACTCCGTTCTGACAAAGAATACTTTTCGCGAAATGTACCGGAGGATTCTGGAAAAGTTAAGGAGCATTGAAAGGAATCCAGGCACTTCTCGCGACTATCAGGAAAAATATCACTCCCTGGTTAATGCGGCGGAAGCAATTCCCTCACTGATGGAGAGGGTTGAGTGGGCGAAGAATACGTTAAGATCGGAAGATTTTTACGATATCGAAAAGTATACGGAGAGCGTTCATACCATTAACGAATCCCTGCACATAATGTCCGCCCTGTATTATCCGTCTTCCATGACGGCGCTTCACAATGACATGCGCTATTCAGTGTACTCCTCCCGCGATATTGTTAATGCTCTGGATGATGAGAATGAAAACATTTTTCTTAATCTCTATAAGGAGTATCTCCTCGCCTCTGTTCTGGAGTATGCACCGGATTTATTGGGCATATCCATTACCAGCTCTTCACAGATAATACCGGGATTGACTCTTGCAAAACTGGTAAAAGACAGAAATAGGGATGTGCATATCACTATTGGTGGAAGTGTTTTCACGAAACTTATCGAAAACCTGAAAAAGACGGACAGTCTGTTTTCCGTTGCAGATAGTTTCATTGTTTTTGAGGGGGAGCATGCGTTGCTTGAGCTTGCGCAGCAGATAGGTGGCGGGGGAGACTTTCGGAAAGTGCCGAATTTGATTTACCGGGAGAACGGCGACACAAAGATCAATGAGCCGTTTTATACGGAAGATTTGAACGCACTGCCTGCGCCGGATTTCGATGGTTTGCCGCTGAGTCTGTATTATTCCCCCGTTTCTGTTTTGCCGGTGCAGACGTCAAGGGGGTGTTATTATCGGAAGTGCGCTTTTTGCAACTTACACCTGGATCACAGGAATTTCCGGTTACGGCGTACGGAACTGCTTATGGAGGATATTCGCTTGTTGTCCCAAAAGTACCGGACATCACATTTTTTCTTTACCGATGAATCTGTTCCCGTTAATAAATTGCGCGAGATATCGCAATGTCTGCTGGAAAAGCAATGGAATATCAAATGGATGGGAGGGGTGAGGTTTGAAAATGCCCTCACCCGCGACTTGCTTGAAAAAATGCATACGTCGGGATGTCAAAAGCTGGTGTTCGGCCTGGAGTCGTATAATCAGCGGGTGCTGGACTTGATGAAAAAGGGGACAAAGACGGACAGCGTAAAGGTGATTTTGGATGAATGCCTCAGGGTGGGGATATCGTTTCACCTTTACATAATCGTTGGGTTCCCTACAGAGACCGAAAAAGAGGCGCTGGAAACGCTTGATTTTGTTATGCGCAAGGAATATGTGACCTCTCCCGGATATTCCTGCCTGCCTTCTCTTTTTGGGATGGAAAAAGATTCACCGCTGACGCAGTACCCTGCCGAGTATGGCATAAAATGTATTATGTCTCCCAAAAGCGAAGATATGGGGCTGGGTTATTTTTATGAGGTCGAGCGTGGTATGACTTCAGAAGAGGCCGAGCGGATGTATCATTCTGTTATCGGACAACTGAGCAGGGAGTTGAGTCCTTTTCCTTATAATTATTCCATGTCGGATGGCTTGTTATATATAACGCATAAAAGGCAGTAGAATGTTTTTCTCCAAATCCATTAAAAATAAATTAATAATAATATTTCTGTTATGTTCGTTTACGCCTTTATTATTGTTGCGTTACATGGCATTTCCCAAGGCGCAAAAGGATCTGGAAGAGGCGTTGATAAGAAATTTGGAGGGAGTGAAGCAGAAACAGGCGGAAATTGTAAAGATGTGGTTCGATGAAAGGAAACAGGATGCGAAGGTTATAAGCAGAAATGTCTCGAATATTCTGGGGCAAAGCATGAGCGACAGGGTGCAGGGTTTCCTGAAAATGCAAGACTACATTGATATGATCAAGAGTGAATACGGGTATAAGAGTATATATGTTGCTTCGCGCGATGGGATTGTGCTTATTGCCACAGAAAAGAATATGGTCGGCTCCAATATCGCAAACCAGGATTATTGCAGAGACGCTTTGGGCGGGAATGTTTTTATATCCGGAATCAGGCTTCCCGAAAGGGATGAAAGGGAGGAAGGAAAAGGTGACGCAGGAAATCCCGTAATGCTTATCTCCGCACCATTGAATGACGCAGACGGTTTGATTGCGGGGGCTGTAGTTATTGAAGCAAAGTCAAGCCCTCTCAGTGAAATTATGAAAAGCACGAAACTGGGGAAATCCGGGGAAACCTTTCTTATTAACAGGGAATGCTATATGCTCACGGAGTCCCGCTTCAGGGATGAGATAGAAAATATGGGATTCATCCGGCACCGCACCGCATTGGAATTAAGGGTGGTCAACCCTCATACCGGAATAATTACCGATGGAGCTCTCAAATGTTTAAGCGGCAAAGACGGGTATAACGCAGAAGGGTACATAAATTATAACGGGAGGAAGGTACTGGGCGCATGGTGTTGGATTTCTGAGTATAATTGCGGTTTGCTTGCCCAGATCGATATTCAGGAAGGATATGGGGCGGCTTATGGCCTGAAAAAGTTTGTGTTTTCGATGTTGTCTGTCCTGGCATTTCCCCTGGTGCTCATTGCATTTTATTTTGGGAGAAGGATTTCGACTCCGATTCTACGCATAACCGAAGCGACAAAAAAGATTGCCGGCGGAGACTTAAAGCAACGGGTTAAAGACTACGGCGATAGCGATGAAATCAGAGATCTGTCTCAGGCATTCAATATGATGGCTGAGTCTCTGGAAGAAAAGACGTATACATTAAAAAGTTATACCAGCAATCTCGAAAATACGATAAAAGAACGAACTGCCGAGCTCCAGAAGACGACGACTTTCTTAAACAGTATCCTGGCAGGCTCTACGGAATATTCGATTATTGCAGAAGATTTGGAGGGCAATATACTTGCCTTTAACAAAGGGGCGAGTCTGATATATGGCTATAAGCCTGAAGAAATGGCAGGGAAGGCCAACGTGAAAATTCTTCATACGGATGAAGATGTGGAATCGGGAAAAGTGGATTGTATCCTGGAGGAGGCGAGGAGGACAGGTCGGTATGAAGGCGAAGTAATGAGAAGAAGAAAGAACGGCGAGATATTTCCCGCCCATGTTACGTTTACTTTGCGGCGTGATGTGTACGGCCAGCCCATTGGATTTGTGGTGATATCAAAAGATATCACAAAAGAAAAACTGGTAATGCTGGAAAAGGAAGTTGTAAACAACGTCAATAAAATGATCATTTCCAGCCTGGATATAAGAGAAATTTATAAAAATATGTATAATGAATTGAAGCGAATAGTCGATTTTGCCTGGCTGGGCGTAGTGTGCCTTGCGGATAGAATAGGGGTTACAGAAGATTTTCACATTCTTGATGGGACGGTGTTGCCGAATGACTGGTTGCATAGCAGGCAGTTTCATCTTGACTCAATGGCGCACGGTATTGCAATTAAAAATGGCGTGCCTGTTTTTGTCAAGGATACGCTGGAGTTCGCATATCCGATCGACCCCATGCTGCGTGAAAAAGGGATATGTTCGTATGTCTGTTTTCCTTTAAAGTCAAAAGGAATCACAATCGGTTCTGTCATTCTGGGCAGTAAGAAAACAGAGGCTTTTCGTGAAATACATTTTGGTCTCTTGGACCAGATTATTCCCCAGTTGGCTGTTACTATCGAAAATACACGGCTTTTCGTGTCTATAAGGGAGTCGGAGGAGAAGTATAGGGATTTGGTGGAAAACGCGCCGGAAATGATTCATGAAATAAGTCCTGAAGGAAAATTTATCAACGTAAACAAAACCGAGTTAAACAAGCTGGGATATTCCCTCGAAGAAATGAAGAAGATGACGCTGGAGGACATCGTTCCGCATGAGTACAGGGAGGAAATAAGAAGGCATACCAAACGGATTATTGAGACCGGAAGCAGCGAATTGGAGGCGGTGTTTCTTACGAAGACGGGGAAGGAAATCAATGTCGAGATGAATGGCACGGGTCTTTATAATAATAAAACCCGGGAATGTGTTTGTACGAGGTCTTTTGTGCGGGACATTACGGAGAGAAAAAGGATGGAAGAACAGGTGCGTCGGGCCGAAAAATTGGCGTCAATGGGCGAACTAGCAGCGGCTATCGCTCATGAAATCAGAAACCCGCTGGGAGCAATATGCAATTCCGTAGGGATACTGGATTCTCATCTGAAATTGACCGGGCAAGATAAAAATTTGCTGGAAATGATACTGGGGCAATCCGAGAGGCTGGACAGGATTATTAGTGACTTCTTAACCTTTGCGCATCCACGGGAGCCTTCCTTTTCTTTCCGTGATATTCGGGAGGTAATTAAGAAAACGATTTTTCTGCTGGAGCAGGACAGCCGCTGTACAGATCAGGTGGAGATAAAGGAGGTTTACGAGAGCGTGCTGCCGAAGGTTTATATTGATGAAGATTTGATTTACCAGGTATTATGGAACTTGTTTGTTAATTCACTGGACGCCATGCCTCACGGAGGACAGATAAGGATTACGGTAAGGAAAACAACTTTGTTTCTCAGGGGCGCAGTTGAGATAATAATATCAGATACCGGAATCGGGATACCGGCAAAAGAGGTAAGTAAAGTTTTTGAGCCGTTTTATACAACAAAATCGGAAGGAACGGGATTGGGTTTGTCGACAGTGCAGCGTATTATTGATGATCATGGAGGCACTGTGGATGTTAAAAGTAAAGAAGGAAAGGGAGCAACTTTTTATATCAAGCTTCCGGGACATATTGAGCATGAAAAGGGATTGCTTGTGAAAGAATTTTTAGAGGGATAACGATACACTATGGAAGGCAATAAAATCTTAGTTGTGGAAGACCAGGATGCTATGAGAGAGTCCCTTGCTATTGCTTTCAGAGATGAGGGGTATCAGGTTGAGTGTGTTGCGAGCGGAGAAGAGGCTATTCAAAAAATATACGACCACCATGTGTACGACCTGGTAATTTCTGATCTGAAGATGAAGAAGATAGACGGTCTGGAAGTCCTGAAAGCAGTGAAGTCCGCAAGTCCCTCAACAGAGGTTGTCCTGATCACGGCATACGGAACTATCGGCACGGCGGTACAGGCGATTCGTGATGGCGCCTATGATTATGTCACAAAGCCGTTCAGACACCAGGAAATTCTGAAAGTAGTAAATAAGGCTCTTGAAAAAAAGAGCCTCAAGGACAGAGTCAGATACCTGGAGGGAGAGATTAAAGAAAAATATAAATTCGAAGGTATTATCGGCAACTCTCCCGCCATGATGGAGGTGCTGAAACTTACTTCGCATGTTTGTCGTACAGAAAGCACCGTTTTGTTGACCGGGGAAAGCGGAACCGGAAAGGAATTGATTGCCAGGGCAATTCATTACAACAGTCCTCGGAAAGATGGTCCGTTTGTGGTAATTAATTGTGGCGCATTGCCTGAAAATTTACAGGAAAGCGAGTTGTTTGGGCATGTGAGAGGGGCTTTTACCGGTGCCATAAGGGACAAAGTAGGTTTGTTTCAGCATGCC
>Ga0233425_10001416_pt1 | contig 53976 bp, 39 predicted proteins | sample Watercolumn_Towu_2_FD_181712 | JGI IMG/M metagenome (GOLD analysis project Ga0233425, IMG submission 181712) | Freshwater microbial communities from Lake Towuti, South Sulawesi, Indonesia - Watercolumn_Towuti2014_140_MG | ecosystem: Environmental > Aquatic > Freshwater > Lake | place... | reverse complement strand
GACAGTCCCCGTGCTCCGCACCAGGTCACTGCGGTGTGGCGGCTTCCAATACAGGAACCTTTGTTTGGGCATCCCGTCTTTGCCAAATTGGCCTCGCTCCCTTCTCCGCGCAGCGGCTTCGTCCAACCTGCGCATCCAATTGCTCCTGGCTGATGCAAATAGAGCATGTCCAAAATAAATGATGTCAAACCAGCCTTCTCAAGGAGTTGGAGTCCACCGCCGAATATGTTCGTCTTCTTATGAGCAGTTCCGGTTACCGCTATGGCGCTCGAATTCGCAGATTCCGCCAAGTTAGCAACCTTACCCAAGGTAAACTTTGTGAACTGACGGGTATCGATCAGGGGCATCTTTCACGAATTGAAAATGGACTCGCGGACGGTTCACCTTCCCAAATTGCCGACATCGCGCACGCCCTTGGCATTTCGATGTCCGATCTGTTTGGCGACAAGGTGAGTGAGCCATCTCCGGCGGAACGGTATACCCCACGCAATCTCGCAGCCCAGATTCGGTACGACTACGACGCCCCCAAGGGGCTTCGCAGTCTGGCGGCCGACGTGGGACTGCAGAAGACTCTCAGCATCTCCGACGATGAGTGGAAAGTCCTGGCTTCGATTCAGTTCTCCGTGCCAGTCACGAAATTCGGTTATGTTCAATTGCTTATCACCATAAGGGCCATTACTGACGCTCCTAATTCCGAGCCGACAATGCGCTAAGACAGACTAAACGCTGATCCAAAAAGCGAGTTGTCCCTGTGGCGAACGTGAAAGCTACGTGAAACCTGGCGGGCGTCGTGGGGGCGGGATAGTCGTTTCCAGTAGCCTTACTTGCGTGCGCAGGCTGCGTAACGCACTGAAAATAAGGGTGTGAGGTTGGAGGAACTGTATTCACACGGCAGGGGTCGTAGGTTCGAACCCTACACCGCCCACCAATTCAATCGATTGCATGCGCGCGCAGTATGCATGCAAGACACGACCAAGCGCTCTGAAAGAGCACATCGAGTGATCGTCCGGTTACAGCCCGCTTTTCTGCTCGCCGCCCAAAATTGATCGGTCGCGTCTCCCGCGAAACCCCTATTTCCAGAGGCAGCCACCAGACCCGGACGCCGGCTGTCGGTCTTGCCGGCCAGCTTGTCCTCTGCCGAGCCTGAGCACCCGGAGATTTCGGGTGTCCCACAGCAGCGACAGCGGCGGGGCCTTCACACAACGGAAAACGGCATATTGAAGCTCTCAGGGCAACTGCCGACGCCGAGGGTGCCAGCCTGGAACTGCTCCAAAACAGGTCCGTTAAGTTGCAGGGAGTTTCCCGCCCCTTCTCAAGGTCGCCTGATCAATCAATGTATATGCCGTCTGTCGGCAGAAACGCGATCAACTGATCGCGATGACGTTCTGGGCTAGACGCGCCTCTTGCGGAGATTCACAAATCCATCAATGAGTTGGTCAAACTGGGCACGCTCGCGCCTTTATGCTCGCAAGTCTTCTTGCATGAGTTTGCAGAGATGATTTCCCGACTGAGTTCCGGGAGATGGTGCCGTACAGGCCTGGGAATGACGGCACCAGAAAGTATGTGCCGTGACGGTTTACAGAAACGTAAGCCGGCAATATTGAAGAGTTTCTCGCTCCGGATGTATCGGGGGGATGCCTCCCCCGATACCTCACTTTCCGGCTTTTAATGAATAACCTTCAAAATCAAATCATTGGTGCCGATGGTCGGATTTGAACCGACACGACTTTCGTCACCACCCCCTCAAGATGGCGTGTCTACCAATTTCACCACATCGGCTACGAAACTCTTATTCGGCCGGAGCGGGAAGATCGGCCTTGTCCTGGGACTCGGGCTTCCCTGAGTCCGCCGGGACGTCGGGCGCCGCCGGCAAATCCTGCTTGGTCTGCGCGGGCGCCTGCTGCTGAACCTCCATGAGGTCAGGCACCTTATTATCTTGCTTACCACCCAGATAGGCAAGGAGCATGCTGGTGGTGAAAAACAACGTGGCGCAAACGGCCGTGGTCCGCGACAGGAATGAGGCCGCTCCGCGCGCACCGAACAGCGTACCGGAAGCACCGCCGCCGAATCCGGCGCCGGCATCCGCACCGCGCCCCTGCTGCAGCAACACCAGTCCGATGATCGCCAGGGCGATCACCACATGGATAACGACTAAGGCTTGGTACATGGCTTACCCGACCGCGTGGCAAATAGTCAGAAAGGCCTTGGCGTCCAGCGACGCGCCGCCGATGAGGCCGCCGTCGATGTCCGCCATGGCGAACAGTTCGGCGGCGTTGTCCGCCTTGACACTACCGCCGTAGAGAATCTGGACCTTCTCGGCAACCGCGGCGTCGCGCTTGCGGATCTCGCCGCGGATGTACTCGTGGACTTCCTGGGCCTGCTGGCTGGTGGCGGTCTTGCCGGTTCCGATCGCCCAGACCGGCTCGTAAGCGATCACGGCCTTGCTCAGCGACTGCACGCCGGCCATGTCCAGGACCGCATCCAGCTGCGCCTTGACGACCCGGAAGGTGTCGCCGTTTTCGCGCTGCTCCAGGGTCTCGCCGACGCACAGGATGGGGACGATGCCTCCGTCGATGGCCTGGGCGTAACGGGCCGCAACCAGCGCATCGGTCTCGCCGTAGATCGCGCGGCGCTCGGAATGCCCGACGATCGCGAAGCGGCAGCCGAATTCCTGCAGCATGGCGGCGGCAATCTCGCCGGTGAAGGCGCCGGACTTCTGATCAGCGACGTTTTGAGAGCCGACGGCGATGGCACTGCCCTTGAGCTGCTCCGCCACTTCCGGGATGAACACGAACGGCGCGCACACCGCGACATCCACCGGCTTGCCGGCGTCCAGACCGGCATTGAGATCGGCCAGAAGCTGGCGAACACTTTCCCGCGTGCCGTTCATCTTCCAATTTCCAACGACCAAGGCCCGACGCATTAGGTAACTCCGCTGATCTGAATAAAGCTCGGCAGATTACCCAATGGACGGGTTAAAATCAACGTCTTTACCAATCCCAGCCACTGCCCCCATGACCGGCATGCTCCCCGACATCACGCCCTTCCATGTCATGGCCCTGCTGGGCCGGGCCAAGGAACTGGAACGGGAAGGCGCCGACGTGATCCACCTGGAAATCGGCGAGCCGGATTTCCCGACCCCGGAACCGATCCTGCGGGCCGCCCGCCAAGGACTCGCCGGCGGCGATCTCAAGTACACACCCGCCGCAGGCCTGCCGGAACTGCGCGAGCGCATCGCCAGCCACTACGGCCAGCGCTACGGCATCGACATCCCGGCCCGCCGCATCTTCCTCACGCCGGGGGCGTCGGGCGCCTTGCTGCTGGCCCTGGCAGCCCTCATCGCACCGGGTGACCGGGTGTTGCTGACCGATCCCGGCTACCCCTGCTACCGCAATTTCATCAAGGCCTCGCACGGCCTCCCGCAGGGCATCGGCGTCGCCGGCAATCCCGGATTGCAGCTGACGGCCGCCGACCTGGAACGCGCCTGGGGGGAGTCGTCAGCCGGACTGATCCTGGCGTCACCGGCGAATCCGACCGGGGCCATTGCCTCCGGAACATTGCTTGCCGAACTGGCGAACTTCATCGGCTTCCGCGGCGGCTTTTTCATCTCCGACGAGATCTACCACGGGCTGGAATACGGCGCACCCTGCATCAGCGCCCTGGAGATATCCAACCGATGTTTCCTGATCAACAGCTTCTCGAAATATTTCGGCATGACCGGATGGCGGCTGGGCTGGCTGATCGTACCGGAGGACTACACGGGGATCATCGAGCGGCTGGCCCAAAACCTGTTCATCTCGGCCCCCACCCTGTCGCAGCTGGCTGCGCTGGCGGCCTTCGAAATCGAGACGATCGCCGAACTGGAGCGCCGCCGCGCGGAATTCGAACAGCGGAGGGACTATTTGCATCGGATTCTGCCGTCATTGGGATTCACGCTCGGTGGAACGCCGGCGGGAGCCTTCTACCTTTATGCCGACTGCAGCGGCCTGTGCGCCGACAGCTACCGATTCTGCGAAGAGTTGCTGGAATCCGCCCATGTCGCCCTCACCCCCGGCAAGGATTTCGGCGAAATTCGGCCGGAACGCTTCCTGCGGTTCGCCTACACCCGGCCCATCGACCAGTTGGCGTCCGCGGTGGAACGCATTCGGCGATTCCTCGGCCGCTGAGCCTTCCCTTATCGATTCGAAGCCGAACCGATAAGGGAAGGCTCACTTCCCTTGTGTTTGCTCTTGCGGCAGTAGCGGGTGCGGTCGCCGAACGCGGCGGCCCGATTGAAACGGATGGCAAACTTGGCCACCGGGTTGGTGGACGGAACGACCGGCCGCCCGGAGTACTTCTTCTTGCCCATGACTGGCTCCGAGGTTGATAAACGGTACACCGGCCTCGCCGGTGGCCGCCTAATTCTACCGGAGTCGGAGCCGGCCTACGCGGCAAAGGCTGCGAGGACCCGGCAGATACCGGTCACTTTTCCCTGATCGCCTTGCGGGTACGCTCGACGACGGGCGCCAGGAGATAGTTGGCGAAGGTTCTGGTACCGGTGTTGATGAAGGCGGTAACGGGCATACCGGGGGCCAGCGGCTTGTCGGCCACCGGCTGCAGATCCTCCTCCGTGACCCGCACGTGGGCCGGATAGTAATTCTCGTGGCTGTTGGGATCCTGCAGGGCATCGCCGGCCACATAGGTCACCCGGCCATTGATCATGGGCGTGGTATTGGCATTGAACGCTGACAGCTGGATCCGCGTCTCCTGCCCCACATGCACCTCGTCCACGTCGCGGTTCTTGACGCGGACCTCCATCACCATGTCGCGATTGGCCGGCACGATGTCCATGAGCGGATCGCCGGCCTTGACCACTCCACCCACCGTGCTGACTTTCAAGTCGATGATCTGTCCCGCCAGAGGTGCGGATATGACTTCCCGCAACAGGGCCGCGTTGGCGGGATGCAGTTCTTCCTCCACATGGATCATGTCCTTCTTGACCTCCTTGAGTTCCGCATCTGCATCCATCACGTAAACGTTCCGCACCTGGGCGAGGCGCAGGTCCAACTCGGCGATGTGTTCGCGGGTCTGGGTCAGGACCGCCTGCTGCTGGGCCAGCCTCTCCTTCTTCTCGGCATTTTCGTTGGCGAGACGCCAGATCTCGCTCTCCTGGATGAATTTCTTCTCCAGTAGTTTGCGGCTGGCTTCCAGCTGCCGGGCGCCGAACTCGATCCCCTCCCGGATCGCCGCGATCTCCGCATTCAAGTGGGTGACCGATTGTTTCGCCTGTTCCAACTCCTCCTTGACCAGACGCTGCTGCTCCAGCGTGGCATCGCGGCGGATCTGGAAGCGGGCGCGTTCCGTAGCCAGCATCGAAACGGTTTGAGGATCGGTGTCCTGCAGCAGCTCCTCAGGGTAAACGACGGCGGAAGCCAGGGATTTTTCCGCCTGCAGCCGCGCCTCCCTCGCCTTGAGCAGCTTGGATTGGGCCGTCAGGATGTTCATCTTGGACCGGGTCACGGTGTCCTCGAGAATCAGCAGAGGATCGCCAGCCTGCACAATACTGCCTTCGCGGACCCGAATCTCCTTGACGATGCCGCCCTCGAAATGCTGGATGGTCTTGCGATGGGTATCGACCTTGATCGTCCCCTCGGCAACGATGGCTCCGCCGATGGGGGCGGTCACCGCCCAGCCTCCGAGACAGCCGAAGAACAGAATCATGGCCAGCGTGCCGCGGCGTGCCAACCGGGCGGACTCGCCGGAGCGATCGATCGGAATGGATGGAAGCAGGATCTGATCGAACACTGGAATTTACCGCACGACGTGCATTGGAGGCGCTGCGGCGGGGGATTCCTCCCCGCCTTCCGAGCTGATCTTGCCGATGATCTCGCCGCGCGAGCCGAACATGACCACTCGGCCTTCCTTCAAGACCAGCAGCTTGTCCATGTCGGTCATGAGGCTGGGTTTGTGACCGACCATCACGATGGAGACCCCGCGCTGCCTCAACTCCCGCAACAGCTGCCGCAAGTGGGCTTCGGCCTCGCCGTCCAGGTTGGCATTGGGCTCGTCCAGTACGAGTAAGCAGGGATTGCCGAACAGTGCACGGGCCAGGCCGATTAGCTGGCGCTGCCCGCCCGACAGAAAGCCGCCGTCCTCGCCCACCTCGGAATCGTAGCCCTTGGGCAGTTTCAGGATCATGTCGTGGGCGCGGGCCAGCTTGGCCGCGGCGATCACGTCCCCGGCACAGGACTGAATGTCCCGGAGTCGGGCGATGTTTTCCGCCACGGTTCCGGGAAACAGCCGGACCACTTGGGGCAGATAGCCCACATAGCGTCCCAGGCCCTGATTGGCCCAGCGCCACACATCGACGCCGTCGAGCCGCACCACCCCCTCGTCGGGCCGGTGTATGCCGAGCAGCAGCCGCGCCAAGGTGGTCTTGCCGGAACCGCTGGGTCCGACGATGCCCAACGCCTCGCCGGCGGCCAGGTCGAAACGGATACCGCGCAATATGGCTTGTTGGCGGGTACTGTAGAACACCCTGTCCACCGACAGCGCCCCCGTGGGGGCCGGCAGCTCGAGCAGGTTTTCCTCCCCCAATTCACCTTCCAGCATCTTGTCCAAGCGCTCGTAGGCCTTGCGAGCCTTGACGAAATATTTCCAGCTGCCGATCACCATGCTGATAGGCGCCAAAGCCCGGCCCATGATGATGGTGGAGGCGATCATGATGCCCGGCGTGACGTTTTCTGCATTGATGAGCAATGCCACCGCAGCCGCCATCTGCAGGATGCTGAGAAAATTGCGGAGGAACTTGGAGGTGGCATAGATCCCGCTGGACGCATCCACCGCCTGCACGCTGCCCGCCAAATGGCGGTCGTGCATCCGTTCCCAGCGTTCCAGCACGGAATTCTGCATCCCCAGGGCCCGCACGGTTTCGCCGTTGCGAAATGCCGCGGCGATGTAATCGGTGGCCTTGCGCTGCAGATCGTCGCCCTTGGCGTGCTTGTAAGCGGTCGCCTTCTCCTCATAGACCGTCAACCCGGACATCACGGCGGCGCCGATCACGGCGATGATGCAAAGGACCGGATGGAAGGCGTAAAGCACAAGAAAATAGAAGGGAATCCAGGGAATCTCGAACAGCGATTGAATGCCCTGCCCCGACAAAAAGGATTCCAGGACGGCGATGTCGTCCAGGGCATGGGAATTCAAGTTTCCCTGCTGCTTCAGCTGCAGGATATTGACCACCACCGGGCGCCGCAGGAGATGCTGGATGGCCACACCGGCCCGCGCCAGCAGGCGCGACCGGATCATCTCCAGAAAACCACTGACCGCCAGCGCGAAGCCGAAGATCAGCAGCAGCATGACCAAGGTCTCGTTGCTGCGGCTGTTCATGACGCGGTCGAACACCTGTAGCATGAACAAAGGCGTCGACAGCAGCAGGATGTTGATCGCCAGACTGAACCAGCCGGTATAAACAAAGTATTGCCGGCACTGGGACAGCAAATCCCGCAAAATGTTTGGTTGCATAACCCCTTGAATACCCTTGACTCTTTAAAGCCCTGCCGTCTCGCCCGTGAGGCTTCCGATCAGCCGGCGATAGCGGGCAATGCTCCCGTTGACATCGTAATGGCTCGCGATCTGTTCACGCGCCCGGTGCCCCAGTTCCCGCATCCGCGTCGGATGATCCAGCACCGCTTCGATGGTGCCCGCCAGCAGATCGGGTGCAAAAAAATCGAAAAGCAGCCCGGTTTCGCCGTCTTGAATGACTTCCCGCACGGGAGCCGTATCGGAAGCCGCCACCACGCAGCCAGACGCCATTGCTTCGAGCATGGACCACGATAACACAAAAGGCGGCGTCAGATAGACGTGGACCGAGGACACCTGGAGCAGGCGCCGGTAGGCTTCCCCCTGCAGCCAGCCCAGAAAATGAATGCGCGACAGGTCCAGATCGAGTTCGCGGCACAGCGTTTCGCGATAACTCAGGCCGCCGGCCAAGGGCGGACTGTAGGTGACATCATCGCCGCCGGCCACCAGCACCTGCATGCGGGGCCGCCGCCGCTGCAGCTGCTGTATCGCCTGAAGAAATTGTGGGAATCCGCGGAAGGGTTCGAGACTGCGGGAAACATAAGTCACCACTTCACTTTCCTTCGACAGGCATTGCCCGGTCTCCAGCGTGAGACGGACCTGCCGGGAGGGTCTGAATTCGTTCAGGTCCACGCCTTCGTGGATCTGCTGAATTTTTCCCCTCAGTTCAGTCGGAAAACCGTTGCGCTGCCACGAGGTCGGGCTCACGCCGGCATCGCAATCCGCCAGGCTCAACAACTGCCCAGCATTGAGGGCGCGGATCAGGCCCCGCGACTCCAGTGAAAGGGTATGGCCCGGGAAGAAATCGGCATCCCCCCCCTCGGACCGGTAGAAGTACTCGAAGTAGCCGATCAAAGGAACATCGGGAAAAACATCCTTGCAAAACAAGGCCTCCCCCCAACCTGTATGGGCCAGGATCAGGTCCGGGACAAAGCCGGACCGCTTCAGCTTCTCCATAGATCGAGCCGCCGCGGCGGCATGAGCCAGGTCCAGGCCGAAGCGTCCCTCTAACCCCTGGTTTCCCCTATCCAAACCCTGCTGCAAGCGGTAGAAATGCCGCTCCTGTCGCCCTTCGGCAACGGTTCGGGCTTCGGGGCCTTCGATCTGGCCGAGGCACACGATGCGATGCCTCCCGGATGCACCAAGATACTGAATCAAGTGCTTAAATTGCCCTATCAGGTAGCGATGGACGAACAGGAAATTCACGGAAGGCCGGTCAAAGGTGAGTGGAAAACGGCGGCCAAACTTTGCATTTGGCGGCTATGGATTATAATCGTCCCCCAGCAGACGCACTCACCGCGCCGTTCCGGGGTAACCGGGCGGAGATGGAGGTTCACATAGGCGGTGGTCGTCCAGCCGAAGACACCCATTCAGTTCCTAACTTCGATCGTACTATCAAGGAGATTCAAATGGCGACCCTACCTAGCTCTCTCATTGGTTTAACCCACGACGGGAAGACCCTGACTATCGACAGTGGCACCGGCGGCAGTGACTTTCAAATCGACGGCACCCACGTGGACAGCAGCAACTTCCTGCGGGATTTCATTGCGGACGGCACCGCCTTCACGACTGCAAAAGGCGTGAGCACCCTGAGCAAGGACGGCACAACCTACAAATTCGCCAATGAGGGCACCAAAAAGGTTGCCGCGGGCGACGCGAAAGTCGTCTTCGGCAGCGCCGACGACAACGTCATCACCGGCTCCAAGGCCGGCGGAACCACCATCTATGGCCTGGACGGCAGCGATACCATCAAGGGCCAGGGCAACGTCTCCAACACCCTGGACGGCGGCGCCGGCAACGACAAGATCACCGCCGGCAAAGGCGGCGATATCGTTTACGGCGGTGCGGGCAACGACACCCTCAATGGCGGCAACGGAGCGGACGTGCTGATCGGTGGCGCCGGCAACGACAAGATCGTCGGCGGCAAAGGCAACGACCACATCTTCGGAGGCAGCGGCGACGACACCCTGACCGGCGGCAAGGGCTCCGATACCTTCTACTTCGGCATCAGCGACGCGAAAGCCGTCGATGGCCCGAGCACCCCCCCCACCCCGGCCGACGTCGCCAGCGAGGGCGGGTCTCAGCGGGATACCATCACCGACTTCAAGAGCGGCGACAAGATCCTGATCGGCGACGGCCTGACCTTCACGATCAGCACCAGCGGCAAGGACGCCATCGTAAAGCTCAGCGACGGCAGCGAGATTAAGCTGAAAGGTGCCGCCGACCACACCAAGATCAACGCGACCGAAGATCATCAGATCGACTGGAGCGCCTAACCGGAGCGGCCTTCGGGCCGACCGCCACAGGGAATCAAAGCAGAACCCGCACTCGCTGAGCGAGTGCGGGTTTTTTTCAGCCCCATCGATCGCCTCGTCCCATGCCCGTCTTCGCCTGCCGTTTCCGCTCGTTTGTCATCATGCGGGCCGAACTCGACGCGCCGCTCAAGCCGCCGCTGAAACTGCTCGCGAATGGCCATCTCGTGGAGAAGCCTTATCTGGGAGTGCCGCTCACGGGCACCCAGAGCTTCTTCCTGGTCGTTCGCCCATCGATCCCCCTGCCCAAGACCGCTCATCTGAGGTTGCAGGATGCCGCAGGCACCTGCCTCGACTGGAAGATGTCATCGCGGACGGACACGCCTGCGGCATGGAACAAGAACGTCACGCCGGCCGACTCCCTGAAGCTCCTGGGGAACCTGATCAAGAACTTCGGCACGCTGTTCGGTGCTCAGCACGAGGACTTCTGGCGGGAGTTGATCGACCGCATCGCCGGCCGCATCGAAACCGCCACGGTGCCACTGGCGGCCGGCCGGAGCTATTTCCGGATTCGCCATCATCGGCCTGTCACCAATCCGGAATTGGTTCCGCTGCAATTCCTGCAAGCGGGTGAAACCGGACATCGGACCGACTCCGTCGGCCTGCTGGACAAGGACTATCTGCACGGATTCATCTCTCCCGACCACGGCAGGGAAGTAGACGATCAATACTGGATTGTCCAATGGGAAGATGCGGCCTGCTTGCCGCTGATCCTGAAGGCGGCACCGAAAGATGCGCCGGTCGCCGATGCCCACGGCGCCATCTTGGAGCTCAACCCGGATGCACCACCCGCCCTGGGAGACTATCTCCCCAAGATCGGCGGCATCAAGCCCCCTCTCAGCGAGCCGGACCAGGCACTGGCCGAAGGCCTACGCAGCCGCATCACCGGATTGGAGGGGATGACGCTGACCGGCTGGGCGATCGACGTCAACCGTCCGGGCGAGCACATCAGCGTCGGCATCTCATGGAACGGGAAGTCCCTGGGAACGGCCTGCGCCGATTTGCCCATGGTCGGGCGCGGCGGCGGCGAACCGACCGGCAACCATGGGTTCACCTTTGTCCTTCCGGCGAAGCTACTCGACGGCGAAGAGCACACGCTCAGGCTGACCCTGCCGGGACGGCCCGATTACGCCACCGGCCAGGCCTTCAAGATCGGCCGCGGCCACTTCGATGGCGGTTACCGGCTGGAAGGCGGACGGAGTATCGCCGGCTGGTTGCGGGAGCGCTGCTCGGACCGCCAGGCGGTCTCTCTGCCCCTCGAACTGGAAGGTGTCGCCGCCAGCCGTTGCCGCCTAAGCCCAAGCCCAAAGGAGCACGGCGACGAGTTCCGCATCGAACTGCCGCACTGGCTCCAGGACGGAAGCGCCCATGAGGGCCGCATCACGGTCCATCGGGACGGACGGGAAATCGCCGAACTGGGCGAACCCTTCAGCTACCAGGCCCGCTACCGCGGCGCGCTGGTCAAGCTGGACGCCGCCCTGGCGGCCGGCTGGATCGTCAACGAGCGCGCGCCGGATCTGCCGGTCACCCTGGACCTGTACGTCAACGGCGCCAAGGACTTCACGGCCGAGACCAAACCGGTGCGGGACCGCAATGGCCGTAGCGTGTTCGGTTTCACCTTCTACCTGGATGTGCCGAAACCGGGCGAGCGTTACCGCTCCTTCGAATTCTTCATCGCCGGCACCCGCCACCGGGTGCTGGGACCTGCGCGCATCCTCACGCCCGTCGACAGCATCCTGGGATCGCTGACCGAGGCCGCCGGTCTGCTGCGATCGGCCGATCCCGACGAGCGAACCCACGAGTGGGTCCGCCGTCAGGTGCTGGCTCCTCTGATCGGCGAGCTGCGCAAGGCAGGCGCCCTGCCGGCCAGCCTGACCCTGAATTTCGCGCCGGTAATCCAGTCCCTCGACCGCCGCCCCGCCGGCGACATCATCGATGTCGTCGTGCCGGTTCATTCAGGGCTGCAACAGACCCTGGACTGCCTCGACAGCCTGGAAGCCGCAAATGCCGGCGGCTTCTGCGAGATCGTGGTCATCAATGACTGCAGCCCCGAGCCAGAACTTTCCGAGCGGCTGCGGGAGCGGGCCGCGGCGGGCCGGATCACCCTGATCGAGAATCCCCGCAATCTGGGCTTCGTGGCTTCCGCCAACCGCGGGCTGCGGCTGCATCCCGAACGGGACGTGATCCTGCTCAATTCCGACACGGTGGTACCACCGCAGTGGGCCGAACGGCTGCGCCGGGTCGCCCATGGCAACGGCGCGATCGGCACGGTGACGCCGCTGTCCAACAACGCCACCATCTGCAGCTTTCCACGCCCCAACGCCGACAACCCGCTTCCTGCCGGCTGGTCCGCGGAAGAGCTGGATCGCGCCTTGCAACAGGCCAACGGCGACGGCTGCCACGACCTCCCCACCGCCGTGGGCTATTGCATGTACATCAAGCGCCAGCTCATGGACGAGATCGGCTATCTGGACGAGCACGAATGGGGCAAGGGCTATGCCGAGGAAAACGACTTCTGCCTGCGTGGCGCCGCCCTGGGCTGGCGCCACGTCTCCGCCGACGGGGTGTTCGTGTTGCACCACGGTTCGGTCTCCTTCGGCGACGACAAATCGCCCCTGCTGGCGGCCAATCTCGCCAAGCTCTATCGGCTCTACCCGGATTATCCGGCGACGGTGCAGCGCTTCGTCGCCGACGACCCTCTGGCGAAAGCGCGCAATCCGGTGATCCAGCGGCTGCTGCGGCGCCATGCCGGGCATTACCTGCTGTTCGTCAGCCACGAGCTGGGGGGCGGCACCCAGGTGGCCATCGACGACCTGTGCCGGGGATTGGCGGCCGAAGGCCAGGCCGTGCTGGAGCTGCGTTCTCAACCGGATGGGAAATGGCGGCTGCAGGCTCACGGCACCGACTACGCCGCGATCTACCGGCCAGCGGATTATGACCGGCTGGCGGCCGACCTCCGCGACCTGGCGGTGTGGCACATCCATTACCACCAGATTCCCTTCTTTCCGCGCCGCATCACGGAGCTTCCTGAGCATCTGGGCCTCGCCTACGACGTCACGGTGCACGACTACCTGGCCATCTGTCCGCGCATCAACATGATGGACGAGACCGGGTTCTACTGCGGAGACTCCCAGTACGACCCGGCCATCTGCAATCGCTGCATCGCCGCACTGGGTCCCGAGGAAGGGGTGGAGGCCCTCTACGCCGAACACGGGGAAGACGTCGCCGCCTGGCGCAGTCATCACCGCGAATTCTTGAGCCGGGCACGCCGCGTGTTCCTGCCATCGAAAGCGGTCGCCCAGCTGTTGAAGCCGCACCTGACGCTGGCCAATGCGGTGGTGCAGCCCCACTCGGAGCCGGCTTTCCGGCTCAAGCCGGCCGAGGCAGCCGAACAGCCCATCGTCAAGGTCGCCGTGATCGGCGCCATCGGCGCCCACAAGGGCTACGACCTGCTGCTGGCCTGCGCCCGCACCGCCTGCAAGGACGGCTTGCCGCTCCACTTCGTGGTGATCGGCTATACACAGGACGACGCCGCCTTCGATCGGCTGGACAACGTCACCATCACCGGTCCCTACCGGCGGGAAGACCTGGATGGACTGCTGGAGCAACACGGCTGCCAAGTAGCCGCGTTCTTTAGCCCATGGCCCGAAACCTACTGCTACGCCCTGACGGAGGCTTGGCGCGCCGGCCTGTATCCGGTGGCGCTCGACCTTGGGGCACAGGCCGAGCGCATCCGCATGGCGGGTTACGGCGACGTGCTGCCGGTCACGGCCGATCCCAAGCGCATCAATCGCGGCCTTTCGGAAGGCGCAAAACATGCGGCCCTTCCGGCCAAGCGGGCGACCATCGGCAAGTCCTACCGCTCCATGCTGGCGGACTATTACGGCCTCGAAGCGCCGGCAGTACCCAAGCCGGCCGTGCGCTCACGCAAGAAGACCGGTGGTTGAAATTCCCGATATGATTTCGCCGGTGATCATCCCCCGTGGGTACCGGCACCTCATCTCCGCCACGCTGGCAGAACTGGGCATCCCGGAAAAGCTGATCGAACAGCGGCGCCTGCCGGTCTGTCCGGAGGCAACCGAGTTGGCGATCGCCGAGGTCGAATCTTCAGGCCGCGAGCACCGGCTGACCCCGGAGACCGCAGCCGCCTGGAGCGCGATGAGAAGGGCGGCGGCGGCGGACGGCATCGAGCTCCACATCGTCTCGGCCTTCCGCAGTTTCGAGCGTCAGGCCGAGCTCATCCGGCGCAAGCTGGAGCGGGGTTTGAGCCTGGAGGAAATCCTGGCGGTCAGTGCGCCGCCGGGCTACAGCGAGCACCACACAGGCCGCGCGGTCGACATCGGCTGTCCCGGCGAGCCGCCCCTGGAGGACAGTTTCGAGCGGACGGATGGCTTCAGCTGGCTGCTACGGTATGCCGGAGAATTCGGATTCACGCTGTCCTACCCCCGCAACAACCGCTTCGGCTATAGCTACGAGCCTTGGCACTGGGCCCAAAAATCCTGACGGGACTCTCCACCCGCTCGGGCACTTCGGCTTCGAAATTTGCGACAGGTCATCCTATTCCCTAACTGACGCGGAGGCCCTCTCGCCCCCAAGGCGGCGCCACCATGCAAACTCCCTCCCTGCGCTATTTTCCCACCTGGGACGCTGCGACCATCGAGCACACGCTGCACGAATGGGACCAAACGCAGCCCGGTTGCGGGGCGTTGGCGCTCATTCCCGAAGCAGACCAGACCTGCGTGGCCGCTCTTCAGGAGCTGTACACCGGGCGCCGCATGCCCTTGGCGGGCGGCGTCTTCCCAAGCGTCATCGCCGAGCGGGAGTTTCGGACCACTGGGCTGTGGCTGCTTTGGGTTCCATGAGCAACGCCACCTATTGAACTGCCTATTTTTTCCTTAGAACTCCAAGCCTTGCTCACGGATCAGGCGTAGACAGGCATCCACCGCCTGGGGATCGTAGCGGGTTCCACGGAAATCGCCTATCTCCTTCAGCGCCGCATCGATGCCAAGGCTGGGACGGTAGGGGCGATGGCTCGACATGGCTTCCACCACGTCGGCGACCGCCAAGATCCTGGCTTCGGAAATGATGTCCGCGCCGCGCAGCCCCATGGGGTATCCCGATCCGTCCATGCGCTCGTGGTGTTGCAGGATCATCAACGCGATGGGCCAGGGAAAAGCGATGTCCTTGACGATTTCAAAGCCAGTTTCGGCATGGGCGCGGACCAAGCTGAACTCCAGGGAAGACAATCGCGTCGGCTTGCTGAGAATCTCGGCGGGAATCGAGATTTTGCCGATGTCGTGGATCAGTCCTCCGAATCGTATGCCCTCGACCTGGATCGCGCTGAGCTGCAACTCCCGGGCGATTGCCTCGGCGAGCCGCGATACCCGAACCTGGTGCCCAGCCGTGTAAGGGTCTCGCTTTTCGATGGCCGCTGCCGCCATCCGGATCGTCGCTTCCAAGGTGCCTTGCAGCATCTTCAACGCCGCCTTACGCCCCTCGTCGGCACGCATTCGCGATTTCTCACGCTCGAACCCTTCCAGGGCGAAGGCAATGTCGCAGGTCATTTCTTCCAGCAAATGGATCTGGTCTTCGTCGAAGAAATCGGTTTCACCGCAATAGAGTGTGACTGCACCAATCACCTGCGATCGGAGCCGGAGGGGCAGAGCCGCGGCTCCGAGGAATCCGCGGCGCAATTCTTCCTCGCAGCGGGTTGACTCCCCGACGGCGGCGTAATCATTTACCCAGGCCACGCGGTTTTCGCGGATTGCGGTGGCGGTCGGGTCAGGGAAGCCCGCGGCATCGTCCAGTTTGGACAGATAGCCGTCATCGCGACCCTGAATGCAAACGGGGTCGATCCGTGCGGTCGGTTCTCTCACCAGTCCGATCCAGGCCATGATGAACTTGCCATGCTCCACCGAGCTTCGGCAGATGTTTTCGAACAACTCAGTGCGGTTGGTGGAGCGGACGATGGCTTCGTTGGTATAGCAGAGGGTTGCATACAGGAGCGTCAACTTGCGGATGTGTTGTTCCGCCTGCATGCGCTGGGTCACGTCCTTCTTCACGGCGGCGTAGTTGATGATGTGACCTGCGCGGTCGTGGATCGGAAATACTGTGGCGTCTTCGTGGTAGAGGCTGCCATCCTTGCGCTTGTTTACGAAATGGCCGTTCCATGTCTTTCCAGCGCTGATCGTTTGCCAGAGTTCCCGGTAGAACAGTTCGTCCTGGTGGCCGCTCTTGATGACACGCGGATTATGGCCCAGCGCCTCGGCGGCGCTGTAACCGCTGGTTCGTTCGAACACAGGATTGACGTAGGCAATGGCGCCTGCCGGGTCGGTGATGACTACGGAATCGCCCGCCTGTTCCACCACCGCCGCCAGCCGCGAAATTTGCTCTTCCGCCTGCTTCCGCGCGGAAATGTCGCGGACGATGCCGATCGCGTTCCAGCGGTTTTCCAGGATGACCGCCGAGAGCGACAGCTCGATGGGGAATTCGGTTCCATCCTTGCGACGGACCATCATTTCCAGGGTCTTGCCGATCACTGGACCCTCGCCGGTGTTCCGGAAGTGATCGTAGCCTTTGCGGTAGGCCGAGTAATAGCGTTCGGGAACCATCACGGCATGCAGCTCCAGACCGAGCGCTTCGGCTTCCCCATAGCCGAAAATCTTTTCCGCCGCCGGGTTCCAATAGGAAACCCTGCCGTCGTTGTCCAGCATGATGATGGCGTCCTGGGCGGCTGAGCCGATGGAGCGGAGCTTCAGCTCGTTTTCCCGGGAGGCCTGTTCCGCCGCCTTGCGGTCCAGGCTTTGCTTCTGTTCCGCCAAGACGCGCAGCACGGCCGGTGCAAGCTGGACCAACCGGCTCTTCAGCACATAGTCTTGGGCGCCTGCTTTCAGTAAGTCGACGGCCAGTTCGTCGCCGATGGCGCCCGTCACCATGATCACCGGCAGTTCGGGATGCCGTTCCCGGACAATGGCCAGCGCGGACCGACCATCGAAGGCTGGAAGGTGGTAATCGGAAAGGACGATGTCCGGGGCGAATTCGGCCAGGGCATGGATGAAGGCATCCCGCATCTGTACCCGCTGGGCGACGAAAGCCAGCCCCCCCTTGCGGAGCGCACGGGTCATCAGCTCGGCGTCTTCCGCTACGTCTTCCAGGATCAGGACGCGCAGTTCGGGGTTCATGGATTGGGACAAGGAGGGAGGCGAAAGGGGGGCGTGCTTGGCGCATGGTTCATCGACAGCCAATAGCATTCGATCTCCGACACGACCCGCAGGAATTCGTGATACCGTACCGGCTTGCCGACATAGCTGTTGACCCCGAGCCGGTAGCTTTCATCGATGTCTTGATGCTCCTTCGAGGAGGTCAGCATGACGACGGGGATGGTCCTGGTACGCGGATCGTTCTTGAGCGTCCGCAAGACTTCGATGCCATCGACCTTGGGCAGGCGAAGGTCGAGCAGGATCACCTTCGGCGGGAGCCCCACGGCGCGTCCGGAATATCTGCCCCGGCCGAAAACGAAATCCAGTGCCTCCGCACCGTCTTTGATCCACATCACTGCGTGGTCGAGGCTGCGTTTCCGCAATGCCTTCATGGCCAGCTCGGCGTCGGTCGGGTTGTCCTCCACCAGCAGGATGTCCACAGGCTCAACGTTCGCCGGCGTCATGGGGTTTCCTCGAGGGGCAGGGTGAAGTAGATCGTAGCGCCCTCCTGGACCCGCCCTTCGGCACGCACCCGGCCACCATGACGGGTGACGATGCGCTTGACGATGGCGAGGCCGATGCCGGTTCCCTCGAACTCGTCCACACCATGGAGGCGCTGGAACATGCCGAACAGTTTATGCGCGTATTCCGGCTCGAAACCCACTCCGTCGTCCCTGACGTAGTAGGTGACTTCCCTTCCCTCGGTCCGGCTGCCGACCTCGATGTGGGCGATTTCCCTGGGTTTGCTGAACTTGATGGCATTGCCCAGCAGATTGGCCCAGACCTGGCGCAGCATGGGGGCATCGCCGCGAACGGAGGGAAGGGCCTTGATCTCGAGGCGGATGTTCCGGCCGGCTCGTAGCGGTTCGGATTCCTGCCATGCGGCACCAACGAGGGAGTCCATGGCGACCTCGGCAGCCTTCATCTCGAGGCGCCCGGAGCGGGAAAACGCCAGAATGTCGTCGATCAGTTTGGACATTTTCGAGGTGTTGTCGAGGATGATCCGGATGAGTCGATGGCCTTCCTGGTCCAGCCGGTCCGCATGCTCCTCCGCCAGCAGGGTCGAGAAACCGTCGATGGCCCGCAACGGCGTGCGAAGGTCATGGGAGACCGAATAGGAAAACGCTTCCAGCTCCTGATTGGTGGCTTCCAGTTCCGCGGTGCGCTCGCTGACGCGGCGCTCCAGGGTCTCGTTGAGCTCCCGGATCCGCGCCTCGGCGCGCCGATGTTCGGTGATGTCGACGTCCATCTCCAGAATGAGGGGCGAACCATCCACGTCGGTGAATGGGAAGTCGTAGGCATCGATGATGCTGCCGTCGGGCGTCGGCACCTCCCAACGATGGGGTTCGCCGGTTTCCAGTACCCGGTAGGATTCGCAGAAGGCACATGCCGCAGGAGAGCCGAAACAGTATTCATAGCAGTGCCGGCCGTTCGCTTCGCCGAACTTTTCGCGAAACGCCCGGTTGGCAAAAGTCACGTGGTGGTCCGGCGTCAGCAGGCAGATCATGACCGGCAGTGTCTCCAGAACATCGTAGAACCGCTGCCGTTCGGCCTCCAGGGTCTTGGTCAGTGCCAGCAATTCCGCTTCCGCCCGTTTGCGATCGGTGATGTCCCGGGCCGTGGCATAGGTGAGCCCTTCGGCGTAATTGACGGTCGCACGCCAGGACAGCCAGCGAAACGACCCGTCCTTGCAGAGGTAACGGTTGACGAAGTCGAGGGAAAACCCTCGTTGCATCTGCCGAGCCATTTCGTCGAGCGTCGGCTGCTGGTCGTCGGGGTGGATGAACTCGATGAACGGCTTTGCCAGCAAGTCGTCTTCGGAATAACCCAGCACCGTTGTGAACGCCGGATTGACCTTCTTGAAGGCGCCGTTGGGATCGGCGATGCCCATCAGATCGGTCGACGCGTGGAAGAACTTGAAATACTGCTCGCGTTCCAATTCGGCCTTCGTGCGCTCTGTGACGTCGCGGGCTGCGGCAAAAATCCCCGCGACTGTGCCCGACTCGTCGTGGTACATGGTAGCGTTGTAAAGCACGTGGGCGGTCCTTCCCGAAGTATGGCGGATGGCCAGCGGATAATTGGCGACGAATCCCTGCGCCAACACTTCCCGGTAGCCCGCCCGTGCCCGCTCGGGTTCGGTGAAGTAATCGGAAAAATCGCTGCCGATCAGCGAGGCGCGCTCCACCCCGGTGATCTGCACCGTCGCCTCGTTGACGTCCATGATCGTGCCCTCCCGGCTGATCGTCACCAAAGGATCGAGGCTCGCCTCGATGAGGCTGCGGTTGTAGGAGACCGCCGAACGCAGCTGCGCCTCCAGCTGCTTCCAGGCGGTCACGTCGCGGGCGATGGTGGAGATCCCGATCACGACGCCCGCGCAGTCCTTGATGGGCGAGAGTGTCAGGGATACCGGGAACAGCGCGCCGTCCTTGCGGCGGCGCACAGATTCATGGTGGGCGACGGAACCGCCGCGGCGGATCTTGTCCAGATAGGCCTGGACTTCGGCGTGGTATTCGGGCGGGGCGAGCAGGGTAACCGGCCTGCCGATGACTTCCGCCGCTGTGTACCCATAAATGTGCTCGGCTCCTTCGTTCCAACTGGTGATGGTGCCGTCCAGGGTCTTGCCGATGATGGCGTCGGTGGAGGACTCCACGATGGCCGCCAATTGCATCCGGCTGACCTCCGTCCGGTGGAGACTTTCGCGCAGGCGAAGCTCCGCTCTTAGTGCTTCCTCGGCGTTGCGCTTCACTTTCCTCAAGTGATGATGGAACAGGCTGAAGAGGGTGCCCATGCCGATGAATATCAGCGAAACCACGTGATACGCGAGCCCCTCTCGCCCTGGAAATCCGGCGGTGGGGAGAAACAGCCAGGAGGCCAATCCGAAAGAGACCGCCGTTGCCAGCAATCCGCTGAACAGGCCGCCAATCCAGGAACTGACGAACACGGCGGGGTAAAACAGAATCCAAGCCAAAGGCTTGAACAAAGGCCAGAAATACCATTGAACAAAGGCGGCGGCCATCGGTGGAAGGGTCCCCAGTATCGCCCGTAGCCCCCATTCCTGAATGAGTGTCTTGCGATTCGTGGATTCGGCAGTGGTCGTCATCATTTCGATGGGCCTGGACTGGGCGCCGAAATCTTGGTCAATGACCGGCACCGGATGGAATACGGTTTCATATCGCTCCCACGAATTTTGGCAGGTTCCGGGCGAATCGCCATGAGTCCGCTGCGGGGATCGGATCGCTTCGACCTGATCAAGCAGGGCTTCAATCGCTCCGGCAGTCACGCCGATCGGCGACGAACTGCAAGGCTATTGGTTCGGCCCGCCGCTGCCAGCCGCCGAGCTCACCGACCAGCTGCAACGTCATCCGCCGAACGGCTAAAATCTCCAAACCGCCCGGATCGGAATGCAGCGGCGGGCCACTGTCCAGAGAACTCGACACGAGGCGAGCCATGCCCACCATCTACGATCTCAAACCGCGCTTCCAGGCCCTGCTGCGACCGATCACCGCCAAGCTGGCGGCGGCCGGCGCCACCGCCAACCAGGTCACCGTCGCCGCCATACTGCTGTCGGGCACCGCCGGCCTGCTGATCGCCTTATGGCCCGGCGCACGCTGGCCCTATCTGCTGCTCCCCGCCGTGCTGTTCGTTCGGATGGCGCTCAACGCCATCGATGGGCTATTGGCGCGCGAGCATGGCATGCGCAGCCACCTGGGGGCCATCCTCAATGAATTGGGGGACGTGGTCTCCGACATCGTCCTGTACGCACCGCTGGCGGTGTTGCCGGTGGTGAACGGGGTGTGGCTCGGGGCCTTTCTGCTGCTGATGGTGATGTCCGAGATGAGCGGGGTGATCGCGCTGCAGGTCGGCGCCAGCCGCCGCTATGACGGCCCCCTCGGCAAGAGCGACCGGGCTTTCGCCATCGGCGTGGTGGGCCTGCTGCTGGGGCTGGGCGTGGCCGCCGGCGCCTGGCTCAACTGGGTATTGGCGATCCTGTCGATGATGGCCGCGGGCACGATGGTGAATCGCGCCCGCGCCGCCTTGAAGGAGGCCGCATGAACTGGCTGGCCGTCAAACTGCCGGTCGCGCTGACCTTGGGGGGCATCTTCGCGGTGCTGCTGTTCGCTTCCCTCACCGTCTATGTTCTGCAGCGGCGCTCACCGGGCAAGAATTACGGCGAACTGCGGCAACGGGTCCGCTCCTGGTGGGTGATGGTGGGGGTGTTCACCCTGGCCATGGTGCTCGACCGCAACATCTCCCTGGTGTTCTTCGCTCTTCTAAGCTTCCTGGCCCTGAAGGAATATTTCAGCCTGATCCCCACCCGCCGCGCCGACCGCCGGGTGCTGTTCTGGGCCTATCTGGCCATCCCGCTGCAATACTACTGGGTGGCTCGGGAGTGGTATGGCATGTTCATCATCTTCATACCCGTCTATGCCTTCTTGTTCCTGCCCATGCGCATGGTCACCATCGGCGAGACCCGCGACTTCCTCAAGGCCGCCGGCACCATCCACTGGGGCCTGATGACCCTGGTGTTCAGCCTCAGCCACCTGGCCTTCCTGCTGGTGCTGCCGGGGGCGGAGACCTCCGTGGCGGGCGGTCCCGGACTGGTGCTGTTCCTGGTGCTGCTGACGGAAAGCAACGACGTCGCCCAGTATATCTGGGGCAAGCTGCTGGGGCGGCGCAAGGTCATCCCCAAGGTGAGCCCCAACAAGACCTGGGCCGGCTTCATCGGCGGCTTCCTCACCACCGCTGCTCTGGCAGTGGCGCTGGCGCCGTGGCTGACGCCCCTGAGCCTGGAACACGCCGTCATGGCGGGCCTGTTGATCGGTTTCAGCGGCTTCATCGGCGACGTGGTGATCTCGGCCCTCAAGCGCGACCTGGGCGTCAAGGACAGCGGCGCCCTCATCCCCGGCCACGGCGGCGTGCTGGACCGCATCGACAGCCTCACCTACACCGCACCGCTGTTCTTCCACTTCATCCGCTATCTGTATTTCTGATGATCCGGGCGTTGCGGTTGCTGTTCTTCGCGGTACTGGTACGGCTGCTGGTGCTGCTGGTACTGGGGCTCAACGTGCGGCGGCGCGAACTGTTGCCCACTGCCGGTCCGGCCCTCATCGCCGCCAACCACAACAGCCATCTCGACACCCTGGTACTGATGACCCTGCTGCCGCGGGACCTGTTGCCGAAGCTGCGGCCGGTAGCGGCCATGGACTACTTCCTGGGCAACCGGCTGCTGGCGTGGTTCGCGCTCCACATCATCGGCATCATCCCCCTGAGCCGCCGCCCCCGGCGCGGCACCGACCCGCTCGCGGGCTGCACCGAGGCGCTGGCGCGGGGCGACATCCTGCTGCTGTTTCCTGAAGGCAGCCGCGGCGAACCGGAGCAACTGGCAGCCTTCAAGACCGGCATCGCCCATCTGGCCGAACGCTTCCCGGCCGTTCCCGTCGTCCCGGTGTTCCTGCACGGCCTCGGCAAGGCACTGCCCAAAGGCGAGGCCCTGCTGGTGCCGTTCTTCTGCGACGTGTACGTAGGCGAGGCGCTGCATTGGAATGGCGACCGCTCGGGCTTCATGGCCGACCTGGAACGGTCGACCCGCCAGCTGGCGGAGGAGGGCCGGCATCCCGCCTGGGACTGAATCCGGGCCGCTTGAACATGTTGGTATCCGTTCAGCCGATAGCGCCTATACTCTGCCGACAAGAACCAACCTGAAGCGGGTGCCGGAACTCCTGCGATCCTGCACTTCCTGAAGACCGGAGTACATCATGGCTTACTGTCGGAGAACCTTTGGACAAACTGGGCTGAAGATGGGCGGAGCCCGGACGCGACGATGGACATGCTTGATCGCAGGGGCATCGCTGGCCTGCTTCGCCGCCGCCGTTCACGCAGCCGCCATACCCACAGTGGAACCCGGCGAGTTCGATTTCGGCGAACAATCCACGGGAGCTGCCAGCGAGGAACGCTTGTTCACCGTCACGAACCAGGGAGATGCCGACTACCGGATCAATGCAATCGGCGTGCTCGGCGCCGAAGTCCAATTCTGGATTTCCCACGACTGCACCATCGGCGGCGGCGGGGAGACCATCGGCATCCTGACTCCAAGCAGCAGCTGTACCATCCGGGCCAGCTTCATCCCTACCCAGCTGGGCCCCACAGAGAACAACCTGATCATCTCCGGAGACGTCGAACCGGTGCTGGCCGTCAAATTGCGGGGCACCGGCATCAATGGCCTGTCGTTTCTGCCGCCACGGCTGGACTTCGGCGCCATCGGTCTGCGGCGAAAAGCCACTCTGTCCAGCCGCGTCCGCAACACCACCGAGACAGACGTTCGGATACTCGACATATCGACCGAAGACAGCCACTTCGCCCTGATCGGCAACACCTGCACCCGGAACGGTTCGCGGCTCAAGGCCAAGGCCAGTTGCAAGCTGACCTACCGCTATCGGCCCCTCACCGAAGGCGAGCACAATACGACGACCACCTTTGATTTCGAAGATTCCAGCTTCCCGTCCGGTGAATTGGTTCTCACGGGAACGGTGGGCAGCCCTCCTCCACCGGCGATCAGGAGCACCGCCCCGTTGTCGCCGATACTTGCAGGGGTGGGCGACCGCGTCACGCTGCAGGGCGACGGCGGCTTCACCGCCAGGCGGGGCAAGATCCTGATCGGCGGGAAACGCGCCAAGATCATTGCCTGGACCGACAAAATGGCCATCTTCACGGTCCCGCCGGTCCCTGCGGCCGACTATTTCGTCACCCTCGTCCGCCGCGATGGACAATCTGCGACCACCGAATCCCTCGGTAACAACAACAGCTATGCGCTCCCGGTCAAGCTCCCCCGGATCGTCAGCCTGAACCAGATAGAAGGACCCCCGAGATCTCCCCTGACCCTCACCGGGGAATTCTTCGGAACCGCCAAGCCCAAGGTATTCTTCGTCCGGAACGACGACCCCGCGGGGACCCGCTTCGCCGCCAAGATACTGAAGGGCAATACCAGCACCGAGATCCAGGTCAGAGTTCCCAAACGCCTGACGGCCGGGGCGTATCAGGTTGTGGTCAAGAACGCTGCCGGCGAAAGCGAGACCAGCGAGGCGACCACCTTCACGGTGACTCCATGACGAACGCCCGCTGGACCAGGCTCCCTTGCTTCCCTGACCGGCACAGGCCGTTCGGACCCCCGGCGCGATAGGCGGTCGCGCAGCCGTCGCTGCGGCTCACGACGGCTCACCGACCCTGCGATGGCGGCGAACCAAGCCCTCGATGCGTGATCCCAACCCTTGTTCCAACTGACTCCAATCGAACCGCCACCCCCAATTGAGCGGGCTCATGGTTCCGGGCGTATTCATCCGCGCCTCCCGCCCCAGACCGAGAAAATCCTGCATGGGTATGACCGCCAGCCGGGCCGGGGAAGCCAAGGCGCTGCCGATGAGGGACCAGGGCATGTCAGTACCGAACGCCTCCAAGTGCTCATTGACCACCCGCTTCTGATCGTCGGACAAGCCGTTGTACCAAGAGACGGTGGTGTCGTTGTCGTGGGTGCCGGTGTAGACCACGTTGTTTTCCGTGTGGTTGGCGGGCAGGTAGGGGTTATCGGGGCCGCCGTCGAATGCGAACTGCAGAATCAGCATGCCGGGAATCCCGAAGGCGTGCCTCATGGATTCCACTTCCTCCGTGATGATGCCCAGGTTCTCCGCCACCAGGGGCAAACTGGCGCCGCCGAAGGCCTGGTAGAACGCCACCAGCAGCTCGCGGCCGGGCGCCTTGACCCAACGTCCGTTGATGGCGGTGTCCTGATCGGCAGGGATCTCCCAATAGGCCTCGAATCCCCGGAAATGATCGATCCGGATCAAGTCATACAATTCCAGATGCGTTTTGAGGCGATTGATCCACCACAGAAATCCATCCGCCTGCATCCTGTCCCAGCTGTAGTGGGGATTGCCCCAGCGTTGCCCGGTGGCGGAAAAATAATCGGGGGGAACCCCCGCCACGACGCGCGGCTCCCCGCCTTCATCCAGATCGAAGTTTTCCCGGTCGGCCCACACCTCGGCACTATCGGCGGCGACGAAGATCGGCATGTCCCCGAACAGCAGCACCCCGCGGCAAGCGGCGTGGCGGCGGAGTTCCTCCCACTGGCGGAAGAACACGAATTGCTCGAACTGAATCCGTTCGATGACCCAAGCCAACCGCCAACGAGCTTCCGCCAGGGTCGAGGGCTCGCGGTCCCGGAACGCTACCGGCCATTTTTGCCAGGGCTGATTGCCGAAGGCGGAGCGTAGCGCGGCATACAGCGCATAGTCATCGAGCCAGTAGGCGTTGTCGCGGCAGAACGCCCGAAACTGCCGGCGATAATAGGTATCTTCGAGCTCGCACTTGAATCCGAGGAAAGCCTGGCGCAAGGCGCTCAACCGAAATGCCCGCGCATCGGCACCGCAGTGACACAGCACCTCGGTGGCCAGCCAGCCCCGCTCCACCAGCCATTCCAGGTTGATCATGAGGGGATCGCCGGCATGCGCCGACATGCACTGATAGGGAGAACCGTCGGAGTGGGTCGGACCGATAGGCAGTGTCTGCCAAACCGACAGGCCGGAATCGGCCAGAAAGTCAACGAAACGGCGAGCGTCCTGCCCGAGATCGCCGTTGCCGATCCCGCCCGGCAACGAGGTGATGTGCAACAGGGCTCCCGCCCTGCGCCGATCGAGTATGCTGTCTACCGCTGTCAAACCTGCCCCTTATGCTCTGGAAATACACTGCGCGACGCCGCGCTACTGGCTGGTCCGACCCGGCCCCCTTAACCGACAAGACCGCTCCGCCCGACGGACAACGCTCCTCGCCACGGTAGCGGAACCTTGGCCCCATTCCGTCCGCATCCCTGCTGCGGGTGGCCCCTGCAATGGAATCCAAGCAGCCCCATGCCTGAGAGATCGGGCCTCACGACACGGCCGGAGGCGCTCCGGCGGTTACTCCCTCACCGGGCGAAATGCAGCAATTGGCCGAAATTCTCGGGAGTCACCAGAACGACACCGCCCGGACTCACATAAAACCGCTGACGGTCCTCTTCGGGATTCTCCCCGATGACGGTGTTCGCCGGAATCTTGCATCCCTTGTCGATGATGGCCCGATGAATGCGGCAATGGCGGCCGATGTTGACGTCGGGCAGGATGACCGAGTCGGAGACCTGGGAGTAGGAATTGACCCGGACGTTGGAGAACAGCAGGGAATGCCGCACTTCCGATCCGGAGATGATGCAGCCGCCGGAGACCATGGAATCCACCGCCAGCCCGCGGCGGTTGTCGTCGTCGAAAACGAACTTCGCCGGCGGCGTCTGCGACTGGTAGGTCCAGATGGGCCAGTCGGTGTCGTAGAGATTGAGTTCCGGATTGACGCCGATCAGCTCCATGTTGGCATCCCAATAGGAATCGATCGTCCCGACGTCCCGCCAATAGGCCTGTACGCCGCTCTGGACGTCGCGGAAGGGATAGGCGAACACCCGGTATTTCTTGATGACTTCCGGAATGATGTCCTTGCCGAAATCGTGGCTGGAACGGGGGCTGTCGGCATCCTTGATCAGCTGCTCGAACAGGAAATCCCGGTTGAACACGTAGATCCCCATGGACGCCAGCGCATGATCGGGGCGATTGGGCATGGCCGGCGGATGGGCCGGCTTTTCCACGAACTCGCGGATACGCTGTTCTTCGTCCACGTTCATGACGCCGAAGGCCTTGGCCTCCTTGAGAGGCACCTCCATGCAGCCGATGGTGAGGTCGGCCTTCTTCTCCACATGTTTGGCCAGCATCAAGCCGTAGTCCATCTTGTAGACGTGGTCGCCGGCCAGAATCAGCACATACTCCACATCCATCTGCCGGAAGATGTCCAGGTTCTGATAGACGGCATCGGCGGTTCCGGCATACCACGATTCCTGCAGCCGCTGCTGGGCCGGAAGGATGTGTACGAACTCCCCCAGTTCGGCACGCAGAAACCCCCAACCCTGCTGGATATGGCGGATCAATGAATCCGCCTTGTATTGGGTCAGCACGCCGATCTGGCGAATACCGGAATTCAGGCAATTGGAAAGCGGGAAATCGATGATGCGGAACTTGCCGCCGAACGGCACGGCGGGCTTGGCGCGCCACTCCGTCAGGTTGTGCAGCCGGCTCCCCCGGCCACCGGCGAGAATCAAGCCGAGGGTGTGGCGGGTCAAGCGGCTGACGAAACGCGAGGCGACGCTGGAATGAGGCATCAGAGGAAGCTCCGTAATGGGAGTTGGTCATACCGGAAAGGCGCAAATTTGGTAACATGCGTTACCGCATTTCCCCGCCGCTGAGCGGGCGCTAGTTTACTATCAGAGGCTGGATAAAGTGAACCAGAACGAAGCGCAGGAATACGATCAGAGCACCGCACCGGACGCTTTGAATCCCGAGTTGCTGCGCATCGTTCAGGCTCGGCATCACGATCCGTTCGCCGTGCTGGGCCGGCATCGCGACGGCGGCGCCGACATCGTCCGAGCCATGCTGCCACAGGCGGAAACCGTGCGTTTGGGTGAATCCGGCCCGGAACTGTGCCGGATTCCCGGCACCGAATTGTTCGAAGGCCCGGCGCCGGCCGACAGCCTCGAACCGCATCACCGCCTTTACTGGACCGACAAGTCCGGCCACCAGCATTCCTGCCTGGACCCCTATACCTTTCCGCCCCAACTGGGGGATTTCGACATTCATCTGTTCGGGGAAGGCAAGCATTGGCACATCTACCGCAAGCTGGGAGCGCATCGCCATTGCGTGGACGGCATCGAAGGCGTGCTGTTCGCCACCTGGGCCCCCAATGCCGAACGCATCAGCGTGGTGGGCGACTTCAACGGCTGGGACGGACGCCGCCACCCGATGCGGGTGCGGGGCGGCAGCGGCGTGTGGGAACTGTTCATCCCCGAATTGGAAGCGGGCGCCTACTACAAATTCGAGATTCGCAACCGCCAGTACGGCACCATCCTGGTGAAGACCGACCCCTATGGCCAGCGGTTCGAGTTGCGCCCCAACACGGCATCCATCGTCGTGGGCGATGACGCTTACGAGTGGCAGGACGCCGAGTGGGTCCAGCAACGGGAACAGTCTCAGTGGCTGCACACAGCGATGTCGGTGTACGAGATCCACCTGGGCTCCTGGCGCCGTGACAGCGAGGGCACTTTCCTCGGTTACCGGGAAATCGCCGAGCAGCTGGTCGGCTATGTGAAGGAACTGGGCTTCACCCATATCGAACTGCTGCCCATCACCGAACACCCCTTCGATGCATCCTGGGGCTATCAGACCACCGGTTATTTCGCCCCCACCAGCCGCTTCGGCAGCCCCGACGACTTCCGTTATCTGGTCGACCGCTGCCATCAGAACGGCATCGGCGTCATCCTGGACTGGGTGCCGGCCCACTTTCCCAAGGACAGCTTCGGCCTGGCCCATTTCGACGGCACTCCCTTGTACGAGCACGAGGACCCGCGCCTCGGCGAACACCGCGACTGGGGCACCCTGATCTACAACTACGGCCGCAACGAAGTGAAGAACTTCCTCATCGGCAGCGCCATGTTCTGGATCGAGGAGTTCCATCTGGACGGCCTCCGGGTGGATGCCGTAGCGTCCATGCTCTACCTGGATTATTCGCGCCAGCCCGGCGACTGGATTCCCAACAAGTACGGCGGCAACGAGAACCTGGAAGCCATCGCCTTCCTGCGCGAGCTCAACACCGTGGTCCACCAGCAGCACCCCGGCGTGCTGGTGATCGCCGAGGAGTCCACCGCCTGGCCCCAGGTGACCCGCCCCACCTGGACCGGCGGCCTGGGTTTCTCCATGAAGTGGAACATGGGCTGGATGCACGACACCTTGCAGTACATGAGCAAGGATCCCATCCACCGGCACTACCACCACGACCAGCTGACGTTCGGGCTGTTGTACGCCTTCACCGAAAACTTCGTGCTGCCCTTCTCCCACGACGAGGTGGTGCACGGCAAGGGCTCCATGCTGCAGAAGATGCCCGGCGACGAATGGCGCCGGTTCGCCAACCTGCGGCTGCTCTACACCCTGATGTTCACCTATCCGGGCAAGAAGCTCTTGTTCATGGGCTGCGAGTTCGCCCAGGGCGGCGAGTGGAACCACGCCCAGGTGCTGGACTGGCATTTGCTGCAGTATCCCAATCACCAGGGCGTGCAAACGCTGGTTTCCGACCTCAACCGGATGTACCGAGGCACGCCGGCCCTGCATCATCTGGACTTCGACCCCAAGGGGTTCGAATGGATCGACTGCCACGACGCCCCGCAATCGGTGCTGAGCTATATCCGCAAGGATGACGAACATTTCCTGGTGACCATCCTGAACTTCACCCCGGTACCGCGGCCCCACTACCGGATCGGCGTGCCCGCGGCGGGCGTCTACGAAGAGCTGTTCAACTCCGACTCGGAATATTACGGCGGCAGCAACACCGGCAATGGCGAGCTGCATTCCGAGCCGCGCGAATGGATGGGCCGGCCGCACTCCATCAGTCTGACCCTGCCACCACTGGGTGCCCTGGTATTGGCTTTGAAACCGCCCGAACAACCCGCAGAACCGGAGACCGGCACGGAAGGCGCTGAAGCCGGTCCATGAAGAAGATCCTGTTCGTCACCAGCGAAGCCTATCCGCTGATCAAGACGGGCGGACTGGCCGACGTGTCCGGCAGCCTGCCCCTGGCATTGACCTCGCGGGGACACGACGTCCGCATCCTGATGCCGGCTTACGGCGACGTGATGGCGGAACTGGAGGACGTCCACACCGTCGTCCGCATCAAGCAGGCAAACAGCGTCATCGAAATCGCCGAAGCCCATCTGCCGGGTTCCGCGGTGCGGGTATGGCTGGCGGCCCAGCCGGGCGCTTTCGACCGCCGCGGTAATCCCTATCTCGGCGCCGACGGACAGCCCTGGGCCGACAACGCCGAACGTTTCGCCCTGCTGGCGCGGATCGCGGTGGAAATCGGCCTGAACCGGGTCGGGTTCCGCTGGAAACCCGACGTGGTGCACTGCAACGACTGGCAGACCGGCCTGATCCCGCCCCTGCTGGAAGACGAACCGGGACGCCCGGCGACGGTGTTCACCATCCACAACCTGGCCTACCAGGGGGTCTTCCCCAAGGAGACCTTCAAGCGTCTGGGGCTGCCGCAGCGGTTCTGGTCCTACCAGGCCCTGGAGTTCTACGACCAGCTGTGCTTCCTGAAGGGCGGACTGGTCTTCGCCGACCGCATCAACACCGTAAGCCCCAGCTATGCCGCCGAGATCCAGGGCGACGAATTCGGCTGCGGCATGCAGGGGCTGCTCAGGCAGCGGGCCGACCGGCTCAGCGGCATCCTCAACGGCATCGACACCGACGCCTGGAACCCGGCCGCCGACCCCTGGATTCCCCATCCCTACAGCGAAACCGATCTGGCCGCCAAGGCACTCAACAAGGCCGCCCTCCGGCGCCGGCTGGGACTGGACGAAACCAGTGCAGACGCGCTGTTCGCCAGTATCGGCCGGCTGGTTCAACAAAAGGGCATCGACCTGGTCATCGACATCCTGCCGGAACTGGTCAAGCTGCCGCTGCAACTGGTGATCCTGGGCAGCGGCGACAAGCGCTACGAGCAAACCCTCGGCCAATGGGCAAAATTGTACCCGGACCGCATCGCGGTGAGCCTGGGCTATGACGAACCCCTGTCCCACCTGATCGAAGCCGGGGCCGACGTGTTCCTGATGCCGTCCCGCTTCGAGCCCTGCGGCCTCAACCAGATGTACAGCCAGCGCTACGGCACCGTGCCCATCGTGCACCAGGTGGGGGGACTGGCCGACACGGTAGCCGACGTCAACGCCACCAACCGCAGCTGCGGCAGCGCCAGCGGCGTCGTGTTCCGAAACGCCTCCGAAACCGAACTGCTGGGCGCCGTCCAGCGCACCCTCGGTTTTTACCGGGAGCCGGAACTGTGGGCCAAACTGCAGCGCGCAGGCATGACCCGTGATTTCTCCTGGAGCAACAGCGCGGCCCAGTACGAGGCGCTCTACAAGCTGGCGATCGGCGACCGCAACCGCACTGCCAAATCCATGCTCAGCCTGAGCGCCAACGCATGAAACGCGGCCTCGCCGGTGTACTGCTGGCGGTCGGCTTGACCTTCCCGTTTGGCGCCGGGGCCGAAGAAATCGTCACCATCGCGGTCCGCCACCGGTTGGCGGAAGACTTGGCGCCGTTGATCCGGCCTTTGCTGGAACCCGGCGAAACCGTGGTGCCGAGCGGCGGGCTGCTGATCGTCAAAGCCCGTGCGGAGCGGCTGGACGACATCCACAGCCTGGTGGAACAACTGGACCGCAAGGCCCATCGGCTGATGATCACCGTCGCCCAGGGCCGCGGCCTGACGCGGGAGTCCTTGAGCGCCGGCATCGGCGCCACGGTGGGCGCCGACACCCGCCTGCACGGTCACCTTTACCAGACCGAGGGCCAAGGCATGGGCCAGCAGACCCAGCGGGTACAGACCCTGGACGGACAGGCGGCCATGGTGCAGTTCGGCGAACAGGTGCCGTATCCCACTCAGAACATCGTCGGATACGGCCCCGGTGGAGCCGTGATCCTGGGCCAGTCGTCCCAGTATGTGGATGCCACCAGCGGCTTCGCCGTCACCCCCAGGATCAGCGGCAGCCAGATCACCCTGGACATCGCGCCCTGGTCCAACCGGCTGAATCGGCGCGGCGACGGCGGCATCGACACCCAGTCCGCCCACACCACGTTGCGCACCGAGCTGGGCCAGTGGGTGGAGCTGGGGGGGCAGGTGGACACCAACGCGATGGAGCAAGACCGCCTCACCGGCCACGTCTATTCCACCCGTACCGAATCCAGCCGCATCTTCCTCCGGGTCGACGACCTGGATGCCTCCAACCCCTGATCGCCAGGTTGCCCCATGCCCACGTTTCCTGCGAAACCGCCACTCTCGGCCCTCTTGGCGGCGATACACTTCGGTTTGCTGAACGCCGCACCGGCACTGTGCGAAACCGGCGAGACCCCGCCGTCCGCAACGACCGAGGCCAAGCCTGCGCCCGAGCGCTCCAATGCCATCCGGCCGGGACGCACCGGACGCGATCTGGGCGGCCGCCGTACCGCGCCGCCGGCCGAACCGGCGCCGTCGACCGCAGCGCCGGAGCAACCCGTCGCGCCCCCGCCAACCGCAACGCCGGCGGAGCCGGTGGAGCCACCCCCAACCCTTACGCCCCCACCGGCCGCGGCGATTCCGCAGCCGCCCCTCCCCGCGGCGACCCAGCTGGACGCCATCCGCTCGGAGAACGAAAAGCGCCGGCTGCGCATGGAAGAGGCACAACGGCAAGCGGAAGAGACCGAGCGGCACCGCAAGGAAATTCGCCACCGGCAGCTGCTGGAAGAACAGCAAGAGGGGATTCGGCGCAGCGAGGAAGCTCGCCGGAAACTCTGGGAAAACCCGCCGCGCTGACCAAGGGCTGACGCGGTATCCTGAGACGCCCCCCACCGAAACCGAGGCATCCGAGCAGCCCCATGAACAGCCCCTCCGCCGTCTCGTCCCATTGCGGGGTCCGGGTCCCAGGCCTGATCTACGGCACCGCGTGGAAGCAGGAGCGCACCCAGGCCCTGGTGGAACAGGCACTGAGCCTCGGCTTCCGCGGCATCGACACCGCCTGCCAACCCAAGCACTACCACGAACCCGGCGTCGGCGCCGGCCTGGCGGACTGGCTGGCGAAGGGCGGATCACGGGCGGAGGTCTACCTGCAGACCAAATTCACCCCGGTGGACGGCCAGGATCCGCGGCGCATGCCTTACGACCCGGCTGCCAGCCTGCCGCAGCAGGTCGCGGAATCGTTCCGGGTTTCCTTGCGCAACCTGCAGACCGAATACCTGGATGGGCTGGTACTGCATTCGCCCCTCGCCACCCGCCCCCAGCTCATGGAGGTGTGGTCGGCCATGGAGAGCCTGGTCGGATCCGGCGGCGTGCGCCAGTTGGGGATCAGCAATTGCTATGCGCCGGCGGAGCTCGAATACCTCTACCGTCACGCCGCGGTCAAGCCGGCGGTGGTACAGAACCGGTTCTATGCGGCGACCGGCTACGACCGGGAGATACGCGCCTACTGCCGCGACCACGGCATCCTCTACCAGAGTTTCTGGACCCTCACCGCCAACGAATGGCTGCTGGCCCATCCCGTGATCGAGGCGCTGGCGGCAACCCACGGCCGCAGCCCGGTCCAAATCCTGTTCCGCTACCTCAGCCAGTGCGGCGTCATTCCCCTCACCGGCACCACCTCCGCCGCCCATATGGCGCAAGACCTGGCGATCTTCGAGTTCGGCTTGACCGAGGCCGAACGGGAGGAAATCGACGCCCTGCTGGAACCCTGAGCGATCAGAAAAAACGAGCGTTGACCAGGAAGTGGACGCCGATGCTGGCGGCGTAACCCAAGCCGATCACCGGAGTCCACTTCAGATGGGCGAGGAAGGTGTAGGCGCCCTTGGTGGTGCCCAGCAGGCCGACTCCGGCCGCCGAGCCGATCGCCAGCAAGCTCCCGCCCACCCCTGCAGTCAGCGTCACCAGCAGCCACTGCCCCTGGGAAATGGGGGGATCCATGGTCAGCACGGCGTACATGATGGTGCCGTTGTCGATGAAGGCGGAGAAGATGCCCACCACGATGTTGGCGATGGAAGGATTCAGATCGGTATAGAGGAATTGCGAGGCCATGCCGAGATAGCCGATGAAACTCAAGCCGCCGACGCCGACCATCACCCCGTAGAAATACAGCAGGGTGTCCCACTCCAGCCGCGACACGCTGTGGAACACGTCGAAGTGGTCCTTGGTCTCGACCTGGGCGTCGTAAGGCATCGGCTCGGGAGTCTCCGGCGGCTTGGCCAGGCCGGCGCTTTCCCGCTGGCTGCGGACCACGCGGGTCCGGTAAAGGTTGTAAAAATAGAAGCTCAGATAGCTCAGACCCGTCAGCATGCCGGCGACCGGCGGCAGTCCCAGCAGGTTCTCGAAACACACGGAGGTCACGATGGTCAGGAAGAACAGGAAGATGATGCCCTTGGCACCGTACTGCATCCCCGCCGACGGTCCCGCCGGCTCCGGGTATTCCTTGGGCACCCAGAAATGCATGATGGCCGCCGGCACCAGGAAGTTCACCACGGAGGGCAGCAGCAGGGCGAAGAAATCGGCGAACGGCACCACGCCTTTCTGCCATACCAGCAGGGTGGTGATATCGCCGAACGGGCTGAAGGACCCGCCGGCGTTGGTGGCGACCACGATGTTGACGCAGGCCACCGACACGAAGCGCCGGTTGTTCTTGGCCATGGCCAATACCACCGCCCCCATCAAAAGGGCCGTGGTGAGGTTGTTGCAGACCGACGACAGCAGGAAGGACTGCACCCCGGTGATCCAGAACAGCTTGCGGTAACTGAAGCCCTTGCTGAGCAGCCAGATCCTGAGGCTGTCGAACACCCCGCGCTGTTCCATGGCGTTGAGGTAGGTCATCGACACCAGGATGAACAGAAACAGCTCGGCATAGCCTTCCAGGGTGGCGCGAAACGCTTTTCCCGACTGCTCGTCCAGTCCCCCCGACACATACATGGCCGCGACCAGGACCCAGATCAGACTGGCGGCCAGCACCATGGGCTTGGACTTGCGCAGCATGGTGACGTCTTCCAGCATCGCCAGCGCATAGGCCACGAAGAACAGAACGATGGAGCAGTATCCGACCCAGTGCCGGGTCAGATCGAGCGGGAGGGATGCGGCGTTGTCCATGTAGCGATATCGTCGGAAACGGAGGCGGCCGGACTGCCCTGCGGGTCCCGGCCGGTCACGATGATACCACTATGAAGGAAGACAATGCCGCAGTGCGGCACTATGGTTTCGCCGCGGGCAGGCCGGCCTGCGCCGGCACATGGAACTCCGGCCGCTGGGGCAGCGAATCCTGCTGCGCGGCGACCGGCGGAGCGGCCGTTTCCGGGGCGCTGCTGAATTCCGGCACCAGGTCCCGCAGGGCGGCCAGGATGGCGGCCTGATCGAAGCCGCGGCACTCGGCCAGCAGCCGGTCGATAGCCGGCGCCACCGTCTCCCAGGCCATCGCCCGCCCGCGCGCCAGCCGCAGCTTGCTGAAGGCGGTAGGCTCCAGCGGCTCGCCGTCGTGGAACAGTTCCTCGTGCATCTTCTCGCCGGGCCTAAGGCCGATGTATTCGATGCGAATGTCCGCCCCCGGCCTTTTGCCGCTGAGGCGGATCATCTGCTCGGCCAGATAGCCGACCTTGACCGGTTCTCCCATGTCCAGCACGAACACCTGGCCGCCCTGCCCCACCGCGGCGGCCTGCATGATCAGCTGGCAGGCCTCCGGGATGGTCATGAAGTAGCGGGTGATGTCGGGATGGGTCACGGTCACCGGACCGCCGCCCCGGATCTGCTCGCGGAACAGGGGCACCACGCTGCCGGCCGAATCCAGCACGTTGCCGAAACGGACCGTGACGAAGCGGGTCGGGCCGCCGCCCAGGCCCTGCACCACCATTTCCGCGACCCGCTTGGTGGCTCCCATCACGTTGGTGGGATTGACCGCCTTGTCGGTGGAGATCAGCACGAATTCGCCGGCACCGTGAGCGACCGCCGCCGCCGCCACCGTGCGGGTGCCCAGCACGTTGTTGATCACCGCGGCACGCGCCTGAGTCTCCAGCATGGGCACGTGCTTGTAAGCGGCGGCGTGGAAGATCACGTCCGGCCGGCAGTGCGCCATGGCCCGCTCCACCGAGGGGCGGTCACACACATCCCCCAGCAGCGCCACCGGCTCCAGCCCCGGATGCAGGCGCTTGAGCTCCCCTTCGATGCGGTACAGGTTGTATTCGCACTGTTCGTAGATGATCAGCCGCTCCACCGGAAACTGGGCGATCTGCAAACACAGCTGGGAACCGATCGAGCCGCCGCCGCCGGTCACCAGCACCCGCTTGCCGCACAGATGGGCCGCGATGGAACGGCGATCCAGCCTGACCGGATCGCGCCCCAGCAGGTCCTCGATGGAAACGTCGCGCAGCGACCGGGTGACATCGCCGGAGAGGGCCTCCTGCACCGACGGCAGGGTCAAGAACGGCAGGCCGGTGGACTCGCACAGATCGACGATGCGGCGCATCTGCTTCTCCGACGCCGACGGGGTCGCGATCAGGATCGCCTCCACCCCCAGGGTCTTGGCGAATCGGGGCAGCTTGCCGCAGTTGCCGCGCACCCTGACGCCATGGATCTCGCGGCCTTTCTTGCGGGGATCGTCGTCGACGAAGGCGACCGGATGGAAGGCGGCATCGCGCTCCCGCAGCAAGTCCCTCACCAGCAGTTCGCCGGCACAGCCGGCGCCGACCACCAGGGCCGGTTTGCGGGAATGGTTGGGGACACCGCGGTCCTTGTAGACCCGGTACAGCACCCGCGGCCCGCACAGGAACAGCAGCAGCAACCCCAGGTAGAGGGGAAACACCGAACGGGGGATGGCGGTGGAGCGGTTGAACAGGAACACGGCGACGGCGATGACCGCCATTCCGAGGCCGACGGCCTTGCCGATCCGCAACAGGTCGGGGATCGAGGCGAACCGCCACACCCCCCGGTAGAGCCCGAACATCCGGAAGATCACCCCCTGGATGACGATGACTCCCGGCAGGATGCGCAGCCCCGCCGACCAATAGGGCTCCGGAACCTCCGCCAGGTTGAAGCGCAGCCAGTAGGCGCCGAGCCAGGCCAGCACCACCATCACCAGATCGTGCAGGGAGATCACGGTGGCCGACCGCAGTCGCTGCAATTTGCTGCTCATGCCAGCCCCCCGGCACGGCGCCCTTCGGTTCGGCCGGCCCCCAGCGCAGCCGCGATCGCCACCAGCGGCGCATAAGCCAACAGCAGGCAGCGCAGTTCGTAGGCGGGATGCGCGATCGCCAGCACCGCCAGCGGCAGCAGCCAGCCCAGGTTGATCCCCCACACCGCCAGCGTCACCGGCCGGTGGCCACCGAGGACCGCGACCGCGTGCTGGTAGGCATGGCTGCGGTGGGCCTCGAACCAGCGCTGACCACTCGCCATGCGCCACAGCAGGGTATAGCTGGCATCGGCCACGAACACCCCGGAAAGTATCAGCCAGACCGCCAGGCCAGGGCCGCCGTGGCCGGCCGAGGCGATGGCGGCGACCCCCAAGGCGAAGCCGATGAAGCCGCTGCCGACATCGCCCATGAAAATGGAAGCCGGCGGCCAGTTCCAGGCGAGAAAGCCCAGACAGGCGGCCGCCAGCAGCAGATTGAGCAGCCCCAGGCCGGATTCCGGGAACCATAGCTGGCCCAGCAGCCCGGCGGCTCCCGCCACGAACACCGCTTCCGAACCGGCCAGTCCGTCGATGCCGTCCATGAAGTTGAACAGATTCAGCATCCACACCACCGTCACCAAAGCGAGGGCCGAGCCCATCCAGCCCAGCGCCCAAAACCGGCCGGCCACCGCCGCCAGCGGCAATCCCCCAAGGCACCACAGCGCCCACCCCGCCGCCGCCACATGCACGGCCATGCGATAACGGGCGGCCAGGGGCCGGTGGTCATCGACGAACCCCACGGCCGCCACCGCCAACCCGCCGCTGAAGGCCAGCACCAGTTCCCGCCCTCCCGGCGCAGGCACCAGCCACAGCGCGGTCAGCCACGCCAACACCACCGCGGCCCCGCCTCCGCGCGGGGTGGGGTTGGAGTGGGAACTGCGGGCGTTGGGGACGTCCAGCAAGCGCAAACGGGCATAGCGGCGCACCAGCCCGGTCAACCCCCACGACACGGCGGCCATCGCCGCCATCAACACCATGAGCCTGGTGCCGCCGGTCATTGCGGCGAGTTTGCTTGGTCGATCATGGCCCCATTATCCCCGAACCCGGCATGTACCAAAACAGGCATGGCAACGAGCCGCCCGCGAAGGGCTCGGCAGGAACACCCGCTTCGTCCATACTCTTAACCGGCGCCGGCGCCCGTGGGGCACGCCAAATACCGGCGCATCAGGGGAAACGCACAGGCCCCCGCGGGGGTCCAATGATTGTTCCATTCCTACCGATTGAGGAGGGAAACCCCCATGAACATCACGGTCGAGAACACCGATAACAAGACCTTGATCAGCTTGAAGGAAGAGCGTATAGATGCCCACAACTCGCTGGAGCTGAAGGATTTCCTCCAAAAGCTGCTGGAGAACGGCCAGCATGTGCTGATCGTCGATCTGGCCTCCGTGCGATTCATCGACAGCTCAGGGCTCGGGGCCTTGCTGTCGGGCTATAAGAACGCGAATCTCCGGCAGGGAAGCCTGGTGCTGACCGGCTTGCAGCCGCGGGTTCATTCCATGTTCGAGCTCACCCGCCTGCACCGGGTGTTTGAGATCTATCCCAGCCTCGACGAAGCCTTGGCCGCAAGTCACGAGGGGAATGCCCATGGCGCCAACCGACATTGACCTTGAAGTCACCGTCCCCACCCACACCCGTTACCTGGCCCTGATCGGCAACATCGCCGAGCTGCTGGTGCGGGAAATCGAGGAATATGCCGGCGACCGGGAGACTTTGGCCTACCATCTCAACCTGGTCCTGACCGAGGCGCTGGCCAACGCCATCGAGCACTCCCTGTGCTGCAGCCCCAAGCAGAAACTCAGGGTCCACATCCACGTCGAGGGAGAAAGCCTTTGCATCCAGGTCTACGACCAGGGCACGGGCTTCGATCTGGACGCGGTGCCGCAGCCGGATTTCGACCAGCTCGACGAGCGCGGCCGCGGCATCTTCTTCATCCGCACCCTCATGGACTCGGTCGATTATCACCGGGGCAGCAACGGAAATTGCCTGGAGATGCACATGAAGCTGGCCCGACATTCGTGATGGACCGCGCCGATCCGTGACCATACGCCTGCTGCCGAGCCGAGCCGCCGCCTACCCTTCCGACCCCGACCGCCACGAGAGCCTGCACGCGCTGGTCGCGACGCAGGCAGACCGGCGCTCGCGCCAGTTGCTGCACCAACTGCTGCCGCTGTTGCTCCCCGGCGAATCGCCGCTGAGCAGGCTGGACCCGGAAGCGGCTTTGGCCCTGGCCCTGGCCGCGCTGGAACTGATGACGGCGCGGCGCGGCGATTTCGCTTTCCAAATCCACGGGGGCGGCGAGCGCGGCCGCTACCTGCTGATCAACGGCCCCGACTCCCCCCAGGCGGCAGCCACCCTGCAGCTGCTGCCGGCATTCCGCGACGGCCGGATCAAGCTGGTCAGCTATCTGGCCTTTTCCGCCGAACGCGACGAACGCGGCCTGACCGGCATCCAGCGCGCAGCCGACCGGGGAACGCGGGACGTGCTGATCGTCATCCGGGTGGAAAACGGTGCCGACTACCGGCGCGAGATCGAGCACGCCCTGCAACTGAATCTGGTGGTCTACCGCGACTATGCCGCTCTCCAATCGGCCCTGCACGCCATCGCGCCGGGCTATCTGTCGGCGACCGAAAGGGCGGTGATGCTGTGGCTGCGGCAAGGGGCGTTTCAACCACTGGCTTACCGGCGCTGGCGCCAGGCCGATGCGGGAGATTGGACCGAGGACGAATCCTCCCGCCTGGGCCTGCCGCTGGGCGGCCCGGAGGCCCCCTTATGCCCCACCGCCTGGTTCGAGCCGCCCCGCTGGGCACGATTGCTGGGACGACAGGCGGCCCTGGCGGTCTGCACGACCGTCTGGCCCAGCCCGGTACACCGGCGCGAACCCCTGGTTTATCTGGGAATCCGCCTGCAGGGCTGCGGCTGCCCGGTGGAGCACGGCTGGCTGGGGCTGTACTCCACCCGCGCGCAGGCGGCACCGGCCTTGACCGAACCTGCGGTGCTGCGCAAGGTCGCCCTGGCGGTGGACCTGATCGCCCTGCCCCAGGGGTCTTACGACTTCGACCGCCTGCTGGCGCTGTTCAACGTATTTCCCAAGCTGCCCCTGTTTCTCGCCGACAGCGAACAGCTGCACCTGATCGCCCGCTCGCTGCTGCTGGTGCTGACGCGGCCCGAGCACCTGAAACTGGTGCTGCTGGCGGGTACCGGTCCGGGGCTGCTCAATCTGGTCGCCCTCCAGTCGAAGACGCTGCATCATCCGGAACACCCCGCCGCCATGGCGGCCTGGCTGTGCGACCGGCTGTCGGCAACCCTGCAGGAGTGCCGCGTTCTGGACGGCGGCGGCGACCGTTTAGGGCTGTACTGGGCGCTGGAGTTGCCGGACGACGACCTGAGCCTGGACCTGGACGCACTGGAACGGGGTCTGAACCGCCTCGGCCGGCCCTGGGAACACCGGCTGCGGCGCTTGCTGCGGCGTCTGGCGGGCGCCGCGGAGGCCTGCCGCCTGCTGGAAAGGTTCCGGCCCGATCCGGCCGAGGCCTACCGCAGCATGGCGCCGCCGGGACTGGCCGCCCGCGACCTGCTGCGGTTACGGGCACTGCAGGAAACCGGCGCCCCGCAGGTCCAGCTGCTCCGCGGCCCTGCCGAAGCGGGCCTCTGGTCCCTCAGGCTTTATGGCCACGCCGAGCGCTACCTGGACGACGTGTTGCCCCACCTGGAAAACTTGGGCCTCCGGGTGGCCGATCACAACCGGTTCCGGTTCGCCGGGGAAGGCCGGCTGTTCTTCCTCGACGACTACAGCGTCCGTGCCGCCGCCCCCGCCGCGCGCCCGCTGGGCGCCGTCATGCCGCAGCTGCTGGAAGCCCTGACCCTGGTGCTGCAGGGCACTGCCGAAAGCGACGGCCTCAACCGCCTGCTGCCACTCACCGGGTTGGACTGGCGCGCCATCGACCTGCTGCGCGGCTATCGCAACTACGCCCTCCAGCTCAAGCCGCGCTACACCCTGGAGCGGTTCCACGGCGCCCTTTGCAACAATCCGGCGATCACCTTGCAACTGGTCCGCTACTTCGAGGCCCGCTTCGACCCCCGGGCGGAACCGGCCGAGCCCAGCCGCCGCGAGGAGGAGACACTCGCCGATCTGCGCGGGGAACTGGCGGCAAGCCTGGCGGAGGTGAGCGACGGGCTGGAAGACCATATCCTCAGGGAACTGTTCAACCTGATGGACGCCACGCTGCGGACCAACTTCTACCGGCCGAAGGCCGGCGATCATTTCCTGGCCCTCAAGCTGGACAGCCTGGGGCTGCTCCACATACCCCAGCCCAAGCCGCGCTACGAAATCTATGTCCATGCCCGCCACGTGGAGGGCATCCACCTGCGTTCGGCCAAAGTGGCCCGCGGCGGTATCCGCTGGTCGGACCGGCCCGACGATTTCCGCATCGAAATCCTGGGGCTGCTGCGCACCCAGAACGTCAAGAATGCCCTGATCGTGCCGGGAGGCGCCAAGGGTGGCTTCGTGGTAAAACCTTCGCCGGGAGGGACCACGGCCGAACATACCAGGAACGCCTATCGCACCCTGATCCGCGGCATGCTGGAACTGACCGACAACCTGGAGAGTGGACAGCCGGTCTGCGCCGATGGCGTCATCGCCTACGACCAGTCCGATCCCTATCTGGTGGTCGCCGCCGACAAGGGCACCGCGGCACTTTCCGACAGCGCCAACGAACTGGCGGCGGAGTACCGCTTTTGGCTGGGAGATGCCTTCGCCAGCGGCGGCTCCCGCGGCTACGACCACAAGGCGCTGGGCATCACCGCCCGCGGCGCCTGGGAATGCGTCCGCCGCCATTTCGCCGAACTGGGCCGGGATGCGGACCGCGAGCCCCTGACGGTCATGGGCATCGGCAGCATGGATGGGGACGTGTTCGGCAACGGCATGCTGCTGTCGCGCAATCTCAGGCTGCAGGCCGCCTTCGACGGCCGCCACATTTTTCTCGATCCCGATCCGGACCCGGCCCTGGCCTGGCCCGAGCGCCGGCGGCTGTTCGAGCTTGCGGGCTCGACCTGGGCCGACTACGACCGCAGCCGGCTGTCGGCGGGCGGCGGCGTGTACCCGCGCGGCGCCAGGGACATCCCCTTGAGCACGCCGGTCCGCGCCTGGCTCGGCACCCACCGGCCGGCCCTGGACGGCGACGAGCTGATCCGGCTGCTGCTGGCGGCGCCGGTGGACCTGCTGTGGCTGGGGGGCATCGGCACCTACGTCAAGGCCGCCAGCGAGGTCAACGAGATCATCGGCGACCGCGCCAACGACGCGGTGCGCATCGACGCCCTGCAACTGCGCGCACGGGTAGTGGCGGAAGGCGCCAATCTCGGCTTCACCCAGCGCGCCCGCACCGAATTCGCCTTGGGCGGCGGCCGGATCAACACCGACGCGGTCGATAATTCCGCCGGGGTCGATCTGTCGGATCACGAGGTCAATCTGAAAATCCTGCTGGACGGCTGGGTCCGCACCGGCCTGCTCGGCGAGCGCGACCGCTTGCTGGCCGAACTGAGTGCGGACGTCTGTGCCATGGTGACCGGCCACAATGCCGAACAATCCCTGTGCATCTCCCTCGACCTGGAGCGTTGCGCCGGGGGGATCGAGCCATTCCTGGAAGCGTTGGACCGGCTGGAGAACGCCGGCCTGCTGGACCGCGCCGGCGACGGACTCCCCCACCGCCACGAGTTGTCGCTGCGCCCGGCACCGGGCCTGACCCGTCCGGAACTGGCGGTGCTGATGCAGCACGCCAAGCTGGTCCTCAAGAAGGCCTTGCTGGAACGCCCCGACGGTCTCCGGACGGAAACCGCCCGGCGGCTCTACCTGGAGTATTTCCCCGAAGCCTTGCGGCGCGATTTCGCAGCCCGGCTGCCGGACCATCCCCTCGCCACCGACATCACCGCCACCGTGATCGCCAACCACATCATCAACCGCGCCGGCTCCGGCTTTCTGGCCTGGGGCCGCGACCTGTCCGAGAGCGAGCTGGCGGCGGCGGCGATGCGCTACCTGGCCTGGGACGCCGCCCTGGAACCGGCGATGCCGGCCGCCGCGGGCTTCTGCTATCGTGCACTGCTGGAGCGGGAGGAGCGCGTCCGGGCCGCCTGGCTGCGAGGCGATCCGTAACCCTCCCATCCCACGCTACCGGCGCCGCCCGATTCCGCCGACCGAAACAGACCGTCATGCCGACCACATCCACCCCGGATATTCCCTCGGAATTGCGATCCGCCGTCACCGCCGCCCGTGAAGCGGTACAGCGAGCCCTGGAACCGACGGGCCTGCGCCTGCCGTGGCCGATCGATGAAACCTTCGATTACGTCTGCGCCGTCAGCCGATTCGTTTCTGAACATTGCCAGCGTAGCCCCATCTATTTCGCGGGCTTGGTCGCCACCGGCTTACTCTTCCGACCGCAAAGCGCCGAGGACTATGCCAGTGCGCTGAAGGACGGACTGGCCAACATCGACTCCGAGGAGAAACTCAAGCGTGACCTGAGGCGATGGCGAAACGCGGAAATGGCCCGCATCGCCTACCGCGACATCGCCGGCTGGGCGGAGCTGGAAGAAACCCTGGAAAACCTGTCGGACCTGGCGGAAACCTGCATCCGGGCCTGCCTGGACTGGCTGTTCGCACGCGCCTGCCAGGCCCGCGCCACGCCGCTGAACCGGGCCGGCCAGCCGCAGAACCTGGTGGTGCTGGGCATGGGCAAGCTGGGCGCGAAGGAGCTGAACTTCTCCTCCGACATCGACCTGATCTTCGCCTACGAGGACGACGGCACCCTCAACGACCGGCGCGAGACTTCCTACCGGGAGTTCTACACCCGGCTGGCCCAGAGCCTGGTGGCGATGCTGGACGACCTCACCGCCGACGGCTTCGTGTTCCGGGTGGACACCCGGCTGCGACCGTTCGGCGACAGCGGCCCTTTGGTGATGAGCTTTGACGCCCTGGAGGCCTATTACCAGAGCCAGGCGCGGGAATGGGAACGCTATGCCATGGTCAAGGCGCGCCCGGTGGCCGGCGATCCGGAAGCCTGCGCCAACCTGGAGAAGCTGCTCAAACCCTTCGTCTACCGCCGCTACCTGGATTACCGGGCTTTCGGCGAGCTGCGTGAACTGAAGCGCAAGATCACCGCCGAACTGATGAAGAAGGACCGGCTCGACAACGTCAAGCTGGGACCCGGCGGCATCCGCGAGATCGAATTCATCGGCCAGGCCTTCCAGCTGATCCGGGGCGGCCGCGAAAAGCGTTTGCAGCAGCGCAGCATCCTGGCGGTGCTGGAGCTTTTGGCCGAGCTCAACCAGCTGCCGCCCGAGGTCGCTGCCGAACTCCAGCAGGCCTATCGCTACCTGCGCCGCACCGAGAACCGCATCCAGCAATACGCCGATCAGCAGATCCATGACTTGCCGAAGGAGCGCGAGCCGCGGCTGAGTCTGGCCCTGGGGATGGGCCATGACTCCTGGGAATCCTTCATCCGGGAACTGGACCGGATCCGGAGCGGCGTCCACCGGATCTTCCAGCAGGTGATCGAAGCCCCGGAGCCGGCCACGACGGCTCCCGTCCAATGGCTGGACCTGGACGCCGACGCTGTCTCGTCAGCCTTGGCCAACCTGGGATTCGAAGACCCCGCCGCGGTGGCCGGACCGCTCCTGCCGTTTCTCCGCGGCAACGCCGTCAAGCGGCTGACTCCGCGCGGCGCCCTGGAACTGAACCGGCTGCTGCCGCCGCTGCTGGAACAGCTGCGGGCGCTCGTCAACCCCGCCGAGACCCTGGAGCGCATCATCCAGCTGCTGGAAGCGGTCGCCACCCGTACCGTCTACCTCACCCTGCTGGCGGAAAATGCCACCGTGCGGGCCCAACTGGTCCGGCTGGCCGACGCCAGCTCCTGGATCGCCCAGTACATCGCCAGCCACCCCTTGCTGCTGGACGAGCTGATCGACCCGCGCCAGCTCCACAGCCCGCTGACCCGCGACCAGCTCAAGGCCGAACTGAGCCGGCGCATGGCTTCGGTGGAGGGCGACGACGGCGAGCAGCTGATGACCGCCCTGCGCCAGTTCAAGCAGGCCAACGTGCTGCGCATCGCCGCCGCCGACCTGATGGGCGCCATTCCCATCATGGTGGTCAGCGACTACCTGACCTTTCTGGCGGAAACCCTGGTGGAAGACGTCCTGGCCCACGCCTGGCACGCCAGCGTCGCCAGGCACGGGGTGCCCGGCGGTCTCGACCGCGAGACGCCGCACGGCTTCGCGGTCATCGCCTACGGCAAGATGGGGGGGCTGGAGCTGAGCTACGCCTCCGACCTGGACCTGGTATTCCTCTACGGCGGCGTCGCCGACGACGCCATGACCGACGGTCCCCAGCCGCTGTCGGCCGCCCAGTTCTTCGGCCGGGTCGCCAAGCGCATGATCAACATCCTCACCACCCGGCTGCTGTCCGGGTCGCTCTACGAGATCGACCTGCGCCTGCGGCCGTCGGGCAACTCGGGGCTTTTGGTCAGCAGCCTGGACGCCTACCGGCGCTATCAGCTGGACAGCGCCTGGACCTGGGAGCTGCAGGCGCTGGTGCGTGCCCGCTGCGTGGCGGGCGATCCGGCCATCGGGGAAGCCTTCGGCGGCATCCGCCGGGAAGCCTTGGGAAGGGAGCGGGAGCCGGGTACCCTGCGCGCCGAGGTGGCGGAAATGCGCAAAAAGATGCGGGACAACCTGGCCTGCAGGGACCCCGGGCGGTTCGACCTCAAGCAGGGCGAGGGCGGTATTGCCGACATTGAGTTTATTGTACAATTCGGGACCCTTGCCTGCTCACACCGACACCCGCAGTTGCTGCGCTGGACCGACGTGGTCCGGCTGCTGGAAACGCTCGCCACCATCGGCTTCCTCGCCGGCGACCAAGCGGCTTCGCTGAAACGCGCCTACTGCCTGTTCCGCGAACATGCCCACCGCGCGGCGCTGCTGGATGCCCCGGCGCTGGTCGCGGCCTCCGATCTGGAGCCGGAGCGCGCCGCCGTGCGGACCGCCTGGCGGCGGATCATGGAATAGCGGGCGCCCAACTTTCACAGACCACCTGGAGAACGATCTATGGCGATGGACGACAGAGATGGCGTCATCTGGCTCGACGGCGACTGGCTGCCCTGGCGCGAAGCCAAGACCCACGTGCTCACCCACACCCTGCACTATGGCTGCGGCGTGTTCGAGGGGGTACGGGCCTACCGGACCGAGCGCGGCGCGGCGATCTTCCGATTGCGCGATCACACCGACCGGCTGTTCCGCTCGGCCCACATCATGCTGATGAAGATGCCCTACGAAAAGGACACCCTGGATCAAGTGCAACTGGAAGCCCTGCGCCGCAACAACCTGTCCAGCGCCTACATGCGGCCCATGTGCTTCCTCGGAGCCGAAGGCATGGGGCTGCACGCCGCCAACCTGCAGGTGCACGTGATGGTCGCCGCCTGGGAATGGGGCAGCTACCTGGGCGCCGAAAACATGGAAAAGGGCATCAAGGTGCGCACCTCATCCTACGCCCGCAACCACGTCAACAGCGTGATGTGCAAGGCCAAGGCCAACGGCAACTACCTCAATTCCATCCTGGCGGTGCGCGAGGCGGTGGAAGCCGGCTGCGACGAGGCCCTGCTGCTGGACCACGAGGGCTATGTGGCGGAAGGCAGCGGCGAGAACATCTTCATCGTCCGCAACGGCAAGCTCTACACGCCGGACCTGACCTCGGCCCTGGAAGGCATCACCCGCGAGACCATCATGACCATCGCCGCCGAACAGGGGCTGCAGGTGGTCGAGAAGCGCATCACCCGCGACGAGGTCTATGTCGCCGACGAAGCCTTCTTCACCGGCACCGCCGCCGAAGTCACGCCGATCCGGGAACTGGACGGCCGCAGCATCGGCAGCGGTGGACGCGGCCCCGTCACCGGCAAGCTGCAGGCGCTTTATTTCGACTATGTACACGGCAAGCGCAGCGATCATGCCGAATGGCTCAGTTTCGCGAATGCCTCCTGAACGCCTGCCCACCCCGGCCACGGACGGTTTGCCTTGTTACAGGCACAACCCCGACGGTACAATAGCCCGTTTTTGATCTAGCAATATCTCCTGGAGCTAAACCATGTCCTACACCACCGCCGATAAACAGGCCGTCATGCAACAGTACCAGCGCGCACCCAACGACACCGGCTCTCCGGAAGTCCAGGTCGCCCTGCTGACCGCCCGGATCAACCACCTCGCCCCGCATTTTTCCGAACACAAGAAGGACCACCATTCCCGCCAGGGCCTGCTGCGTCTGGTCAATCAGCGCCGCAAGCTGCTCGACTACCTGAAAGGGATGGACAGCGACCGTTACCGGTCCCTGATCGAACGCCTGGGCCTCCGCAAATAAGCGCCGACCGACGACCCCGTATCCGCTCAAGCTGGGAAGGAAAAATATCGTGAACCCCATCCGGAAAGAATTTCGCTACGGCAACCACCTCGTCACCCTCGAAACCGGCGAAATCGCCCGCCAAACCGATGCAGCGGTCATGGTCAACATGGAAGGCACCGTGGTTCTGGTCACCGCCGTAGGCGTCAAAGACCCCGGAAAATTCCACGATTTTTTCCCCCTTACCGTCAATTACCAGGAAAAGACCTACGCGGCCGGCCGCATTCCCGGCGGCTTTTTCAAGCGTGAAGGACGCCCCAGCGAAAAGGAAACCCTCACCGCCCGGCTGATCGACCGTCCCATCCGCCCGCTGTTTCCGGAGGGCTTCACCCACGAAGTCCAGGTGGTCGCCACCGTCCTGTCCCTCAACCCGGACATCGACGCCGACATCCCGTCCATGATCGGCGCCTCCGCCGCCCTCACCCTGTCCGGCATGCCGTTCCAGGGTCCCATCGGCGCCGCCCGGGTGGGCTACCGAGACGGCCAGTATTTGCTGAATCCGAGCCGGACCGATCTGGCGAGCTCCACGCTGGACCTGGTGGTGGCCGGCACCGAGAAGGCCGTGCTGATGGTCGAATCGGAAGCCCAGATGCTGCCGGAAGACGTCATGCTGGGAGCGGTGCTGTTCGGCCACGAGCAGATGCAGGTCGCCATCGGCGCCATCCGCGAACTGGCCGCGGCCGCCAACAACCCCGGCTGGGGCTGGACTGCGCCGGCGGTGGACGAAGGCCTCAAGAGCGCGGTCGCCGAACTAGCCCGCAACCGCATCTCCGACGCCTACCACATCGCGGAGAAGCAGACCCGGCAGAACTCGGTCAAGGAAATCCGCACCGAGGTGATCGCGGCCTTGACTGCCGACGCCGCCCACAGCGACAGCGCGGTACGCACCATGCTGGAAAACCTCGAATACGAGGTGGTCCGCAACAACATCCTGACGGAAGGCAAGCGCATCGACGGCCGCGACATGAAGACCGTGCGCCCCATCAGCATCCGCACCGGCGTGCTGCCCCGCACCCACGGCTCCGCCCTGTTCACCCGCGGCGAGACCCAGGCGCTGGTGGTGGCGACCCTGGGCACCGGCCGCGACGCCCAGCTTATCGACGCCATCGAAGGGGAATACAAGGACACCTTCATGTTCCACTACAACTTCCCGCCCTATTGCGTCGGCGAAGTGGGCATGATCGGCTCTCCCAAGCGCCGCGAGATCGGCCACGGCCGGCTGGCGAAACGCGGCGTGCAGGCGATGATGCCGACCCAGGAGCAATTCCCCTACGTGGTGCGGGTGGTCTCGGAAATCACCGAGTCCAACGGCTCCAGTTCGATGGCCTCGGTGTGCGGTTCCAGCCTGGCGCTGATGGACGCGGGCGTGCCCACCAAGGCGCCGGTGGCCGGGATCGCCATGGGCCTGATCAAGGAAGGCGACCGCTTCGCCGTGTTGTCGGACATCATGGGCGACGAAGACCACCTGGGTGACATGGATTTCAAGGTGGCCGGCTCGACGGAGGGCATCACCGCCCTGCAGATGGACATCAAGATCGACGGCATCACCGCGGAAATCATGCGGGTGGCGCTGGAACAGGCGAAGGAAGGCCGGCTGCACATCCTCGGCAGAATGGCCGACGCCCTGCCGGGGCCGCGCCAGGAAATGTCCGATTACGCTCCGCGCATCATGACGATCACCATCGACCCGTCCAAGATTCGCGACGTGATCGGCAAGGGTGGCGCTACCATCCGTGCCATCACCGAGGAAACCGGCGCCACCATCGACATCACCGACGATGGCGTGGTGAAGATCGCATCGGTCGACAAGCAGGCCGGTGTGGAAGCACGCCGCCGCATCGAACTGATCACCGCCGAAGTGGAAGTCGGCCGGATCTATGAAGGCAAGGTCGCCCGGCTCATGGACTTCGGCGCCTTCGTCACCATCCTGCCCGGCAAGGACGGTCTGGTGCACATCTCGCAAATCTCCGAAGAGCACGTCGAAAAAGTCAGCGACAAACTGGCCGAAGGCGACATGGTGCGGGTCAAGGTCCTGGAAATCGACCGTCAGGGCCGGGTCCGCCTGAGCATGAAGGCCGTCGACTGATGATCTGGTTTTGCGCGCAGGGAAGCGCGCCGCACCAAACCCGTTACACCCCTCCCCGCACGCATCTCCCTTTCCATCCCCGGACGCCGCCCGAACGGAGCATCCCTTCCAGAATTGCGCCACGAGTGTCAAGCATTCTTTACACTCCCATCCCTTCCGCCTACCTTCCCTCTCCTGATCCAGCCTACGCGACCGTCAGAATTCTTTACACCGAAAACCACGACTACTCTCGGAAACAGCAGATAACCTAATGAAACCTATGGGGTAAACTGCATTTCTGAAATCTTGGCACCAAGATTGCTCCTAAACAGGTGGAAGTCACGCGGTTCTCGTGGGACGTTAGCTAGCTATAGGGGCCTAAGACATGAACAAAAAACTGCTATCCATCGGATACGCCGCGCTGCTTTGCGTTGCGACCAGCGACGCCTTGGCGTGGAAATTTCCGCCCGTGTTCCACCCGCGTCCCCCGCGCACCCCGGTGCCGGAAATCGACATGGCGGCCGGCGGCAGCGCGCTCGCCCTGCTGGGCGGGATGGTGGTATTGCTGAAGGAAAGGCGCAAGTCGCGCAAGCCAGAACAGCGGAAGGAAGACGCGGAATAAACACGCCGGGACTTCCAGACCTCCCCGCGCAGCCGGCTCTCACGCCGTTGCGCGGGTTTCCATCTCCTCCACCCGACAAGCCCGCCTTCGGATTCGGCTACCGAACCGGTCATGGCACTCGTGCCACCCGGGACCATGAAAGCACTCGCGCCGCGGCCGGTTTCCCTCACCCCAACCCTCTCCCGGAGGGCATAGGTATCTACACAAGTCCGCAAGTCCTTGAACATCAACCCCTATCCCCGCGGGAGAGGGGCAGGGGAGAGGGCTTGGAGCGCTCAATCTTGGCAACCAATTCGTTGAAACATCAAGCGCCTAGCCCTCACCCTAAATCCCTCTCCCGCAGGGAGAGGGACTTGTGTAGATACCCTTGCCCGTAGGGAGAGGGAGATCAAGGTGTTCGCTTCGCGACCATCATGGTAAACGGCGACTGCCGACCTCGGGGCTGAAGCCCCTGCTACGGGCCTCGGGCATGATCGGCCCGCGCGCCGACCGTTCGCCGCCTGCTTCCCTTTCAAACACCCATCGCAGTCGATGAAGTCCCGCATGCGGGCGATCGCCTTCGAATTCCGCTAAGCTAGTCCACCACCCGATCCGCAGGGCATAGCGCATGACGATAGACTCCAGCCACGATGGCGCCGGCCCGGCTCGCCACTTGGCCTTACAGCCGCAGGAGTGGATACGGTGGAGCCTCATGCTGGCTCTCCTCGCCGCCGAAGCCGGCTTCCTCATCTGGCGTTTCGAACAGCCTTCGGTGCGCACCAACGGCGTCCTCGACCCATCGCAGGAGGAGGGCATCTACCTGCTGCTGACCCATCCCAAGGCGATCTGGCAGGCCGCCCTGTGGTGCGTCGCGGTGACCCTGCTGCTGTTGATGCGCCGGCTTCCCCCCATCCTCCGGCAGTTGGCCGCCGCCGACCGCCCCCCCATCCAGCCCTATTGGCTGGCCGGCCACGCACTGGCTTACCTGGCCTTCCTCCAACTGACCCGCGTGCTGTTCGACGCCGCCGATCCGCAGGCGGCTTCCATCGCCATCGGCCTCTCATGGTTTGGCGCCGCCGCCCTGCTGCTGGCCGCGTGGCTGTTCACACTGGCTCCGCCGGCTGCCTGGGCACGGCTGATCACCAGCGAACGGGTCAGCCTCGGGGCCGGACTGGGGCTGGGCTTGCTGGGCTGGGTGCTGTTCCGCACCGAGGGCATGCTGGCCGGCCAAGCCCTGTGGAAGACCTTCGCCAAACCGACCCTCTGGGTGGTCTACCAAGCCCTGAAGGCGACTTATCCGGAGGTGATCTACCTGCCGGACGAAATGGTGATCGGGACGCCCCAGTTCGAGGTGGAGGTCTTCTACACCTGTTCCGGCTACGAGGGCATTTCCCTCATCCTGATCTTCCTGTCCGTCTACCTGTGGCTGTTCCGCGAGGAACTGCGGTTTCCCCAGGTGTTCTGGCTGTTTCCCATCGGCGTCATCGCCACCTACGCCCTCAATTTGCTGCGGGTCACCGTGCTCATCATGATTGGCAGCTCGCTGTCGCCGGACATCGCGATCGGCGGATTTCACGCCCAGGCCGGCTGGATCAGCATCAGCCTCACCGCCTTCGGCTTGATCATCCTGTTAAGGAAAGTCCCCGCCTTCTCCGCCAGGGCCTTCGCGGCAGCCGCCCCGCCACCGGGCGATTCTGCCGTTCTGGCAACCGCCCTGCTGGTACCGTTCCTGGTGATGATGGCCACCGCGATGGTGGTCGCGGCGACCTCGGACGGGTTCGAACTGCTGTATCCGCTCAAGGCGGTGACCGGCCTGGTCGCGTTGTGGCTGTTCCGCACCCATTACCGGCGCTATCGCTGGGAGTGGTCGTGGCCCGCCGCCAGCATCGGCGTTGCGGTGTTCGTGATGTGGCTGGCGATCGAACCGGCGGTCGACAGCGCCACCACCGGCCTGGCCCGCGGCCTCGACCGGCTGGAACCGGCCGAGGCTGCGGTGTGGCTGGCATTCCGGGCCTTCAACTCGGTCTGCATCGTGCCACTCATCGAGGAGTTCGCCTTCCGCGGCTATTTGCTGCGGCGGCTGGCGGCGGCGGATTTCGACGCCCCCAGGGCGGCGCGATTCTCCTGGTTCGCCCTGATCGCCTCATCCCTGCTGTTCGGACTGCTGCACGGACGCTGGATCGCCGGCACCCTGGCCGGCATGGCCTACGGCTATGCCTTCTATCGCCGAGCCCGACTGGCCGATGCGGTTTGGGCCCATCTGACCACCAATCTGCTGATCGCCGCCTACGCGCTGGCATTCCGGCACTGGTCGCTGTGGGACTGATTAGTCGAGGTACGCCATACGTATCCTACGGGCTCCCTCCGCCACGACTGCGGGATTTGCCCCATACACTCCGTGATTTGACGGAACAACCGCCCCGGCGCGATCCGAACATCGACCTAACTCCATGAAACATCTAAAGGCTATCGATGGCATGCCCAGTGCTTCCTGATCGAAAGCCGGAACCACCCCAAAGCAGCCGCGATCAGGCCGATGGGCAACGCAGTCGCCGGGCCCGGCATCGGCCGGCGCCGAGAGGCACGCCGACGAACGACCAGCAACCTACCCTGATGACGTGCGCCAGGGATGGCGCGGCAAGGAGCAACTCGCCCGGTGGCTCGCCGGGCTTTTTTTAAAGCGCTGTCTGCATTCAACGGAACTGTCGGGGCGCGGTTTGTCGTAGGGCGTCCTTCAGGGTGCCAAACTGGATTGCCGCGGCGCACCGAGCCGGCCTGAAGGCCGACCTGCAGCGGTACTCTTTTCAACGATGAACGCAGACAGCGCTGTTTTTAAGGCCGGCAGCGAAGCGGCAGCAACGGGCTTATCCGAATATCCATGACCAATTACCTTCAGCGCGGCTACATCGCGATCCAGTCGAAGAATGCCGCGGAGGCTGCCCATTGGTTTGAAAAAGCCGTGGAAGCCGATCCCAAGGATGCCCAGGCCAAAGCCTGCCTGGGGCAATCCCTGTGCTGGCTCGGCCGGCGCGCCGAGGGCCTGCAGTTCCTTCGCCAGTCCGGCCAGATCCTGGCCAAAAAAGCCCGCAAGACCAAGGACGTCAGCCAATTGCTGGGGCTCACCGAGCAATTGCAGCACTGGAGCGACTATGCGGGGGCTTTGGAACTGGGGCGCCAGGCGGTTGACATCAACCGCGCGGAAGTGCGGGGATTCCAGTTGCTGACCCTCACCCACTGGCGGCTGAACCAGTACCAGCAGGCGTTGGAAACGGCCCGCCAGGCGGTCAAGCTGGCCCCCGCCAGCGCAACCCTGCAAATCCTGCTGGCCACCCTCGAAGCCCAGGAAAAGCTGACGAATTCGGCGCGCAAGCGTTTCGAGCGGGTGCTGCAGGGGCCGTTGAACCCCGAAGAAAAGTTCCGGGCGCACAAGGAACTGGGCCGCCTCCTGGACAAGGTGGGTGCCTACGACCAGGTCTTTCCCCATTTTCATGCCGCTGGGGAAGCTTCCGCCCTGCTGCCCGAAGTGAAGGCACAGGACGCCGCCTTGGTGCCGAACATGCTGCGTGCCAACCGGGCCGGATTCGACCGCCAGCTCATGAGCCGCTGGACCGGCGTGCAATTCCCCGCCGATCAGCCGGCGCCGGTCTTCCTGGTGGGATTCATGCGCTCGGGCACCACCCTGACCCAGGAGGTGCTGGATGCCCACAGCCAGGTGTTCGTCGCCGACGAAACCGACTTCGTCTCCTCCCTCTACGGGGAATTGCACCGGCAAGTCCCAGGCCCCGCCAGCACGGCGGAAAAGCTCCGCACCCTGGATGAATCCGGTATCCGCCGGCTGCGGGCCTACTAGGCCCAGTGGGAGCGAAGCTGCAATTTGAGGCCATATAACGAGATGGCCTATCCGCTTGGCTTTAGCGGTTCCTTCTATAATGGGCATTCTTCAATCGGGGAGAGGTTGCCGTGGCACCATATTGGG
>Ga0233425_10001415_pt1 | contig 53987 bp, 46 predicted proteins | sample Watercolumn_Towu_2_FD_181712 | JGI IMG/M metagenome (GOLD analysis project Ga0233425, IMG submission 181712) | Freshwater microbial communities from Lake Towuti, South Sulawesi, Indonesia - Watercolumn_Towuti2014_140_MG | ecosystem: Environmental > Aquatic > Freshwater > Lake | place... | reverse complement strand
CGACTGGGCGATCATCTGCGCCGCGACGCTCCTGACCTCGGGCCCGCTGTTGATCGCGTTCCTCTTGTTCCAGCGGCAGTTCGTGCAGAGCTTCATCCGCGCCGGGATCCGCTAGCCGCGGCGCCGCGGCCGGGCATTGTACTAGTGCATTCGCGTTTTCCGGTCGGCCATCCCTCGAATTCGCTCGCCGCGCAGCCGCCCGCGACGATAGGATCGCGCCGGGAAAGGAAAACGCCGCGTGACCGACCGGACTTCGACCACGGCAGCGCCCGGCGGCGCGGCCGACCAGGAATCGCCGTACGCCTGGCTGCGCCTCGTGCTGTCGCTGTTGCTCAGCACCGTGGGCTGCGTCGGCATGTGGTCCGCCGCCGTGACGCTGCCGGCGGTGCAGACCGAGTTCGCGGTCTCGCGCGCCGATGCGTCGCTGCCCTACACGGTGTCGGCCATCTCGTTCGTGTTCGGCCAGGTAATGATGGGGCGGCTGGCCGACCGATTCGGCGTCGCGGTGCCGGCGGTGATCGGAACGCTATGCCTGGCGCTCGGCTACGTCGCGGCGTCCTACGCCAGCTCCCTGTGGCAGTTTACCGCCGCCTACGGCCTGTTGATCGGGTTCCTCGGCTGCACGGCGACGTTCGGGCCGGTGATCGCCGACATTTCGCTGTGGTTCACGCGCCGGCGCGGCATCGCGGTCGCGATCGTCTCCTGCGGCAGCTACCTCGCGGGCACGGTGTGGCCGCCGGTGATCCAGCACTTCACCCAGACCGCGGGCTGGCGCCAGACGCATTTCTGGATCGGCGTGTTCGCCCTCGTGACGATGCTGCCGCTGGCGCTTTCGCTGCGCCGGCGCGCGCCGGTGCTCCATGTCCCCTTGCGCGCGCCCGGCCATTCCGCCGCCGGCCTGCACGCGCCGATCGGCCTGTCGCCGCCGGCGATCCAGGGCCTGCTGATGGTCGCGGGCGTGGCGTGCTGCGTGGCCATGTCGATGCCGCAGGTGCACATCGTGGCGCTGTGCGCCGATCTCGGCTATGGCGCGCAGCGCGGCGCCGAGATGCTGTCGGTGATGCTAGGCGCGGGGATCATCAGCCGCCTGGCCTCGGGCTGGGTGTCCGACCGCGTCGGCCCGCTGGTCACGCTCTTGATCGGGTCGGGCATGCAGGCGGTTTCGCTACTGCTCTACCTGCCGTTCGATGGCCTCATGTCGCTCTACATCGTCTCCGCGTTGTTCGGCCTGTTCCAGGGCGGTATCGTGCCGAGCTATGCGCTGATCATCCGCGAGAACTTCCCGCCGGCGGAGGCCGGCACGCGCATAACTTCCGTGCTCTCGGCCACCGTGGCGGGGATGGCGCTGGGGGGATGGATCTCGGGCGCGCTTTACGACCTGACGCTGAGCTACCAAGCCGCGTTCCTCAACGGCTTCGCCTGGAACCTGCTCAACCTCGCGATCGCGGGGTGGCTGCTGGCGAAACTGCAGCGGCGGCGCGTGGCGACGATCTAGATTTCGCCTGCCGCCGCGCTCACCGCCGTTCCTCTGCCATGGAGCGCAGCAGGTCGGCGCGGCTGACGATGCCGACGACCTTGCCGTCGCGCAGCACCGGGACGCGCTTGATCCGGTGCCCGGTCAAAAGCCGCGCGATCTCATGCGTATCGGTGCTCTCGGTCACGGTCACCACCGGCGCGACCATGACGTCCCGGGCGGTCTGCGGCGCGCCCATGCTGGCGAGGAATTCGGGGTGAAGCCCGGTTCCTTCCGCCAGCAGCGCCAGCCACCAGTCCCGGCGCGCGGCCCATTCCGCCTCGCTGCGGCGTATCAAGTCGCCCTCGCTCACCATGCCGACGGGCGCGCCCGCGGCGTCCACGACCGGCACGGCGCTGATGCCGTTTTGCAGGAGAACCCGCGCGACGTCGCGCGTGCCGGTTTCGGGCCGCACCGAAACCACGTCCCTCGTCATGATGTCGCGCGCCTGGGTCATCCCGGCCGCCCGGCCTCGCGCGGTTGCACACGCCAACGCCGAATTCTGCTGCGCGAGGCGGTGCGAGCGCAACCCCGGGACGCCTGTCGCGGCGCGTCGGATCGCCGCGGGACGGGGTGCCGCGACCCTTGGCTTGCGCCGGTATTTTTGGCACATAGACGTGCCCGGTACCCTTGGAAAGGCCATGGCGGAACAAGCCGAAACGACCGCGCCGGAAGCCGGCCGCGACTTCATCCGCGACCTGATCCAGGCCGACATCGCGGCCGGGCGCTGCGCGGCGCCGGTGACGCGCTTCCCGCCCGAGCCCAACGGGTATCTCCACATCGGCCACGCCAAGTCGATCTGCCTCAATTTCGGCGTGGCGCAGGAATTCGGCGGGCGCTGCCACCTGCGCTTCGACGACACCAACCCGACGAAGGAAGAACAGGAGTTCATCGACGCGATCGAGGCCGACGTGCGCTGGCTCGGCTTCGACTGGGGGGCGCATCTCTACCACGCCTCCGACTATTTCGAGCGGCTGTACGAGTGGGCCGAGCACCTGATCGGCGCCGGCATGGCCTATGTCGACGACACGCCGCTGGACGAGATGCGCGCGATGCGCGGCACGCTGACCGAACCGGGCAGGCCGAGCCGGTTCCGCGACCGCCCGGGGGGCGAGAGCCTCGATCTGTTCCGCCGCATGCGCGCGGGCGAGTTTCCCAACGGCGCGCGGGTGCTGCGCGCCAAGATCGACATGGCCGCCGGCAACATGAACCTGCGCGACCCGGTGCTGTACCGCATCCTGCACGCCCAGCACCCCCGCACCGGAACGAAATGGTGCGTCTATCCCACCTACGATTTCGCGCACGGGCAGTCCGACGCGATCGAGGGCATCACGCACTCGCTCTGTACGCTCGAGTTCGAGGACCACCGCCCGCTCTACGACTGGCTGATCGAGAACCTGCCGGTGCCGTCGCGCCCGCGGCAGTACGAGTTCGCGCGCCTCAACATGACCTACACGGTGCTCTCGAAGCGGTTCCTGACCGAGCTGGTGCGGCAGGGGCGCGTCTCGGGCTGGGACGACCCGCGCATGCCGACGCTCGCGGGTCTGCGCCGGCGCGGCGTGCCGCCGCGGGCGGTCCGCAACTTCATCAAGGCGATCGGCATGGCGCGCGCCAACAGCGTGGTCGACGTCGCGATGTTCGAGCATTCGATCCGCGAGCATCTCAACAAAACGGCGCCGCGCTTCATGGCCGTGCTGCGCCCGCTCAAGGTCGTGATCGAGAACTGGCCCGAGGGAAAGACCGAGGAGCTGGAGGCGGTCAACAACCCCGAGGATCCGGGGGCGGGCACGCGGCGCATCCCGTTCGGCCGCGAGCTCTACGTCGAGCGCGACGATTTCATGGAGAGCCCGCCCAGGAAATTCTTCCGCCTGACGCCGGGGCGGGAGGTGCGGCTGCGCTATGCCTATTTCGTCACGTGCCGCGCGGCGGTGAAGAACGCGGCGGGCGAGGTGGTGGAGCTGCGCTGCACCTACGATCCCGCCACCAGGGGCGGCGACGCGCCGGACGGCCGCAAGGTGCAGGCAACGCTGCATTGGGTGTCGGCCCAGGCGTCGGTCCCGGCCGAGGTCAGGCTCTACAACCACCTGTTCGCGCGGCCCGACCCGGGCGCGGGCGGCGACCTGATGGCAGACTTGAACCCCGCGTCGCGCGAGGTGCTGCACGGCTGCCGCGTCGAGCCGGCGCTGGCCTCGTCGAACGTCCAGGGCGCCGTGCAGTTCGAGCGCCAGGGCTATTTCTGCCGCGACCGCGACTCCGTAGCCGGCAGGCCCGTGTTCAACCGCACCGTGGGGCTGCGCGATACCTGGGCGAAGGTCCAGGCCGGAGCGAAGGTGCAGGCGGGCGCCAAGGCGCAAACGCGCGGCGGGCCTTGAGGCCCGGGGGCGTCAGTTCCGCCGATAGCGGCGCTCCCATTCCAGGCACTTGTCGGTTTCGCACGGCGGCAGGTTCCCGCGCGCCCGGTCGAACTGCACATTGCCGCATTTCAGCTTGATTTCTTCGTCGCTTGCGCCGCCGGATGCCGCGGGACAGCTTGTCCGGATCGCGTTGTCGAGAGCGCGAAGCCGGACGTCGAGCTGCGAGAGATAGTTGCGGAGCTTCTGCGAGCGCGCCTGCGCCAAGGTCAGATCGTTCCGATGCTGGCGGTGCTGATTCTGCAATTGCGCGTACCTGGCCTTCATCTGCTCGGCCTCGGCTTCCATCTGGCGCAGTTTCGGTTCGTTCTGGTGCTTGAACGCCATGAGCTGCTCTTGCTGCGTCTTGCAGCTTTGGTATTCCGCGCCGTAGAGCATGCGTCCGCTGCAATCTCGATTCCATTGCTCGACTCGGTTGGCGTAGTCCTGCTGAACCGAATCGTGCACGCGCTTCTTCTGGCCGAATTGCTGCTCCAGGTCTCGCATTGTCTGCTCGTCCCCGCGCACCAGCGTGCCGAGCGTGGCCATCTTGGTTTCGAGGCTCGGCAGTTCCTTCGTAATCTCGGCCTTTTCCGCCGCGAGCACGGCTTTCTCCTCGACCAGCATGGCGACCTCCTGGGCGCGGGCCGGCGCGGCGGCCGCCAGGATCAGGACCGACAGCATGACTTTCATCAACGCTAGCATGGCGTCCTCCGTAACCATCGGCTCCGCGCGCGGGGCCTAGAACTGCCTGGCGACGCAGGCCTGATAGGGCGCTTCTTCGCCGAACATCCGGCCGCAGTTGGCGAGGTTTCGAGCCAGCCCGTCGCCGACGACACAGTCCCCGCCGACCGCCTTCTTGCAGTTGGCGTACCTGGCGAGCTCGTTGTTCACGTAGGTGCGCAGACCACGCGCGACCTTGACGCGAAGCTGCACGCTGCGCTGCAGGCCGTCCCCGCACACCGCACATTGGCCCGGCCGCGCGCAGCCGAACCCGGTGCATAGCGCGCCGGCGGCGCAGCAGCCGCTTCTGGCCGCGCGGCAGCACGTCGCGCCGGCCGGGCAGAAGTGCCGCCGCCCCTCGCTGTCCGTGAAACAGACCTGGTTCTCCGGACCGGGCGCCGCCTGGGCGAGCGACTGCGTGTCCGGCAGCGGTTCGGCCCGCCCCGGGGTCGCGGCGGCGATGCCGGCAAGCAGCACCGCCGCCCAAAGCCGTCTTCGGGGTGCGCCGCAATCGAGCGGCTCGAGCATCGGTACCCTTTCCCGGGCAGCATCCGCCCAGCGGTCGGTACGGATCTTGAACATGGCTACGACGCCCGCCGGCGGCGGGCGATGACCTGGATCAGCGTCCGCCAAAGCGGCTTCCCGCCGCCGAGCGGTGTCCGCTCGGTCGCGCGGGGCTTCACTTCGGCCCCGGACCCGATGTAGCATGCGCGGCGGCGGCCCCGGCGCGCACGCGCGCCGGCCGCGCCTAGCCAACGACCAAGCGTTTCCAACTCGGTGCCAAGGAAGGGCCGATGCGTATTCCGTTTCTGTTCGCCGGTGCGCTGATCGCCGCACTGGCCGCGCCGGGCGCTGCGCCCGCGCACGCCTCCGGCGACGCGGTCCAGTACGTGCGGGAGCTGCTCGCCGGCATGCTCGCGGTTTCCAAGCGACCGACCAAGGAGCGGCGCGCGTTCTACGAGCGGTTCCTGAGCGAGGAGATCGACTGGCACGGCCCGGCCAAGCTCGCGCTCGGCCCCCGCTTCGCCGCCTTGAGCGCCGAAGACCGCGCCAAGCTCGCGGAGTGGTCGCGCAAGTCGGTCCTGGGCCACGACGGCGTGATGCAGTTCGTCCAGAACCTGGTGTTCCAGTCCTGCGGCATCAGCAGCAAGGACGTGGGCGCCGAGGTCTCGTCGATCCGCATCAACTGCACCCGGTTCGGCGCCGATCCCAACTTCACCGTCCGGTTCGAGGTCGCGCGCCAGGGTCCCGGGTACCGCATCGCCGATGTCGGCTATATCGGCATTTCGCTGCGCGAGGAGCTGGGCAAGGAGATCTTCAAGAAGGACGCGGTGGCCGAGCACGGCGTGCAGGCGGGCGCCATCGCGGCGAAGAACTAGCCGTTCCACCCGCCGCCGTTCCCGCTAGAATGGGCGGGTGATCCTCGTCGGCCAGTACGACTCTCCTTATGTGCGCCGGGTCGCGGTGTCGCTGCGCATGCTCGGCTTTTCCTATGCGCACGACACGCGCCCGGTGTTCGGCGATTCGGCGGCGATCTTCGACCGGCTTGACCGGCGCGCGTGCGGTCCATGAGGCGGATTGCACTTGCGACCGGCGCGATCGACAAGGCCGGCGCCGCGGCCGAGTGCGCCGTGCCCAAGGGCGCGTGAGGGGCCCGTGCAGCGCCGGCGTCGGCACCTCAGGCTCGGCAGCCGCTATTGGGACCGCGTCGCCGGGGAGTGGAACGAACGCGTCTTCAATACTTTGAAGGAGGACCGCAACGGCGCCATCGCCGAGGAGCTCGCGCGCGCGGCGCGCGGCGCGGACAGCGTGGCCGATTTCGGCTGCGGCGTGGGCGTGTATCTCCCGCTGCTGAGCCGCCTGTTTGGCGCCGTGCAAGGGCTGGATTTTTCCGCACGCTGCATCCGGGCCGCGCGCCGCAGGGCGCGGCGCATGCCGAACGTAACGGCTTGCGTGGCGACTTCGGCGCCGCGCCCGCTGCGCGGCCGGTTCGGCGTCGTGCTGTGCGTCAACGCGGCGCTGCATCCCTCGCGGCGCGTCTGGCTCGGCGTGCTGCGCTCCGCCCGCGCGCTGATGAAGCCGCGCGGCAGGCTGCTGCTGGTCGTGCCCGCCCTGGAATCCGCCGCGCTGATCGCCCGTGCGAAGAACCTCGAGCTGCACAGCCGCCGCGGCGTGGTATCGGCGGGCCGCGTGCCGACCAAGCACTTCGCCAAGGACGAGCTGGCGCGCCTGCTGACCGGCCTCGGCCTCGAGGTCGCGCGTATCCGGCGCATGGAATATTCCTGGCGCAGCCACGACATCCGCCCGCCGCCCGCCCTGCGCCGGACGGGCCCATGGGACTGGCTCGCGGTCGCGCGCGGCCCGGCCTGATTTTTCGCCGGCCGCAGCGGCCCGCCGAAGTCCGTCCTGCGCCGCTCCGGGGGACACGAAGGACGCTAAGCTCATGCCGGCCGACTTGCCGAGGAGCAGCGCACGCGGGAAGGGTCGATCCTTTGATTTAGATCAACGTTGCCATCGCGCCGGGCAGATATTTTTTGAACAATTCCAGATCCGCGGCTGAAGGCATGCGCGGGAGACCGGCACCATATGTTTGACCCGATGGCAAGCACAGGATTCGAAATCGTCACGCGGGACGACTTCTCGGACCTCACGTTCCTCCTGGAAATCCGGCACCCGATGCTGGCCAAGGCCGCCAAGCCCGGCCAGTTCGTGATCGCCATGTCCCACGAGCGCGGCGAGCGCATCCCGCTGACGATCGCCGACTATGACCGCACCAAGGGAACCATCACGCTGGTCATACAAGCGGTCGGCAAGACCACGAAGGAAATGCAGCGGAACTGTCGGGCGGGCACGCGCTTGTTTGCGGTGACCGGCCCGATGGGCGAGCCGAGCCGCCTGAGCGGGCGCAAGAAGGTCATCTGCGTCGGCGGCGGCCTTGGCGTCGCCCCGATCTATCCGCAGGCGCGCGGCTTCAAGGAGGCCGGCGCCCATGTGATCGCCGTCATCGGATTTCGCGCCAAGGACCTGGTGTTCTGGCACGACAAGTTTGCCGCGTGCTGCGACGAGGTGATCGTCTGCACCGATGACGGTTCGGCCGGCGTGAAGGGCAACGTGACGGCGGGGCTGGGGCTGGCGATCGGGCGCCACAAGGATGTCGACGAAGTCGTGGCGATCGGGCCGCCGGTGATGATGAAGGCGTGCGCCGAAACGACCAAGCCGCACGGCATCAAGACCACGGTCAGCCTCAACCCGATCATGGTCGACGGCACCGGGATGTGCGGCGGCTGCCGCGTCAAGGTTGGAAACGAGATCAAGTTCGCGTGCGTCGACGGCCCCGACTTCGACGGGCACCGCGTCGATTTCGGCGACCTGATGGTGCGCCTGAAGCGGTTCGCGGCGGAGGAGAAGGCGGCCCTAGAGCGCTGGAGCGAGAGCTGCCGCATGGCCGACCGGCCGCAGCCGCCGGCCGCGGCTTCGCCGCCCGAGCGGCCATGAACGCCACCGCGCGCCGGGGACAAACTGGAACGACATGAGCGGCCGGAAACATGGCGGATAGGAAGAAAAAAAAGACGATCAGGACCATCCCGCGTGATCGGGCGCCGGTGCGCGAGCAGGCCCCCGGCGAGCGGGTGCGCAATTTCGCCGAGGTGACGCACGGATTCAGGGTCGAGGACGCGCTGCACGAAGCCGACCGCTGCCTGCTGTGTCCGGACCCGGTCTGCGTGCCGGGCTGTCCCGTCAACATCGACATACCGCGGTTCATCGCCAAGATTTCCGACAAGGATTATCGCGGCGCGTACGACGTCATCACCGAGACCAACCTGCTGCCGGCCGTTTGCGGGCGCGTGTGCCCGCAGGAAAATCAGTGCGAAGGCCCGTGCGTCGTGGGCGACAGCTATGCGCCGGTCGCGATCGGCCGGCTCGAGCGTTTCGTCGGCGACATGGCGATCGAAAAAGGATGGACCAGCGTCCCGTACGTCGAGCCGAACGGCTTCAAGATCGGCATCGTCGGCTCCGGACCCGCGGGCATGGCGTGTGCCGCCGACATGGCGAAGGCCGGATGCGACGTGGTGGTCTACGAGGCGTTCCACGTGCCGGGCGGCGTGCTGCGATACGGCATTCCCGATTTCCGCCTGCCCAACGAGGTGATCGACGCCGAGATCGACAAGCTGAAAATGCTCGGCGTGAGATTCGAATGCAACACGTTGGTCGGCCGGCTGTTCACGATCGAGCAGATGATCGGCGAACTGGGTTTCGACGCGGTGTTCATCGGCACCGGCGCCGGCTACCCGAGTTTCCTCGGCGTCCCCGGCGACAGCCTAAACGGGGTGCTGTCGGCGAACGAGCTGCTCACGCGCTGCAACATGATGCGGGCGAAGGACGCGAGCTACGACACGCCGTTGCCGCTCGGGTCGCGCGTCGCCGTGATCGGCGCGGGCAACACGGCGATGGACGCGATGCGCGTGTGCCGCCGGCTTGGCGCCGAGCAAGTCCACTGCGTGTACCGCCGCACCCGGAACGAGGCGCCCGCGCGCGCCGAGGAAGTGCATCACGCCGAGGAGGAAGGGATCGAATTCCACTGGCTCACCGCGCCCGTGGAGATTCTCGACGACGGCAAGGGCGGCGTGCGCGGCATGCGCTGCGTGCGCATGGAGCTCGGAGAGCCCGACGCGTCGGGCCGTCGCCGTCCGGTGCCCGTCGCGGGCAGCGAGCACGAGTTCGCGTGCGACCTGGTGGTGGTGGCGATCGGCACGAACGCCAATCCCATCATCGGCCAGACCTCCAAGATCAAGCTCGATCGGCGCGGCTACATCGAGGTGGACGACGACATGGCGACGTCGCTGATCGGCGTCTATGCCGGCGGCGACATCGTCACCGGCGCCGCCACCGTGATCGAGGCGATGGGCGCGGGCCGCAAGGCGGCGCACAGCATGAAGGCCTATCTCTGCCTGCGCGACACCGACGCCGTCTATCGCAGCGGGCCGCCGCCGGCCGCCGCTAGGCTGTTCGGCATGGACGCGGCCGAGCGCAATTTCGCTCGCATCCGGAGCGCGTGAACGATGCAGGCGTACCAAGCGGAGCGTCGACCGGCGGTCCGGCCGCAAACCGGAAGGTGGGGTCCATGGGCGAGACGCTGACGGCAGCGCGACCCGAAGGCGCGGCGATGCGTGCGGCGCGCGCGGAGGCGACCGTCAAGCCGGCGACGGAGCTGCGCGAGTGCGTGGTCGAGATCATCAGCGATTCCGGGGAAGGCGCGCAACGCTGCGGCCAGTCCTTCGGGTCGATCGCCGCCCGCATGGGCAACGGGATTTGGACCGTCGAGATCATCCCCGCCGAGATCCAGCCGCCGGCGCGCAGCATCGCGGGCGCGAGCGGCAACCGCATCCGCATCGGCTCCGGGCAGGTCAAGAACGGCGGGGACGGAGTCGATGTCGCTGTCGCCTTCAACGAGCAGGTGCTGCTCGGGCGCGTGCACGCCGGCGAGCTGAAACCCGGCTGCAAGATCTTGCTCGAAAGCATGTGGCGCACCCACTCGGATCCCGAAATCGCGGCCGCCTACACGGCGACCTACGACAAGCTCGTCGCCGACGGATACAAAGTGTACGAAATTCCGCTCGAGCGGGAGTGCAAGCCGCTGGTCGCCGACCCGCGCCGCGGCAAGAACATGTTCGTGCTTGGGATGCTGTGCAGCATCTTCAGTCTCGACTTGAAGCTCGCGCGCGAACAGGTGCGCCTTACGTTTCGCAAGAAAGCCGACAACGTCGTCAAGGCCAACCTCGCCCTGCTCGAAGCCGGCGCGTCGTGGGCGGAAGCCAGCCTCGATTTCAAGTATCGCATCCCGGCCGTGCGCGCCAAGGAGCCGCAAATCGTCGTCAACGGCAATACGGCGCTCGCGCTCGGCGTGCTCGCCTCGGGCATGGAAATCTGCGCGATGTACCCGATCACGCCGGCAACGTCGGCGTCGCACTATCTCAGCGAGGTGTTCGAGCGGGTCGGCGGCATCGTGCACCAAGCCGAGGACGAGATCGCGGCGTGCGCCTTCGCGGTCGGCGCATCCTATGCCGGCCGCTGCGCGGTCACGGTCACGTCGGGGCCGGGTTATTCGCTGAAGCAAGAGGTCATCGGGCTCGCGGTGATGTGCGAGATTCCGCTCGTCGTCGTCAACGTCCAGCGCGGCGGCCCGAGCACCGGCCAGCCGACCAAGGGCGAACAGGGCGACCTGCTCGCCGCCATGTTCGGCAGCCACGGCGACGCGCCGAAGGTCGTCATGGCGGCGAGCACGATCGAGGACTGCTTCTATTCGATCATCACCGCGCGCAAGATCGCCGAAACCTTCAACATGGTCGTGGTCGTGCTGTCGGACTCCAATCTCGCGACCTCGCAGCAACCGTTCCCGCGCCCGGCCTTCAACGAAGCGTGGCTTGCCCCGCCGATCGACCAGAGCCCCATTCCGGCGGGCGCCAAGCCGTATGACTGGGACCCGGTCACCGGCATCGCGCGCCGCTTCATTCCGGGCCAGCCGAACGGCATGCACACGCTCACCGGCCTGGCCCACGACCGCGAAAGCCACGTCGCCTACGATCCGTACAACAACCAGGAGGCGATCCGGCACCGCAGCCTCAAGCTTGCGGCGCTGCAAAAGACGCTGAAGCCGCCGCCGATTTTCGGCGACCCCGAGGGCGACCTGCTGGTGATCGGCTGGGGCAGCACGCGCGGCGCGATCGAGGAGGCGGTCGAAAAGCTGCGGGGCGAGGGAAAGAAAGTATCCTCGATGCACCTGCGTTTCCTGCAGCCCATGGCGCCCGGCATCGACGCGGCGATGCGGCGCTTCAGGCGCGTGATGACGATCGAGAGCAATTGGGCGGACCATGCCGAGGATCGGCTGATCGACGCGACCAACCGGCGCTTTTCGGCGCTGGCGATGCTGTTGCGCGCGCGCTACCTCGTGGATGTGGATTGCTGGAGCGAGGTCACAGGGCAGCCCATCAAGCCGGGAACGGTTTACGACGTACTGAGCCGAAGGCTCGCGGCACAGGCGGGAGGGTGAGGCGATGGCGATGCCGACCAAGGAATGCATGCTGCGGATGTACGAGGAGGACCACCACCTCGAGGACTACCAGGGCAGCATCCCGCGCTGGTGCAACGGTTGCGGCGACAACGCCATCCTGGCCGCCGTGCAGCGGCTTTGCCGCGACGAGAACCTGCGGCCCGAGAAGATGGTGTTCGTTTCGGGCATCGGCTGCGCGAGCCGGTTTCCGCACTACATGAAGACCTACGGTTTCCACGGCGTCCACGGCCGCGCCCTGCCGATCGCCGAAGGCATCAAGCTCAGCCGCCCCGACCTTCACGTGTTCGTCAATACCGGCGACGGCGACTGCTGCAGCATCGGCGCCGCGCACTGGATCCACGCGATCCGCTACAACATGAACATGACCATGGTGCTGCACGACAACCACGTGTACGGCCTCACCAAGATGCAAGTGTCGCCAACCTCGCCGAAGGGGTTGCGCAGCAACACCACGCCGCGCGGCGCATACCTGGAGGCGCTCAATCCGCTCACCGTGACGCTGGGGGTGCAGAACGTCTCGTTCGTCGCCCAGGCGGTCGATTGGATTCCCGAAGCGGTGTACGCGGTGATTTCGGCCGCCTTTCACCACAAGGGCTTCTCGTTCGTCCGCATCATCCAGCGCTGCCCCGAGTTCCTGCCGAAGCTGTGGGAACCGTGGTTGCACGATCCGGACAAGACGCTGTTGCTCACGCACGAGAACGGCGTGCAATACAGCGCCAGCCTGACGAAGGTGTACAAGAACGGCCGGCGCCACGACCCCTCCGACATCCATCGCGCGCGCGAGATCGCTTCCACGATCGATCCGCTTCCCGTCGGCATCCTCTATCGCAACGCCGGCGTTCCCTGTTACGAGGACCTTCGTGAGGGCGCCGAGCTGCGCACCGCCGCGATGATCCGCGCCGGCCTCGAGGCGGAGCTGGACAAATTCACCGTCTGGCCGGATTCGACCGAGCAACCCAGCGCCGGCGCTGCGAGAGCGGCGGCGCGCGCAACCGAATGAGTTGAAGCGGACATGGAAGCCGAACTCAGGGCCCAGCTCATCTTCCGCGCCACGGGCAAGCGGTCGGGCACACTGGAGTCCGTGAAATTCCCGGAGCTCGGCCCGGCGTTGTTCGCCGGTTTTCGCGATCTCGCCAAGCTGCGCTACGACTTCCCGCTCGTCATGGTGAGCGAGGGGCAGAACCAGCCGTGGGTTTGCTCGCTGACGGACATCGTCGACCGGATCTTGCAGACAACGGCGCCGCGGGGCCCCGGGGGTGAGCGCGTCCGGCGCCACGTGCTGCGGCTGGAGCAGGAAATCCGGGGCCAACTGGCCGGGCGCGCGTGCAGGCGGCTGTCGACCCTGTGGGACGAGGCTGCCGCCGCGTTGGCCGCGAAATCGAACGAGGATTACGGCGACAGCCTGGGGCGCGCGCGCGGCGCGCTCGACGTCGACGGCGAGGTCGTCGACTGCGACGCCGCGATGCCGGGGCGGCTTTTCACCCATGCCTGGAGATTGGCGCAGCAGCGGAAATTGCAAGCCCTGGCCGCCAGGACCGAGCGGCTGGCGTCCGTGCTGTCGGACGTGCTGGCCGCGGACTTCGCGCGGTCGGAATCGGGACGCAGCGCGGCGGCGCTGGCGGCGGCGGTCGGGCCGGCGTTCGCCGGCGAGTTCGACTTCGCCGCGATGGCCCGCATGGTCGGGTCTGCGGCGTCGAAAGGCTCGCTTCCCGACGCCCGGCGCCGGCGGATCGAGCGGACGCTCGAGGTCCTGCGGGCCCAGCCGGCGCTGTCGGCCGCGCACCGCGGCGACCCGGCCGCGGCGTTGCGGGAATTCGAATTCGACGACGCGGACGCTGCGCTTGCCGCCCTCCGCGCCCGGCTGCCAGCCGCTGTCGAGCTCATCAAGGCGCTCGCCGTCGCGGCGCTCGAGATCGAGGGACGGTATGTCGAGGCCGAGCACGACGCGTTTTTCGAATCGTTCGACAAGACTTCCCTCGGTCCCGACGACCTCGCGCTTCTTCCCGACGCGTTGATCCGCATCCGGCTGTCCGGCGGTCCCTTGGAGCGGCAGGCGGGCATTGCCGCGGTTCTCTCGTCGGGGCTGCCGGTCAAGGTGCTGGTGCAGATCGACGACATCCTGGGCGAGCCGGGCGCGGAGGGCGGCCCGTTCACGTTCGCCGCGGCGCGGCTCGGCGTCATGGCCGTCGGCCTCCCCGACGTTTACGTCCTGCAGGCGAGCGCCGCCGGTCTCTACGAAATGCGCGAGCGCATCGAACGCGGGATGGCGTTCCCGGGCGCGGCGCTGTTCAGCGTGTTCACCGGCGCCGGCGCGAACGGCAGGCCTCCGTACCTGCTGTCGGCGGCCGCGATGCAGGCGCGGGTTTTTCCGGCCTTCAGCTACGACCCGTCGGCGGGGGCGGACCTCGCCTCGCGGTTCTCGCTCGACGGCAACCCGCAGCCCGAGGCCGACTGGCCGACGCACGGTTTCACCTACGAGGACGCGGCGCATCGCCGCATCGCGGACAAGATTGCCTTCACGCCCGTCGACTTCGTCGCTTCCGACCCCCGCTATGCCGGCCATTTCGTCTCCGTGCCGGCCGCCGCCGCCAACGGCGCCATGGTTGCGGTCCGGGAATGGCTCGACGCCGACCGCGCCGCCGTAGCCGGGAAGGTGCCGTACATCGTGATGGCGGATGACGAAAACAGGATGCACCGACCCATCGTCGACGAAGCGTTGATGGAGGCGGCGCAACGGTGCCGCAGCTTGTGGCGGCACCTGCAGGAGCTTGGCGGCATCCGCAATTCCCACGCCGAGCGCCTGCTTGCCAAGGAGCGGCGGACCCGGGACGAGCAGGCGCAGCGCGAGGCGAAAGCCGCGGGCGCCGGGGCATCGGCGCCGGCGGCGCCGAGCGCGCCGCCGCCTCCGGCGGCGACCGCTGCGCCAGCCGCAGCCGCCGAAGCCGCGCCTGACGCAGCCAGGCCGCCGGGTGAGCCCTACATCGAGACGCTGCGCTGCACGAGCTGCAACGAATGCATCCAGATAAACGGCCGGATGTTCGCCTACGACGCCAACAAGCAGGCGTACATCGCGGATCTCAGCGCGGGCACGTACCGGGAATTGGTGGAAGCGGCGGAGAGCTGCCAAGTGTCGATCATCCACCCCGGCAAGCCGCGCAACCCGAACGAACCGCAACTCGAAGAGCTGCTTGCGCGGGCGGAACCGTTCCAGTGATGAGCTTCGGCCGGCGGCTGCCGGAACATGGGCCGCGGCGGAAACGAGGGACGACCGCGGGCTCGATCATGCGATCGCGCGGGTCTTGATCTGGATCAATTCGATTTTCTTCGGCGTCCCCGATACTGCGGCCGTTAACCCGGGCCGGTTACCCGGCAATGGCGCGCGTGGGGCGGATACATGACGCTGCTGCCCAAGGATCTAACGCCCGTTTCGCAGAATACAGTTCAAAAGGGGGCCGGGGCGGTCCGCTGGCAACGCCCCGTCTTTGCCGACCATTTGCCGCCGTGCAACCGCGACTGCGGCGCGGGCGAGAACATCCAGGCCTGGCTTTCGCTCGCCCAGGCCGGCGCGTTCGAAGCGGCGTGGCGCAAGCTGGTCGAGGACAACCCGCTGCCTTCGGCGCACGGGCGGGCCTGCTACCACCCCTGCGAAACCGAATGCAATCGTAGGCATCTCGACCAGCCCGTGTCGATCCATGCGGTCGAACGGTTCCTCGGGGACCTCGCCGCCGAAAAAGGCTGGCGGTTCGCGCCGGGCCCGGCAACGGGCAAGCGCGTGCTGGTCGTCGGGGCCGGGCCCGGAGGCCTTGCCTGCGCCTATCACCTGCGGCGCATCGGCCACGACGTCGAGATCAGGGACGCCATGCCCAAGCCGGGCGGCATGATGCACTACGGAATTCCGGCCTATCGCCTGCCGCGCGCGGGCCTGATCGACGAGATCGCGCGCATCGAAGCGATGGGCGTCAGCATCACGCTCGGACATCGGGTCGACGATCTCTTGGGCGAGATGTCGGAAGGTCGCTTCGACGCCTGCTTTGCGGCGATCGGCGCCCATGTCGGAAACCATCTCGACATTCCCGCGGCCGACGGCCGCAAGATGGTGGACGCCATCCGCATGTTCGAGCAGGTGGAAGCGGGCAGGGCCCCGCGGCTCGGCCGCGTGGTCGCGGTGGTCGGGGGCGGCAACACGGCCATGGATGCGGCGCGGACCGCGAAGCGGCTGGGCGCCGAGGAAGTGATCCTGGTCTACCGCCGCGACCGCTCGCACATCCGCGCCGCCTCGTACGAGGTCGACGAAGCCTTCCTTGAAGGCGTCAAGGCGAAGTGGCTGGCGGTTCCCAAGGTGTTCGATTCCGGGGGACTGACCATCGAAGAGATCGAGCTTCGCAGCGACGGCGCCTTGATGCCTACCGGCCGGTTGCAGACCTTGCCCACGGAGTCCCTGGTTCTCGCCCTGGGCCAGCATGCCGATGTCGGGTTCCTCCGGCGCGTGCCGGGGATCGCGATCGGGCGCGATTCCACGATCGCGGTGGACCAGCACATGATGACCGGGCATCCCGGCATCTTCGCCGGCGGCGACGCGATCGGCGGGCCGCGCACGATAACGGCGGCCACCGGCCACGGCAAGAAGGCGGCGCGCATGATCGACGCCTGGCTGCGGGACCGGGTCGAGGCCCCGCGCGCCAAGAGCCCGGTCGTCTCCTTCGAAATGCTCAACTTGCCGCTGTTCCTCGACGCGGACCGCTCGCGCCAGCGCGAACTGCTCCCGCACGAGCGCGAGGGCTTCGCCGAGATCGTAGCCGGCCTGGACGAGAAGAGCGCGCGCTACGAATCGCAACGCTGCCTCAGCTGCGGCAACTGCTTCGAATGCGACAACTGCTATGCGGCTTGCCCCGAGGACGCGATCGTCAAGCTGGAGCCGGGCCGGCGCTACCGCGTGGAATACGACCTGTGCACCGGCTGCGCCACCTGTTACGAGCAATGCCCGTGCCACGCCATCGAGATGGTGGCCGAGCCGGGCGACAGCCCGAAGCGCCCGAGCGGATACGACGCGCCGCTGTTGCCGGGCAAGTTCCGCCTGAGGCCCTAGCGCCGCGATGGACGCCGCCATGACCACGACAACCACGATCGACGGCAACACTGCGGTCGCGCACATCGCCTATCGCGTCAACGAGGTGTGCGCGATCTTTCCGATCACGCCGAGTTCCGTCATGGCCGAGCTTGCCGACCAGTGGACCGCCGAGGGCGCCGCCAACATCTGGGGCAACGTGCCGGTGGTACAGGAAATGCAATCGGAAGGCGGCGCGGCCGGCACCGTTCACGGCGCCCTGCAAAGCGGCGCGCTGACGACCACCTTCACCGCCTCGCAGGGCCTGCTGCTGATGATCCCGAACATGTACAAGATCGCCGGCGAGCTGACCCCGACGGTGTTCCACGTCGCCGCCCGGTCGCTCGCGACGCAGGCCCTGTCGATCTTCGGGGACCACGCCGACGTGATGGCGGCGCGGAGCACGGGGTTCGCCATTCTGGGCGCCTGTTCCGTGCAGGAAGCCCACGACCTGGCGTTGGTCGCGCAGGCGGCTACCCTGGCGTCGCGCGTGCCGTTCTTGTTCTTCATCGACGGGTTTCGCACGTCCCACGAAATCAACAAGATCGAGCTGCTGTCGGACGGGCAGATCAGGGCGATGATCGACGACGACTTGGTTCGCGCCCACCGCCGGCGGGCGCTGTCGCCGGAGCGCCCGGTGGTCCGTGGCACCGCGCACAATCCCGATACGTTCTTCCAGGCGCGCGAGACGGCGAACCCGTTCTACGCCAAGGTTCCCGCGGTCGTGCAGGCGGAGATGGACAAGCTGGCCGCACTGTGCGGTCGTCAGTACCGCCTGTTTCGGTACCACGGGGCGCCCGACGCGGACCGTGTGGTTGTCGTCATGGGCTCCGGCGCGGAGGTGCTGCGCGAGACGGCGGACCATCTGAACGAGTGCGGGGCCAGGGTGGGCGTGCTGCAGGTCCTGCTGTTCCGGCCGTTCTCGGTCGAGCACTTCCTTGCCGCACTTCCCGCGAGCGTGCGATCGGTCGCCGTGTTGGACCGGCATAAGGAGCCGGGCGCCCCGGGAGAGCCGCTGTACCTCGATGTCGTAACCGTGCTGGCGCAGGCCTTCGCTGCCGGCCGCCTGGCGCGGATGCCCGGGGTCGTCGGCGGCCGCTATGGAATTTCTTCCAAGGACTTCACGCCCGCGATGGCCAAGGCGATCTACGACGAACTCGCCAGCGCCAATCCGAAGAACGGATTTACCGTCGGCATCAACGACGACGTCACGGGCACCAGCCTCGCGTTCGATCCCGCGTTCTCGATCGAACGGGACGACGTGGTGCGGGCCCTGTTCTTCGGGCTCGGCGCCGACGGGACGGTGGGGGCCAATAAGAACAGCGTGCAAATCCTCGCCGAGGACCTCGGTCAGTACGCGCAGGGCTATTTCGTGTACGATTCGCACAAGTCCGGCGCCCAGACCATTTCGCATCTGCGTTTCGGCCCGCGGCCGATCCGGTCGCCCTATCTGATCGAGCGCGCGAACTTCGTGGCCTGCCACAAGTTCGAGCTTCTGCACAAACTCGACGTGCTCGGCCCGGCGTTGCCGGGGGCCACGTTCCTGCTGAACAGTCCCTACGGCCCCGAGGCGGTTTGGGATCATCTGCCCGCGACCGTGCAATCGCAGATCGCGGGAAAACGCCTCAAGTTCTATGTGATCGACGCAACGGACGTCGCGCGCGGGCTCGGCTTGGGGCAGCGCGTGAACACGATCCTGCAGACCTGCTTCTTCGCGCTTTCCGGCGTGCTGCCGCGCGAGCGGGCGGTCGCCAAGATCAAGCACGCCATCGAGAAGAGCTACGGCAAACGCGGCACGTCCATCGTCAAGAAGAATTTCGCGGCGGTGGATGCCGCCTTGGACCGCTTGTGCGCGGTCGACGTGCCGGCTTCGGCGTCGGCCGGCGCGCCGCCGCCGATCGTGCCGGCGGACGCGCCCGAGTTCATCAGGAACGTGACCGCCCTGATGATGGTCGGCCGCGGCGACGAGATCCCGGTCAGCCGCATGCCGGTGGACGGAACGTTTCCGCCCGGCACGACCCGGTACGAGAAACGCAACACGGCGGTCGAGGTGCCGAGCTGGGACCCCGCCTTGTGCATACAATGCGGCCAGTGCGGCATCGTCTGTCCGCACTCCGTGATTCGCGCCAAGTACTACGATGTCGGACGCCTTGCCGGCGCCCCGGTCGGCTTCAAGGCCGCGCCGGTGAACGCGCGCGGATTTCCCGACAGCCGTTTCACGCTCCACGTCCATGTCGAGGACTGCACGGGATGTGGCCTGTGCGTGGACAACTGCCCCGCGCACGATCCGGCCGCGGTCGCCCGACGCGCCATCAACATAACCGACAAGCAGGCGATCCTGGAGGCGGAGCGGCGCAACGGCGCCTTCTACGAGCGCCTTCCGGAGGTGGCGCGCTCGCGGGTGAATTTCGCCAATGTGCGAGGCGTGCAGTTCCTCGAGCCGCTGTTCGAGTTCCCCGGCGCCTGCGCGGGCTGCGGCGAGACGCCGTACATCAAGCTGCTCACCCAGTTGTTCGGCGACCGTCTCCAGATCGCGAACGCGACGGGCTGCTCGTCCATCTATGGCGGCAACCTTCCCGCGCATCCCTGGCGCACGGACCGGCACGGGCGCGGGCCGGCATGGAGCAATTCCCTGTTCGAGGACAACGCCGAGTTCGGCCTGGGGTACCGACTGGCCATCGACAAGCAGACCGAGATCGCGCGGGCGCTGGTGCGCAAGCTGGTGCTGGTGATCGGCCGTGAGTTCGCCGCGGAGCTTCTCGACTCGGTGCAGGTCACCGAATCGGATTTCGAGGCGCAACGCGAGCGCGTCGCCAGGCTGAAACGCCAGCTCGAGGCCGCAGGCGGCGCGGACGCGCGCGATCTGATCGCCCTCTCCGATTTCCTGGTGCGCCGCAGCGTATGGATCGTGGGCGGCGACGGTTGGGCCTACGACATAGGGTATGGCGGCCTCGACCACGTGCTGGCGCAGGGACGCGACGTCAACGTCCTGGTGCTCGACACCGAGTTGTATTCGAACACGGGCGGCCAGTCCTCGAAAGCCACGCCGCTCGCCGCGACGGCGAAGTTCGCCACCGCCGGCAAGCGCGTGCCGCGCAAGGACTTGGCGCTGCAGGCGATCGCCTACGGCAACGTCTATGTCGCGCAGATCGCCCTCGGCGCCAACTCCGAGCAGTCGCTGATCGCCATGCGCGAGGCCGAGGCCTATCCGGGCCCGTCGCTGGTGCTCGCCTATTCGCCGTGCATCGCCCACGGTATCGACATGCGCGACGGCCTGAAGCAGCAGGACCGGGCGGTCGCCAGCGGCCACTGGCCGCTTTTCCGCTTCGATCCGACGATGCGCCGGGCGGGATTGAATCCATTCCGGCTCGACTCGCCCCGCCCGCGGATTCCGCTCGAGGACTACGCCTACCGCGAGGTCAGATACAAGGTGCTGGCCCAGACCCGCCCGGAAGAGGCGCGGATGCTCATGATCCAGGCCCAAGCGGCCGTGTACGAGCGCTATCGGTACTACGAGGATCTCGCCGCGCGCGACGGCAGCAGGTTTGTGCCGCATTGGAAGGACGCCGCCGGCTGAGCGCCGATGGGCGCCGGCCGCTGGACGATGGAGGCGACCATGGACTTGTCGACCCGCTATTTGGGCTTGAGCCTCAAGCATCCGGTCGTCGCCTCCGCTTCGCCGCTCAGCCGGACCGCGGACGGGGTTCGCCGGCTCGAGGACGCGGGCGCCGCGGCGGTGGTAATGGCGTCGATTTACGAGGAGGAAATCGCCGCCGAAGACGTGGCCTACTCCATGCTGATCGAACGCGGCAGCTACGCGCAGCCGGAAGCGGCCGGCTATTTTCCGCAATTGCACGGCTATTCGGGCAGCCTCGGCAGCCACCTGGAAGCCGTGCGGCGCGCGGCCGATGCCGTCGACATTCCGGTGATCGCCAGCCTCAACGGTTCGACGCGCGAGGGCTGGGTCGAGTTCGCGCGCGAGCTGGAGGAAGCCGGCGCCTCCGCGATCGAGTTGAACATCTACCGCGTTCCCGCGGACGCCAACGAAACCGGCGAGGCCGTCGAGCGCGGCTATGTCGAGATCGTCCGCGCGGTGCGCCAGGTCGTGCGGTTGCCGGTTTCAGTCAAGCTCGGGCCCTATTTCAGTTCGCCCGGCCACATGGCCAAGAAACTGGTCGACGCGGGCGCGGACGGCCTGATTCTCTTCAACCGCTTCTACGAACCGGATATCGATCTGGCCACGCTCAGCCTGCGCGCGGATCTGAATCTGAGCAACCCCTATGAGATAAGGCTGCCGTTGATGTGGATTGCGCTGCTGCACGGCAAGGTCGGCGCCTCGCTTGCCGCCACCACCGGCGTGGACGGCCCGGGCGAAGCGGTGAAATATCTCCTGGCCGGGGCCGACATCGTGATGACCGCGTCAGCGCTGCTGCGTCACGGACCGACCTATATCGGCGTCCTCGCCTCGGGGATCGAAGCTTGGCTCACCGAGCGCGGGTTCGCTTCGGTCGGCGAGGCGCGCGGTCGCCTGAGCGGGCATCGCCTGGCGAACCCGGAGGCCATGGTGCGCGCGCAATACATAAAAATCCTGACGGGTCATCGCTGATCCGACGCGCATTCGCCGCGCGCGCTCCCGGCGCTGGCGATCTACTATGTCCTCAAGGCACATGATGCGCCGCCGGGCCCGCAGCGTCGCTTCACCGCCACTGATCGAGTGCCGACAGGCGCGAATGTATTGCCATTCGTCCGGCCGGGCGGGACCGATCTGCCTGGTTGACCTGGAACGCGGCGGGAACGCACGATTGTCTAAGATCGGCGGATGGTCTGTCTAAGTCGGTCCACGTTGCTGACCGATCTTTCGCGCAAACCCCTGATTTCACTTGGTAGGGGGACTAGGATTCGAACCTAGATAAACGGAGTCAGAGTCCGTTGTCCTACCGTTGAACGATCCCCCTATCGGGACCCGCCGCCGCCTGAACGGATGCCCGTCGGGCACGCCCACCGGCGCGGGACGCGCTGATTACCACAGGCAAGATCAGATGGGTAGGCCGGGGATTTGCGCAAGCCCGCCAGGGGCTTGGGCGCTCGCCGGGCGCTCATTGGCCGGGCCCGGGCGCGGCCCGGGCCCCGGGGGCCGCGGGCCCGATTTCGCCCGTGGCCCGGGGGCCGGCGCCACGCTATTCTAGCGCCAAGCGTCCGGGGGGCCCTCGGCCCTGGGAAAGAAGGCCGGAAGAACCCGCCGGACGAGCCCGCGCCAGAGAACGGGGACTGAGGACGAATGGTTGGGACCACTCGCCCCTGGAGACGGCCGGAGCGCGCGCTGCGCGATCCCTGGGGCTTGAACCGGCACTTCGGCCGCGAGCGCGACGGAGCGGTGCTCGCCGCCCTCGATCTCGGCACCAACAACTGCCGCCTGTTGGTCGCGCGCCCGCGCGACGACGGCTTCCGCGTGATCGACGCGTTCTCGCGCATCGTGCGCCTGGGCGAGGGCCTCGGCCAGAACGGGCGCTTGATCGAGCCGGCGATGGGCCGCACCATCGACGCGCTCAAGGTCTGCGCGCAGAAGATCGACCGGCGCCGGGTCACGCATGCGCGCCTGGTCGCGACCGAGGCGTGCCGGCGCGCCCAGAACTGCCAGGATTTTCTCGGCCGCGTCCGCACCGAAACCGGCCTCGCGCTCGAGATCATCTCCTCGCGCGAGGAGGCCGAGCTGGTGCTGGCGGGCTGCGCGCCGCTGCTCGATCCCGCGCGCCCCTATGCCCTGGTGTTCGATATCGGCGGCGGCTCGACCGAGGTGCTGTGGCTGAAGCTGGGGGAGGCCGGCGCGCTCGAGCTGATCGACTGGGTCTCGCTGCCCTACGGCGTGGTGGGCCTGGCCGAGCGCCACGGGCCGGACGAGGCGCTGGCGGCGTGGTACGACGAAACCGCCCTGGAGGTTGCGGGGCTGCTCGCCCCGTTCGAGGCGCGCCACGCCATCGCCCGGCGCGTCGCGGACGGTGAGGTGCAGATGCTCGGCTCTTCCGGCACCGTCACGACGCTCGCGGGCGTCAAGCTTGGGCTCGCGCGCTACGACCGCACCTACGTGGACGGCACCTACCTGACGTTCGCGGAAATCGAGACGGTGAGCCGCGGCCTCGCCGCGATGACGGGACAAGAGCGCGCGGCCCAGCCCTGCATCGGCCGCGAGCGAGCGGACCTGGTGGTGGCGGGCTGCGCGATCCTGGCCGCGATCTGCCGCACCTGGCCCGTCGGGTCCCTGCGCGTCGCGGACCGCGGCGTGCGCGAGGGCATCCTGTTCGGCCTGATGCGCGCCGGCGCGCGGTGAGCGGGCGGCGCGCGTTGTACTCGATGGCGCTTCGACCCCTCCCCCTGTCCCCCTCCCTCAAGGGGAGGGGGCACATATCCAATAGAGTCCCCTCCCCCTCGATGGGGGAGGGGAAGGGTGGGGGTGGGCGTCTGGCTCAAGGCCCCCGATGACCGGCGTCCGGGAAAAGGCGGTGCGCGTGCGCGCGCGGAAAGGGCGCAGCGCCTCCTCGCAGCGCTGGCTCGGCCGCCAGCTCAACGACCCCTACGTCGCGGCCGCGCGGCGGTCGGGCTATCGCGCCCGCTCCGCCTACAAGCTGATGGAGCTCGACGACCGCTTCAGGTTCCTGAAGCCGGGCATGGCGGTGATCGACCTGGGCGCCGCGCCCGGGGGCTGGACCCAAGTCGCGGTCGAGCGCGTCGGCGCGAAGGGCCGCGTCGTGGGCATCGACTTGTTGGCGATGGACCCGGTGCCGGGCGCCGATCTGATCCAGGGCGACTTCCTCGATCCCGGCACGCCGCGCAGGCTGACCGAGGCGCTGGGCCGGCCCGCCGACGTGGTGCTGTCCGACATGGCCGCGCCCGCGACCGGCCACCAGGCGACCGACCATCTCCGCATCATGGGTCTGCTGGAGGAAGCCGTGGCGTTCGCCCGCGCGGTCTTGAAGCCCGGCGGCACCTTCGTCGGCAAGGTGTTCCAGGGCGGCGCGGAGAAGGAGCTGCTGGCGCTGTTGAAGCGCGACTTCACGCAGGTGCGCCACGCCAAGCCGCCGGCGAGCCGCCGGGAATCGGCCGAGCTCTACATCGTGGCCACGGGCTTCCGCGGGAGGACGACATGATCGCGTGGGTGGTGCGCGGGCTCTTGGTCGCCTCGGGTGCGGTCGCGGAATGGTTCGTGGCCAAGGACGCGGTCAACTTCGAGATCGTGCAGATGGCCGTGGCGCTGCTCCTCCTCGCGCTGATCGTGTTCGCCCTGGCGTTCTGGCCGCGCGCCTGGACGGCTTGGCTCAACCGCGGCGGGAAGGGGGAGTAGGGAGCCCGCCGCGCCCGCTATCGTCTTGTACCCCCGGGCGTTCTGTGTATGATGGCGCGCCACACCCGCGTCCCAGGGGTCTGGCCATGGAAATCCGCGAAGCGCTGACGTTCGACGACGTGCTCCTCGAGCCCGCCGCCTCCGCGGTATTGCCGGCCGCGACCGACGTCCGCACTCGCCTCACCAAGCGCATCGAGCTCGGCATCCCGCTGGTCTCCGCCGCGATGGACACGGTCACCGAATCGTCGATGGCGATCGCCATGGCCCAGGCCGGCGGCCTCGGCGTCATCCACAAGAACCTCGACATCGCGCGCCAGGCCGACGAGGTGCGCCGGGTCAAGAAGTTCGAATCGGGCATGGTGGTGAACCCCGTCACCATCGCGCCCGACGCCACGCTCGCCGACGCCTTGAAGCTGATGGCCGACCACCGCATCTCCGGCATCCCGGTGACCGAGAAGAAGACCGGCAAGCTGGTGGGCATCCTCACCAACCGCGACGTGCGCTTCGCCGTCAACCCGAACCAGAAGGTGAGCGAGCTGATGACCAGGGACAAGCTGGTCACGGTGCGCGAGAGCGTGGACCGCGAGGAGGCCAAGCGCCTGTTGCACAAGCACCGCATCGAGAAGCTGCTGGTGGTGGACGCGGGCTACCGCTGCATCGGCCTCGTCACGGTCAAGGACATCGAGAAGTCGCAGAAGTTCCCCAGCGCCTGCAAGGACGAGAAGGGGCGCCTGCGCGTCGCAGCGGCCACGGGCGTGGGCGAGGACGGCTTGAAGCGCGCCGAGGCGCTGCTCGACGCCGAGGTGGACGTGATCGTGGTGGACACCGCGCACGGCCACTCCCAGGGCGTCTTGAAGGCCGTGGAGCGCATCAAGCGGCTCAGCAACTACACGCAGATGATCGCCGGCAACGTGGCGACGGCCGAGGGCGTCAAGGCGCTGATCGGCGCGGGCGCCGACGCGGTCAAGGTGGGCATCGGGCCGGGCTCGATCTGCACCACGCGCGTCGTCGCGGGCGTGGGCGTGCCGCAGTTGACCGCCGTGCTCGACGCCGCCGAGGCCGCGGCCAAGTCCGGCACCCCGGTGATCGCCGACGGCGGCATCAAGTACTCGGGCGACCTCGCCAAGGCGCTCGCCGCCGGCGCCTCGGCCGCGATGGTGGGCGCGCTGCTCGCCGGCACCGACGAAAGCCCAGGCGAGGTGTTCCTGTACCAGGGCCGCAGCTACAAGTCCTACCGCGGCATGGGCTCGGTCGGCGCGATGGCGCGCGGCTCGGCCGACCGCTATTTCCAGCAGGAGGTCAACGAGCAGCTGAAGCTCGTGCCCGAGGGCGTGGAGGGCCGCGTGCCGTACAAGGGCCCGGCCGCGAACGTGCTGCACCAGCTTGTGGGGGGCTTGCGCGCGGCGATGGGCTACACCGGCAACCGCACGCTCGCCGATTTGCAGAAGAACCGCCGGTTCCTGCGCATCACGAATGCGGGGCTGCGCGAAAGCCACGTGCACGACATCACGGTCACGCGCGAGGCGCCCAACTACCGGGCCGACGGCTGAGCGTTGACCCCTGCCGCGCGAGTCGAGGCCGCGATCGAGTTGCTGCGCGCGATCGACGCCGCCGGAAAGGCCCCGGCCGACCGCGTCGCCGCGGGCTACTTCAAGGAACGCCGCTACGTCGGCTCCAAGGACCGCGCCGCGGTCCAGGGCATCGTCTACGACGTGCTGCGCCGGCGCCGGCAGCTCGACTGGTGGCTCGCGCGCGGCGGCATCGCGGAACCGGGGCCGCGCCAGCGCGTGCTCGCCTGCCTCGCGCTGGTCACGGGTTGGGAGGCGGGCGACATCGCGGCCGCGTTCTCCGGCCAGCGCCATGCCCCCGATCCGTTGACGCCCAAGGAGCAGACGGCGCTGAAGCGCCTGGCCGGCCGCGCGCTCGACCATCCCGGCCAGCCCGTGGAGGTGCGCGGCAACCTGCCGGCGTGGCTCAAGGCGCGGTTCGAGGCCGCGTTCGGCGACGCCCTCGCGCGCGAGCTGGCCGCGCTGCTCGAGCCCGCGACCGTGGATTTGCGCGTCAACGCGCTCAAGTCCACGCGCGGCGAGGCCCTGGCGCGGCTCAAGTCCGAGGGGCTGGACTGCGAGCCGACTAGGCTCTCGCCGCTCGGCCTGCGCCTGGCCCAGCGCCGGCCCCTGGGGGAGACCGGCGCGTTCAGGGACGGCGCGGTCGAGGTGCAGGACGAGGGCTCGCAGGTGGTAGCACTGCTGGTGGGCGCCAAGGCCGGCATGCGGATCGTGGATTTCTGCGCCGGGGCGGGCGGCAAGGCGCTGGCGATGGCCGCGCGCATGCACAACAAGGGGCACGTGGTGGCGTGCGACGTGTCGAAGGTCCGGCTCGAGGCCTCGGCCAAGCGCCTGCGCCGCGCGGGCGTCCACAACGTCGAGCGCCGCCTGATCGCGGACGAGACCGATCCGTGGATCAAGCGCCACAAGCGCGCGTTCGACCGCGTGCTGGTGGACGCGCCCTGCACCGGAACCGGCGCGTGGCGGCGCAACCCCGACGGGCGCTGGAGCCTGGACGAAAAGGACCTCGCGGAGCTCAAGCCCAAGCAGGCGCGGATTCTCGCCAGCGCCGCGCGCCTGGTGAAGCCGGGCGGGCGGCTGGTGTACGCCACGTGCTCGCTGCTCAAGGAAGAAAACGAGGACCAAGTCGCGGCGTTCCTCGCCGCCCATCCCGATTTCTCCCTGGTGCCGATCGGGCGCGCATGGGACGAGACGCTGGGCGCCGGGGGCGGGGCGCCGTGCCCATGCCCGCCGCCCTATCTTTCGCTCACGCCGGCGCGCCACGGCACCGACGGCTTCTTCGCGGCGGTGATGGAGTGGGCGGCGGAAAAGGTTGTGCATGCACCGTAAAAGGTGCATAGTGCCGGCGCGGCGATGCTGAAGCGCCTGCCGGCGATCTTCTTCAGGACCCGAGCGCGGCCGCGAGCCGGTCCGCGATTTCCTGAAGGCCATGCCGCCCGAGGACCGGCGCGCCGTCGGCAGGATGATCGCGAAGGTGGAGTTCGGCTGGCCGATCGGCATGCCGGTGGCGCGTCCCCTCGGCGGGGGCCTTCACGAGATTCGCGTCGGCCTCGCCGGAAACCGGATCGTCCGGGTGTTTTTTTACGTGAGCGACGCCGGGCGGATGGTATTGCTGCACGGATTCGTCAAGAAGACCCAGCGAACCCCGGCAGCAGAGCTGAAAACGGCTTTGCACCGAATGGAAGCGCACCGGCGGGGAAACTGATGGAATGGAGGCGGCGATGGCCAAGACGCGCAAACGAAATCCACGTGACGGCGGCAGCTTCGACGATTTTCTTCGGGCGGAGGGGCTGCTGGAGGACGCGCATGCCCACGCCATCAAGGCGGTCCTGGCGTGGCAGATGGCCGAGGCGATGAAGGCGCGCCGCCTGTCGAAGAGCAAGATGGCGCGCCGCCTGAAGACCAGTCGGACGCAGATCGATCGGCTGCTCGACCCGGACAACGACGGCGTGACGTTGGGCACCCTGGGCCGCGCCGCCAGGCTGCTGGGAAAGCGCGTGCGCTTGGAGCTCGTGGACGGGCGCTGAGCACTCGCCGTCTGATCGCGACGCCCTGTTGCCGCGCCCGGGAATCGTGCTAGCTATTCCCATGATCCTGATCCGCAAGGCCGCGCTGGAGGACGCCGAGGCGATCGCCCGGGTGCACGTCGCCACTTGGCGCAGCACCTATCCCGGGCAAATCCCCGACTCGATCCTGGTAGGCCTCAACGTCGAGCGCCACGCGCAGATGTGGCGGCGCGCGACCGGCCATCCCGGCGGGCGCGACATCGTCTACGTAGCCGAACACGCGGAGGACGGCGTGATCGGCTTCGCCAGCGCCGGCCTCAGACGCGTCGACGGCCTGCCCTACGCGGGCGAGATCTACACGCTCTACGTCCAGCAGGACCACCAGGGCCGGGGTATCGGCCGGCGCCTGTTGAAGCGGTCTTTCCGCGCGCTGCTCGGCCGCGGCTATCCCTCGGCGCTGGTCTGGGTGCTGGCCAGCAACCCCGCGCGCTTCTTCTATCAGGCGATGGGGGGCGCGCGCGTCGCCGACCGCACCGAGGCGCTGTGGGGCGTGCTGATGGACGAGGCTGCGTTCGGCTGGCGCGACCTCAAGGCCGCGCTGGAATCGCCGCGGCTTGCCGCCGGCGCCCCGGGCGAGGACTCCGCCGCGGGCGGGGCGTCTTCGGGGACATGACCGACAAGATCCTGATCCTCGATTTCGGCTCGCAGGTGACGCAGCTCATCGCCCGGCGCGTGCGCGAGGCCGGGGTCTATTGCGAGATCCATCCCTACAACCGCATGGACGACGCCGCGATCCGCGCCTTCGCGCCCAAGGCAGTGATCCTCTCGGGCGGGCCGGCCTCGGTCAGGGACCTGGGCAGTCCGGCCGCGCCCGAGAGCGTGTTCGCGCTCGGCGTGCCGGTCCTCGGCATCTGCTACGGCCAGCAGACGATGTGCGCGCAGCTCGGCGGCGAGGTGCAGTCGAGCGACCACCGCGAATTCGGCCGGGCCGACGTGGAGGTCTCGGGCCCCTGCGCGCTGTTCGACGGCGTGTGGCAGCCCGGCCATAAGTACCAGGTCTGGATGAGCCACGGCGACCGCGTCACCCGCCTGCCGCCCGGCTTCAAGGTGGTGGCGACCAGCCCCGGCGCGCCCTTCGCGGTCCTCGCCGACGAGAAGCGCCGTTTCTACGGCGTGATGTTCCACCCCGAGGTGGTGCACACCCCCGACGGCGGCAAGCTGTTGGAACGCTTCGCGCGCGTGGTCGCGGGCTGCGCGGGCGACTGGACCATGGCGCATTTCCGCAAATCCGCCGTGGCCGCGATCCGCGCTCAAGTGGGCAAGGGCCGGGTGGTGTGCGGGCTTTCCGGGGGCGTGGATTCCTCGGTCGCGGCCGTGCTGATCCACGAGGCGATCGGCGACCAGCTCACCTGCATCTTCGTCGACTCGGGCCTGATGCGCCTGGGCGAGGCGGAGGAAGTGGTGTCGCTGTTCCGCGGCCACTACAACATCCCCCTGGTGCACCGCGACGCGGCGGACCTGTTCCTTGGGCGCCTCGCCGGCGTGGCCGACCCCGAGCAGAAGCGCCGGGTCATCGGCGCCACGTTCATCGACGTGTTCGACGAGGAGGCGCACAAGATCGGCGGGGCGGAATTTTTGGCTCAAGGCACGCTCTACCCCGACGTGATCGAGTCGGTGTCGTTCGCTGGCGGGCCGTCGGTCACCATCAAGTCGCACCACAACGTGGGCGGCCTGCCCGAACGCATGAAGCTGAAATTGGTCGAGCCGTTGCGCGAGCTGTTCAAGGACGAGGTGCGCGCATTGGGCCGCGAGCTGGGCCTGCCCGAGACGCTGGTGGGCCGCCACCCGTTCCCGGGCCCGGGCCTCGCCATCCGCGTGCCGGGGCCGGTGGACAAGGCGAAGCTCGACCTGCTGCGCCGCGCCGACGCGATCTATCTCGACGAGATCAGGAAGGCCGGGATCTACGACAAGATCTGGCAGGCCTTCGCGGTGCTGCTGCCGGTGCGCAGCGTGGGCGTGATGGGCGATGGGCGCACCTACGACCACGTCCTGGCGCTGCGCGCGGTCACCTCGACCGACGGCATGACCGCCGACAGCTACCCGTTCCCGCACGAATTCCTGGCGCGCGTCGCCACGCGCATCATCAACCAGGTGCGCGGCATCAACCGCGTGGTCTACGACGTGACGAGCAAGCCGCCGGGGACGATCGAGTGGGAATAGGGCGAGTGGGAGTAGAGTCGCGGGCGGTTTCTATTCACGCTTGACGTTATTAATGCAACGCGTTACTATTCCTTTCCCGTGGCGATCAGGTCGTTCAAGTGCGGCGACACGCAGGCCCTGTTCGGGCTATGGCGCATCGCCCGGTTCGCGAACATTGAGCGTCCGGCGCTGCGCAAGCTCAAGCAGCTCGATCTAGCGCGGGTCATCGGCGATTTGCGCGCGCCGCCCGGGAATCGCCTTGAGCGCCTGGGCGGCGATCGCGCAGGTCAATGGAGCATTCGCGTGAACGACCAGTTCCGCATCTGCTTCCGCTGGACCGGCGCGGATGCCGAGGACGTCGAGATCGTGGACTATCACTGATAGAGGTCGAAATGAACCGGAAACTGAAGCCCATTTCGCCCGGCGAGATGCTGGTGGAGGAGTTCCTGAAGCCGCTCGGGATGAGCAAGTACCGCCTAGCGAAGGAGATCGGCGTGCCGGCGCAGCGCATCGGCGAGATCGCCGCGGGCCGGCGCGCGATCAGCGCCGACACCGACCTCAGGCTGTGCCGGTTCTTCGGGCTTTCGGACGGGTGGTGGCTGCGCTTGCAGGCGGACTGCGACACCGAGGTCGCCAAGGCTGCGCTCGGCAAGTCGCTGGCGAAGATCAAGCCGTGGGCGCAGTCGGCGCGCGTTGCGTAGCTCCAGTTGGTCAGAGGGTAACTAGCATCCACCGCCCGCTTCCTCTAGAAATGGGCGGCGCAACGGAAATCGCGGAGCCTCCATGACCCCGAATTCCTTCTCACCACGCTGATCGTGGTCGTCTCGCCCGGCACCGGCGTGCTGTACACGCCGGCGGCGGGCCTCGCGCGCGGCGCGCGGGAGTGCGGGACGCCGATGCGCGTATCCGTGTCCTCGTAGTATTCTATGCCGCCTCGGTGCGCGGGCGGTGGGCGAAAGCATCTGGGATCGAACCATGACCACGCATGGAAAAGACGAGGGAACGCGGGCCGCGGAACAGGCCTTGTCCTGGTACGGCTGGGGCTCGCCGGTCGGCCTTGGCCTCTTTCTCGCCGCCCTGGGCGTCTTCCTGGTCATGATCGGCGGCCTGCTGCTGTTGCTCCGCTTCGCGATCTTCGGCCTGTGAGCGGGCCGGGCGTTTTCCAAGGCCGCGTGACATGACCCCCGAATTCCTTCTCACCACGCTGATCGTGGTCGTTTCGCCCGGCACCGGTGTGCTCTACACGCTGGCGGCGGGCCTCGCGCGCGGCGCGCGGGCGAGCGCGGTCGCGGCCGTGGGCTGCACGCTCGGCATCGTGCCGCACATGGCGGCGGCGGTGACCGGCCTCGCGGCGCTGCTGCACGCGAGCGCCCTAGCGTTCCAGACCCTCAAGTATCTCGGCGTCGCGTACCTGCTCTACATGGCGTGGAGCGCGCTCAAGGAGCGCGGCGCGCTCAAGATCGAAGGCGACGCGACGCCGCGCTCCGCCGCTGAGGTGGTCATCACCGGCGTGCTCATCAACATCCTCAATCCCAAGCTCTCGCTGTTCTTCTTCGCGTTCCTGCCGCAGTTCGTGAACCCGGGCGAGCCCGACGCGCTGGGGCGCATGCTGGAGTTGAGTGCCGTGTTCATGGCCGTGACGCTGGTGGTGTTCGTGGGCTACGGCGTGTTCGCCGCGGCGGTGCGCCGGCACGTGATCGCGCGGCCCCGGGTGCTGGCGTGGATGCGCCGCGCCTTCGCCGGCGCCTTCGCGTTGCTCGGCCTCAAGCTCGCGCTGGCGGAGCGCTGACGCGCCGGCGGTCCCGACCCGCCGCCTTCCCATGCAACCCGTTGCCGGAGGCGCAAAGCGGGAGGGGCTGCGGGCGGGCGTCGGCGAATCACCTCGGCCGCGGGCGGCAATTCCTTTGACTCCAAGGGCTTGGCTAAGGCTTTGGCGGATTTGGCCGCCACGATGTTTCCCCAATTCCGTGGCATCAGGGCGTATAAGGGCTCGATTCGAGTTGAGGGAGGTGTAGGCATGCACCGCGACCTGAACCTTTCCGCCGGGTTTGCCTTCGCGTTCGCGCTGGCCCTGGCGGTTTCCGGCCCCGCGCGGGCCGAGGACGGATTTTTCGACAAGGCCGGCAAGGCCTTCAGCGGGGCTTGGGATGCGACCAAGACCGGCGCGACCAAGGCCTGGGAAGGGACGAAAAGCGGCGCCGAGGGAATCTGGAAAGGCGCCAAGGACACGACCAGCTCCGCGGTCGACGGCACGCGCAAGGCGTTCCTGGAGCACAAGGCGCGCGATTGCCCGAACTGCGACCTGCGCGCGGCCGACCTCTCGGGTGCGGATCTCGCGGGCGCGGATCTGCGCGGGGCGGATTTGCGCGGGGCCAACCTCAGCAACGCGAACTTGAGCAAGGCGCGCCTGAGCGCCAGCACCGTGCGCGCGGCCGATGGCAAGGACTTCACCCGCCGCGTGGATCTGCGCGACGCGAACCTGACCGCCGCGGTGCTGCGCGACGCGGACCTGCGCCGGGCGCAGCTCGACGGCGCGAACCTGGCGCGCGCGGACCTGACCGGCGCGGACCTCGCGGACGCCTCGGTCACCACGGGCGAGCTCACGCCCCAGGGCGTCGCCGCCAGCAAAGTGCTGCTGTGCCGGGCGGTCCTGCCCGATGCGACGCGCTGCGAGAACCCGGCGGACCCGCGCTGCGGCTGCGCGACGGCGTCGGTCGCTCCGGCGGCCGCTCCCGCCCCGCAGGGCCTGGGTACGCAGCCGGCGGCGGGGACCGTGGTGATGCCGAGCCAGCCCGCTCAGCCTGCGCCCGGCACGGTCGTGATGCCGAGCCAGCCGGTGCAGTCCGCGCAGCCGGCGCCTGCCCAACCCGCGCCGAGTCCGACCACGAGCGGCGGGGCCGTGACCTCGACGCCGCTGCCGGCCCTGCCGAAATAGCATGGGGCCGAAGTAGCGCGCCGACCGGCCCGAAAAAACTCCGGGGCCGACGGTTCGACCGCCGGCCCCGGCTCGTTTTCGCCTAGACCCCGATCGGTATGCGCGCGTCAGGCCGCGGCCGAGGTGTCCTTCGGCCGGTACGCCATCGCGCAATGCTCGTCGCAGTAGGGCCGGCCCGGCTCCGCCTTCTTGCAGCAGAAGCGGAAGCTGGGCTCGCCGGGATGGCCGATCGGCCAGCGGCACATCTGCTCGGTGAGCCGCATCGCCTGATTCGCGTCCCAGGTGGGCTGCGGCTGGCGGCTGGCGAGTCCCAGGCGATGGACCTTGCCGATCACGGCGTTGCGCGTGGTGTTGCCGAGGCGCCGGGCGATCTGGCTCGCGCTCAATCCCTCCGCCCAAAGCCGCCGCAAGTCGGTTACGCGTTGATCCGTCCACGTCATGTCGTGACCCCGTCCTGTTGAGGTTGTCCGCTCTACCCCTTCGGATCCCGGGCGTCCCCGCATCCCCCTAGACCCGCATAGGGATGGTACATCGGGGCCTTAGGCCCTACAACATAAGGTATGTCCACAGGCTAACCCCCTATATTCGGTAGGGAATCGGGAATCGCCTCCGAACCGTCCCCAGGCCTGGGGCGGGCGGGACGGGCGGGCGGCGGCAAGGCCCCGGTGGAATCCCGCAGAGGCGGGCAGGGGATTGAAAAACCACGCGGCGCGGTGCCGCGCATACAGTCGATTGCGGCGGAGATGTGGAATTTCGCCGCGTTCAGCCGGCGTTCATCTGGGCCTCATACAGTCGCGGGCATCGAACGCGCGCGGGCGGTTTAGCCCCTCCTACCCAGGCCCGGCCGCGCAAGAGCTGAGCGAAGCAGGCGACTCGTTGTAGTCCCCCCGGGTGGCAAGCTTCGTGAAGGAGAAAGGGTGGCCCGCGAAGGCCACCCTTTCTTCGTTTTAGGGGGGAATTTCTCGGACCCTATTTTCCCTGAACCTGGATTCCTAGACTCGATACGGGCTTGTAATCTTGAATAGGCGCGCAGCGGCGTTTGTGTCCTCGACAATTTGGTACACCTGCCGGAGCAATGCGTCGTCGCCGGCATTTTCGGGCCGCAGTTCCCAGATTTTCTTGGGCGGCAAGCCGATACCCTTCTGCTCAAGGTAGCTGGTGAACGGCCTTCTTGATTGCCAATGGACTCCGCCGTTAAAGATGTACTGCCAGAGAAAGTTCAGCTGTTCGTATAGGCGGCCGTCTATCCACCCGTCCTGCAGTAACATTTCCCAGATCCGCTGTTCCGGATCTCCCCGGTGGTCGCGGACGAGCGGTAGCAACGCGGCATACGATTCTTTGACCTTTCGTACCGCTTGCTCATATGGCGCGTCGTAGTCGGCCTTGCCGTCCCATGGAGCGTCCACCAGTTGCTTTCCGTTGGCCGTCATCCGGTCGGGATCGACAAGAAAGTACACTCGCAGGGGCATGTCGGGGATTTCCGTCTGCGGGAAGTACGTCACGCGCGGGCCTCGCGAAGTTTCCCCGGTTACATAGTTGATGTCGTTTTGGATTAAGGCATTGCCGAAGAGAGTGACAGCAAGGTGTACGACGCCTCGGGCGTGCGTTCCGGTATTGCCCTCCAAGCCGATGATCGTGTTGCGGTCGACGGCCTGGCCCCTCGTTACTCGAATTTCGTCAAGGTGCGCATAATGGGCGTAGAAGAGCCCCAAGTCGACATAGACGCGTTTTCCGCTTCCCGAAAGCTCATCCATGAAGAATGCGGCACCTCTCGCCAGGGCATGTAGCGGCGCCCTTTTTTCCAAATGGATGTTCAGGCCCGGCGTATCGTAGACGAGCCAACCCCTGGCTCTCTGGCGTTCCCGCACCTCCGCTTCCTCGTTTCCCCTGTGCAGCCCCCAGAAGTCGTTCCGATAGAGCGCCTCCAGAACGACGGGCTTCTTCTTGGACTGCGCCCGCGAGCGTTGCGGCACCAGGAGTCCCGACGCGGCGCCAAGACCCAGCCGCAGGACAGAGCGGCGGCTCAATCGCAATGCTGAATTCTCTTGGCCCATGCCGCTTCCTTGAAACTACCTGGAGCCAAACGCACCGGACGCGCTACCCGTTCCTCCCCATCGCCACGGCGAGGGTTCCCGCGCCGATCAGGCAGGTGCCGCCCAAGCGGTTGACGGCCAACTGCACGGCGGGCCTGCGGATCGCGCGGCGCGCGGCCGAGGCCATCAGGCCGTAGAGACTCGCGTTGACGGCCGCGAGGCCGACGAAGGTCAGCGTCACGACCGCGAGCTGCGGTCCCATCGGCCGCGCGGGGTCGAGGAACTGCGGCAGGAACGCGATGAAGAACACGATGCCCTTGGGATTGAGCGCGGTCACCGCGAAGGCGTGGAACAGGATGCGCGCGGGGCGGGCGGCGTTTTCCGATGTCGCCGGGCCCTTCAATGCCGGGCCGCCGTTCGCGTCCGCACCGACCGTCGCTGGCGCAAGCCATAGTTTCACGCCGAGATAGACGAGGTAGGCCGCGCCCGCCCACTTGACCGCAGTGAACAGCGCGGCCGACGCCGCCAGGACCGCGCCGAGGCCGAGCACCGAGCCGGTCAGCGCCGTGAAATCGCCGAGCGCCACGCCGGTCACCGTGGCGAGGGTCGCGCGCCGCCCGTGCGCCAGGGCGTAGGAGACCACCAGCATCACGGTGGGGCCGGGGATCGCGAGCAGCACGGCCGTGGCGGCGGCGAAGGCGAGCCAGGCTTGGAAGGACATCGGTTTCTCCTCCGGCGTTTCGGGTCCGCGCGATCAATCCATCGTTTCGCCGGAAGGGCAATCGGTATTTTGCGCCTCCCGTCCTTCGACAGGCTCATTCTTCGACGGGCTCGGGATGAGGAGCGGAAAGTAAAGCGGCCCGATAACATCGGCCGTCATGGCCGTGCTTGTCACGGCCATCCACGCCGTCAGGTTGCCAAAACGAGAACGAGATCCGCCCCGATGATTGGACTTCAGACGGCGGACGTGGATGCCCGGAACAAGTCCGGGCATGACGGCAAGAAAAGAAGCGCTGTAGCAAATCTCGACGGCAGAGGCGGCGGGCGTCTCGAAGGGGGAGGGCCTACCTCTTTGCGCCGCGCAGCTTGGCGCGGAGTTTTTCCGTGGCCTTGGCGTCCACCGCGCCGCGCTTGAGCGCCACGCCGTACACCGCGCGCGCCGCGCGCTGGGAGACCAGTTCCTCGCGCACGTCGTCCGCGACTTTCTCGGGATCGCGCTTGAGCGGATCGCCGTAGCCGCCGCCGCCCGCGATCTCGAGGACCACCGCGTCGCCCGCGGGCACGGTCTGCTGGCCCTTGGTGCGGAGCTTTTTTCCCGAGCGCAGGCCCACGCGCGCGGCGCCGCCGTCGCCCCCGCCCTTGAGGCCCTTGGGCGGATTGTCCACGCGCTCCGCGGTCAGCAGCACGCTGAACGGGGATTCGTCCACGGTGCCGACCACCAGGCGGTGGCCGAGGCCGCCGCGCTGCCGTCCCGCGCCGCCGGTGTCCTGTCTCAATTCCTTGCGCCAGAACACCACGGGCGAGATGCTCTCGGTGACTTCCACCGCGATGGTGCGCACGCCCGAAGGGAACGCGGTGGCCGAGAGCCCGTCCTTCGCAGGGCGCGCGCCCATGCCGCCGGCGTGGAAGCTCAACACGTCGAACTTCCGCAAGTTGCCGCGCGAGCCCGCGACCTCCGCGGGATCGACCGCGAACTCGCCGCCGCGGAACGTGGGGTTCCACAAAGACGCCGAGCTTTGCGCGGGGACCGCGCCGGTGTCCGCGGACAGGCCCATCGCCTGGTCGAGGCAGCCGAACACCAGGTCGGGCAGCGCGTGGCCGATGCAGTGGCGCATGGCCACCGGCGCGGGGTGCGCGGCGTTGAGGATGCAGCCCTCCGGCGCGGTCACCTCGACCGCCGAAAGCGAGCCGTAGTTGTTCGGCACGTCGCCGCCGAGGATGCAGTTGACGCCGAAGGCGGTGTAGGCCTGGGTGTAGTTCAGCACCACGTTGATGCCGTACTGACTCGCGGGCGAGGTGCCGGCGTAGTCGACGACGATCCTGTCGCCCGCGACCGTGAGGGCCGCGCGCAGCTCGATCGGCTTCTCGTAGCCGTCCATCGTGAGGCGGCTCTTGTAGGTGCCGGGCTTGAGCTTGCGGATGCGTGCCCCGAGCGCGGCGCGCGAGGAGTCGACGATGTAGTCCGAGAGCGCCTCGATGTCCTCAATGCCGTACTCGCGCATCATCGCGGCCAGATACTTCGCGCCCTCCTCGTTGGACGAGGCGCAGGAGAAGATGTCGCCCAGCACCTGTTCCTTCTCGCGCACGTTGACGCGCAGCATCTCCAGCAGGTCCTCGTTCATGCGGCCCTCGCGCGCGAGGTGCATGATCGGCACGAACAGGCCTTCCTCGTAGACCTGCCGCCCGTCGGGCCCGAAGCCGCGCCCGCCCACGTCCACCACGTGGATGGTGCAGGCGAACAGCGCGATCGCCCTGCCGCCGACGAACGTGGGCGTCACCACGGTGAAGTCGTGCAGGTGGCCCGAAGTCAGCCACGGGTCGTTGGTGATGAAGTGGTCGCCCGGCTTCATCGCGTCGATCGGGAATTTCTTGAGGAAATGCGCCACGCCGTTGGCCATCGAGTTGACGTGCCCCGGCGTGCCGGTGACGGCCTGCGCCACCATGCGCCCGCGCCGGTCGAACACGCCCGCCGACAGGTCCCCCGCCTCGCGCACGCTGGTCGAGAACGCCGTGCGCATCAGCGCCTTGGCCTGCTCCTCGACCACGGCGATGAGCCGGTTCCACATGATCTGCCGGTAGAGCGCGGAAAGGGAGGAGGCGGGCGTGTCCATGGTCCTACTCTGCATCACTCCGCGGTTGGATTCACCCCCCTCCCTATCCCTCCCCCACTTCGCGCGACGTGCGTCGCGCGTGGGGGGAGGGGGGGACTCATTTTTCGAGTCCCCCCTCCCACCGCGCGATGGCGTGCGCCATCGCGCGAGGCGGGAGGGGGATAGGGGGAGGGGGAGTTCGGACGCTCGATCATCGCTCGGCCGTCACGCCCTTGCGCGTCAGCTCGATGTGGCCGAAGGCGTTGAGCCGGGCGTCGAAGCGGGAGGACACGACCGTGGAGGTCTGCGCCTCGGTGACGAGCGCGGGACCGGCGATCCGCGCGCCGGGGCGCAAATCCTCGCGGCGATAGACCGGCACGTCGATCAGGGACTCGGCGGCGGGGTCGAACATGCGCCCCCTGCCGGCGGGCTTCGCCTCGTGCGGCCGGGCGTCGCCCGGCGCTTCGTCCCCGGGGCGCGCGGGCAGCGAAAGCACCAGGCCGAAGCTGATGATCTCGATCGCGTGGCCGGGGACGATGCGGTTGTACTGGCGGCGGTACTCCTCTTCGAACGCGGCGCGCAGCACCTCGGCGCCGTCGGCGCCGAACGGGCGCGCCGGCAGGGGCACCACGATCTCGGAGCCCTGGCCGGTGTAGCGCATGTAGGCGACGCGCGATTCCCGCGGCCCGTCCCCGCGCGACGCGCCGCCTTCGGCTCCACTGAGCGCGTCCTCGGCCTCCCGGCGCATGGCGGCGAACACCGAATTGGCCGCGCCGGGCGCGAACGATGCCAGCGCCTGGTAGTGGCTGCGCACGACCTCGAACGCCACCGGCGCGCGCAGGAAGCCGACGCAGGAGCCCACGCCCGCGCCCTGGGGCACCACGACGCGGCCGATGCCGAGCTTCTCGGCCACGCGCGCGGCGTGCAAGGGCGCCGCGCCGCCGAAGGCGATCAGCGTGCGGCTCTCCAGCTCCTTGCCGCTTTCGATCGCGTGGACGCGCGCGGCGTTCGCCATGTTGGTGTCCACCACCTCGGCCACGGCGAAGGCGGCGAGCGTGTCGCTCAGTCGCATCTTCGCGCCGATCGCGCGCTGGAGCGCCGCGTAGGCGGCAGGCGGGTCGAGCCGGACGCGCCCGCCCGAGAACCGCTGCGGGTCGATGCGCCCCAGCACCAGGTCGGCGTCGGTGACGGCGGGCGCCGTGCCGCCGCGGCCGTAGCAGGCCGGGCCCGGCTCCGCGCCCGCGCTTTCCGGGCCCACCTGCACGCGGCCGAGGGCGTCGATCCCGGCGATCGAGCCGCCGCCCGCGCCGATCTCCACCATCTCGATCACGGGAATCCTGAGCGGCAGGCCGCTGCCCTTCTTGAAGCGGTAGACGCGCGCGACCTCGAAGCCGCGCGCGGTCTGCGGCGTGAAGCCGTCGATCAGGCAGATTTTCGCGGTGGTGCCGCCCATGTCGAAGGACAGCACGCGGTCGAGGCCCATCCGGCGCGCGAGGTGGCCGGAGAAGATCGCGCCGCCCGCGGGGCCCGATTCCACCAGGCGCACCGGAAAGCGCATCGCCGTCTCGACGGTGGTCAGCCCCCCGCCGGACTGCATCAGGTAGAGCGGGCAGGCGACGCCGAGGCGCGCCAGGTCGGATTCCAGGCGCTTCAGGTACCCCGCCATCAGGGGCTGCACGTAGGCGTTGGCGCAGGTGGTGGAGAAGCGCTCGTACTCGCGCATCTCGGGCGAGACTTCCGAGGACAGCGACACGGCGACGCCGGGCAGGCGCTTCTTCAGGATGTCGCGCACGCGCCGCTCGTGCGCGGGATTGGCGTAGGCGTGCAGGAAGCCGACCGCGACGCTCTCGACGCCCCGGGGCTTGAGCTCGCGCTCGATCAGCTTGCCCAGGCCCGCCTCGTCGAGCTTGACCAGCACCTCGCCGCGGGCGCTGACGCGCTCCTTCACCTCCAGGCGCAGGCGGCGCGGCACCAGCGGCTCGGGCAGGTCGAGGTTCACGTCGTAGACGTCGAAACGGCCTTCGGTGGCGATCTGCACCGTGTCGCGGAAGCCCTGGGTGGTGAGGAACGCGGTCCGCGCGCCCTTGCGCTCGATGAGGGCGTTGGTTGCGAGCGTGGTGCCGTGGATCACGAGGCCGAGGTCGCCGGGGGAAAGCCCCGCGTCCTCCAGCACCAGGCCGACCGCCTCGATCACCGCCCGCTCGGGTGCCTTCGCCGTGGTCAGCACCTTAGCGGAGAACCAGCCCGAGCCGGTCTCCAGCGCCACGTCGGTGAACGTGCCGCCGATGTCCACGCCCAGCCGCGCGGCTTTTGCCGAACCCATGCCCCGTCCCCTCGCGGCGCGTAGAGTTGAGGCGGAACCGTGGGCGGGTCAAGCGCGGGGGCGGCATGGCAGGCAGAAGCGGCGCGCCGCGCCCGCCCGCCCGCCCGGCCTGCTATGAATGCGGGGATGAAACCCTGGCTCGGGCCGCTCACCGTAGCCCTGCTGATGCAGGTCGCGCTGTCGTTCCTGACGCGCGTGATCCCGGTGATCGGGCCGGTGGTGACCGAGGAAGCGGGGGTGCCGCCGGAGTGGATCGGCCAGCTCGCGGCGCTCAACACCGTGGGCATGATGCTGTTCCTGGCGGTGGGCGGACCGGCGCTTCACCGCTTCGGGCCGGTCCGCTCGCTGCAGATCGGCGGCCTGTTCGGCGCGGCGGGACTGTTGCTGACGCTCGCCGGCCATTGGCCGCTGATGCTGCTGGCGTCGCTGCTGATGGGGCTGGGCTACGGCGTCACCGCGCCCGCGGGCAGCGACATCCTGGCGCGCAGCGCGCCGGCCAACCGGCGCGGCGTGATCTTCTCGATCAAGCAGGCGGGCATGCCGCTGGGCGGGGTGATCGCGGGCTTGGCGGTGCCGCCGCTGTTCGCGGCGATGGGCTGGCGGCCGGCGCTGGTGATCGGGGCGCTGCCGGTGGTCCTCGCGGTGCTGCTGGTCGAGCCCCTGCGCCGGGGCATCGACGGCGCGCGCGACGCGGTGGCGCGCCTGACGCTGGCCCAGCTGCTGTCGGCCGCCAACGTGCTCCGGCCGTTCCGGGTGCTGAAGACCACGCCCAAGCTGGTGCGCATCAGCTTCGCGGGCATCGCGTTCGCGATCGGGCAGGGCTGCCTGTTCTCGTTCCAGGCGACGTTTCTCAACGTCGAAATCGGACTTTCGCTGGCGGCGGCCGGCACGCTGTTCGCGGCGACGCAGGCCGTGGGCGTGGTCGGGCGCGTGGCCGCAGGCTGGATCGCCGACCGGCTCGGCTCGGGCGCGCGCGCGCTGGCGCTGCTGGGCCTGGGCTCGGGCGCGATGCTGATGGTCACGGCGCTGATCGGCCCGGGCTGGGGCTGGGGCGCGCTTCTGACCTGGGCGCTGCTGGCGGGCCTGATGGTCGGGACCTGGAACGGGGTGTATCTCTCGGAAGTGGCGGCGCTGTCGCCCCAGGACCAGGTGGCCGAGGCGACCTCGGGCTCGACCTTCCTGACGTTCATCGGCTACGTGGTCGGGCCGTTCACGTTCTCGCTGATCGTGGCGTGGACCGGCGTCTATTGGCCGGCCTACGTCGCGGCCGGAATTCCGCCGCTGGTCGCGGCGGCGGTCCTGGCGCGGCGCTAGAACCGGTCGGCGCGATAGGGCGCGGGGTCGACGATCGGCTTCGCGCCGGTCATCAGGTCGGCGACCAGCCGAGCGGTCACGGCCGCGAAGGTCACGCCCAGATGCCCGTGGCCGAAGGCGAGGTGGACGCGGTCGTCGCCCGGCACCGGGCCGATCACCGGCAGCGAGTCGGGCATCGAGGGGCGGAAGCCCATCCAGAATTCGCCGCGCGAGGCGTCGAGGCCCTGGAACATGCGCTCGGCCTGGCGCTGCAGCAGCCGGGCGCGCTGCCAGTTCGGCGGCAGGCCGAGGCCGCCCAGCTCGTCGGTGCCGGCTAGGCGCAGCCCGATCTCCATCGGCGCGGCGCCGAAGTGCCGGTCGCCCGAGCCCACGGGCATGCGCGGCATCACGTTCGCGTCCTTGACCGTGACGTGGTAGCCGCGCTCGGTATCGAGCGGCACGCGCGCGCCGGCCTGGGCGGCGAGCTTGCGCGACCAGGCGCCGCCCGCGATCACCAGGCGGTCGGCCGTGCGCTTGCCCGACGTGGTGGCGAGGGCGAGCGAGCCGGACGCACCGCGTTCCACGCCCGTCACCTCGGCCTGGACCAGTTCGCCGCCGGCCTCGGTGAATTTCCGGACGATCGCGCGGGTGAGCCGCAACGGGTCCTTGAGGTGGCGCATGTCGGGGAGGTGGACGCCGTGGCGGAAGATCGGCGCCAGGGCGGGTTCGAGCTGGCGGATCTGCTCGGGCGGCACGTAGCGCAGGTCCACGCCGCGCCGGCGCCGCAGCTCGTTGCCCCACTTGGCGCCGTCGAAGCCCCGGTCGGTCTCGTAGACGTAGAGGATGCCGCGATGGGGCGCGATCTCCTCGAACTCGGGCCCGCCCAGCAGCTCGGCGTAGCAGTCGTGGCCGCGTTCGAGCAGCGCCATCAGCGCCAGCGAGATTTCCTCGCAGCGCCTGAGGTCGCTGGCGCGCACGAACTTCCACAGCCACGGCAGCATGCGCGGCAGGTAGGTCCAGCGGATGGTGAGCGGGCCCAGCGGGTCCATCAGGAGCCCCGGCACCTTCCACAGGATGCCGGGGGTGGCCGTCGGCACCACGCCGCTCTTCGACAGGTACCCGGCGTTGCCGAAGGAGGCGCCCATGCCGGGCTCGCCGCGGTCGATCAGGGAAACCTCGAAGCCGCGGCGGCGCAGCGTGAGCGCCGTGGCCGCGCCCACCACGCCCGCGCCGACGACCGCGACGTGCTCGGCCATCAGATGAGCCCGCCGCTGGCGGTCACCTGGTCTCGGCCCATTGCTCGATGGCGTAGCGCGCGACCGCCCTGCGGTCGAAATCGAAACCAAGGCCCGCGCCTTTCGGCAGCAGCAGGTCGCCGTCCCTGGTTTCAAGCTGGCGGTCGATCAGGCGGCGGAAGTTCAAGACCTGGTCGTCGGGGAAGAACTCGACGTAGCGGCAATTGGACGTCGCCGCCACCAGGTGCACGTGCAGGTCGTGGAACCAGTGCGGGCAGAGCGTGACGCCGAAGCTGTCGGCGGTGGCGGCGATGCGGCGGAACTCGCTGATGCCGCCGCACACGTTGGCGTCGGTCTGGAGTATCTGCGCCGCCTTCTGCCGCAGCACGTCGAGGAAGCGCCAGCGCCCGACCTCGATCTCGCCCGTGGCGACGATCACGCGCGTGCGCTCGGCCAGGCGCGCGTGGTTCTCGATGTCGTCGGGGCTGAACGGCTCCTCGATCCAGTAGGGGTCGTAGGGTTCGTAGCGCTTCATGTACTCGAGCGCCGTGGGCAGGTCGGACCAGGCGTTATTGGCGTCGAGCATCAGCTTCACGTCCGGGCCGATCGCCTTGCGCGCCGCCGCGATGCGCGCCTCTTCCTCGCGCGGGCTCAGGCGGCCGACCTTCATCTTCACCGCCTTGAAGCCCCGGGCGGCATAGCCCGCAAGCTCGTCGCCGAGCTTCCTCGGCGTCTTGCCCTCGAGGTAGTAGCCGCCGCTGGCGTAGGCCGGCACGCGCTCGAGCTGCGCGGCGCCCAGGTACTTGTAGAGCGGCAGCTTGGCGGCGCGGGCGTTCAGGTCCCAGATCGCGCCGTCGAGGATGCTGACGGCGCGCATGACGGAGCCGGCACGGCCCTGGAGGATCGATTCGCGGTACATCGACTGCCACAGCGCCTCGACCCCGAGCGGGTCGCGGCCGAGCAGCAGCGGCGCCAAAAGCTCGCGCACCGCCAGCGTGACGAGCTGCCCCGCCTTGCTGCCGGCGTAGCAGAAGCCGATGCCTTCCGCTCCGGCGTCGGAGCGCACCCGCACCAGCGCGTAGTCGCGCGCCGACACGGTGCGCGTGGCGAACGACGTGACCTTGTCCAGCGGCACCCTGACGGTGCAGCTCGCGACCGAGACGATCTTGCTCACGATGCTTCCGGGCCCCCCTTGCCCTGGCCCCCTTCCGCGGCGGGGAGGGGGACTGCGACTTGCCTACTCCGCGGCCTTGGCGAGCGGCGGGTTCTTGACCCAGCGCAGGATGTGGCTGCCGACGGCGACGAGCTCGCCGTTCTGGTTCTTGACCTCGATCGAGGACTTGGACTGGCGCTTGACCGCGTCGATCTCGCTGATGGTGTAGGTGACGGTCACGGTGTCGCCGATGAACACCGGGCCCAGGAACCGGATGCGGTCGTAGCCGAGCGACACCGGGGTTTCGTCGATGCCCTGGTTCACGCACTTGTCGATGATGAGCGTCGAGGTGGTGGACATGAAGCCGATGATCAGCGCCCCGTGCGCGATGCGCCGCCCGAACTTGGACTTGCGCATGTATTCCTCGTTCACGTGGTTGCCCGACAGGTCGCCGGTGATGCCCGCGAACAGGTAGACGTCGCTCTCGCCCACGGTCTTGGAGAACATCACCCGGTCGCCGATCTTGACGTGGAAGTCAGCCATCGCCATCGCTCCGTTGCTTGAAGCCCCACTGTTAACGCCGGCCCCGCTGCCGGACAACGGCGATGGACGCAGATCAGCCCAGCGCCGCGCCGCCGGCGGCGTCGAAGAAATGCAGGTTTTCCGGCGCGACCGCCAGGTCGAGCGCGGTGCCGTCCGCGAGCTTCAGCGCCGCGTCGATGCCCGCCACGCGCAGATAAACGCCGCCCAGCCGGGCGTCGAGCAACTGCTGGTCGCCGAGCTGCTCGGAGGTCGACAGCGTGGCCTTGAAGCGCTGCACGTTGCCGCCGCCCGCGCCCAGCATCAGGTGCTGCGGCCGCACGCCCATGGTCACGGTATTGCCGGCGTGCTTGCGCAAGGCCGCGCCGGGCTTGCCGCCGAGGCCGAGGGACAGCCCCTCGGCCGCCACGGTTACGCCGTCGCCCTGGGCCGTCACGCGCACGTCGATGAAATTCATCGCCGGCGAGCCGATGAAGCCCGCGACGAAGCGGTTGGCCGGGCGGCGGTAGAGGTCGAGCGGCGAGCCCACCTGCTGCACCAGCCCGTCCTTCATCACCACGATGCGGTCGCCCAGCGTCATCGCCTCGACCTGGTCGTGCGTGACGTAGATCGAGGTGGTGGGCACGCGCTTGCGCAGCTCCTTCAGCTCCAGGCGCATCTGGCTGCGGAGCTGCGCGTCGAGGTTCGACAGCGGCTCGTCGAACAGGAACACCTTGGGGTTGCGCACCAGGCAGCGGCCCAGCGCCACGCGCTGCTGCTGGCCGCCCGAGAGCTGGCGCGGGCGGCGGTCGAGCAGCGGCTCGATGCCCAGCATCCTGACCGCGCGGGCGATCTGCGCGTCGATCTCGGCCTCCGGCACGCGCCGGTTGCGCAGGCCGAAGGCCAGGTTGTCGCGCACCGACATGTGCTGGTAGAGCGCGTAGTTCTGGAACACCATCGCGATGTCGCGGTCCTTGGGCGGCAGCTCGTTCACCACGCGCCCGCCGATCGCCACGATGCCCTCGGTGATCTCCTCCAGCCCCGCCACCATGCGCAGCGTGGTGGACTTGCCGCAGCCCGAGGGCCCCACCAGCACCACGAACTCCTGGTCGGCGATGGTCAGGTTGAAGTCGCGCACCGCGACCACGGACCCGTACGACTTGCCGACGCCCTGCAATACGACTTCAGCCATGGCTCAGATACGCAGCCCCCGGATCACGTATTTCTGCCCGAACACGGTGACGATCAGCGCCGGCACCAGCGCCATGATCGCAGTCGCGCTCATCAGGTGCCATTCCATGCCCAGTTCGTGCACGAACTGCGCCATGACCACGGTCAGGATCGGCGTCCGGTGCGAGGTCAACAGCAGCGCGAACAGGAACTCGTTCCAGGTGTAGAGCCAGCACAGGATGGCGAGCGCGGTGAGGCCCGGGACCGCCGAGGGCAATGCCACGCGGAAGAACGCGCCCCAGCGCGTGCAGCCGTCGATCAGCGCCGCGTATTCCATCGACGGGTCGATGCCGTCGAAGAAGCCCTTCATGATCCACGAAAAGAAGCAGATATGCACCGCCACGTGCGGCAGCAGCAGCCCCCAATAGGTGTCGAAGATGCCGAGCTGGCGCGTGACGAAGAACAGCGGCAGCACCCACGAGATGTACGGCACGCAGCGCAGCACGTAGATGATCGAGAACCAGGCGCTGGGCACCGGGCCGCGGAAGCGCGACAGCATGTAGCCGCTGGTGACCGTGACGCCGAGCGACAGCACGGTCGCCAGCGTGGAGATGGCGAAACTATTGAAGAACGCCGTCAGCATGCCGGGTTGCGCCAGCGCCTCGACGTAGTTGTGCAGCGTGAACTCGGTGCCGCGGTGGACGAAATAGACGCCCGAGGCGGGCCTAAGCGAGGTCAGCCCCAGCCACAGCACCGGGAACGCGAACAGAAAGGCGACGCCGACTACCACCAGCGCGAACAGAACCCTGGCGCCGCCGGGCGCCAGCGCGGCGAAAAACCCCTTGCGCGGCGGCCGCGCCAGGGGCAGGGCCGCGGCGGTCATTTCGACACCTCGACCCAGCGGTTGAGCACGCGGAAGATCACCATCGCCAGCACCACGATGATCGCGGCGCCGATCATCGCCGCGGCCGAGCCGCGCGCGAAGTTCATGGCCTGGAACGCCTCCATGTAGGCGTAGACGCTGAACAGCTCGGTCGAGCGCGCCGGCCCGCCCGCGGTGATGGTCCACACGATGTCGAAGGTGCGGAACGCGTCGATCGCGCGGATGACGATGCACACCACCATCACGGACCGGAGCATCGGCAGCGTCAGGTAGCGGAACACGCGCCAGGGCGAGGCGCCGTCGATCGCCGCGGCCTCGAACGGCTCGCGCGGCAGGCTTTGCAGGCCCGCCAGCAGCAGCAGCGCGAACCACGGCGTCCACAGCCAGATGTCGGCGAACAGGATGACCGCGAAGGCGGTCCAACGCTGCGCCAGCCACGCCTGGCCGGGCAGGCCGAGGAGGTCGAGGAACGCGTTCACCACGCCGAACTGGTCGTTGAAAATCCACCGGATCATGATCGCGGCGACCACGGGCGCCACCATCAGCGGCAGCAGCAGGATGGTCTGCAGCACGGCGCGGCCGGGGAATTGCCGGTTGAGGACCATCGCCAGGCCAAGCCCCAACAGCAGCGAGGCCGCCACGCTGACGCCCATGAAGGCCAGCGTATTGGGCAGCACCACGCCGAGGAACCCGCCGTCGCTAAGGACGTAGAAATAGTGCTTGAGGCCCACCCAGGTCATCTTGGGGTCGTGCAGCGACCAGTCGCGGAAGCTGGCGTTGGCGCCGGTGAGGATCGGCAGGACCTGGAACAGCACGAGGCCGAGCGCCGCCGGCAGGATCAACAGCAGCATGAAGCGCTGCCGCTCGCCGAACAGGCGCAGCTTGCGGGGGCGGTCGAGGGTTGCGGTGGAGATGCTCACGCGATCGGGCTGGGTTCGGTCGGTCAAGGTCGCTGGACTTCAGGACGCCCCTCACCCCGCTTCGGGCAGGGCGTCCTCCTTCCCCCGGGGCCGTAAGCCCGGGGTTCGGAGGATCGCCAAGCCTCCGCAACCCTCTCCCCCGCCTTGCGGGGGAGAGGGAGGGGCGAGGGGGCCCGAAAGCCGGCCTGCTCAGTTCGACGCCGCCTTGGTCAGCGACGGCGCACCTTCGGCGAGCACCTTGGCGATGTCCTCGCGCTTGCCGCTGAGCGCCTTGATCACGACGTCCGAGTAGGCCTTATGCACGGCCGGCCATTCGGCGAAATAGTACGCCGCGTGGGTGATCTGCTTCTGGTCGAACACCGCGTTCTTCAACTGCTTGAACACGGGATCCTGCGCGGCGATCTTGTCCCACACCTTCATGGTCGGCGGCGGGCCGCCGGTCTTGGTCCACTGCGCGATCTGGCCCTGCTCGTCGGCCAGCATCGCCGCCAGCATCTGCTTGGTCACGGCTTTCGTGGCGGCCGGCGAACCCTTGGGGATGCCCCAGCCCCAGATCTCGTTCCACGAGATCGGGAACTTGGCGCGCGGGCCCATCGGGAACGGCGCCATGCCCACCTTGCCGACGATCTTGGACTTGGCCGGGTCGTTGAATTCGCCCCAGTGCGTGGAGTCGACCAGCGTGAACGCGGCTTCGCCCGCCATGAACAGGGCGTTGGCCTCGTTGCGGCCGTAGGCGGTCATGCCCGGCGGGCTGATCTTGTGCGTGTTGATCGCGTCCCACCAGAACTCGACGACTTCCTTGTGGCACGGCTCGGTGATCGCGGGCTTGAAGCCGGCGGCTTTCAGCTTCGCATTGTCGCGCTCGAACAGCGGCTGGAAGATGTCGCAGGCGTTCGACCACATGGTCCACCAGAGCGAGAACCAGGTGTTGTTCATCGACATGCCGCCGACGTAACCCCACTTCACCTTGCCTTCCTTCTGCAGCCTCTGGCTCACCGACACCAGCTCGGCGAAGGTCTTGGGCACCTCGTTCGGCTTCACCAGGTCCGCGCGGTAGAAGAATGTGCCCACGGTGTGCGCCATCGGCACCACGGTCAGCTTCTTCTGCGAATTGTAGAAGGCGTCGAGCGGCCATTTGGCCACGCCGTCGATGCCCTTCACGTCGTCGGTGGTGTCGAGCCACTTCTCCCAGAGCTGGCCCCAGTCGTCGTTGTGCCAGATCAGGTCGAACTGGTCGTTGCCCGAGGTCAGCGTGGCCGTGACTTTTTCCATGAACACGTTGTACGCCATCGGTACGCGCGTGAACTTGACGTTGTTCTTCTTGGCCCAGTTCTCCATCATGTCGAGCGAAGCGTCCTGGATCGGATGCTTCATGTAGCCGACCTTGACCTCGACCTGGGCGTCGGCCGCGAACGGCAGCGCCGCAGCGAAGCCGAAGCCGGCGGCAGCGGCTAGCAAGCCGCGCCGTGCGGCGCGGAACGGCGATTTCATCGATCCCTCCCTAAAGGGGTTGCGGTGTGACGCGCCGCCGGTTGGGCGCCGAAGCTCCGCCGGCGGACGTTGGCATTTCAGAAACAAGGTTAGCCTCTCTCCGCCGCTTTGACAACGCGGCGGGCCGCACGGACGGACATGGCGTTGCCCGCCGCGTTCCTAGGCGACGGCGCGCTTGATCGCGCCTTCTTTCTCCAAGGCGGCCTGCTCGGCCTCGCCGATGCCGAGCTCCGCCAGCACCTCGGCGGTCTGGGCGCCGAGCTTCTGCGGCGGCAGGCGCACCTCGGCGACGGCGCCGTCGTACTGCGCGGGGTGGTTGACGAAGGTCAGTTCCGATCCGGTCGCGCCCTTGGTCCGGACGATCGCCTTGTTGTGCCTGACTTGCGGGTCGTCGAGGATTTCGCGGTAGCCGCGCACCGGCGCGTGCCAGACCTTGAGCGGCTCCATGATCGCGACCCACTCGGCGGTGGTCTTGGTCGCGGTGCGCGCGGCCACGAGGGCCGCGAGCTCGTCGCGGTGCTTATGGAACGCGTCGGCCTTCGAGAATCCGGCGATGCGCGGCTCGCCCAGCGCCTTGGCCAGCACCTCGTGCTCGCCCAGCGAAATCGCGATGTGCCCGTCCTTGGTGGGATAGATGCCGTAGGGCGCGGGGTAGTACCAGCCCGCGACGTAGCGCGGCGGCACCTCGCTGGCGGTCGGGGGACCGTTGTAGAAGGTGGTGAGCGATTCGGCCTGCAGGTCGAGTGCGGCCTGCATCAGGTTCACGTCCACGCGGCAGCCCTGCCCGGTGCGCGCCCGGCGCACCAGCGCCGCCAGGATCGCCATGGCCAGGACCATCGCGCCGTGATGGTCGGCCGCCGACACGCCCACGGTGCGCGGGCCCGATTCACGCGTGCCGGTGATCTGGGCCAGGCCGAACATCGCCTGGATCATCAGGTCCTGGCCGGGACGCTCGACGTAAGGGCCGTCGGCGCCGAAGCCCGAGGCCGAGGCGTAGATCAGCGACGGCTTCAGCGCCTTCAGTTTTTCGTAACCCAGGCCGAGGCGCTCCATCACGCCGGGGCGGAAATTCTCGGTCACGATGTCGGCGGACTGGCACAGCTTGAGCGCGATCGCGCGCGCCTTGGGCGATTTCAGGTCCAGCGCCACGCTGCGCTTGTTGCGGTTGCCGCACAGGAACAGGCCGCTCTGCCCGTCGGCGCTCTTGCCGCCGGGATACCAGTGGCGCTGCCAGGCGCCCTCCACCGGCTCGACCGCGATCACGTCGGCGCCGAGATCGCCGAGCGCCTGGATGCCCACGGGACCGAGCAGGAAATGGTTGAAGCTGACGACGCGGGTGCCTTGCAGAAGGTCGAGCATTGCGGGGCGTTCTCCGGAAGGAACGGTTCGGCCTCAGGCGGGCGGCAGCAGCGCGGCGGCGAAAGCGTCGGCGATCGCCTCTTTGCTTTTGCCGGGCCGGCGCGCGTCGCCGATCGCCTGCACTGCCTGGCCCGGCCGCGCGGGCCGGGGTCGGGGCGACGGACGGCGCGCCCGATAATAGAGCCATTCCCGCACCCGCGCGCGCGACAGCAATTGCCGCATGCCCGGCATGCGCGCGAGGCCGCTTTCGAGCACGAGGCGCGCCAGCGGCCCGACCCCGGCCCGGAAACGCGCACCCGCGGCCCACACCACGCGGTCGAAGGGCGCAAGCAGCGCCGGATCGCGCCCGGGGTCGGCGGCGAAGCGGAACTCCACGCCGGCTTGCCGACACGCCGCCTCCATCGATTCGACGAAGGCCAGAAACGGCCGTTCGCGCGCTGCGTGACCCTGGAACATCGGCGCCTTGCCGGCGAGGCGGAGCGCGCCGCCGGGCCGGGCCGCACGCTCGAATACGGTGACGCGGTTCCCGGCCGCCGCCAGCAGCGCATAGCTCAGGCCCGCGGGGCCCGCGCCCACCACGGCGATGTTCTCCCCGCGCGGGCCGCGCGGCTCGGCGAATTCGCGTTCGCGCCCCGTGGCGGCGTTGACCAGGCAGCCGATTTTCGCGCCCGTCCGCATCTCGTCCACGCAGGTGTTGCAGGCGAGGCAGCGGCGCACGGGAATGCCTCGCGCCACCTTGTTGACCCATTCCGGGTCGGCGAGCAGCGGCCGGCCGAGGGCGACGAAATCGGCCCTGCCGGACGCGAGCGCGGCGGCGGCCACATCGGGATCGCCCAGCCGGCCGACCGCGATCACCGGCGCCGAAACCCGCTTCTTGACGGCGTCGGCGTAGCGCAGGAACGGAGCGTCCTCCATCCACATCGGCGGGATCATGACCGCGCCCGAGGGCAGCGAGCGGTAGTGCCCGGCCGAGACGTGGACCGCATCGGCGCCGCGCTCCGCCGCCCAGACCGCGACTTGCAGGCCCTCGGCCTCGGTCATGCCGCCGGGAAAGAAATCGTCGCCGTTGAGGCGGAAGACCACCGGAAAGCCGGGCGCGGCGCGCTTGGCCGCGTCGAGGATGCCGAGACCGAACCGCGCGCGGTTTTCGAGGCTGCCGCCGTACTCGTCGTCGCGGCGGTTCTCGAACGGGCTCAGGAACTGCGAGATCAGGTAGCCGTGCGCGGCGTGCAGCTCGACCATGTCGAACCCGGCCTCGCGCGCGCGGGAAGCGGCCCGGGCGAACGCGGCGGTGGTCTCGCCGATGCGCTCGCGCGACATCGCCTCGGGCACCACCGTGGCGAAAGTGACTTCCTGGACGGGATGGGGAATGGCGGAGGGCGCGATCGGCGTTTCGCCCGAGATGTCGCGCCGGGTGTGCCCGCCGCCGTGGCCGAGCTGGATCGCCGCCCGGGCGCCTTCGGCGTGGATCGCCTGGACCAGCCGCTTGAGGCCGGGCAGGAAGCGGTCGTCGTAGATTCCCAATTCGCGCAGGCGATGCCGGCCGGCGCGCTCGGGGCTCGCCATCTCGACCGTGATCAGCCCAACGCCGCCGCGCGCGCGGGCGGCGTAGTACGCGATGCTGTCCTCGGTCACGAACCCTTCGCCGTCGGCCGCGCGCGTGGTCATCGACGGCATGACGACGCGGTTGCGCAGGTTCACGCCGCCGATCCGCCCGGGCGCGAGGAGGGGATTGGTCAAGGCGAGGCCTCATCCTTCGACAAGCTCAGGATGAGGCGAAAAGCCGCGTCCTCGTCCTGAGCTTGTCGAAGGACGAGAAGCAATGGCGGCGACGCCGAAACGATCGACGCTCTACTCCGCGGCTTGCGGCAGCGCGCCCGCTTCGCCGAGCGCGGCGTGGCGCAGCGCCTCTTGCAGGCGTTTCAGCTCCGCGGGCCCGAGCTTCATCAGCGGCGGGCGCACCACCGCGCGCTTCAGGCGCCCCAGCATCACCAGGCATTCCTTCATGCGGTTGTGCATGTCGAGGAACGGCGGCGCGTAGAACGCCTGTTGCAGCGGGTAGATGCGGTCGTTGATCGCTTGCGCGCGGCGCAGGTCCTTCGCCTGCACGGCCTGGAACAGCGCCGCTTGCAGATCGGGGATCACGCTGCCCGCGCCCGAGAGAAGCCCGTTCGCGCCCATGGCGAGCGACGCCATCAGCCAGGCGCTGTGCGTGGTCAGCACCGTGACCGGCCGGGGCAGGGATTGCAGGGTGCGGATGTGCCTCTCGTGCAGCATCGGGTCGGCGCACCAGTCCTTGATGGCGCGGATCGACTTCACCTCGTCGACGAGCTTCATCAGCGTGTCGAACGGGTAGCCGAGGCCGGTCGCGGCGGGATACTGGAACAGGATCAGCGGCAGGCCGGTCGCGTCGGCGATGCGCTTGAAGTGCGCCAGCGCCATCTCGGGCCTGAGCTGCCCGCCCATGCTCATGCTGTTGGGCGGGAACACCAGCAGGGCCGAGGCGCCCTCGTCCTCGGCCATCCGCGCGATGCGGGCGGCCTCGATGCTGCCGTCGGCGTAGACACCGTTGATCAGCGGCAGCCTGTCGCCGATCTCCGCCGCCGACACGGCCAAAACGCGGCGCTGCTCGTCGAACGTGCAGGCGTGCACCTCGGACGCATGGCCGTTGACGGTGATCGCCGACAGGCCCTTGACGCCCGCGACGTGCCGGAGGTGCCGGCGCGTCTCGGCCTCGTCGATCGACAGGTCGTCGTGGAACGCCAGGAGCGTCGCCGGGATCACGCCGCTGGGCAGATAGGTCTTGAACCGGGCCATGGCCGCTCTCCGCTGGCTCTCTGGATTCGACTTGAGTATTTTCGCACCGGCCCCCCGCCGGTTCAAGGCGCGGGGCCAAGCGTTTTCGGCATTCCCGGCCGCGGCTCGCGCATGGTCCGGGTCATGGGGAGAGCGGGCGATGGCGGAGAAGAACAGCGCGACGGGCGGGCCGATCCGCCGCGTCCTGGTGGCGGGGGCGGGCGTCATGGGCCTCGGCATCGCCAAGAGCTTCGCCGCGGGCGGGTTCGAGACCTGGCTCATGAGCCGCCGGGCCGGCTCGCTCGACCACGCCCCGAAGGGCGTGAAGGTCGTGGCCGCGCCGCCCGCGGAGCCGGTCGACCTGGTGATCGAGTCGGTGCCCGAGGACCTGGAGATCAAGCGCGCGCTGTTCCGTACGCTGGAAGCCGCGCTGCCGGCCGCAACGCTGATCGCGACCAATACGTCGAGCCTGGACCTCGACGCGCTGTTCGCCGGCATGAAGCACCCCGGGCGGTTCCTCGGCGCGCATTATTTCCAGCCGGCCGAGGTGTTCCCGATGGTCGAGGTGATCGCGGGCAGCAGGACCGACCCCGCGGCGCTCGACCGCGTCGCGGAGGCGATGAAACGCACCGGCAAGACCGCGATCGTCATGCGCGCGCCGGTCGTGGGCTTCCTCATCAACCGCATCCAGCACGCCATCTTGCACGAGGCCTACCACCTGATTTCGACCGGCGCCTGCACGGTCAAGGACGTGGACGACGTGGCCAAGCACGTGCTGGGTCCGCGCATGTGCATCACCGGCCTGATCCAGCAGAAAGACATCAGCGGCCTCAAGGTGCACGCGATCGCGCAGCGCGAGATCGTGCCCGCCCTCGCGCACGACCGCACGCCCAACGCCGACGTGCAGGCGATGGTCGCGGGCGGCGCCACGGGGCTTGCCGGCGGCAAGGGCTTCTACGACTGGAGCGGCATCGACGCCGCCGCGGTGCGCGCGCAGGCCACGGCCGGGCTCAACGCGCTGCTCGGATTCCTCGGGAAGCTGCACGCCGGAGAGAATCCGGCGCTCGCGCCAAAGGCGAGGGACATCCGGGCGAAGAAGTAGTGCGCAGGCCGAGGGATTCTCGCCGAGGGATTCTCTTTAAGTCCCCCCTCCCCAACG
>Ga0233425_10001414_pt1 | contig 53992 bp, 48 predicted proteins | sample Watercolumn_Towu_2_FD_181712 | JGI IMG/M metagenome (GOLD analysis project Ga0233425, IMG submission 181712) | Freshwater microbial communities from Lake Towuti, South Sulawesi, Indonesia - Watercolumn_Towuti2014_140_MG | ecosystem: Environmental > Aquatic > Freshwater > Lake | place... | reverse complement strand
GCTACGTCCCATACTATTAATTCCTTCCTCATTAAAATATCTGACAATTGTATTTTAATTTATCATAAAGCCTCCAAAGGTGCAATCGCAATGATTTGGCATAGTTTGTTAAGAAGGGCTATAATTTGCTATCTCCTATTCTAACCACTAGTCCCAATTTTAATCAAAGGTGAACCCTATCTGGTTGTATCTGGTTCATTTCAAGAGAAGGTGCCCCAATACTATAATATCGGTGTGGATGACTGCGACTAATGGGCCGATCAGCCCTAACGGTTGGCCCTTATTTATGCGGAAGAGAAAGGGATGGTTGAGTAAAATGCCTTGGCTGAGGCATGAGGTACGAGTCACGGGAAAGAAAAACACACCTGTTTATCTCCTCCCTTATGCCTTCCATTCAACTTCCATCAGGAGACGACAGAGCTGACAGCTTATTTGCCAAAGAAACAAACTGGTCAATGGTCAGGGTTTCCCCGCGTCTTTGGGGATCAATTTGGTTCTTTTCCAACGCCTTTTCAATAAGGTCGACGGAAAACCGGCCATCGGCGGTCAAGGCGTTTTTGATTTGTTTTCGTCGTTGATTAAAGGCCGCTCGAACCGTCCAACGAAACAATCCTTCATCCTCAATTGGCGGATTCAATTCGGACCGAAAAAGAAGTTCTACGAAGGTCGAGGAGACTTTCGGTTTGGGAAAAAAGGAACCAGGCCGGAGTTGTATGATGGTCCGAACCTGAGCATAGTAACCGATCAAAACCGTAAGTACACCATAGGTCTTTTGACCCGGCTGGCCTAAAAGACGATCAGCAACCTCTTTTTGCAACATCACATAGGCCCCCTTTAGTAAGGAGCTATTTTCAATAATTTTAAAAAGGATCGGTGTGGCGATGTGATAAGGGAGGTTGCCGACCACATAAAAGGGCTTCGCCATCTGCCGGGCCCATTCCTGCCAATCGGCCTTCAAGATATCGGCATGGACCACTTCAATATTTTCATGCCGCGATTCAGCAGCCTTCTTTTTTAATTCAGTGAAATGGCCGGTATCGATTTCCACCGCCATCACTTTGGCGGCCTTTTCGGCCAATAAAAAAGTTATGGCCCCCCGGCCAGCCCCTAGTTCTACGATCTTATCTTTCGACGTCAGCGGTAAACGAGCCACCAGGTTTTTAGCGATCGTCTCATCTCTTAAAAAATTCTGACTGAGGGATTTAAGCGGGGGAAAGTAGGGTTTGGCCATGGTCACTCAAAAAGGGTTAAGAATAAAAATAAAAGGTTTTGAAGTTTATTGACTTGGCCCTTAAGCCTTGGACCTTGGATCGTTAGGCAATTCTAACGGGACTATAATCGTTGTCCCATCGGCTTTCTTTTTGAACCCATAACCGAATGAGGGAAGCAGATCGACCATGGCCCGTCCGAGTAAAAACACTTGATGTTCAGGATCGATTCCCTGTTTTTCTTTTAACAGCTCCCGCACATGGAGATCATACTGGAGGATATCCATCGCCTCTTCTTGACCCACCCGGACATCCAGCTTGATTTTACTCAGGGCCTCCTGCAGGCTGGAAAGATCGCATCGTTTGGCGTGGTTATCAATGACCGGCACTAAGGGATCCTCGGGATTTAATAGATCTTTCCGGGTGAGGAACGAATGAGCATTAAGAGATTGATACCCCTCCGGGTTCCAGCATTCCATGACCTGACACTGTAAGGGACGGTCTTCATAAATCCGGCAGGCATGGTCTCCTGGGTCCAAGAAAAGGCATTCCCGGGTCCCCGGTTTTTCTTTTACCTTGACCCGTTCCTCCGGTAATAAGATCAGGTCATCCGTCGTATTGGAAAAACCGATCTCTCCGGCCCGTAAGGTCATCAAATCCATCCGATGAATAATCCCTTGGCGGAGGATCTTCAAGTCCACGTCATAAAGGGTCGGACTTCCTTTGCGACAACATTCCCCACAGCGCAGGCAGTAGGGCCGGGTGCCATAGGCGGCCTTTTCCATCTCCCGGCAGAGGGTCTCCCAACGGCGCTCCCGTATGTCGGCCGACCATTCCAGCCAATGATTTACCAGATCCCGGAAAATTTCCCGGTCCGTGAAACTCGGCCACAATTCATTGACGGGAACCGGGGAATGAATTTCCTTCAACAACCCGTCCATTATTTCTAGAATAAGATTTTCAATATCCTTTGGATTTTCTTTATTGATAACGTTATCAAGACTCGTCATGTTTCACTCTCTAAAATGTAACCTCTCCGATCCATTTTACCCAATTTAATTTCTTCGTTACGCTTTGATAAAGCCTTAAATCGGCGGTGATCAGGGAAATCTTCTCTTGCTCTGCCAGGGCCACATAGGCGGCATCATAGGCCGAAAGGTTAAAGGTTTGACAAAAATACATCATTCGGGAATAGAGGGACTCGACACCCGACATGGGAATTCCCAGGTTGAGAAATCCTTCTATTGCCGGCAGAATCGTCTCCATATTAATCCGGCCCCTTCTCTGGGCGATAACCAACCCGTTGATGATTTCATATTCCAACAAAGAAGGGGCGCAAAGTCCTAATTTTTCGGCAATATATCGGTCTAGGATGGCGAGGGCCTTTTCACCGTATTCCTCATCCGGAAGGAACCACTTCAGGACAACGCTGGCATCAACCACCACCTGTTTCAAGCTTTTCCCTCCAGCTGTTTCCTGGATTCTTTATAAACCTTATCAGCCGAGACCCCTGCCTTTAAAAAGACTTGCCGACTTTCCATGATTTTCTGGTACCCATTTTGTTTTCTGGATTGGCGATATTGATCAAAGGGCAAGATAACCGCAACCGGTTTGCCCCTCTTGGTCACAACGATCTCCGATTTTTTTTCAATACTGATCCGGATCAGCCGACTGAAATCCTTTTTCCCCTCAGCGATACTCACCATGTTTGTTTCCATGGCCCCTCCAAACTGGTCATTTGTTATGACTAAATTATATAGGCTTAAAAGATTTTGTCAAGGCTGAATAAAAAAAGAAGAGTTTTAATGAAGGGGGTATCGTTCTTCAATTATACGGCGGAAACGGGGGCGATAGATTAAATCGAAGGTCTCTTCTTTTCCGGGGAAAAGAAGTACGGTCCATTGCTTGACCCTTTCGACCAATTCCCAGGATTCCTCCCTGGTCAAGTTTTCTCGACTCAACCGCAGGCAGGCCGTATCCACGAGCAGACGCAGGGTCTTCATTTTTTTGTTTTCAAGTTTTATTTCCTCTTCCTGAGACCCCATAATTTTATAAACGGATTTTCCTTACTTAAACCATTCCGCCAAAGGCGCCGGTTTGATCCCGGATTTTTTAAGTTCCTGGTTAATCACCTTGGCTACTTTCGAGGCCCCGGGAGTGTCTCCATGAATGCAGAGGGTGTCCGCCTTCAGTTTGATTTCCTTTCCTTCAAGGCTGGTCATTGTCCCTGTGGCGATAAGTTTTACAATTCTTTTTTTAACCTCATCACTGTCGTGGATCACTGCGCCAGCCATGGACCTGGGGGCCAACCGGCCATCATTCAAATAAGCCCGGTCGGGAAAGACTTCCTGGGCTACTTTCAACCCGGCGGCTGCGGCCATCCTGGCCCCGAGCGAACCGGAGAGCATGACCAGGATCAATTCCGGATCATAGGATTTGACCGCTTCAATCACTTCTTCGGCCGTCTTTTCTTCTTTGGCCGCTAAATTATAAAGGGCCCCATGGGGCTTAACGTGCTGAAGAGTTAGCCCATTGGCCTTGGCAAAGGCCGCTAAGGCCCCTATCTGATATAGCAGATAATTCTTGACTTCGCCGGGAAAAGTTTCCAGGTTTCGGCGGCCATATCCCAAGAGATCCGGATAACTGGGATGGGCCCCCACGGCCACCCCATGGGCTTTAGCCAAGCTCATAGTCTTGGCCATATTCATGGGGTCACCGGCATGAAAACCGCAGGCGATATTGGCTGAGGTGATGTAAGAGATTACCTTTTCGTCTTCTCCAATTTTATAGGCCCCGAAACTTTCCCCCATATCGCAATTGATGTCAATTTGCATTATTGTGTCCTTTTGCTCTCTGAATCATCTCCAAAAGAAATGAAGATGGCCCTAGGGTTCAAGGTTTCAAGGAGTCGAGGATCCAAGTGAAAGGCGCGGAAGTAAGAACTCTAGAACCCTGGAATCCTTGATGTCTCGAATCCTATATTCGTTTTTTTCTATTCCTCTCCCCAAATACGTTGACTTCGGTTGATTTTCTTCCGGACGATTTCCCAGGTGTGCGTTGTCAGGAAAGACTCGGTCCACCTTTGAACCATTTTTTCAAACATTGTCCAGGGAATGGAAAAGGAGAGTTCATCCGTTTTTAAAAATTTACGATCTGAAGGGTCCCATCCCCCCAAAACGGCCTTGCATTTTTTTTCAGCCAAATACTTTAAAGGCCAGGAAACCAGATTGGAGCATCCGGCCCCGAAGGGTGAGGTAACGGCCTCAAAATCATTGGTGACAAAGGTGGCCAGTTGATTTAATCCGCAAAGGGTCTCTCCGCGGGCAAAAAAGACCACCAGTTCCGGCTGTTCATTCACCGTAAACTGACTAAGGGGTTTAAAAATGCAGTAACGGGCCGGGGCCGGGCGGGGATCAATGGTCCTAAAAAAGTCCCGGGTAATCTCAGGAGATTCCAAATAATGTTCTCCTTTAACCTGATTGGGAATCCCAGTCGATACATAATAGGTGATGAATTCCAATTGGGGTTTTAAAAATCCTAAATAAAAAGCCCCTCCCAGGCACCCGAATCGTCCCCGATCAAAATAGGCCGCCGTCCCCTTTCGCCGGGCCCGCCAGATATTTCCCATAACGCAGGAGAAGCCTTCAAAGAGAGTCCCCCAATTCACTTCCCCTTTCGCTTCCATTTCACTGGTGGGCAAGATTGCCGGTTTAGGTGAAAAACCCTCTGCCGGTTCATCCGGACTGTAAAACATCCCCAGGGGTTCTTCCTTTAACCCCAGACGTTCGAAGAATCCTTTCATATTCTTTTGAATTTCTTCATCCATGTAGAAACCCTTTCTGAAGGATTCTTTTTTTTGGTTTGCCTTATACCTTACGCCTTGGACCTTGAACCTTTTATTAATGCTTCGTCATCATATGGGTCACGGCCTTCTCCAACCCATCCAAAGTCAATTCAAACATGGGAAAGATTTCTCTAATCTGGAGAATCGTCCGAGTATAATTCCATTCTTCGGACATGACTGGGTTGATCCATAAGGAGTGAGGAAAGGTCTCTTTAATGAACTTTAATCGCTCATAGCTCGGTCTTCCCGACCGCTCTCCGACATAAATGGATCCGTCGGTCCCCATCAATTCATAAGGGGCCATACTGGCATCGCCGACAATAATAAAGCGGGTCTCCGGATCCAGCCGGACCAACTGTTCGGTCGAAAAGGGTTTGGATCGTCTGGGCGGGTCCTCCCAGAGATAATCATAGATGGTATTATGAAAGAAAAAGGTTTTCAAATCCTTAAACTGGGATCGGGCATAATTGAAAAGGGTTTGAACCAGGGCAATGTATGGGTCCATGGACCACCCGCCGTTATCAATAGCCAGGATCACTTTCAAGCGGTCTTTGAGACTGCGGTCAAAAATGATCTCGATTTCTCCGGCATTTTTCATGGTCTGGTAAATGGTCTTATCGATATTGACCTTATCTTTCGGCCCAACCGGCACCATGTGTCGAAGCCGTTTTAGGGCCTCCCCGATTTGGGACTGGGTAAGCGGGCCTTCTTGGGAATAATCCTTATATCTTCTTTCCAAGGCTACTTTAATGGCCGATTTATTGCGAGAGGTCCCCCCGACCCGCATCCCGCCCGGATGATATCCGGAATGTCCCACCGGCGAAGTCCCGCCGGTGCCGATCCATTTTGAGCCGCCGTGATGTTCTTCGGTTTGTTCTTTTAAACGATCCAGGAAATATTGGAGTAGTTCTTCCGGACTTAGCTGCTGCAAATCTTTTTCGTCCATTCCCAGGGCATCGGCCAGGGCCTTGGGATCTTTTAACCAATCTTCCAGTAAGGCCCGGACCATTTCGGACAACTCAAATTCGTCGGCCTCCTTGAATTCCACCCCCCGGAACTGGTGGGCGAAGGCCTGATCGTAAAGATCAAAATAGCGTTCGCTCTTGACCAGAATGGTCCGGGCGGTAATATAGAATTCATCCAAAGAATTGACCAATCCTAAACTGAGGGCCTTTTGGAGCCTTAGAAAAGAGGTCGGAGAAACCGGGATCCCCACTTTTTTTAAAAAATAAAAAAAATCAACGAACATAAATTCTTATCTCTTAAAACGGGAGACGCTGTTCAGGGCCGTCGTATAGTCGGGGCTTTTCTTGAATAAAACGCCCAGAAATGGGACTTCCCCTTTGACCAAATCCTTGACCTTGAAATCCGGATCGGAGCGTAGGGCCCGGATCCAGTTGATCAGTTCCCGGGTGGCCGGTTTTTTTTCAATGCCCCTGACCTCCCTAAGACGATAGAAGGTTTGGATGGCGCTATCCAGCAGATCCCGGTCTATGGCCGGAAAATGGACCTGCAAAATCCTACGCATCATGTCCGCTTCGGGAAAGGCGATATGGTGGAAATTGCAGCGGCCTAAAAATGGATCGGAAAGATCTTTTTTGGCATTGGAGGTGATGATTATAACCGGCCTTTTCTTGGCGGAAATAGTCTTGTCAATCTCGATAATATCAAACTCCATCTGATCAAGGACATCGAGCATGTCGTCCTGAAAATCCGTATCGGCTTTATCGATCTCATCGATCAACAGGACGACCTTTTCCTCGGAAACAAAGGCCTGGCCTATTTTCCCCATCTTGATATATTCTTCAATATTGCTCACATCCCTCTTGGAATCCCCGAAACGGCTGTCGTTTAAGCGGGTCAGCGTATCATATTGATAAAGGGCATCAATCAGCTTCATGCTTGATTTGACATTTAAGACAATTAAACGCATCCCCAGGGCCTCGGAAATGGCATAGGCCAACATGGTCTTACCGGTTCCCGGCTCCCCCTTGAGCAATAACGGCATCTCCAGGGCCATGGAAATATTAACGATCTTGGCTAGCTCTTCATCCAGGACATATTTTTTAGCCCCGGAAAATTTAGGTGGTGTTGTTTGTGACATTTCTAAATAAACTCCTTTACTTTCAACATGTTGTTTTAAAGCTCATTATGACAGGTTGCTCAAAAAGGTCTAGATACAAGACGCCCGAAATCCTGAGGAATGAGACGTATGTGGAATACGTTGCAATGACGAAGGATGAGGGCAACGCCGTAGATGGACCTTTTTCAGCAACCTGTTTATGATCTTATTCAAACACAGGTTTATTAAAAAATCAATCGGCTTATCGACGGCAGGGACTTTTAAGGAACTAAGGGATTTCTCTCAAAAGTCAAAGGCAAGCAAACGATCTAAGATACTCTTATACGAATAGTTATATTTAAAATAATAGGTTACCAGACCACCTTTCAGGCCATCCAGGCTTTTTAATTCATGAGAAAAATAAGTCATTCCGGTTCCAAAGCGGGTTTTCATCTTATAGCGGTGTTTTTGATTAGCCTTGATTCTTTCCTGAAAGACTACTTTATCATCGACGATTACCTTTAGCGCATATTCTCCTGGCGGTGAGGGTGGTGATTGAATCCAGCCTTCACAATCCAGGACAACACCATACCCTTGATTGGCCCGTAAATGAGTCCCAACTCCTTCGGGGGAGAGTTCAAAATGCATATCTTCTGTCTTGGTCCCTTCCAAACGGGTCTCAATCTGGCCATAGAAATACCAAACACCCCCTATTCCCAAGACAAAAACAATAAAAATTATTAACAAGCAGCCCTTACCCGATTGCGAACGACACATAGTGATCCTTGAGAAGAATATTTTTCTTAGAATCAATAAGTTAAAACCCCAAAAGAAGTCAAGGATAAAAAAGGCCCCCTATTATCTGGAGATTGAGGGAAGAACCAGGGGTATCACTGGGTTGATACCAATTGGCGGCTGTTCCCTATTCTCTAATTCAGTCCACCTTTCTATATTACCATTACTGTGAATTTTGAGGTGGATTTTTTCCCCCTTAACCATTACCGCTCTTCCCTCGGCATCCCAGGTAATCTCAAAAACTTTTCGATTTCCCCGATCGTTAAGTATGATGGTTTGATTGGTCGGTCCGGTCACGATAGCCTTGCTAGGGGCATCTGAAATAATTTTGCCGTCCCGATCGGTCAGGTTATACCCGGCGAAGGTTTCCAACGGTAAAATAACCGCCAACCCCCATAATGTTAAAGGGAGCATAAAAAAACATCGTTTTAAAAGAATCATGTTAACGGTCCGCTCCTTTCCATGGGAATGGGTTTTATTTGATTTTTTCCAACGTTGCTTTGGCCTCTTCGGCTCCCGGGAATTTGGGATTGAGATCTAAAGCTTTTTTCAATTCTTTTCGGGCCTGTTCCTTGTCCCCGTTCTTGAAATAGGCCAAGCCCAAATGGTAAGAGATTCCCGGACTATCTTTCATCTTTTCCTGGGCCTCTTTAAAATAGGAGATCGCCCGAGAATAGAAATTTTTCTTATAATAAATCCACCCCATGGTGTCGGCGATATTTGGATCATCCGGGAATTGTTCTTTGGCCATCTGGGCTAAGTTAAGGGCCTCATCGATCTTATCCCCTTTTTCCGCATATCGAAAAGCCAGATTGTTGGCCGCCGGGGCGAACTTGGGATTAATAGTCAAGACCTTTTGATAATACTCAATGGCTTTATCATAATTGTTTTGTGTTTCAGAAATAACTCCCAAAGCCATTAGAGGCGTCAAGTCCTTGGGGTTTTGCTGGCTTGCCGTACTGAATTCTTTAACAGCTTTGTCGGCCATTTTCTGCCGAGCATAAAAATTGCCCAGGGCGATATGAAAGCTTGGCACATTGGGATTTAATTCAATGGCCTTTTTATATAAGCTTTCTGCTTTGTTTAGATCTTTTTTCCCCTCCTCTAAGGTTGCTTGGAGCTGGTAAAAAAAGGGATTCTTGGGGTTTTGTTGAATCTGCGCCTCCACCCGGGTCGTGGCCTTATTTAAATCTTTTTGTTTAAGATGAATAGCTACAACCAGGGTGAGGGCTTCTAGAAAATTAGGTTGGATCGTTACGGCCTTCTCAAACTGAACCAAGGCTTCTTTTTCCTTCTTCTGGGCCAAGAAAGTGCGGCCTAACAGATAATAACCCATTGGATTTTGGGGGGCGAGGCGAATCATCTCTTCGAAAGCCTTGGCGGCTCTAGAGGTATCCCCCTTGGCCAACCCGGCGTTGCCCAATAACAAGTAGGACTGGAGGACATTCGGATTCATTTTTATGATTTCCTGAGCTTGTTCTATAGCTAAATTGAGGGCTCCGGTTCGCAGATGGACATCCCCCAATAATACCCGAGCATCAAGTCCTTGAGGATTCAGCTTTACGGCCTCGGCTAATTCGGTCTTGGCCTGTTGAATATCCTTATTGCCTAGATGCGCTACGGCCAAAAAGTAATGCCCAGGGGCTGACTTCGGATTTTCTTTTACGTAGGGTTGCAAAAGGGCTAGGGCTTCTTTATTTTCTCCCTTGGTCAAGTGCAGTCTACCTTTAAGGAAGGTCCCTTCCTGACTCTTCGGGTTGATTTTTTGTATCTGGTCGATCAACTCCTTAGCTTTATCATATTTCGTTTCAGCCAAATAGATCTCCGCAACCCTGGACCGGGAAGGAATATCTTTTCCGTCCGTATCCATAGCCTTTTGATAGGTAGCCAAGGCCTGATCTTTTTTTCCCCAAGCCAAATAAAAATCTCCCAGCCGCAGCCGGGCAGGAATATTTTTGGGATCCAGCTCGGTACCTTTGACGAATTGTTTTTCAGCCTCTTCCTTTCGATTTAAAGAGATATAAAAACTAGCCAAGGTATTAAAGGCTCCGGCGTCCTGGGGGGCAATCTTGGTAATCTGGACAAACTCTGACTCGGCCAGATCTATTTTCCCTACCTTGCGATAAAACTCGGCCAATACATATCGGGCCTTGATCGATTTCTCATCGGCCTTGACGGCTTCCTTGAAAGTCTGCTCCGCCATGGGCATATCTTTATTCAGGACGTATAGATTGGCCAGATGAATATAGGAATCCACATTTCGGGCATCTTTTTCTATGGATTTTTTTGCTTCCAAAATGGCCAAGGGAATATTTTTTTCCACCGTATAAATGGAACTGCTCAGGAGATAGACCGCAGGATTATTCGGCTCTTTTTGAAAAATTTTTTCCCACTGTTCTTTAGCCTTAGGCAAATCTTTGGATAGGACGTACATATACCCCAACTGGATCCGGGCATCGGTGAAATTAGGATCGAATTCTACACTCTTGGAAAATTCAGAAAGGGCCCCCCGGAAGTTATTGACCTTAAGATAGACCATCCCTAATTTATAATGGGCTTTGGTATGCTTGGGATCGAGTTGGATGACATTTTTAAATTCAATGATGGCCTCAAAGGGTTTATTTTCTACTAAATATTGTTCCCCTTTCTTAAAATGTCGTTCTATTTTTGCCTCTTTGCTGCAACCCAACGAAGCACTACACAGAAAACAGACCGCCAAGATTAATATCAGCCCTCGATTTGTTGGCCTTGATTTCATTCGTATTCCCTCCTCATCCGCTGGAAATAATACCCCAACTTTCCCGTTTGACTTCGCTTTGTCCCATCTAAACCATAAATGGCAGCGAACAACGAACGGTTCTTGATAATTTTTATACCATGATTTGACTGAAATAAAAATAATCCTTTTTAATGCCTTGGCAAAGCCGAATGCCTAGGACCGGCTATGTCCCGAAAAGGAAATAGTCTGAACTAAAAGGTTCAATCTTTAGGTCTGCTTCGGCTCCGGGAAGTGCCTTAACTGGAATAAAATTAATAAATTCAAATTGTTATTAAAAAAAAATAAGCTGGCATCCTCTTTGCATGTATCAAAATTCGAAGGCATCACTCAAGCAAACAGGGATCCAACCTGAAAAACTATTAAATAGGAGAAAAAAATGAAAACTAAATCTACACGAATACTTTTTCTCGGGTCAGCTCTAATATTGCTGTTTTCACAGATGGCCTTAGCAGACACGCTTTCAACAGTCGGCAATTATGGACCGTATCAAATGGGGCAGGGCGGTGAGTTTACCGTTAGGCCCGATGCCGGATTAAGTTGGCTTCTCAGCGGATATGGCACCGGGGCGAGGGATTATGTCCAACTGGGAACCTTTCAAACCTTTTGCCTGGAACGGAATGAATATCTTTATGGAAATACGACTTATAACGTACAGCTTAATAACGGGTCAGTTAATGGTGGTATAGGTGGTGCCACCAACGGTAAAGATCCGATTTCAATCGGTACGGGCTACCTTTACTCCCAGTTCGCCAGTGGGACATTAGCTGGTTACGACTATCTTAATCATACCACGGCAGGGGCACTTCAAAACACTATTTGGTATCTTGAAAATGAGATAACGGATATACCTACGAATATCTTCACGACCGCTGTGGCAAATCAGTTCGGAACTCTTGCCAATGCCCAACAAGATAACAACGGGGCCTATAATGTTATGGCCGCAAACTTATGGGCAGGTCAACCGGGGATTGGGGCAAGTCAGGATCTCTTAGTAGCATCCCCTGTTCCCGAACCGGCCTCCATGCTCCTGATGGGTTCCGGGTTGATCGGCTTGGCCGGATGGGGCCGGAAAAAATTCTTCAAAAAAGAAACCATAGCTGTTTAATCTCCAGATCATCTCCCTTCTTATGAGGTGGTGCCCTGCACCACCTCTAAATATTCTTATTAAGACTTATTAAAAGAAAACATCTAATTCAGTATTTCCCGAAAGGGAAATATTTTGAACCAAAAGGTTTAACCTTTTAGATAAACCAGGAAATCAACAAAGGCCTCAACCATGTTTTATTCAATAAATCAAATGCTTATAAATAGTATTTTGGTTGGCATCCTCCTTGCATTTAAATACAACAAAAGCAAATCCAAATTAAAACTACAGATAGACAACGACAGACTACAGGGGAATAAAAGAGGGGGATGACATGAAAAAAATAATTGGAACGTTATTGATAATCGTAGTTACGATGATCGGGTCCCAGGTTTTTGCGGATACGATTGTCACCCCATGGTACAATGATAACCATACTACTTGGACGGGATGGGTCAGCTCTAATACTGATGCCAGCGGTGATACCTATGGGACCCCTAATTTTTTAAGCGCTCAAGCGACCATTACAGACGGATACCTAACCAGGCTTACCTTTCAAATTCAAAACGGCCCGGAAGCGGTAGATCTATACAAACTGTTAAAGCCTGGAGATTTATTTATTAATACCGGCAGGGGTGGGGCGACTGACACGACCTGGGACTATGTGGTAAATTTAATGAATTCATCCGGGCAATCTGTTTCTGATAATAAATTATATTCCGTGAACCAATCTTACCTTCCTGGAACGAATGGGTATCTGCTGTCCTATGCACCAGTAGATCCGAAAAAAGGTTGGAGTTATTCCTATCGAAATGACCAACCCATCGGATATGATGGTGGGACGGCTGTACCCAATACCACTGTAAATTTTTCGGGCTGGAATTATAATCTTGCCCCCGGTGCGATATTTCAACCTTATTTTGAATTCGGGGCCCATGATATTTTGTTGGGATCCCAATTCACTATCGGCTGGACTGTTAGTTGTGCCAATGACATCTATTTTGAAACCATGACTAACCCCGTTCCCGAACCGGCCTCTATGCTCCTGATGGGGTCCGGGCTGATCGGCTTGGCCGGCTGGGGAAGAAAAAAATTTATGAAGAAAGAAGCTGTCGTTGCCTAGTCAATCCCTATAACTCCTCCTTTTTGCCAACTGGTGGTGCCTTGCACCACCAGTTGATTTTCCCCCCCAAAAATCTCCCCAACTTTAAAAGATCTTCGCCTCTGATCCCCTCTGTTCGCAGGTAATTCCTTGTCTTCTTCTGGAGTTGGCTTCGCTGCTATTCCTGGATTGCGGCTTGATTTGTTTGACCGGATGGGAGAAAAATCGATTTCTTGGCAAAGGGCCGATATAAGGGATCGCCGATCAAAACCATTTGCCAGGACCAGAAGGGATTGGAAAGGGCATAGGTTTCCGCTAAGGTCCAACGGCCGTCTAATAATAATCCAAAAAATAAATCCGGAGGAGGAAAGGCCTCCACATAAGGTTCGGCCACCGGTCCAAGCGTTGCCGCCACACCTTTTTCCAACATCATTTTACACCAGACTCGGCTCTCCTTAATCTTTAAGGTTATGCATTCGGCACTGGCGATATGATAGCCTACCGATCCTCTAGCCCAAGTGAAGGCATCTACATAATTACCCAAACTATACCAACCGCAATAGAGGGCGGTGTTAGGACAGTCTCCCGTTTGGAACAATCCCTCCTTGGCATCCAGGATTACCGGCATCCGAGCTGTTTTTTCGACCAATCGGGCCGTCAGATGAATGGCCCGATCGTAGAAAGGATAGCCGGACAAATGTTTGTTACCCGGATCCGGCCAACGGGCATCAAAATAGGCTACTCCTTTCAGGCCTTCTTTCTCTGTCTCCAGGCTATCATCGATAAGACGGCGCACACTCTTCACTGTCGGTCCATCCAACCGGCTAACTAAGATTACTTTTTGCGGGAGATTTTTTGGGGGATTCTTCTGGTTCCATAAAAAAAACTTATTGGGAAGCCACCCATTGAGCGGATAGGTTTCTTCTCTGACCAAGGCCAACTCCGAATCGACCGAAGCACCCTGAAGGGTCTTATGGGATACATTAATTTGTTGCTTAAGTCTTTTCTCCGATTCTCTTAAGATTCTTAGTAGCTCTTGGTCCTTGAGATGTTCGACCTCTTTTATCTGTTGCAGTACCGATTCATGTTGTTTTCTTATTTCTGCCAGCCCTCTCTCCTCCTCCGGAGTCATTCTAGGAGCATTGATCCGTAAAGGAAGCCCGAACATGAGGGCCAGACAATGAATTTTTTTGTTCTCCGGGTCATTTTTTTCCAGAAAAGTCCTCAGAGGTTGGGCGATCTGTTCATCATACTCTTTACGGGAACACTCTTCGACGGTTGAAGTACGGAGGACCAGCAAATTCCCTTTGGGTATGTTTCGTTTGGCCAGATAGTATTCTGCCAATTCCACACTTTGCCCCACCGATTTATTGGCTACAACCAACACCTGCTCCGGGGTAAGGCCCCAACTGTTTCCAGAGGCGAGCAAGAAGGAGAGCAGGAGGCCACAGATAAAAACGGCACTCCTGTTGTTCCTTCCGGTTTGAATCTTTCTTATCTTCATGGTTACTTGTCTAAGACTATTTCTAGGCTGAGGTCTTTATCGGCAATGATCTTGGCGCTTTTTGACTTCCCCAGAAAGGATGCCGTAATCGTCAAGGAATCTCCGGCCAAGTAGGTTCTTTTTTGAGGAGGGGCGGGAGGGGCTACGGAATAATAGACAGCGGGAGAAAAAAGAAGGGCTTTTCCCGAAAGGTCTGTTATCCTCTCAAAAAGGACCTTGGCTTCTTTATTCTTAAGGGTTATATTCGCTCCGAGGACGGGACCTTGAGGGAAACGGACGGAAACCTCTATTCGATGCCTGCCAAGCATTAGATGTTTGATCCCTGTTCCTTCAAAGGAAAAATTTTTAATAACGGACGGATCAGCCTCGACAGGATGGAACGTATTTTTGGCTAAGATATTGTTTATTCCCCGTCCTTCCCAGTATCCGTAATGAAAAGGTTTCCCTATGGCCGGAGGGTCATTTAGCCGGATCAGAGAGTTCCCTTCCAAAATGATGCCCTGAGTTTCGGCCCCGTCATTCCCTCCAAAACGGAGGATCTCGGAATTACTCTTTAATACATTTTCGGCAACATAGACATAGTTCCGACCATCCACTTTTGTATTTTGAAAAATGAGGCAGGTGGCCTTACTCCCCGGGGCCAAGGACTTAACGGTAACATCATTCTTCATTATGCGGATCGAGTCATGAGGCGCGTTTGCCGTCACATTGATTCCGTATACTTTTTGAACCCCTTCTCCATCGGTCCAGCCGCTGATCGTATTGTTCAAAATCTGCAGATCGCGATGGCTTTGATTCTCTTCGCCCCAATTTCTTAGGCGTATTCCGGCGGACTCCAATTCATTTTTGGCATACTCAAAATTTCCTGTTTCATAAAGACCGATAATCCGGTTATCACGAATTGTTCCTCTTAAAGTCCCGGCCTTCCCTGAAGAACACCCGGAAGCGGCGTCAACTAAAACACCTCTGCCTTTAAAAGGTTCAATAGTATTGCCGCTGATCTCCCAATTCATTAATCCGGAGACGGCGATTCCATATCCTTCGGTAACCGTCTCTTTCTGTTTAATGGTATTCCCGGAGATGTGCGTGCTGCTCGGCACGCCTTCCTGGTAACATCCATAAACGCTAATCCCCATCTGCGGCACATTGGTAATATTGGTATTTTTAATAACGGTGGCGCCTGTGGTCTTGTTTAATTTTACACCGGCAGTTCCATGCATACGGTTAAACACACCGCTAGAGGAACTCTCGATAGTTATGGAATCTATTTGAGTATTTTTTAGATATTCTCCAGAGACTCCATCGGTATTAAGACCGTTGAGATGAATTTCCAGATTCTCCAGCTTCCAGTCTTCTCCTTCATTGATGCGGACTCCGGCCGACCGTACTCCTTGACCGTTTCCTTGGACGATCCTACCGTTTCTAATGGTTATGTTTTTCGAAGTCCCTCTGAACCAACTGGGAGGCAAATCCGGAAGAAACGCAGGTTCATGGTAATTATTCGTTACTACCCCATAATCAAAAGCGGGCTTAATGTCCACCATACCGACCCGACAAGGAGACGTTCCAATTAATTGGAAACTGAGGATAATGTCCCTATCTGTTTTGGGTTTATAGATCAGGTCGGCATCCACTGAACCTTTACTGGCATACCCGCGGCGGAGCACGGAATTCCCCCAAGTCCTTTGGGCCAACACCGTCCGGTCTTCAGCCCGCAAAATCTTTAAGACCGCCTTGTCGTTTTCCGATCCTTTGACAAAAGCAAAGGCCAGATAGGTTTTCCCGCCCTTTAGACGGATCGGCGCGGATTCGATTGCTCCTCCCGGCGATAAAAACAGATCAAATTTTCCAAAATAAATGGCCGGTTCCCGGTGGGCCTTTCCGGCAATGATTTCCCACCCGACCGGTTTATCCCCTTCCCAGTCTTCAAAATCCTTATTGATCGTCCGACTTGAATCCGCGGCATTAAAGATTATCGTCCGGCCACCCAGATCCAGAATAATATTGCTTCCTTTGATGACAAAGGCCGTTTGAGCGAATTCTAAATCCCGATCAATCGTCATGGATTTGGTGACCAGAAGGGGTTGACGAAGCACCTCACAAAAGCCTAAAGAGAAAAGGCCGTTGGCCGAAAGCACCCAAAGACAGACTGTAAATATTAGTAAGTTCGATCGTTTCATTCGGATCTCTCCCATGTATTGCGATGGTATTTCAGGCACCGCTCAGGGACTCTTGTCTCTCCCCTTCAAAAATTTTCCTTTAATAGATGTTCCCTGGACCTTTATTCTCGACCATAGGTCATTTCTTTCCTCCGGAAGTAAAACCCAAAAAATGACGGTCCCAAAATAGAGAAGTGATCCCAAACTTGCATTGATGGAAAGAGGAAGATAGGTTATGGGTGAATTAAGATGCTTTAAACCGGCTAAGACTAGGCAAAGGAGCATCAAGGGGAGGAGCGCTGATTTGCTCATTTCTCCAAAAGCCGGTAAGGCTGATAACCCCAGGCGGTTACAGGCCATCTTCCAGCAGACGATAAACCCGGCGATACTGCTTAGCAAGACGGAAAAAGCAATACCGGTTAATCCCCACCATCGACCTAAAAAGACACTAATGCCGAAGGTGACGATGGATATGATAACGAGATATAGGGCCGGCCCTCCATGTTTGTCCAAAGCGACTAAAAGACGACTGGCATTGGAAGTCAAGCCGTTAGCCAGTAAGGAAAAGGTTAGAAGAAAAATAATCCATTTTCCGCCTTCGGCATACTGACTCCCCATCCAAATTTTGATAAAGTCATATCCCAATATTCCAAGATTCCCAACCAGCCAGATGATAAATATCAGCAATAAGCGGTTAGCATTTCGCCAGGCCTTTCGAATCTCCTCCGGTCCGCTTTTGGCCTCAATGGCACTGAAAAAAGAATTCAAGGGAAATCCGATTACGTTGATCAGGTTCAGGGCATATTCAAAAAGCCGGGCCGGTATGGCAAAAAAAACGATAAGGGAAACACCGATGAGGTGGCCAATAATAAAGGGGATACTCAAGCGCTGGATTCTATCGGCCAGCATGATCAAGAAACTCTTCCCGCCGAAGAAATACAGGTCTTTGGTTGTTTTCCAAGAAAAGAGTTGTTCTTTGAAGTCGATCCGGCCAAGGATTTTTTGGGTCTGGATAAAGAAAATAAGGTATTGAATTAGATTGGTAAGTAAAAGGATTAGGCTCAGCCAGAGGAGTCCGGCTTCCGTCCAAGTAGTTAGGGCCCAATAGGTAAAGATTCCCGAAATCACCGCCAATATGAGTCGAACAAAATTAACCGTGGAGTGAAGCTGCAACCCCATTAAATAGGCAACTAAGACCGTTCCCGGGAACTGGATCATCAGGTTCAACCCGGCCAAGAGGCAGAGCAAAGGCAGAAAAGGAATTTCTTTAACAGAGATATTAAAGATGATTTCCGGATACTGGGAAATGAATAAGAGGATAATAAAAGAACAGAGGCCGATAATCGATAAGGAAAGAAAGGCATTAATCAGGATTCGGTTTATTTCCTTTTTATCGGAAAAGGCATCCGCTCGAGCGACATAGCGAATAATAGCTGGTCCGATACCCACTTCCAGGAGGCCAAGATACCCGCAAAGGCTTAACAAGATATCCCAGATTCCGTAATTTAAATTGCCTAACTGCCTGACGATAATGGGACTTAAAAAAAAGGTAATAACCACATTAACCAGAAAGAGCAGGGTCCCCGAAAAAGAATTGATGAAGAGGCGGGCTTTATTCATGGAGATTACAAATCGAAAAACGGTATTTCCCGGAAGGCTCGGGTGATAATCGTTCAACAAATTCCAGGGCATACTCCATCCTGGGTCCAAACCGTTTTTTGACCAAGCGTTTTATCTCTTCCAAAGAAGCCTCCCCGAATTTTTCTCCTTTGACCATCCGCAACACAATCCGTTCCCGGTGATCTTGAATGATCTGAATTTGTTTTAGACCGGGGATCAAGGTGGCGAAATTTTCGGTTAAGGAAATACCGGAGACCCATTCTCCTTCCGGCGTCAGCAGATAATCGGCCACCCGCCCGGCCAGGCGTTCCAAGAGGGGATAGGTTCGGCCACAGGAACACCTTTTACCAGAGGGAACGGCTAGATCACCCACCTGGTAGCGGATGAAGGGCATGACCCGATTACTTAAATCGGTGATGATCAACCGGCCTTCTTCTCCCGGTTCGGCCTCCCGTCCGTCCTTGAGGATTTCAACGATCAAGTTGTCGGTATTGATGTGCAATCCCTCATGCCGCTCACATTCGCTGGCAATCAAACTGACTTCTTCACAGCCATAGCGGTTGAAGACTTTTGTCTGGAAGACCTCTTCACATAAGGCCCGTTCATGGTCATGGAGCACCATGGCCGTGCTCAAAATACCCTTGAATGGAGATAAAGGATACCCCTGCTTTTTCCAGAAATCGGCGAACAAATAGAGCGAATGGGCATGACCAAAAAGGAGGGAAGGTTTTTTGGATATAACTTCTTCGGAAAAATTTCGCATCATCTCTTTGTCCATCTTAAGGGTATCCAAAGAAAACATCCGTTCCAAAAATCTATTTCGAATTCGGCTTCGCCAATTTTCGAGATAAGCCGGGTTGCCCCAAACCATAGCCCGCCAATCGCCCAACTTCCATCCGGTCCATTCGTCGCGGTAAAGGGTCACCCCCCGTTTAAATTGAAATTCACTATCCTTGACATAAAAATTCAAGGAAACTCCTGTAGAACCGGATGTTTTCCGGGGAATTAGGTCCTCTTTTTTTTCCCCTTGGGCGATCATCGAGGCCGTATTTTCCCGAATATCGTCTTTAGTCAGGATGGGAAGGCGTTTTAAATCCTCCCAACCCTTGAGCATCGCCGGTTCAAAACCAGTTTCGCCGAAACGGCGGCGGTAATAGGGACATTTGGCCCAGGCATGGCCGACCATCTCCACCAATTGGACCCATTGCCTGCTCAAGCGTTCATCCAAACTTATCCGTTCATGCGCTTTAAGATCCCGACAAATTCTTAAATAAGGGGAGCGTTCATGATAGGCCCATAAAGGGGCGATCGCACGTCGTATGAAAAATGGGGCTAAACTCATTGTCTCTTCACCGCTAGCCTGACCATTAAGCGGTTAGATCCTTTAAATAGGTTATTTCAAACTCCTTTTCCTCGTCTTCCCTTAGATCTGCCAGAAGTTTTTCGCGAGTCCAATGGAAGATTAGAAAGGACCACCCGCCTATCCAGAGCCAATTTATGCGATAGAGGTTATGTCCGGAAAGACCGCTGACTAAAAGAAGCAGCAGGGTTTGACGACAGGCCGATCCCAAAAAAGGACCGGACGAACGACCTTCTCCGTCATTAAAGACACCCGGACTCCGTATCTTGCCTGACATACGCCAAATGACCAGGATTTGGATGAGAAAAATGATGGTCCCCAAGAGCCCCATTTCTCCCAACAACTCACCTACTAAATTATGGGCCTGCAATTGAACACCGTCGAGGTGAGCCACTCGGTAGCCCATAAAATTTTTCCCTCCTGGTCCCACGCCGGTCAAAGGATTTTCTGAGAACATTTTCCAGCCGGCCCTTAATCCCTCCAACCGCCCTTCCGCCGATTCTTCGGCATTCGCCGGTCCGGATTCGGGGTTCCAAAGCGTTTTCAAACGGCCTTGCTTCTCCGCCGGAATAAAATGCCATAATCCGACCAACAAGATGGCTCCGGCGAAAAGAAGACCGATCTTTTTAAAGAACCCTTTCCCCCAAATAAAAACCAGGAATACACCAAAGGTGGTTACCACAAATCCTGAACGTGAACCCGTTAGGACGACGCAAATCATGGCCAGACCGGCATAGGCCAGGTACAACCATTTGGAAAATTTTTTTTCTTCAGTCTTCCAAAGATACCATAAAAAGGGCACCGAAAGGGCGATAGATGCCGAAAAGGTATTCGGGTCATTGGCAAATTGATCTATGCCGATCATCCGGGAAATGCCCATACGCCACACATAACGTCCATGGTAATATTCCCATGAAGAATGAACCAAATAGATAAACATAATTAAAAGGTAGACTTTAATAAATTTCCTTAATTCCAGCTCATCCCGGACACTCCAAATAATGAGAAAATAGAAAACCGCCATTTTAAAATATTCAAAGGCCTGATCTAAGGCAGCGGAAAAAGAAAAGGCAAAAGGAGAGAGGACATAATGCAGGGCCAGAAAGGACAAGACTAATATGGGGTGGGCTCCCCAGCGAATCCTTTTTCCTCCCCAGAAGGCAAAGAACAACAGGGCCGTAATCATGTAGACCCGTTCCAAGTGAAACGGTGCTAGAACGGTCCAGATCTCCCACGGTCGTTCGATATACAAGAACAGATAACCGCAGAGAATATAGAAGAGCAGGCTCGATCGATTAGTAAGGGTTGGTTTGGTGATCGTCATGGTTTGCGACTTAGCAGCTTTTGATAGGCCCGTTCATGGGTCAGGACATATTGTTCTTTGTTGAAATCCTTTTTGATTATTTCCCGGTTATAACGGCCCATGGCCAAGGACATTTCCGGATTGGTAATGAGGGCGAGGATAGACCGGGCCATGGCCTCATCGTCACCGACCGAAATGAAATATCCTCCTTCTCCGTGTCTAAGGACCTCATTCAAGCCGCCCACATCCGTAGAAACCACCGGGAGACCGGCGGCCATATATTCAAGCAAGGAATTGGATAAGCTTTCCGAATAGGAGGATAATACGCCTATATCCATAATTTTGAGCAGCGGAAGGACATCGACTATCTGTCCCAAGAATTTTATTTTTCCTGACATTCCCAAATCCCTGGCCAGGACTTCCAGCTTCTTTCGTTCAGGTCCATCCCCTACTATGAGAAATTGCGACTCAGGCCTTGCTTGAGATACCTTTTCCGCGGCCCGGATGAAAACATCAAGGCCCTTGACCGGTCGCAGGTTGGCGATTATGCCTACTATAGAAGCCTCTGCCGACAGCCTGGTCTTTTCTTTATATTCTACTCGCTCTTCCCTGGTTAAGGAAAAAAATAATTCCGGATCAAGGCCGTTATAAATAACTTCGATCTTTTCTGCCGGTATTTTTTCCGACCGGACAACCCAATCTTTTGTGCTCCGTGAATTAGCAATGAATAGGGAGACTTTTTTATTCAACATTCTTTTCAAAACATTGGCTGGTTTTGTGTTGAAATACCCTTGATTTCGTTTTGAAGAAATAATCGTCCGGATTCCGGCTAATGAGGCGGCTAGGATTCCGATTCGGTTGGCATCCTCAAAAAAAGTCTGAACGACGCTTATCCGTTGCTTTTTCAAAAAATGGACCAGGCTTTTAATCCCTCTCCAGCTTTTTAACTGTTTCAAAGAGTGAATTCCGGCAACAAACAACGGGCAGATCGAAAAATCCTTTTCCAGCCATTCGGACGATTGAAGGACACAGAGATAAGGATTGAATTTCTCTCGGTTCAATTGTTTCAGAAGAAAGATAAGCTGTTTTTCAGAGCCGGCCGTCGGAGATTGAATCGTATCTATGATGAAGGCGATGTTTATTTTTTCTGCAGGCGCAAAGCCTGGTCTCTGACGCTTCAGCATCACTGCTCCAGGCCTTTGGGCCGGGTTTCCGGTTCAGCTTGCCTTGTAAAATCTGAACCGCCATCAATCGTTAAACGGCCGATTATTTTTGCCGGGTTCCCGCCCAAAATGACAAAATCCTCGGTCGGAGCAGTGACCACACTGCCGGCCCCGACGATTGTTTGCCGACCGAGATCGGCCATAATTACGGCTTTATTTCCTATCCAACAATTTTCCCCAATCCCGATTTTTACGAACTTTCCCTTTTGATCCTGAATGGGCTTACCGATTTCAGCAAACCCATGTTGGTGTTTCCCGCTTAGGATATGAACCCCGCTGCCGATTGTCACATGATCGCCTATCCGGGCCTTTCCGATGATACAATAGGCCCCGAGGTAATAGCCTCTGCCCATCTCACAATCGGGATGAGCGAAAAACGTTCCGAAACCTATATAACCGTGAGAAGAACAGGATTTCAAGGTCAATCGATAATAGGCCACTCTTAAATAAGAACCCAATTTCCCCGGTATCAAAGAAAGACATTGCCCTTGTCCTACGAAAAGATCCTCAGACCGGGTCAAATGATACAACAAGGACAATGGAGAAAGGATGACGAGGCAAACAAAGTGCAGACAGTGTTTAAGCAGAACCTTCATTGAACCCAAATCCTTTCTCTCAGGATGAAAGAACGTCATCCGACTTTAGGTCTGATGGCGGCCTTGAGAAAACCATGACCGAGCCCGATATGCACACAAAAAAAGATGCCCGGTAAAAAGGGGAAATACCTCCAGCCACTTTTTAATCCCAGACGAAGCGACTCCAGCATAACGATTAAAAAGTACAAACCATAAACGGAAAACAGGCTAAAAAAGAAAGGAACCAAAGGAATCGAGAACGCACGATTTACAATAAAAGGAAGAGCGAATCCCGAGAGGATAAACAAGATTAATCCACCGACAAATACGGTCGGAAGCACTTGGTTCAGGTTTAGCGTTTCGGGGTGTTTTTTAACGAATTTAAAACGGCCCTGTCCATAGCGGCTCATTTGTCGAAAAAGTCCCCTGAGGGTATCCCTGGGATAATATTTAACCATTAAATCGGGGCTCATATAACATTTTAGACCGGCCTTCTCCAAGCGATAATTAAATTCAACATCCTCACAGGCATCGAACGTTTCATCCACATAGCCGATTTTTTGAAAGACCTCTTTTTTATAGGCAAAGCCGTTACTAACGGGACTATTGAAGCCTTCGAAGGTGCTATAAATTAAGGAATCACCACTGTGGCCAATTCGGGAAGCCCGAGCTAGGGCAACGGCCTTTTGAAAAGGAGTAAGGTCGGGAGGATCCAGAGGTTGCGGACGGCCTAAACTGTCGGCCTGGCTCTTTTCAAAACAACGGATGACCGCCTTAAAATATTGATCATCGGGGATATAACAATGTCCGTCAATGACCACAAAAATTTCCCCTTGCCCGTTCTTGAACCCCACATTTCTTCCCGAACTGGGCCATCGTCCGGGATTATCCTTTAATAAAACTTGCGGGTGTTTTTGAGAGATGGTGGTAACCAAGGATCTCGTTTCATCCGAGGATTCTCCATCGGCCACAATGATTTCATATCGATCCGGCGGATAATCTTGTGTGACCAGTTGGTTCAAGGTGTGTTTAATGAAACGGGCTTCATTGCGCACGGGCATGACGATAGTAATAAATGGATATTCCTTATTCTTCATTGCCTGACCTTTTCGAAAGTCGACAACACCTGAACATACCGCCTTTCCAACTCTTCCGTTTGAGCCTCAAAGGTAAAATCCAATTTGACCTTGGTATATCCGGAGTGCCCCATTTCCTTTTTTAGAAGAGGATTGCGCAGGATCCGTTCTATGGCTTGGGCAAGCAAATCCACCCGTTGAGGAGGCACTAATAACCCATTTACTTCATTAGTTACGAGTTCTGAAACTCCACCCACATTAGAAGCGACCACCGGTTTAGCGCTAGCAAACGATTCCAGGATGACATTCGGTAAACCTTCCGACAAAGAGGGCAAGACAAATAGATCCATAGCCGATAAGATTTCCGGCAAATCTCGGCAAAATCCGGGAAAGCGACAGCGATCCAGAATCCCCAGGTCTTTCGCCTGTCTTTCAAGGGCTTCACGGCAAGGCCCTTCCCCACAAAAAACAAAATAAGCGTCTGGCTGCTTTTTCCTCAATCCGGCAATAGCTTCAATCAAATAGCGATGTCCTTTCTCCGGACTCAACCGACCGGCAGAGACCACCAATTGGGCCTGGTCCGGGATTCCCAATCGGAGGGAAATTTCTGATTTCGAGGCAAGCACATGACCTAGGGACTGCGCCTGTATGGCTACGGCATTTTTTACCACCCAAATTGTTTTCCCGTTGATTCCCCACGATTCTAATTTTCTTTTTTGACCTTCCGAAACGGCGATGATACCGGTCATTCTGGACAGAAAACGTCTTTCCAGCCATTCATAGAAGGCGACCTTTCGATTTTCCCCCGTATCTCCTCGGGAAAAAGCCAGAACCGGAATATGAACTTTTTTTCCGGCCCACCAGCCCATAAGACAGGCCTTATAGCCATGGACACAAAGCAGATCAGCCTTTAGGCGGCGAATGGTTTTGACTAACTTAAAGAGAGCGCCTAGGTCAAAGGCCCCTGCCATTGGAATTTCAATACAATTTAACCCCTCCTCACGCGCAAGCTGCAGAAGTTCATTTTTTGCCCGGCCTTCCTTAAAAGAAATCAGCCAGGCTATATAATCCAGACGATTCAATCGTCTTAAATGTTCAAGAATCTGTTTCTCTGGGCCCCCGACAAAATTACTGGCCCGAATATGGGCTATGGTTATTTTTCTCTTCATCTCAATTGCCGGTTGCTTTTTGCCAGACTCGATCGACAAGGATAACAATCGAATCCCAGGTGTAATCCGCTAAGACCTTTTCTCTCCCTTGACCCCCTAGATGGGCCTGCTCTTCAGGATGGAGGAGCAGGTCCACAGCCGTTCGGGCGAAAGTCTCTGGGTCATCCCGGATCAGCAGATGTTCTCCGTTGACTAGATCCAGGCCTTCGGCACCAATGGATGTGGAAAGAACCGTTTTCCCCATAGCCAGGGCCTCCAGAATTTTCAACCGTGATCCTCCTCCGATTCGCAAGGGGACGATATACAAAGCGCCCTGAGCGATATAAGGACGAACATCATCAACCGTTCCGGTCAACACTACCCCTCTAAATTTTTTTGAAAGCTCTTCGAGCCAAGCAGGAGGATTTCGACCGGCAATCGTTACGGTAGCCTCCGGCAGCCACCTTTGTATCTCTGGAAAAATCTCTTTTAATAAATATCGCACACCGTCTTGATTCGGTCGCCAGTCCATGGACCCTGAAAAAATCATGCTATACGGTTTGATGGGGTGATCGAGGGGATGAAAATAGGTCGCATCTATCCCGTTTGGTATGACCGATACGTTGTGACATCCGTATCGGCTTAAAAAAATGTCTTTATCAAGATTGGAAACCGCCATTATTTCGGAATATTCTCGGCTGACCCGTCTCTCATAACGGTCCATCTTTCTCCACTGCAGGAAGGTATACAGCTTTTTTATTATATTCCTTTCATTCATAAAAAGGCGCTGCCAAACCTGCGCTTCAACATTATGGGCCGCCAGCACAGATGGCACTTTGGAAATCCAGTCTTTGATATTTTCCGAATAAGGGGTCCATTCACAATGAAGCAGATCATACATGTGCTGATGCATTAGAGAGGCCACCTTTGCTTTCATCATTCCGGAAGCATGCCGCTCAACCGAATACGGACGGGGTGAAAAGATGTTTTTTAGAAGGGACCAATAAAAAAAGGCTCCTCTTTGCTCAACAATCGGACTGGGAAGCTGTTCGAATGAAACATTTTTTAAATCCGGCAACCTCGTTGAGGCATTCTGATAACAGAGATAGGTAATTGTATGCCATTGGGCCAACTGTTTTAATAAATTGAACGTCCGGATTCTCTTTCCGGTATTGAGGGGAAAAGGGACCTCTTCGTCAACCATTAGTACGTTCATAGGCTATTTAATCGACCTTAATGACAGAAGGCTTCCGGAGTAACAAACTCTCTAAGTCTGGTTTCCGATTGACCATCATTCCGGAATATATTCTCGTAGAATCGGCAAAAAGAGATGAATAAATTGGACTTGCCGGTTTAGAGTTTCATTAGATTCTCCGGAGATCTTTTGATTAAGGCGAATGAGTGCCCCATCCGTTCTCTTTTTTTTAAAGGCATCCCAGATCAGATATATTTTATTCCAGTATTCGCTTGCATAGGTTCGCCCCCGCCCCTGGTACCAAAAAAGATACAATTGTCGTTCCGTTCCTTTTCCCATGATATATTGGTTTATAGGGGCCGTTGAAGATGGTGGATTGAATAAGGTCAGCTTATAAATCGAAGTGCTGACCGGTTGCCATCCGGCTCCCGGCAGACATTGACGAGGGGAATGGATACCCTTCCCTTCCCGTTGGGATTTGAAATAGCCGATATATAAACCGATCCTTTCACCCTTTTCCGACACATAATCTCTCATGATATAATCATCCACTTGCAGAATCTTCATTGAGCTATCGTCAATCTGATAATCCTTAACAGCCGTCCATTCACCAAAGGCACGGGGAAAGTCATTTAAATTTTTTCGAGGCAGAGAAATTTCCGGTTTGGAAAAATAGGCGTTGAGTCCAATGGCGATTAATAACATTGCCAGAACAACGGCAAATTTATATGGGGCGGTATTAGACATGATCGGGAGAACCTTTTTCTTTTGAATTTCGAGGGAACCGTTCATCTTTAAATTTAGATAAAAGAACACTAACCCCAAGGAGGCCCAAAAAGGCCACCACAAATAACAACCAACCGGAGAAGCTATGGAAAAAACCCTGAGCGACCGAATCTCCATAAAAATGGGCTAAAAATCCTGTCCCGCCAACCCGGGCCACATTGGCCAAAATGGCGATGGGAAAAGTTGAGAGGACTAGGAACAACCTTTTCAGAAAAGCCTTTTGACTGAAATAGGCAAAGGCCACGGACAGGGCCAATAGAGATATGAGAGAACGTATACCGGAGCACGCCTCGGCCACTTCCAGAGAGGTGTTGGCTAACTGAATAATGTTGCCTTCTCTCAAAGCGGGAATACCGGCTAGATGAAGAGCGTCGGCTGAAATTTTAGAAGCAAACAACTGTAAGGGAAAGGTAACCCGATCCAAAAAAATAGAGGGAATAGGGATCATAAAAAACAAATAAGCCAGAGGGAATAGAAGTATTTTAAAAGGCCCCATTCCCATTAGAAAAAGAATAATTCCTCCGAGGACCACTAACAAGGAAAGTCGCATAATGAAATATTCAGTGGCCAGGTTGCCGACCAAGAGGAAGACTGCCCCCAAGCAGATCCAAAACAAACCAGACCATTGTCCTTCAAAAATGACCTCGGACCATTCCCTTCGTTTTTCATAAACAATATAAAAAGAGACCATCGGGATTAAAAAACCATGCGAAAAATCAGGTAGATTAATCCAGTCATCTATCAAAAAGTGGATGACCTTGGCATACAGAATCCCCAGACAAATAATGATGAGACCAAACCAAACAGCTATGGATCGCTTAGACATCATGACAAGCTCCCTGTGCCTGGGTTTCGGATATTGCCGAAGAGATCGGCAATAAGTCTTTTAAGGGGGCAAAGGAAAAATCTTTCAATAAACGTCTTAATCTCCCTTCTGTTTTCTCTAAATTTCGATAATGCCGAAAACGCGATTTCAGACCGGCCCCTCTAATCCTCGGCTGATCGGCATCTACTTCCCAGGGATGAAGATAAAAAATAAACGGCTGGCCTTCAAGCTTATTGATTCGCGTAAGTCTATTCTTAAAGAAGAGATAGGGGAAAAGACGAAAATAGCCCCCCCCGGCCATAGGCAGATTAAACCGGCCGAAAGGACTGGTGGTTAAAGGGAATTCAATAATAAAGACCGGAGGCTTATTTTTAAAATTTAATTTATTACCTTCCGAGGTATTAGGATAATCGAGAGGTAAAAAATCCAGGGTCCCGGATCCGTTTAACAAGACTAAAAATGGGAAACGAGGCGCCTCGGGCATTCCATAAAAATCATGACGGATGGGGAAAATGCTCGAATCGTATTTAAACCCTTCTTTCATCAAAACGTCAAGGGCCCAGGTCGAGGCAGAGGTTATGGAGTAGCTGGGGGCCCGGTAGCCGACAACCTCTCGGCCGGTAATCTCTTCCAAGATGCCTTTGGCTTTATGGATGTCTTCTTTAAATTCTTCTTTGGTCTGCTGGTAGATTAAACGATGGGCATACCCATGACAGGCGATTTCGTGACCGTGGGCTTGAATTTCCCTTATAAGGTGCGGATAGCGTTCGGCGATCCAGCCTAGACAGAAGAAGGTGGCCTTAACCGGCGTCTTGTGTTCAACGTTCAACGTTCGATGTTCAAAGTTCGAGGAACTAGGCTCGGAATTTGGAGTTCGGAGTTTCGAAGGATCAGCGAAGATTTCCAGAATACGATAGGTATTGCGCTCGACGCGGGATTCGTTTTTATCCCAGTTTTCATAGCGGACAACATCAGAGAAGGCCTGAACCTGAAAGTAATCTTCCAGGTCTATGGTCATGGCGTTAATTATCATCATGGCGTTAACGTTTAAACATTTTCTTTGGGATTAATTTAAACGGATATTGTCAATAAATAAATCTCTCGATCTTAGGTTGTTGGGAACAAAAACAATTAGCCGCCGCACTTTTTGCAAATTCATCTTTTGATGATCGAGATTCCTGCGGATTGAATTAGTCGGGATCGATACCAAATTCGGGCCGGGTTTTAGAACCAGGTCGTGATCAAAACGGTTGGCGTATTCCCACTTGCTGTTATGGTCATCAATCCGGACATGAAAAGGCACCTCATCCTGAGACGGATTATAAACGTCCAAATTCAGATAAGCATAGGCGGACCAGTCTGAGAGAATATTTTTGAAAACGATTCCCGGATATTGACCGGGTGGTAAGGAGACCTTAAGACTATACCTGCCGGAAGTGGCATGTTCCTTAACCAGTTCAAACCATTTGTGACACTCCCAGTTCAATTTTTGCAGATCCGCCGGTGATTCAAAATCAAAAAGGACCGGAGAAGGCTTGGTATTTTGCGAGGGAGTCCCTTCGGTCCTGAAAAGATCCAGAAAATTAAAGGTTTCCCAAAAATCAACCAGGCTTACTCCCGACAAGATGGTTTTGGAAGGGAAAGAGGTGATTTGGAAATTCGAGTCCCCTGACTGAACAGGGGGAGCCTCAAAAGTGAAAATGACCATTTCCGGTTTAGTTCCTAAACGAAAAGGGAAATAACTGGTTCCCAGCCCTCGATTGACATACATTAAGGTCTTTCCCCGCAGGAAAAAGCCTTCTAAGAATTCCAGAGCGGGTTCATGGGGAACGATATTTTTAAGGTATTTGATAATCCCCAGCTGTCCGCCGTGAGTATGGCCGCTTAATACCAGATTGATTCCCAAATCGGCGGCTTCTGAAAAAATTTCCGGTGAGTGGGCTAAGACAATGGATGGGGCCAGGCCCGGACTGTTTTTTACGGACGGCTTTAGCTCACTCCTTTTATTCACCGGATCATCCACCCCCAAAAGAGTCAAGGCCTTCCCTCTAACATTTAATCTGATTTGTGAATTCCTTAAAAATACCGGATGCGGTTTTTCATGCAACTTTTTGGAACCCTTATCATGGCAGAGGATGCAAGAGCCGTTCTCGTTATAGTAATCGGTATTTCCCATGACGGCGTACACCCCCAAAGGAGCCTTTATTTGGGCAAAGAATGACTGGGCCTGCGAGTATAACCCCTTCGCCTTAATATAATCACCCGTCAGGAAAACCAGGTCCGGTTTTTCCTTGGCCAGAATGTCTAAGACTTTCTTTTCCCGGTCCGACAGAACCTTGATATGTAAATCCGAGAGCTGGACAACCTTAAGGCCGGCCAGGACGCCGCCCAAAGATGAATGGCCGATCTTATACCGCTTAATCTCGATCACGTTGGTATCATAATAGGCCTTACCCGCCATAAGGAGGATCAAAGTTATCAAAATGAAAAATAGTCGTGAACGCTTCTTGCCCATATAACCTTACCGGCCCTTTTGAGGGAAAGGGCCCAGAACCCCGTCACCATAACGCTGAAACCCTCACTCTTTTGGGACGATCAAATTCTCCCGGAAAGAAACCAGCCGCCAATCTTCATCGGGCCCCTTTCCCAAACAAAACCACTTTTATGGTTTCAAAGAGGATGAGTGCATCGAAGAAAAAAGACCAATTTTTTATATAATAAAGATCATATTTTAATTTTTCTAAAGCATCTTCTTCTGAAGCCCCATAAGGATAACGGATTTGGGCCCATCCGGTGATTCCCGGTCGCACACAGATACGTAAATCATAAAAAGGGATTTTACTTCGCAGGGTTTCGACAAAGGACGGGCGTTCCGGTCTCGGACCGATAAAGGACATCTCCCCTCTGAGAACATTGATCATTTGAGGAATCTCGTCAAAACGGCACTTCCGGATCCATCTTCCGATGCGGGTGATTCGCGGATCATTGACTTCGCTCCATACCGGTCCGCCGACCTCGGCATTTTCAATCATCGACCTAAACTTCAAGAGACCGAAAATCTTGCCGTCTTTCCCGACCCTTTCTTGCTTATAAAAAACCGATCCGCGGTCTTCCAGTTTTATCAATATGGGAATAAGAAATAAAATCGGCGACAGGACCAATAAGCCAAAAGAAGAGACCGCAAATTCCGTTACCCGTTTTAAGCCACGGGCCCATTTTGATTTAATAAGATGGGTGGAGTAAATGAGATAGCTGGGGGTCAAATTCTCAACTTGTAGCTTTCCGGTTAGATTTTCGTAAAACTTTATTCCTTCCCGCACCTCGATGCCTTTCAGTTTACAAGCCAGGAGCTGGGTGTCCGGGAATTTTCCTCTTCGATCATCCAGGGCGACGATAATGCGTTCCACATTTTCTTTCTGCACTAAATCGCCGAGTTGGGATTGGACCCCGATGACCGGGGAGACACCGATCGGTCCCGATAGGTCCAGGGAGTCTTCGGCAATAAATCCGACCACCTTAAATCCGGAATCTTCCGTTCCTTCGATGATCCGGGCAATATTGGCGGCCAAGACACCGCAGCCGAGGATTAAAAGGCGCTGATCCAATCGCTTGGTTTTGATTAGGCCATTATATACTAACCGCCACAGAATAATGATAGCGGCCATAAACGCCAGGCTGATGAAAAAGACCCCTCGCCCGATGATTAAATCCGGATAAAGATAATAGAGTACGGCCAGGACAATCGAGGCGACTCCTAGGGATTGCAACAGACGAATGGTTAATTCAAAATTACTTTTAAAAATTTTTAAATCATATAGGTCAAAATAATATAAACAAAGTTGGGAAATGACGGCGATGATCAGGGCTTTTAGGAAAAGGCCTTCATGGATGGCCGAGGAGGACCCTTCCCAATAAAAACGCAAAAAGGCCCCTATGTACACCATCCCGATAATAAATAAGGCTTCTAAAAAAACAAAGGCCAGCTTTCGGAGAGGGATATATTGATTGAAAATTTTTAGGATCATGAATTGACTTCTTACCCTGCCTGATCCCCGAGGATTTTTTGGTTAGTATTTTTTCCGCCTGGATCGAAACGCTCCGGACCAGCCCCTTGTTTCTGGGGGCCTTTTCTTCTCCTGCCCATAGCCATAATAATATCCGGCCGATCCAAAATAACGGGAAAAGAGCCCTGATGATTTAAACTCCACATCATTTAGGACCATTCCGATAATCTTATCTTTCCCCAACATTTGAACGGCATGTTCCACCGTTTCGCGGGGAGTTTTCCCCGCTCGAACCACCATGATAACACCGTCAACCAGTTTGGCCAAGATCTCGGCTTCCGAGGTTACCAAAAGCGGGGTCGAATCAAAAATAATGAACCGATCGTTATATCTGGATTTTAATTCCTTAACCAAGGAAGCCATTTGGAAAGAGCCCATTAATTCCGCCGGATTTCCCTGCATACTGCCGCTGGGGAGGAGGCTTAACTTATCCAAATTCGTTTTAATCAGAAAACGGGAAAGATCCTCATGGCCAATCAGATAATCGGCAATCCCTCTTTGATGTTGGACCCCGAATCGGGGTCCTAAGGAGGGATTCCGCAAGTCGCAATCCACCAACAGGGAATAGAGGTGAAAATCCTGAGCAAAGCCGATGGCCAGATTCGTTGCTACAAAAGACTTCCCTTCCCCTTGAATGGAACTGGTTACCATAATCGTTTTGGTCGAACGGACGCTGTCCATTTTAATAATATGAGTTCTCAACTTCCGAAACTGTTCGGCGGCCACAAACTCAGAGGCAAATACCGTTTGTAACGGTTGACTCGAACTCTTTTGACGAAAGGACCTTTCGGGAGGGGGCTCCACACGTATAGCCTCTTCCGGCGTCTGTTCGACTGAGGGAATAGGGATATTTAAAGACTTATTGGTTTCGGCCTTCCCCAGATCGGCATCCGCTTTTTCCAAGGCTTCATAGATTTTGCCTCTGCCCATTATTCACACCATCAATTCTTTTCTCTTCCTCATCAAGCCGAGAAGAGTCATTTTTCTTGATTAAAAGAAAATTTTTTTGAAGAATTCGATCAGCTGATCCCCTGCATCCAATTTCCAGCCGATCAATAGTCCTCCCAAGAGCAAGGCCGCCATACCGGCCAAGAGTAGAAGGCGTCCCTTTCCCTTTTTCGTTTGCCTATTAGGGCCCTCCAATTTCCGGATGACTTCCAGGATAATCTTTTCCTTTATTATCTTTTGATCCAGGGAAAAGCCGGTCAATAAGGCATTGTCACAGACAATATTAATTACTCGTGGAATTCCTTTGGAATATTCATAAATTTTTTTAATGGCCTTAGAGGGAAATATAGATTGAGGGGTCACCCCCACCACCGCCAATCTCTTCTCAATATATTTCCCGACTTCTTCTCTGTTAAGCGGCAGGATATGGTAGCGGAGACTCAAACGCTGCTTTAATGGTCGAAATTCATGACGGTCCAATAAGTCATTGAGTTCGGGTTGGCCAAGCAATACCACCAAGAAAAGCTTGGTCTTTTCGGTCTCTAAATTAGTTAAAAGCCTTATTTCTTCTAATAGGCCCGGTGATAAAGATTGCGCTTCATCGATGACCAAAAGGACCTTTTCTCCCCGGGCATTAACGGCCAAAAGATAGGCATACAGTTGAGCGAGGTATTGCCCTCTGGTGCGTTGTTCTCCCTTTAATCCCAAGGCTTCACAAATATAGTGGAGGAATTCCAACGGGGTTAAATTGGGGTTGACCAAGACGATTGTTTTGGTTTTCTCATCCAATCGGCTGAGGAGAGACCGGCCCATCAAGGTTTTCCCGGTCCCCACCTCTCCGGAAATCATTGTCAGTCCTTTGCCCTCTCTGGCGGCGTAGATGAGATGGGCTAAGGCCTCTTTATGGTGATCACTAAGAAATAAAAAACGGGGATCCGGCGTAATTTCAAAAGGTTTCTCCGTAAAACCAAAATATTTTGTGTACATTTCTTCCTGTCCCCTTAAAACGCAAAGAACCTTCGGTATCTCGTTCTGCTTCGAAAAATTTCTTAAACCTCCATCGGCTGCTTCCGAGGTCTTTTAGCCAGGAAATTTTTCGCAGAAACGATAGTCCGGGATTTAAAGTCCAAAGATTCTGCCTTCTCCTTATTCGGGTCCGGCCAGACTGGGGATCAATACTTTCTTTTCCAGCCCTGTTATCAGGCAGCCTTTTTCCCCACCTTAGGGATATTGGCCAGCACCTTAATGCCTAACGTCGCATAAAGATCATCGGCGTCCCGAAAAGATCGATCCATCTGTTCCCGCAGCAAAGCTATTCCAATACCGGCCACGATTCCCAAAATCAGACCCATCAAAAGGATTTTGGGAATATCCGGTTTGAAGGGCTTTTCCGGAATTCTGGCCGGGTCGATTACCTTGAATTGTTCGCCCTTCTGACGGCGCTCCAGATTCTCCGCTTGTTGTGATTCAACATTCTTCTTGATCAGTGTTTGATAGGTTTCATAGGTGTTTTTGTAATCCCGGGACAAGGCATTAAGGGCCAGTTCCCTCATGGGCGTTCTCTCGATTCTGCCTTGATATTCAACAATCATTTCTTTAATGCGGGCGTCTTCTTTTTTTAATTTTTGTATCTCCAGATCGGTGGCCAATAATTGATTCTTGCGCTCTTCCTGAAGCAGTTGGTATTGAGCCAGAAAGGGATCCAGGGTCTTGCCCCGTTTTAGCGTTTCCTTGCCTGAACCGAAACCTCTTTCCGCTTGAATCTTTTTTTCTAATTCGGCAATTTTCTTTTTCGTACTCAGGATATCCGGATGTTTCGAGGTATATTTGATCTGCAGTTCGTCTAAAAGCGTGTATAATTGCTGGAGCTGCCGTTCGTCGGACATTCCGGCCGGGTTGTTGGACAAAGATGAGGAGAGAGAAGACCCTTCTTTGGCCTCCTCCGAATTGGCATATAGATTGCCTTGTTTTTGAGTAAGAGTGATTTGATTCTGCAGGATCAACTTGCGGTCTTCGGCCTTTCCCAGACTCTCACCAATACGCTGGTGTTGAAGCTGGAGCTGTTCCAGGACCTTTAAATTAGCATCCCGCTGGTCGGGTATTTCATTGATATATTTCTTTTTGTAATCGGTGATGACCTTTTCCTGCTCATCTAATTTTTCTTTGGTATTCTTTAATTCCGAGGAGATGAACTCCACCGTCCCTTGGGCCTGTTGTTCACGGTATTTCAGGTTTTCTTCAATAAAAAGGGAGGCTAGTTTATTGGTGACCATGGTTACCACTTGGGGAGATTCCCCAACATAAGAAATAATAAAATAGCCTTCGGTTTTGGATTGCGACTTGGACAATCCTTTAATTTCCAATTGAATATCCTTTCTGAATAATTCAACCACTTCGTCTTTACTGTGGGTCTTGACCTCTTTGGTATAGAGTTTAAACTCGGCGATAATCTGTTCCAGCCGCGTCCGGCTCATAACTTCTTGGGCGATGGATTGAAGGCGGTCTTCGATGCTGGAAGTGATGGTCGGCTTAATTAAGGCTTCAGGAACTTTTTGGGGGGTAACCAAGACCAAGGTGGAAGCCCGATATAGTTTGGGAGCCACGAGGATATATATTCCTGTGCCCAGAAAAACCAGGATCATGGGGATGAGGAAATACCAGAGCCGCCGTAAAAAAATTTCGATATAATAATGAATATTGAATGATTGTTGAGGATTGATCATAGGATTATGAATTCACCCCTTTAATACATTGCGGTCATTTTGAAGATAGCCCGGTTTTCAATGTAGCTGTTTATGTCAACGGTTGAATTATTTTCCCGATGTGAGGCCTCCACAGAAAGTGTCAGCCATTCTAAAATCTGATAGGAAGTGCTTCCGGTGACCCCGGAAATCCAATCGGTTCGGTTGTTATCGAACTCGGCCCTTTCAATCATCCCGGTAATACTCAAGGTGAGTCGCTCCAAAATCCGATGGGAAATCCGGCCGAGTCCCCGGTTAAAACGGGTAAAACCTAAATTCTGAGAGCTGAAAAGATCCTGGGTAAAACCGCCTTGGAAGGAAAAGGTATACGTGGTCTTTTGCTCTTTTTGGGTAAGGTTGGCCTGATAGGAAAAGTTGTTATTTGACCCCAAATCCGAGTTTTTCCAGTAATAGCCGACTTGAGCCGTTCCGCTCAATGTTTGATTGAAAGCATGGTTGACCCCGAAGGAGGGATTGTGAGTCGTATAATTCATCCCGGATGTGGTCGAGTCGTTTCTCTGAAATGAATACTCTCCAAACAGAGAGGTAGCCGGATTAAAGCGATGGGTATAACGAAACCTGGTCAATTGACTCTGCAGATCAGCCGACCGTTCAAAGGTCCCTTTACTGAAGCTGTACTCTCCGAGAATACCGTTTCTAATATCCAGCCAATAGGTTATGCCAACCTTAACCAAGTTTTCCTGGCTGTTTTGAGAAAGGGGATTTTGGGTTTGAAAGATATTATTCCGATAGGTTAATGTAACCAGGTCTTCTTTTCCAAACTGATATTCCAAAGAGGGTTCGAGGACGTTGCGAAGAAAGGGGTTTCGACTTTGGTTGGAAGAATAATAAGATTGATTCTCCACCGCAGAAAGTAATGGATCCACTTCCCGGGTATCCGTTGACCGAAGAAAATCTTCTTTTATCCTAAAGGCCCACCGAGGGTTAAATCTATAATAGCCATTTACCTTGCCCAGATGGCTGACGGCATTGTTATCAGTACCGGAGGCAAAAAAAAGCAGCCCCATCTTATAATCTAAATTTAGTCCATAGGTATTATCGCTTCCGGAAAATTTAATGCCCGGATAAATCGTACTGATCCAATCGGACTTGGCGGCCCTAGAGGTGAGATTAATATTGTCATTATATTCTTCTTGAATAGTTATTTGGGGGTTAATTTTTATATTCCCGGTATCCCCACCGAAAATACTCGAGTAAAAAAATCCAATCAGAACCAGGCCAGTCAATAGACGCCAAGCGGCTTTCATCCGACTTTCCCAAACCCTCTTTTCAGCTTTGATCGCGACCGGTTAGTTCGACCCATTTCCTCTGATCACCTTAAAAACATTAAGGAATAATAATCGTATCCCCTGATTTAAGCAATAAATTTGAACCCAAATCTTCTCCGGAGATAATCTTTTTATAATTAATCACGATACGTTTCTCTGCGCCTTTGTCCTTTCGGATAATAATAATCTCTTTCTGATTGGCCCATTCGGTAAACCCTTCCGCCATAGAAATAATCTGAAGGAGAGTGGTTTCGTTGCGGAGACGGAAAACCCCGGGCTTCTTAATCTGCCCGGAAATAAAAACTTTAAAACTGTTCGCTTCCATGACCATAACCGAAACGGTTGGGGAATCAATAAAATCTCCGAATCGCTTGGTCAATAAATCTCTTAATTGTACTGGTGTTAATCCGGCGGCCTGGATCTCGTCGATGAGAGGTAGAGAAATCTTTCCGTCAACGCGGACGGTAATCGTTTTAGATAAGGCTTCCTCTTTCCAAACATGAACATACAGAACGTCTTCCGGGCCGATAAGATAGGAGTTGTTATCGGCCGCCACTTCAGCTTTAGCCTGATTATTAGCCAAAGAGTCCTGCGTTTGTCCATGACCTGGGGTTATTGAGATCCCCATGATCCACAAGCAGGTCAGAGTCATGACCAAGAACTTTTTCATCCGAATTGACCTCGTTCAGGTTTTAATGTTTTGGTTTTCTGATTAATCACATCCCTCTCATATAGTTAATAAAAATATTATAACACTATATCTTGTATTAAGAAAGCAAATTAAATACCTTTCCCCCGAAATAGGCCTTATCAATTAGTTCTGGGAGTGGGCCGAAAGGACTTCTCCAACCTCTCCGGATAAACGATCAGACCGGCTAGCTTTAAAAGAGATAAAATAGGTATCAGAATTATTGAGAGGGGAGCCTACTATTTTCCCCTTCAAATAAGCGGGTTAATACTTCCGGCATCTCCGATTGACCGGAGAAGGTATAGGAATGAAAGGACAAATCCCGGACAATCGGTTTAAAGACAGGTTCGGTTTGAAAAGAAGGGCAGGATTGTATTTTATCGGAAAGCCGTTGGCCCAACATTTGAGACCCGGATTGATCCGTTTGGGAAAGAATTATGCCCAGCTTGCCATTTTCTCGGCCGACTAGATCTTCTTCCCGAAGAGAACCTTTGACAATGGTGACCAGAGTCCCATAAAATGACTCATATCGATCTCCCAACATCTCCCTTGTTGGAATCTTAAGCAATAACAGTGACATAGTTGTCTGATGGCGTTTCGCTTTTTTTAGTTCTCTACGGATTTCTTTTTTAAAAAAAGATTGGGCCACTATTTCCTGATGAACCTTTCGGGCCATGGGTTCAAAAAATGACAGTTGGCCCTGCTCCCGATTTTCCAAGATTAATTCCCTCTGTTTTAACCCTTTTCGAATTTGAACCAGTAACCTTTCCGGGGCATAGGGCTTCAAGAGATAGTCATCCAGACCATTGGCCGATAACCTGGTATAAACTGGATCATCTAGAACTTCAGCGGTATTTAAAATGAGATACGTTTCCGGGGAGACCTTTTTTACCTCCTGAATAAAATGAAAAGTATCTTCAATTGAATTATAATATTCCATAATTACGATAGGATACCGTTTTCCCAAAAACCTCTGTAATGCATTGGGGAGTTCGGTTTCCATATCCACTTGAAAGCCGTCTTCTTCTAAAACGATTTTATATATGGTCAGGATATTTTCAAAGGGGTCGATTAACAAAATAGAATTTTCGGATAGTGACATCTTATCCCTCCCGGGCTGTCCGGTTCTTCAACCTGGCTTTTAAATTTAAACAATAAAACACCTACTCCTTTTTCAGCCCCGATTACCAAGAATCCTTTTCTCCGGCCCCTTTCCAGTCCAAAGATTAGGGCCTGTCGTAAAATATTTAATGCAATCCATATACCAACGAACACAATACGGCCAACCCATTAATATTTAGTCATTTTTATATATTCGGCCTATTAAGAAATAAAAGAAAGGGGATCATATTGAACCTTTCGGTCCACCTGCCACCCTAAAAAGTTCAAAGCGGACAGGGAGACCCGTTGTAAAAAATGTAAGGAGGGGGCTCGAGCGAAACGTTATGATAATGGGTCTTTAATTAAATTCTTCCAAGAGGCGTTCCAAAAATTCCGAAAATTCCGTCTCATCGGGAAAGGTGTGAGACTGAAAACAAAGATCCCGAAGAATCGGTTCTAACAAGGCATCGGATTGAAAGGAAGGATGGGTTTGAATTTCTTTTGCGAGCCGTTCCCTTAAAATTTGGGAGCCGGTTTGATCCGTTTGAGAAAGGATAATGCCTAATTTTCCATTCTCACGGCCGACAATATCTTCTTCCCGCAAAGAACTCTTGATGATTCTTACTAAGGTGCCGTAAAAAGGCTCAAAGCGTTCCCCCAACAACTCTTGGTTTGGAATATTCATTATCAACATAGACATCGGATTTTGGTGCCGTTTGGCCTTTTTCAGTTCTTTCCGAATTTCTTTCTTAAAAAAGGGCTGATTGACTATTTCCTGCTGAACCCTTTGGGCCATGGGTTCAAAGAAAGCGTTTTGTTCCTGTTCCCGATTTTCAAGGATTAAACCCCGCTGCTTTAAGCCCCGCTGAATATGGATCATTAGTTTTTCCGGGGTATAGGGTTTTAATAAATAGTCATCCAGTCCGCTCTTAAATAATTGTTGATAGGTTTGGTCATCAATAACATTTGAAGTATTCAAAATAATGTAGGTTTCCGGGGCGGTTTTCTTGACCTCTTTAATAAAATGAATCGTCTGTTCCAAGGAACTAAAATATTCCATGATAATAATCGGATATTTTTTTTCGGAAAAAAGCTGAGACGATTTCAGTATATCTGTTAGGATATCAACCTGATAGCCTTCTTCTTCCAAAACCATTCGATAGATGGTCAGGACATTTTCAAAGGGATCCAGTAACAGGATGGGATGTTTGGACATGGGTCTCTGTCCTCCTTCTTCTCTACCCTTCAGTTAACCGCCTCGTTGCCAGACAACAAGCCGGTCTTCTGCTGAAAGGTTGACAGGTCAATATCAGGCCTTGCCGGATCCGGCTTTTGGTTTGGAAAGGTTATATTTTTCCATCCGGTTGGCGAGCATCCGTCTGGTGACTCCCAGCAATTCTACGGCCTTTTGTTGATTCCAATTGGTTTCTTCCAGTTTCTTGGCGATCCATTTTTTTTCCAGATCGGAAACCATTTTAGTTAAATTTATTACTCCACCTTCAAGCTCCTCCAGGGATTCCTCGGGGGAAAGCAGGTAAGAGGGAAGGTCATCCATGGTGATCAAATTATTCCGGCAAAAGGTGATCATGTGCTGGACCACATTCGACAATTCCCGAACATTTCCCTGCCAGGGGCAGCTTTTAAGAAAGGCTATGACCTCGGGTTTTATCTTAAATGGCGTATTCCCTTCTTGATATTTTTTCAAAAAGTAGTTCACTAAAAGGGGGATATCTGAAACCCTATCTCTGAGCGAGGGAACGGTCACGGATAGGATATTGAGTCGATAATACAAATCGGTCCTGAAATTTCCATTGGCCACTTCTTCGCGAAGATTTCTGTTGGTGGTTACGATGATTCGAACGTCCACTTCTATGGATTGACTGCTGCCCACCCTTTCCAATGTTTTTGTTTCTAAGACCCGCAACAAGACCTTCTGCGAGGCTAAAGGGACTTCGCCGATTTCTTCCAATACCAGGGTCCCTCCTTCGGCGGCCTGAAAACGCCCCACCGTATCCTTGATTGCTCCGGTAAAGGATCCTTTGGTATGACCGAATAATTCACTGGCCAGAAGCGTATCGGTCAAGGCCCCGCAATTAACTGAGATAAATGGCTTGTTCTGCCTGGGGCTATTATAATGTAGGGTTTTCGCGATAAGGTCTTTTCCGGTCCCACTCTCTCCCTGGATCAAAACGGTTTTATCCGTCGGAGCTACCCGTCCTATAAACTCAAAGATCTCCTGCAGTTTTGGGCTTTGGCCGATCACATGGGGAAAGGCATACTTTTCCCCTACTTCTTTCCTCAGCTGACTGAGTTCCCTTTCTAATTCCTGAGTTTTTAGGGCCTGTCGTATAATGGCCAGAAATTTGTCCAAGGAATTAAAAATCGGCTTTTCAAAAAAATAATAGGCCCCCTGCTTTAAAGCTTCCACCGCCACATCTACCGAACCGTAGGCCGTCAGGAGAATGACAGGGATAGTCTCATCAATTTTTTTTATCTCCACCAGCAGTTCCATACCGCTGAGCCCGGGCATTTTCATATCCGTGACCACCAGGCTGATGTCGTTTTTCTCCAACAACTCTAAGGCTTCTTTACCACCAGTAGCCGGGATGACCGTATACCCCTCATCTCGTAATACCTGGGTTACTCCAAAAAGGGCATTGGGTTCATCGTCCACAACTAAAAGGCAGGGTCGGGCCATACCGTTTATCCTCTCGCTGCAGTTTCTTGAGCAATCGGCAGTTGAATGGTGACGGTGGTTCCCATGTTCTCCTCTCCCTCAATGGAGAGCCTGCCGTTATGACGTTCGCCAATTATTCTGTTACAAATAACCAAACCCATTCCCGTACCTCTTAATTTAGTTGTAAAAAACGGGGTGCCGACCGATTCGATATGTTCTTTTTTTATCCCTTCACCAGAATCCCTAACAATAATCTCCACCCATCCATCTTTCCCTTTTGTTTTATTCACGGTCTGGATGGTCAATTCTTTTTTTTCGGTTTTAGACATCGCTTCAAAGCCGTTCTTGATTATATTGGTAAAAACTTTTTTTATTTCTTCATAATTGGCATAAACCTTGGGCAGTTGAGGATCAAATTGGGTCGATACCGAGACGTTTTCAAATAGGCCCTTTAACAAGAGGGGCATCAAATTCAGTACCAAGATAAGCGTTTCGTTAATATTGATTTCACCCCAATGACTTCGGTTGGGAGGTTTGATATAATCCAAACATTCCTGAACGAAATCGGTCAGGGTCTGGACCTCTTCTTTGACAATATTGATCGATTGGGCCAGGGCCATATCTTGCACATTGGAGCGTCTCTCGATAATATTGATGGCTCCGCCAATGGCCTGAAGGGGATTGCGGATTTCATGGGCCCAAAACGGCAGAAATTTCTCTAATAAAGCTTCCATTCCCCATTTTTTCCCTTCTTCGAAAGCGGGGGTTTTGCCCGTCTCCTTTAAAATCGTCAACAGATTAGGAAGGTCTGTCGGCTTTAAGAAGTAGTCTACTCCTAATTTTTTTAAATCGCCCGCTTCTTCGACAGTTGTGTTGCCGTTGGTTATAATCGTTATCCGGGGGTCAAGCTGCTTAATGCTCCGGACAAGTTCTTCTCTGGCAATACCCTGAAGGGCGGCCCCCAGTAGAACGACTTGTGGTTTTTCCGAAAAGGCCTTTTTCAGGGCTTTCCCCTCAAGGGTGGCGGTCTTGACCACATACCCATGAGATTTCAGAAAAGACTTGGTACCTTTAAGACGGTCACGCTCAGGATTTATGATTAAAACAATATTTTTATGAAGTCCCGAATCCATAGATGGACCGAACGAGCCTACGGATTTCATTGGATGATTAATTAATACTCCTTGCCCGAAGGCCTTGTCCTTTACGTGAAGACCCCGCCTCTGATTCTATTCCTCTAACCATATTAATTTTATGCAAAAAAACTCGCAAGTCAACTTTATTTTGGCAGACCAATTCGTGAAACCTCGATCCTTCCTGAGTGGCCGGTTTTCATAAGGTCTAAGGTGAAGTAGGCCCGCTTGAGTTATCCGGTCTCCGGTTGACTATCGATTAAGGTCTTGGGCGTGTATAGATAACCTTGTACCGATCACCGTCGGCCCCCAGACAACCGGTACATTCTCCGGTCATCTCGAGAGAATCGACCGGCTCCAGTCTCACCTCAAAACCCATTTCCTGATAATCGATAACGGCATCGGACAAGCGGGGTTCACCGGCGACAAATTGCCTCTTCCAGCCTTCCTTTTCTAATTCCTCTTGTCTGGTCATTGAGAGCTTTCGGTTCCTGATCTAAGGGTCATGGTCCAAAGGGAAACCTTTCGTTCCCCCCATTTTCTATTTTATCTCTTGAACCGCTATAATTATTTCCCCTTTTCCACCATAGCCTTGGCCATCAGGGCGGCCCCTACGGCCCCGGCAATCTGAGTATCAAATTTCGGTTTTAAGGCCTTAACATGAAGTTCCCTCTCTATCCGAGAAACGATGCCGATATTCTTGGCAATGCCACCGGTGACCGCGAAATCCTTTTCCACTCCGGCCCGTTTCAATAGTGTAACCACCCGGTGTGACATAGCCGAGCAATAGGCGGCCAGGACCTTTTCCTTGGGCCAGCCTTTCCGTAACAATCCGGAAGCCTCTGTTTTGGCAAAAACCACACAGGTACTGCTTACCGGCGGGGGTTCCTCCTCCACCCTCAAGGAGAGTTCTCCAATCTCATTGATGGAAATCCCTAAAAGATCGGCAAAGACCTCAAGTCCCCGCCCGGTTCCGGCGGCACATTTGTCATTCATTAAAAAATTGGTCACTTTCCCCTGGGCATCAATCCGGATGACCTTGCAGTCCTGCCCGCCCATGTCTAAAACAGTCCGCACCGTGGGGCCATATAAAAAATGGGCACCAAGACCATGACAAGCAATTTCGGTTACCGCTCGACTGGAAAAAGGGACATTAACCCTCCCATATCCTGTGCCTACCGTGTAGTGAATCTTTTCCAGCGTCAGACCGGTTCCCTCCAAGGCCCGGTTCATGGCCTTAAGGGCGCTTTCCGGGCTGTTTGAGCCGGTCCGGATATTACTATAGGCATATAATTGTCCATCAACCATTATAACAGCTTGAGAGCTTACTGAACCGATATCCACGCCGGCAGTGATGGTTTTAGCCGATTTCCAGTCTTTATCCTCGGCGGTCCAACGGGATTCGGTCCAGCGCCAAAATTCTTGTGTCATTTCGTTTCCTAATTAACTTTCATGCCCCATAGGGCACCACGAAAAATTAAAAAAAATTCTGGAACCGCCCGTCAGCCTGTGGCTGACTTGATTATCGGGACAAAAACAGGACTTTTTATTTGCCCTCGGGCGATAGTCCCCGAGGGCAACGGGGTCTTTTCACGGCACAACGTCGTGCCGTGAAAAAATCGTCCCGTCGTCGTCCATTCTTTGTCAAGTGACCGGAGGGAACGGGCGGTAAAAGTTATATTTTCGTTTTAATTTCTCCGAACTCCGAACCATCTACCACTATCTCCCGGCGGCGATTAAGGCCGCCCCCAGGGCACTGACAAATTCCGGATGGTCGGGAATAGTCAGATCCGTGGCCAGCTCTTTCTGCAACGAACTAATAAAACCCACATTTTTTGCCAGTCCGCCGATCAGCATAATTTTATTTTCCAGTCCCACCCGCCGGGCTAGGGCGGCAATCCGGTCGGCAATAGCGGCATGGATCGCTCTGGCCATATCCGCTTTGGGCGTTTGGGCATGAACCAGGGAGACCAGTTCGGACTCGGCGAAGACGGCACACTGGGCATTTATGCCGATGTCTTGCGTGGCTTGAAGGGATAAGGGGCCCAATTCTTCCAAGGCCACTTCCAAGGCCCGAGCCATGGCCTCAATAAAAGCGCCGGTGCCGGCGGCACATTTTTCATTTACGACAAAGTCGATCACCTTCCCCGCACTATTCACCTTTATGGCGCGGCCTTCTTCAGCCCCCACATCAATAACCGTTCGCACCTCCCTGTCCAAGAAAACGGCCCCCCTGGCGGCAGCGGAAACTTCCGTAATCCGCTCTTGGGCCATAAAGGCTTCCGTCTGCCCGACCCCGGTCGCAACGATGCGCTTAATCTGACCCGGAGATACCCCGGTTTTTAACAGGACCTCTTCCCATGATTTTTTCAGACCCTCCCGGAGATCAACCGCCGCCGTGACCAGCTCCTTTTCGATAATATTGTCATCTTTCAGGATCAGAATTTTGATCGTCTTGCTTCCTATATCCATCCCGGTAGTAATCATTTCTAAAAATCCCTTGTGATCTTTTTGGCTTCATTTTCCTCTGAATTATAAGTCTCCCCCTTTAGCAATCCTCAGGTTGAGTATTTTTATACTCCACTTCTCAAGTAAAAAGCAACTGCTTCTCCTTTTATGAAATTGAGAGTTCTTATTTTGCTTAACAGATCGGACTTGTTTTGGTATCTTCGGGATAGTCCAGGGATGAAACCCGGAGGATTATACCGTTATCAAAATAAGCTAAGCCCTTGTCATCACCCTTTCCTATCGATCCAATTCTGCCCCGTTTAAAGGAGGCGATCCACACCCATCCGGCGGTTGTTTTACAGGCGCCGCCCGGCGCAGGTAAAACGACCAGGGTACCTCCTGCCCTGCTGGAGATTATTCCCCCGGAAAAGGGCCGCATCATCATGCTCGAACCACGGCGGCTGGCCGCTGTTTCCGCGGCCCGCTGGATGGCCAAAGCCAAGGGGGAAGAAATCGGCCGGACCGTAGGCTATTCCATTCGCTTCGACAGCCGGGTCAGCCGGCGGACCCGGATTGAAGTCGTCACCGAAGGGATTCTCACCCGGCGGATTTCAGCCGATCCAACCCTCGAAGGTGTTGCCCTGATTATTTTCGATGAATTTCATGAAAGGAGCCTGCAGGCCGACTTGGCCCTGGCCCTTTGCCTAGATGTGCGCCGAAATCTCAGGGAGGATCTCAAAATTCTGGTTATGTCGGCTACCCTGGAATCCGGCCCTATCGCCCGTCTGCTGGGTGATGCGCCCATCCTCAACTCAACGGGACGGAGCTTTTCGGTGGAACAACGCTTTATCAACCAAGATCCCGACCGACGGTTGGAAGAAAGAGTCGCCGAGGCGGTATCTGTTGCAGTCCGGGAAACCGAGGGAGATATTCTCGTCTTTTTACCCGGGGCCGGAGAGATCCTCCGGACGGCTGAGGTGCTCCGGAATCTTACTCTAAAAAAAGGACCTGATCTGTCCATTCATCCCCTCTATGGTGATCTTCCCTTTGAAGAACAAGAGAGGGCTATTATGCCTTCCCAAAAGAGGAAGGTCGTTCTGGCCACCAACATTGCTGAAACGAGTCTGACCATTGAAGGCGTCCGGGTAGTTATCGACAGCGGCCTGGCTCGAAGGATGCAATATGACCCCCGAAGAGGCATGAATCGTCTTATGACCGTTAGAATTTCACAGGCGTCAGCCGAGCAACGGAAAGGGAGGGCCGGCCGTATCGGTCCGGGGGTTTGTTATCGTCTTTACGGGGTTCATGATTTACACTCTCTGGTTCCCTATAATCCACCGGAAATGCTTATGGTGGATCAGGCTTCTTTGGTCCTGGAACTGGCCGCTTGGGGCGTGCAAGACCCGCTGACTCTCTCCTGGCTTGATCCGCCGCCGCTAGCGGCTTGGGAAGAAGCCCAAGGGCTTCTTCGGGATTTGGGCGCCCTGGATACGGAGGGGAAATTGACCAAGATTGGCCGGGAAATGGTCTCGCTGCCTCTGCACCCCCGCCTCAGCCGCCTGCTGGTAAAATCGTCTGAAATCGGCTGCCCCCGAATTGGGGCCGATCTGGCCGCCTTGCTTTCCGAACGGGATATCCTGCGATCAGGGACTTTCCTAGGAAGACCCGCTAAAAAAGGAACCGATATCAGTGAACGCTTAGAGATCCTTGAAGAGTGGCGAAAAAATAAAAAAGCTTTTTCAGGCGTTGACCCTTGGGCCGTGCGATCCGTGGATCGGATCGCACAGGCGCTTTTGAAGATCCGGGCTCACTCGGCTGAAGGCCCCATAGATATTGATTCAACAGTGATTCCCCGCTTGCTCTTGAGCGCCTTTCCCGATCGAATCGCCCAGAAAAGGGGAGAAGGACAAGGCCGCTATCGTCTTTCACGAGGACAGGGGGTGCAATTGGCCGGAAAGCAGCATTTGGATGGAAGTCCTTTTATCATCGCCGTTCAAGTTGACGGAGGGCCGAAGGCCGAAGGGCGAGTGCACATCGCTGAACCCGTCAGCGAGGCCCTCCTGCGGGAAGAAATCCCCGGCTGGATCAAACCGGTCTCCCACATTTATTGGGATAAAAAAGAAGGCCGGATCATCGCCGCCCAGGAGGAAAGACTTGGTTCGATAATTTTAAATAAAAAATCCCTGATTCCGTCGGATGAAGAATCGGCAGCAATCCTCTGTGCGGCCATACGCCAAGGGGACCTGATCATCCCCTTCAACCACAAGGTCCGGCAGTTCCAGGGACGCGTCTCCTTAATGCGCCGCACTTTTCCCCATGAGGGCTGGCCGGATCTTTCCGACCAATTTCTCCAGTCCCACCCGGAGGAATGGCTTGACCCCTTTCTTTCAAAGGTCCGCTCGCAAGAGCAACTGACGGGTTTGGATATCCTGCCTCCATTACAGTCTCTGTTTTCCCGGGAACAGCGGCATCTTCTGGAAAAACGCACCCCTCCTTTTCTGACCGTCCCCAGCGGGCATCAGATCCCTGTGGATTATGCTTCGGGGGACCTCCCCATTCTGGCCGTAAAATTACAAGAGATGTTCGGACTGGCGGATACACCGACCATAGCCGAGGGACGCATTAAAATCCTCATTCATCTCCTCTCGCCATCCCGCCGTCCCGTCCAAATCACCCAGGACTTGAGCGCCTTTTGGAACAGCGGTTATACCCAAGTAAAAAAAGAATTGAAAGGCCGTTATCCCAAACATCCCTGGCCGGATGATCCCTGGAAGGCCCTGCCGACCCGACAGACCTCGAGAAGGAAAAAATAAAATGGGGGCTTTTTGGCCTTTCCTTTATTGATGGTCGGAGTGAAAGGCTGCCGGAATGATGTGAGGGTTATTCCTCCCCCCTTTTTTTCGAGGTCTTTATTAATCGTCTCATTATAGTAGCACCGTCAATCGGCAAAGTGGGGTTGTCTTTTCGGTCGTCATTGGCGAAAGGGCGCTGTCTTTTTCGGACTTATTAACGGGGGAAACCGCAGCTCGGCCGCTGGTTTTTAGCGGACGAGAATGCGGAGGGGGTAAAGCATCCCCCGTGGATAAGTCCGAAGAAAAGACCAGCCCGAAAGACACAGACGTAAGAAAAGACAGCCCCACTAAATCAAAACTAAATTGAGACGATTAATAAGTTGTTATTATCCTCAGGCTGCGCAGTCGATTGATGGCCCCGGCTATTTCCAGAGATCTGGGTTTGACCAGATTTCCGACCTTATAGGGCATCAGACAATCCAGGCCTTTCTCTTCAATCTCCTCCAAGACCTTTTCCAATCCCTCCCGGAGACTAGAGGAGCCTTCCAAATACTTTGAGGCATAAAGATGTATTACCCGGCCGATAGCCCGGGTCTGCCCGGTTTCAACCAATTGCTCCAAATAAGAAAGATCAATGATCTGTTCACCATACATCAGGGTTTCCTGCCCCTTGGCCTCGATGCGGACCTCCCGGTTACCCCGGCTGGGGTCAAAGCTTTCCGGCTTAGGCTGACGGGAGCTGATCTCCCCGAATTGTTCTCCTCCTTCCGGCAGACGATGGACCGGAAATTTTTCAGCAATGGCCCGGGCATCGGAAGTAACTTGAAAGGGCCGGTAATTATTCATCCAGATGACCGTATCGGCGGTTTCAAAATAGTCCCCCGAACCGCCCATGACTAAGATGGTGGAGACCCCTTTCTCCTGATAGAGCTGGCGGACCTTATCAATTAAGGGAGTGATGGGCTCATGGGTCTTTTGAACCAGTTCCTGCATACGCCGGTCCCGGATCATAAAATTTGTTGCCGAGGTGTCTTCATCGATCAGCAACACTTTGGCCCCCATTTCCAGAGCCTCCATGATGTTGGCGGCCTGAGAGGTGCTCCCGCTGGCGTTATCCGTGGTGAAGCGTGAGGGGTCCCTCATGAGGGGCAAAGATCTTATGAATGGACTGATATTGACCTTTTGTACGGCCCGGCCGTCTTCGGCCCTTATTTTGACGGCCCGGCTGTCGGTGACCGCATATTCCCGGCCGTCTCCCGGGATGTGGCTGTAAATCCCCATTTCCAAGGCCCGCAGCAAAGTAGATTTTCCATGGAACCCCCCGCCGACGATCAAGGTAATGCCCCTTGCTATCCCCAGTCCGTTGATCATCCCTTTATGCGGAAGTTGGAAGGAAACTGCCAATTCCTGCGGAGGATAAAAAGGTACGGCCCCCATGGCCAAAGGCTGCGTACTGATCCCGTTTTCCCGGGGCAGGATAGCCCCTTCGGGGATAAAGGCGACCAGTCCTTTTTCTTCCAGGGCCTCTCGAAGCCACTCCTGGTCCTCATAGGCATCAACAAACCGTTTGACCTCCAGGCCCATTTGCGGAAACTGAAAGACCCCTTGCTGAATAACCTTGGGCAGGTCTTCAAAAAATATCGAGACGGCCTCGAATCCCTGAATCGTCCGGCCGGCAGCGGGTAAACTAACCGTCAGACGCACCTCCAGCGTTTCCCGTTCTATGACCACGGAAGTCCGCTCCAGAATTTCCGGCCCCCCGGCATCAATGGCCAATTGGCCGCTTTTCCCGCTTCCACGATGCTTGGCGGAGAGATTACGGATGGCCTGCTGGACCTGCCGTCCGATAAAATCACAAAAGGCGATGCGGCGGGTTTTAATGGTCCAGAGGTCGGAGAAGATCCCCCATTTTTTCAAGGAAATACTAATCCGAATCCGGGTGGGCGGGGCAAAGGGATCTGCCTGGACCCGATCCACGGCTAATTGATATTGCGAAAAAAGATATTCACCTTCGATATCTTGATAGGCCTTGTAGCCTTTGTCGTGAATACGGAATAAGGTTTTTTTTAAATCATCGGCGGGCTTCATGAAACTTCCTTTTATGAGATTTTATTTTCTTTTCGTAACGTAAAAATTAATTTCTACACAAATTGGATAGAATTTATTTTAAAACTGGCATGGGACCGGATCAAATAAGGAATTCCCTGATCTTTTCGGATATCCAATTTTCATTCCAGGTGGTCCGGATTAGATAGTGAGTATATCGGTTTATGGAAGGAAAGAAAAGTTTAATCGACGAACGTGCGGCCGCCTTCCAAAGATCCCCTCTTGATTTTTCGTTTCACATCTATTATAATTAGACAAACTTAAACAGTAAAGAGAGGAACAACCATGAAAAAGAAATCCGTTCTCAAATATTTAGGAGTGGGGATCATTTTGATGTTTATGTTCGCCCTTGTTTCCAGCGAGGTCTGGGCCAGAGCGGGCGGTGGTCGCTCCGGAGGATCCCGGGGCAGCCGCACTTTTTCGGCCCCCAGAACCCAATCACCCGGTCCATCTCAGTTTCAAAGAAGCACTCCAGCACCCGCACCTTCTCCCGGCTTAATGGGTAATCAGGCCAGACCTTCAACCGGAAGCCCCTTTCTTAGAGGACTGGCGGGTGGTATAGCCGGTGGCTTCCTGGGCAGCATGTTGTTCAGCGGTCTAAGCCATGGAGGCACTGGAGGGGGCTGGGGCGGTGGCGGCATCGGCGGTTCCGGCTTGGGATTTTTGGAGATCATTTTAATCGGCGTTCTGATCTTCATCGTCTTTCGTTTTATCCGGGGAAGAAAACAAGAAGCCGCTGGCCAATCTCAAGAGGCTTATTATGCCTCTCCACCCTATCAGCAGCCGGAAACCTATTATCCCAATACCCAAAGTCCGGATCAGGATGTGGCCACCGGGATTTCTTATATTCAATCCATGGATCAGACCTTTGATCCCCAGGTCTTCAAGGATTGGGCCCAGGACCTCTTTTTCAAAATTCAAGCCGCTTGGGGAAATCAGGATTTAAGCCCGGTCAGCATGTTTCTCACCGAACAGATGCGTGGGATCTTCACCCAGGATCTGGATGAACAAAAGGCCGCCAATCGAGTCAACCGTTTGGAAAACATCGCCGTCCGCTCGGTGGATATCACCGAGGCCTGGCAGGAGGAAGGCAAGGATTACCTCACCATCCTTTTCTATGCCAACCTTTTGGATTATACGGTGGATAAGACCAGCGGGGCGGTTCTTTCCGGCAGCAAGACCGAGCCGGTCAAGTTCAAGGAATTCTGGACCTTCGTCCGGCCAGTGGGGGGACGTAGCCCCTGGCAGTTAAGCGCCATTCAGCAGGAAAATTAAGACGATTCTTTATAATCCAAGGCCGAACGGAAAATAAGTCCCGAAACAAACATCTCCTGAAAGCGGGGATGGGAAGCCAATTCCAGGTATTCCATTTTTCGGGCGATCCGTTCGGCCTCTTTTCTTTTTCCGCTATCGAGTAAGCCCAGACTCGCCCCCTGGCCGGCCGTATTCCCCATCACTTTAAAGTCCAAAGACGGCCAATCGGGAAAGAGACCTAAGACCTGGGCATCTTCGGGATCGACATAATTTCCGAAGGCCCCAGCTAAAAAAATTTGTTTTATCGTTGTATCCCCCAACATCTCCGATAAAAGCACTGACCCGGCAAAGACGGCCGCCTTGGCCAATTGAACCTCGGCCACATCCTTCTGCGTTAAAACGATATCCCGATTCTGAGCCGTTTCTTTCGCCCAGACCAGAACGAATTCCAAACCGTTTTCTCCTTTTCGCAACCTGGGGTTTTGCAAAGCCTTATTAAAATGGCCTCTGGCCAGGATAATTCCCCGGCGGATCATTTCCGCCAGGGCCGAGATGATCCCGGAGCCGCACAATCCGAGCGGTTTTTCATTGTGGATCGTCTTCCAGGTTACCTGAAGTGTATCGGGATCAATGCGCACCTCATCGATCGCCCCGGCGGAGGCCCGCATACCCCAGCGGATATGCCCGCCCTCAAAGGCCGGGCCGGCCGCTGTGGAACAGCAGATCAGTTGTTTCTTCCACCCGGCCACAATTTCTCCGTTGGTTCCCAGATCCATAAAAAGGGTCGGGGTGTCGGTTTTATGCAGGCGGCAGGCCATAATCCCAGCGATGATATCGCTTCCCACAAATCCGGCTTTCAAGGGCAGGAGATGCACATTTCCGGCGGGGTTAATGCCCAATTCAAGATCACGGGCGGGGATATCCATTGAGGTTCGGATAACCGGCGGGAAGGGGGCCAAGGCCAGATAGCGGGGGTTTAATCCCGCAAAGAAGTGATGCATGGCCGTATTGCCGACCATTGTTGCTTCCAGAATCTCTTGGGGATCAATACCCGCCTCCTCGGAGGCCTCGGTTATCAATCGATTCAGATCATGGATAAGGCCGGTGCGCAGAGTCTCCAGCCCATCGGGTCGAGTTTGACAAAATGAAATCCGGCTGATCAGATCATCCCCGAAAGCAACTTGAGGATTTAACCCCGCCCGGACGGCCAACCGTTTCCCGTTGTGTAAATCGAAGAGATAGGTCACCAATGTGGTGGTCCCGATATCGATGGCCACACCGAACCAGCGTTCTTTTTTCCCGGGCATTATGGCGAGGAGTTCTTTTTTGTTTCGGATGAAAGCGGTCAGTCCCTTTTCACTGCGCAACGTTTGAGGAAGTTTTTTTAAGATCTGGAGATCGAGGGCCCTGATATGCAGCCCGTATCTTTTTTTGAGGTTCTCTAAGAGCCGGTCCTCATCCGTCGTAATTCCCTCCAGTTCTGGTTCGGGGACTTCCAGGTAAAAGGGTTTGACGACAGGACGAAGATGGAAATGAATGGTTTGGCCGGTATCGGCCGTCAGGATAACCGGTTCTTGAATTAAACTTTCTTCGGGGATGCGGATTTGGGCCCCGCAGGTCAAAACCGTTTCGCAGGCCAGTCGGAACCCTTGTTCGGTAAGGTCTCCCAAAGACTTTTGCTCATAGTGGGACAGTAAAGGCAAGGGGCCTTCGACGGCCTCGATGATGACCCGGCATTTGCCGCATTTTTTCCGGCCGCCGCAGGAGGTTTGGATAGGAATATCCAAAGCCCGGGCCATTTGCAGCAAGGTCTGCCGGCCATCGGCCTGAGCTTTTTTCCCGGAAGGATGAAAGACCACTAGATCCATATTTTTTTAAAAATTTCCCTCGACGATTATGCTTCCCTATGCTCGCTTATTCCTATTCCTTTTTTTTCCGGTCAAGCTATCTTCTCTTCTTCGTATTCAGATCCCGCTGAGGCTATGGCATCCTGACGGTTGAATTCGATCGCTTCTCGCAGTGTTACACGGAGGCTCTCCAATAGCTCTTCGCGGGTTTGCTCCTGGCAGTTTACACCCGGAACTTCCTCGATCCATCCTATCCACCAATCGCTTCTCTGTTTCACTATTGCAGTGTATTGGGTATCCATGATTTCCTCCTTCGATTCCTAATTATACCCGAAACCGATCCGGGTTAAAATTCATTTCATTTTTTGCCATAACGAAAAAATCATCCGGAGTCGGGCGTGCCCGATGATCGGCTGGATTGCATTGTTACGCAATTATCTCGTTTAGTCCTTCAATGACTTGAATCAATTCTTCCTGAGAAGTCTTGCCAATAAGCTTTCCGATTCTTTCAATGGAGAGAGTTCGTATTTGACCGATCTTAGCCCATGATTGTTTTGGTAGGTTGCCTGATTTCAGTTCAAGTGTCAGAGGAAATCCTGCTTTCTGTGAATGGCTCGTGATAGCGACGGCTATGACAGTTCCAGATCGCTCGTTAAAGATATCATGACTGAGGATCAATACTGGACGGAGGCCAGCTTGCTCTCGACCTCGGGTGGGGTTTAAGTCCGCCCATCGAATCTCGCCTCTTAATATTCCGGCCATTGGCTCACATCCTCGGTCATTCCTTCCTCAGCCATTGCCTTTTCAGCTGCCCGGTCGAGTTTGGAACATTCGATCGCCAGTCGGCTTCGTTTAAGTCGCAGTAATTTCTCGCTAACCGCTTCTCGGATGGCCTGGCTGCGGCTTTGAAAAACGTGCCTCTTGACCAGTCGATCCAATTCATCGATGAATTCCTCATCAAGTGTAATTGCTATCTTTTCTTTACCCATCTCTTTGCCCTCCTGGTTATAGTATGACATTATATCATACTATCAACCATACAAGCAATTACCATTTTTATTCCATGCGTACGCTGACATCACCGGCGTGGAACATTGCGGAGTGAAACGAAGCAATGTTATAAAAGGGACGTTCTCCAGTTGATTCAATACTATCTTTTATTAATTATGCCATCAATTTTTTTATAAATATAAAAGTTGCTGAATGAATTGGACAATGTCCCCTTTTACGGTCAAGGAGAATATAAAAGTTTAAT
>Ga0233425_10001413_pt1 | contig 53994 bp, 59 predicted proteins | sample Watercolumn_Towu_2_FD_181712 | JGI IMG/M metagenome (GOLD analysis project Ga0233425, IMG submission 181712) | Freshwater microbial communities from Lake Towuti, South Sulawesi, Indonesia - Watercolumn_Towuti2014_140_MG | ecosystem: Environmental > Aquatic > Freshwater > Lake | place... | reverse complement strand
TGCGTACTTCCCATACGGGCCCGCGGCGGGTGAACGGCCGCACTATGAGGCCGGACACACGAAAGCGCCTGACCACATGCTCTCGCCCAAAGAAAATCCTTGCATTCGGCGGGGCGTCCACACACGAAACACCCGAGTTGTTCCTTAACCGGAATGGGGAGCCGATGACGCGAGACGGTTTTGCTCATCGTCTTGGTCAGCACGTCGCTGTCGCCGCGCAGAAGCAGCCGTCGCTCCTGCAGAAGCGAGTAACGCCGCATGTCCTTCGTCATAGCTGCGCGATGCACACGCTCGCCGCGACTGGCGACATTCGAAAGGTCGCCCTTTGGCTCGGTCATGCGAGCATCCGCACCACGGAGACCTACCTGCGTGTCGATCCAGCAGAAAAGCTGGCGATTCTAGCTGCGCATGAACCCCCGCCAGTCAAGCCTGGCCGCTTCAAGCCGCCATCAGACAAGCTCATGACCATACTTGCCGAGGCGCGGAACGGAACATGATGGACTGAAGAGCGAGCAATTATGCCGAGCAGTCCACGCGATTCCCCGATGTGGGGCGGCCCGTTCTGGGCTTTGCTCGGCATAATCTCCTACTCGGCATAAGAGGTTTGGGAGGCGCTATCGCGCGCCTACAACAAGGAGCCTTACATGATCCGCCGCATGCTGACGGAAGGCGCGGTCAAAGCGGGGGACGGGCGAGCGGTTTTCGTCGGCGTCGACGCCTATGAGGCGGCGGGTGGCGTAATCTTGCGCGATCTTTTCGCTCACGATCACGGCGGCTGGCTGCAGGATGTCGCACTACTCGATCGTCTCGTGCGGGAGAAACTCTCCCAGGCAGCGGATGAGCTTCGCTCCGAGGGTTGGAAGTGGGCGGAATTCGCGTGCGAATTTCCCTATGGCCATACGAATGGAATCCGCCGCTTGCCGTCAACCACCCCGCAAATTTCGGACGAAGAGAAGGAACGCTACGACGCGGCGCTCGAAGAATATGACGCGCTGTCGGAAGAGCACGCAGGCGCTGACGAACTCCCCGAAGACATCGACCGGAGAATGGGCGAACTCGAAGAAATCATCGACGCCATCGAGCAGCGCCCGGCGATCTTCGATTCGACCGATATGGCGCGCGCCGGCATATTCGTCAGCATCGATTTCAATGGCTCGCTGAAGATCGACCGGGGCTTTGTGCGTCGAGACATTCTTTGTCCTGATCGCTGAGCGTCTTGACGGAGCTGGCGTTCTTCATGGTTTCGACCTTCGGGTCGTGCGGCTCGTGTGGAGGACGTCATCGAGCATGTTCACGGTGGAGTCACGTTCATCATCGCTCAGCGCCAGAATGTCCTGCAGGGCGGCGCCAATATGCGGTAGATATCTCTCAATGTGGGCTCGTCTGTCATATTCCTGACGAAGGTGAAGCTCGCGGCGCAGGTAATGCGCGAGCCGACGCGCACATTGTTGCAGTCCCAATTTGATCTCTTTAAGAATTTCCGGATAGGGCTCGATCGCTTCCTTGGACTCGGAAGTGTAGGGAATCCAAACCGAGGCGACGTGGACCAAGATCGCTATCGGCGCAATCGGCAACGCCCCCTTGGTCTGATGGAGGCCATAAGTCCGCCAGTTCGTCTGAATTACGGCCTTGGTGATGGCGCAACTGGACTGCTGGTAGAGGAGCGGCGTCCGATTCGCAAAACGCAAAAGACATACAGGCTCGTCCTTTGGCGCGATCAGCTGTTCGACCGCGCCCTCATGTTGCGCTTTTTGCTTGCGCCGCATATGGCCGCTGACGTCGACGTCAATGTCGGGCTCGCCGGCGCGGCCAAACGCCATGCCGACTTCCACTTGGAACGGGTTGCCGCGGTAGGCTGCGGCCGGCCGCGTGGCGGTTGTATAAAAATCCGCCGCCAATTCCTTACGTAACCCTTCGAGAAGTTGTGATTCGCCGATGGGGACAATGCAATCCGTCCGCGGGGCCAAGACGCGCGTTTTTTGGATGGCGCGGTGCAATGCGGCGGCCTGCGCGTGGGCGATGTGAGCTGGGTAAGAGCGATCGGTTAGCGGTTTACCGGCGCGCTTGATAATCTCGATCGCTGTCTTTTTGCCAACGCAAGAAAACTCATCGACAAGAAACCGCAACAAGGACCGACTTGTTGTGTTGCTCAACATTTGGATGAGCCGACCAAGCTCGAAGCCGTGCGGATGCGGTTTGATTTCTTTTGGTCGAGAGGGAAGGTTATCGGCGCAGCGAAGAAATTGGGTTTCTTTCCCATGGGGGTCAACGTATGTGATCTGCACATGCGGATTGGCAATGGCCGTCTGTTTCAAATAGACTTCAACCGAATGCGGCCCCGTTTGATGGTGGCCCTCCATCTCCATCTCGACCCGCGTTCCGTGCGGGCAGTCCCACTCGACGCGTCTCTTCTTGTGGATGTCCGGCCGGTTATTGGCCGTATCGATCGATACGTAAAGCTCGGAAGCGAGTTCGTCGCCTTCGGTGCGGCTGACGATGTGCAGCGGCTTACCCACGGTAAGTTGACCGTACATTCCCGCGGCCGAGATTCCCATTCCTTGTTGACCTCGCGACTGGCTCAGTTTGTGGAATTTCGATCCATAAAGCAGTTTGCCGAAAATGCGCGCGATTTGGCTCTCGACAATGCCAGGGCCGTTGTCCTCGACCACGACTCGCGCTTTCCCCAAACGATCGCGCACGTGCACAACAATTTCGGGCAATACCCCCGCCTCCTCGCAGGCGTCGAGGGCGTTGTCCACAGCCTCTTTGACGGCCGTGACCAACGCCTTGGCGGGGGTATCGAATCCAAGCAGGTGACGGTTCTTGAGGAAGAACTCCGAAACAGAAATTTCGCGCTGCCGACTCGCCAATTCAATGGCGGTGGGGACCCTGGTTTGCTTGTCAGACGAGATTTGCGCCATCCGTCGCTGCGCCGATTGCCGTGCCCTTATCAGGTGCGCGGTTGGAGTCTTGCCGGGCGGGCTCCCTGACCGCGCCGGTCTTTAACTAACATATATGCGCTTGGGGCTTTGCATTGGCGTCGCCAGCGCTTGACCTATTTCCGAAGCCTCCCGTAAGTCCTTTAAAGGGAAGAAGCCCGTAAAGGGACGAGCGCGAGCTCTTCCGGCGGCTCGGGTGAGGCGAAGGCGATGGCCGAACAGGCGGCGAAGGCCGAAGCAGCCAATCGTTACTTGGCTCACGGCTGGTCGATTTTGCCGCTGCGGCCGCGCGATAAGCGACCGCTCTTCCCTTGGGCGCATTTGCAGATCCGACGACCTTCGAGGGAGGACGTCGCCGAATGGTTCTGGCGATGGCCGGACGCCAATATCGGAATTGTCACCGGCGAGATTTCAAATCTGATTGTCCTCGACGTCGATCCAAAGCACGGCGGCGACGCGACGCTGGAGCGATTGGAGCGCAGATACGGCCTGCTTCCCGCGACGGTGGAAGCGACAACTGGCGGCGGCGGCCGGCACCTCTATTTCGCTCACCCGGGCGGCCTCGTCAGGAATCGCGCTGGCTTGGCGCAGGGAATCGATTTGCGCGGCGACGGCGGTTACATCGTCGCCCCGCCGTCCATTCACCCGAGCGGCGCTTCTTACGAATGGGCTCCGAGACGCAACCCCGACGAGATCGCGCTGGCGCCTCTGTCGCGCTGGCTGATCGCGCCAATTCAGGGGCTGCGCGTCGGACGTTCGCTTTCCGATTGGCGGCATCTCGTGAAAGAAGGGGTGGCGCAGGGTCAACGCAACTCGACGATTGCCTCGCTGACCGGCCATTTGCTCTGGCACAATGTCGACCCCTACGTCGCGCTCGAATTATTGCTCGCCTGGAACCGCATGCGATGTCGCCCCCCGCTTGACGATGCGGAGGTTGCGCGGGTTGTGGCAAGTATCACAAAACTGCACGACGTTGAAAACGCGTTCGAACAGGAACGAATCGGCTCGGAGGAAGTTGGGGTGTGGCCAAAGGCGCCGTGACGCGCCCACAAATCCGAACAGCGCCTTGCTCAACAGGAGCAGGTGATTGCATGGATCGGCCTCATACAACAAGGAGGGTCATGTTGCGCCCGTCCTCAAATTGCGCCTACCGCTCGGCGCTGTTTCGCCGCCTGTTTAGTGCAGGCGCTATCTCAAGTCTGCTTGGTGCGCTCAGCCGAGCGTCGATTTCCATTTAATCGAACAGCCGATCGAGGGAATTTGGTCGGGCGGGGCCGCTCCCGTGGCGGCGATGGCGCGCATCGCCTCGACGAGTTCTCGCCTCGCTCCGGCCGGAGGCGGAGCCGTGCGTCCCGCATCGAGACGGCCTCGATATTTGAGTTTGCGATCTCGATCGTAGCCAAAGAAATCGGGCGTGCAGACCGCGCCATAGGCTCGCGCGACGGATTGTGCTTCGTCATGAAGATAGGGGAAGGGGAAATCGTGCGTCTTTGCGAATTCCTTCATCTTGTCGAAGGAGTCCTCGGGATAAATCTCGGCGTCGTTCGCGCAGATGGCCGCAAAGCCGATCCCTTCTTTCATGAGCACGCGGGCGTCGCCGACAAGCCGGTCGATCACGGCTTTGACGTAAGGGCAGTGATTGCAGATGAAGACGATCACTGTTCCATTTTCACCGGCGATATCGTCGAGTGAGTGGGTTCGGCCGTCCGTGGCGGGAAGTCGAAAATCCGCCGCCGACGTCTCAAGGATAATCTTTTCGGGACTCATCGCCGCCATGGCCGCGCCTCCATTCTACTTAAAAGGGGCTTCTTGAGGCTCAGTAGATAGGGCGCCTCCTACAGAGCGCCCGAAGCTCTTCACGAACAGGGATTTGTATGTAGTCGTTGTCACGACATGCGCATGCGGAAAAGGGTCGGGGTAGAGGCAGGCGGGACCTCTGTGTGCAAGGTGAAGGCAGGCGAGACAACCGATGAACTCTTCGCGTTTCTCACCACTGAGCCGAACAAGGCAGTCGGCGTAATCCACCCGAAGGCAATGCCCGTCATTTTGACGACGCGCAAGGAGATTGACCTTTGGATGGCCGCTCCCGCCGAAGAGGCGCTCAGGCTGCAGCGGCCACTCGCGGACGACGCGCTCATGATCGTAGCAAGGGGCGGGAAGCAGGACGAAGGAGGTGTGGCGGCGTGGTCGCTTCCATTTACCGTGGCCCTCCATGCTTGCTGTTCGCTTCATCGCTGAGCTGCGGATCGGCGATCCAGCCTTCGGCAGCGTCGAGCGTTTCAGGCGCCCCGAACCCGTTCTCTCTGTTCCGCCAAGCCCAGGCGGCCTGTATGGCGCAAAGCAGAGCATCGAGATGGTCTCCACCGGGATTGTCGCAGAGCGCTTCCGATGCTTCGATCGCGAAGCTGTAACGAGCTTCCGCGTCACCATCACGCAGGGCGGAGAGGAGTTGAAGCCGCGCGGTGCGCTGGTCTTCCGTCTGTTTCTTTTTCGTGTCCTGCTTGTAGCTGCGGCGGCCGATGATCGAGCGGGCGAGCATGCCGGGGTAGGCCTCGACGACGATGCGCCCGGGGTCGCCGTCCAGGAGACGCGGAATCGTAACGTTTGCGTCGATCAGGCGCGGAGCGCCTTCGAAGAACATCAAAGCGATCGGAACGCCATAAAGTTTTTGCGGGCTTATCGACCTCGCGGCCATGTCTGTCTGGCGGCGGTGTTCTCTGTCGCCGTCAGGCCGGGACGCGCGGTAGCTGTCGAGCGCTTTCCGGAATCCGGCCCGTCCGAGGCTTTGCGCGTGGCGGACATAGCCGGCCCAGTCGGCTGGCCAGCCGATGTTTTCAATGAATTGCCGGGATTGACCGAATGGAAAGTCAATGCCGGCGATCCACGGCCCGGGGCGTTTCAGCGCCCGCTCGAACTCTGAAAAATCCCGCCATTCTTCGAGGGTTTCTGTACGCAGGAGGCCGCCGTCAAACGTGCAGGCAAGGCAGGCGAGGGGTTTGCGGCGTGATGGCGTGCTCGTGAAATCGATACCGTAGACCCTCATTGATCAGGCCTCGCGCTCTTGCAGGAAGAGTCCGCCGTATGCGAAGGCGCGGGCGATGATTTCGCAGTCGCGTTCGGTCACTCCGATGCTGCGCATGAGCGGGCGCCAGCGCTCTTTTGCCGTTGCGGCGATGCGGTCGAAGATTACCGCCGCGTCATCTTCCGAAAGCAGGAAACGGCCGTGGCCGGCGATCAGATTGACGCGGTTCGCGTAGCGGCCATAGGGGCCGCATGTCATCGCAAGATCGCGCCGCTCCTCGGCGATGGCCGGGGTTGGCGTGAGATCGTAGGCGGGGCTGAGCCGCCAACTCCTGTCCTTGCCGAGCACCGCATGATTGCGCGGGTGGTCGTCGAGATTGGAAACCGCCGCATTGAAACAAATCCTGCCGAACAGCTCCCGGAGATCGGCTTCCGGTGCAGCGCTGACGCGCCTGATTTCATCGGCAAGGAGGAGGTAGGACCACTGCGCGCGGTCTTCCGGCTGGTCACCCGTCCGCAGCAAGGTGAGGGCGCTGACCATGCGGTGACGGCGATAGCCGCTTTCGGTGGGGTCGCGGTCGAAGCGACGCACGAGCAGGACATCCTTGCCGCCGACGGTTTCAAGACGGCTGTCCGCGACATGAAGGCCGCATTCGGCGGCAAGGCACAACATGCCATGCTCGACGCGCGGATAGTTGAAGCGGTCTTCGCGCGCGCTGAATTTCGTGATCCAGAGACTGCCGTCGTCCTGGACGACAGCCTTGGGACGGGCGCCGCCCATCGAAGTGCCGGGGTCGACCAGATTGCCGGCCTGGGCCACGATTTCATCGGCCCGGTCCGCGTCATCCGCCATGATGGCATCGGCGGCGGCCTGGAGACGCGCAAGGTCGAGGGTGCTGTTGAACGCGCGGCGCGGCGCGGGGGGAGTGACATTGAGCCCGAATCCGAGCGCGCCCGCGCGATCGTCCGGCCCTTGCAGCAGATAGTCGAATTCTTCGAGAACGGTGAGGCCGGCGTGTTTTTCGATCACCCTGCGGCCCCAATAATCCGACATGGAATCCCGGATCGCGCCGAAGAAGCCGTCAAGCCGCACGGTCTCATAGACACGCGGCGCAAGGCGCAATTCGATGGGGTCGAATTCAACGGCGTCGGGCCGGGCAAGATAGCTCTTGCCGTAGACGAAAGAGCCGCGCGCAACCCCGGTCCGGTCGGTGGTCACGCGGAAACGGCCGGCTGTCACGAACTCCGTCGCGCCGGGCAGAACGATATAGACGAAACATTCGCGCTCAGAACTCATTGTCCAGCTTCCTGCTGCCATGAGCGGTCTTCGGCCGGCGCGCGGCTTCCAGGGTCTTGCCTTCCTCATCCCGGTCGGGGCTGGCAACCGTTTCCATGTCGCCGAGCAGGCCGAGGGCCCAGAGCGCCCCGACGTAAGCGGCGATGCCGGTCGTCGGCTTGCCCTTTTCGACATCGGATAGTGCGAAGCGGGACAGCCCGATTTTTGCGGCAAGCTCGTCGAGGCGCAGGCCGCGGCGCAGCCGTGCCATACGGATATTCGCGCCGAGGCGCTTTAGGGCCGTCTCGACGGCGTAGGGTGGAGCCTCTGCGATCTTGCTTACACGGGTCATGGCATTTTAAAGTTACTTATTACACGTCTGAGATGCTTTAAAACAACATATCATGAAGATTACTGTTAGGTCAAGGAAGGTCTGACTAATGCATTGGTTGATTTGAAGCAACTTGTCTATGATATAGGTTATTTTAAATCAACACAAAACGGCCCGTCGATTGGCGTTCAGAAGCGGCTGCGATTCAGCAGCGCGTCCGTCAGGGGGAACGTCCCGCCCCCGCCATTGCCCGTTTCTGCGTCCGCTTTTTTGTCCGGTTTACTGCCTTCATAACGTGTTGGAATTCAACAACATAGCTGACAACGAGGGGCACGTTTTGCTTCGAAAAAGTCCGGTTTTTTGGCCCGCCGCATCCGCCCTTTTTGGCGGAAGGAGGACACCCCCTGAGTTGTGAAGCGCGGGGGTCCGCTTCGGCAGCGGCCCTGGCCGCATAGCCGAGCAGCGGGGCGGGACTGCCTGAGTGGACCGCGCACACCGCTTCCGGCATGCGCGGCCCGCTGCGCTCACAAGCCGCGGCCCGTTACCCGGCCGCGCCAGCGCCCTGCGGATGATGTGTAGGTTGTAGTGCGCGTTGCGCAGCTCGATCGAGCGATGAGATGGTCGACACACTCGCGTCGGATCGACCCGATCAACCGTTCGGCGAAAGCATTTTGCCAGGGCGAGGCAGGGGCAATCGGCTATCCCATCTCCCCAATAACCGGCGGATAAGCTGATCAGCGACCGGAAAAAACGGACACGTCCCCCGGTTTTCGCAGCATCTTGTTGACCTCTCCCTGATGCAGTTCCTCGGTGTAGATCATCTTGCGCGCATACTCTTCCAACATCACCGACACGCCTTCCACTTCCTTGAGCAGGTCGCGGTAAAGCTGCAACGCCGCCCCTTCGTGGGCCAGCGACTCGCGCAGGATATCGCCGATATCGTGTTTGTGGGTTTCCAGCAGCGGGCCGATGTGAAGCGACGGATGGCCGCCGATGTGAGTGATCAACTCGCCCGCCTGGTGCGCATGGGCGAGAGATTCGTCTGCCTGTCCGCGCAGCCAGGAAATGATCGGGAGGCGGTTGTAGCCGAACACCATCAAGGAATAGTGCGTATAGCGCACCACCCCCGCCAGTTCACTTTCCATGATGCGGTTGAGCATGGCGATGATCTTGTCGTCGCTCTTGATCGCATTTTCTTTCTTGGCCATGCCCGTCTCCTGGTTGGAATATCCGGGTTGCTCTGCATGGAGTTGCTCGACGCTGACGAATTCTCCATGACGTAGTCCGGTTCGGGGCGCCGTCAAGTTAACCTGAGCGTGGACGCGAAGAGGTGGTTTTCCGGATAACGGCTCCTTCGCGCGGCGAGCTGAGCGCTTGCGATCTCGGGCCAGGCCGCAAAGGCATGGTCGCGAAAGGCGTGACAATCAGGCGCAGACATATTCTCGCGACGGCCAAATTGGAAAAGATTGGCGATCTGATCGTGTATCGAAAGGAATTTCTGGGCCTGCCGCCGCGATTTCATCCGCTTCATGATCCGCTATCGTCGCCGCGTCGGCCGAGAGAATTCTTCATCCCATTGTACTGCTCTTTGTGTTGGCTGGCCGGCGTGTCAGCGATCGGCGGCGCGCTAGATATCGTGTTCGAGGAGTTCGATCGATGACTATGGCTCTCGCGGAGAAGACCTGCGTACCCTGCCGCGGCGGCGTTCCGCCTCTCGAGCGTGAGCAAGCCGAGGCGTTTCTGGCGAATGTCCAAGACTGGGATTTGTGCGACGATGCGCATCGCATCGAGCGCCGTTTCCTCTTCGCGAATTTCCGCGAGGCGCTGAACTTCGTCACCGCCGTAAGCGAACTCGCCGATGCCGAAGGCCATCATCCTGACGTGAGTTTCGGCTGGGGATACGCCACAGTCTCCTTGCATACCAAGAAGATCAAGGGCCTGCACGAGAACGACTTCATCATAGCGGCGAAAATCGATCGATTGTTCGATCTGCCGCGCGGCTGAGGATCGGGCGTCTCGCCGCTACTTTCCGTTCGGCTCCCTTCACTCCAACGATCGCCATCACGCTGGCCTTTATCGCGGCGCATTCCGGTAGCCTGCACGTCGCTCGGTAGGGAAGCGACGCCGGCGGTCAGAACAGGCGAGCCTTTCGAGCAAATCAACGTCTTGCGGAACGCATCATTTAATTCGCGGATGCAATCGTGCCTTGCGGTGTCAATGCGCGGCATTTGTGCTCCTCCTCACAATCGACGCGCCACAGTGGCGCGTCGAAGCGCGAGGGGGAGGCTGCTTGCTGATTATACCGCTTGTCAGCATGCCGCGAATGCTCATGCTGTCCATTACGGCGATTAAAACAGCTTGCCAGTGCGGTAGAGGAGCGAGCCGACCCACAAGACAAGCGCCAAGTAATAGAGCGCCCATCCCTCCGCCGGCGGGAACCAGCGGGAGATCGTACGGAAGTTGTGCACGTACACCACTCGCTGCCAAATCGTACCATCAGATTGGCGCTGATTGCGTCAATGAGGAGGATGTAAGAGATGATCGCTTCCATGCACGCCACCATGCTCGACGAATGGTTCGGAATGGCAATGTGGGCCTGCCACACAAGATTCCTGACAGTCGTCCGCGCTGTTGCCACCTCATTTCAAAATTGCGTTCTGACCCATGTGAATTCTGGATGCGCCGAGATGATGTGCTGCCACCAGGTAAGGTCGTCTCTCACTATTGGCGACCGGTCATTGAGTCTGATTTGAAAGGCTCTGGGTTGGTATTTTAACGCATCGATGATTGCGCCTACCATCTGTGCGCCCATCCCGACTTGCAGCGAGTTAATTTCTTCAATGTATAGCTCGGGCGGATCATACCTGTTGGTTAGCATAAGCGATATACCCGACACTTTGTCGTTACCCGCTTTGACGATCATCTTGGGCGAGGTCGAAGCGATTATCTCCCAAAAACCGGGGCCATAGGATTGCAGTGTTACGTACGGCTGTAGCCTCCGCAAATTCAGATAAATTGCGCTGGCAGTCGTCTCGACCTGCCGGTCGTCGGGTCTTCCTTCAGGGGTCATACTAAGCAGTCGTCCGTGAAGAACGGTCCTTGCGGCGTGACGGGGTTATTTTCTGATTGTGTCGGGCCGGCGAGTTCGGCGAGCAAGAAGGCGCACAAACTTGCGAGCCAGGCGAGCAGGCGGTGGAAGTTGCAGCCTGCGGCGGCGAGAACGGCGTTGATGGCGTCGCCGACCGCATGGGCGAGGAAGTTGCGGCCCCTGCGATGGTCGGCTTTCAGATGGCCGATGACCGGCTCGACGGCGGAACGGCGTCGCGGTTCGCGCTTGATCGCCTCGGTGATGCGCCGTCTCTGGCCCGAGATGTGGACCCTGAACTTATGCGTCTCCGGGGCATTGTGGCCGCGATAGCCGCGGTCGGCGACGATGCGCATCACCTGTGCGCCGATCTGCGTCTCCATTTCCGGAATGAGGACGGCGAGCGTGTGGCCGTCGTAAGGATTGCCCGGCAGCGCCTTCACATGGGCCACGAACTGGCCGCCCTTCGAGGGATGCAGCGTCGTCGCCACCGACACTTTCACGCCGAACTCGTAGGGGCGATGCGCCTTGCCCTTGCCGATGCATTCGACCTCGGGCGCGTGCAGGGAATAGACCTTCTTGCCCCGCTGCTTCTGCCTTTGCTCGCGCACGCGCTCGGCGAGATAGAGCGGACGCGCGAAAATCGCGCGCAACGAGAAGTCATCTTTGATCCTGCGCGCGATGTCGCGCTCGACGCGGCCCAGAAACGTGCGGAGTTTGCGCAACGCCTTGTTCGCGCGTTTGAACTGCTTGGCGTGCGCGTAACGCTGATGCGCGATCAGCGCGTGCTTGCCGATGCGCTCATAGGATTGGAGACTTAAAACCACACCCCATTCTCGGCGGACTTCATCACCATTACGTCCGGATATAGGCCAGTATACACAGGCCTCCGCCGCGTGCTGCAAACCCAGGCGCTGCGTCTCCAATGGCTTGCCTCATGGCGTTACGATGCGCTGGGCGGGGCGGCGTCTGTCGGGCGTGGCGGTGACGAAAACATTTAGCTCGTATAAGATCTGCGTAACACATTGTTTTAGTTCCATAATCCACATTATTATGCGAATCGGTGTTGTAGCCGCAGCAATATAGAGATGACAACCCTCCGCTAAGCCGCCTCACCTTAATATGCTAACGTACCTTATCAAATTTTTTGAGGGGTGTGCTTATGGTGCCGGCCAGGTTCGCTATCGAATATCCGCAAAGAGCGCTGGAGCTAATCCGCCTTTTCGAGGATCACGCGCGGCGGAAGGACCTTATAGGCTCATTCGGGCTACTGGCCGCCGCCGCTGTGCTGACAATTCCTTACGAGCGGATGAAAGCGTCGCATTTTCTTCACGATGACCGAGAAGACCGTGACCTGACCGCGCAAATAAAGAAGCTCGAAAAAGTGAAGTTTCTGTCCGCCCCGTTTTGGGATGACGCGCCAGGCGAATGGAGACAGTCTCGAATCATGGCATCGGTTGATCGGGTCGACGATTGGAAGGACGAACAAAACCGTCGTTCCTTGAGCCCCGATGCAAACACCATCAATCAGCGGAAAGCGGAAGAAGTCATACGCATGCTCCGGAACGCTCTGGCGCATGGGAACATCATCTATCTCGACAAGAATGGTCGCGAAGTTGCAGGCAACCGCATGGCGGACATGGCCTTCCTTTCTCGCTACGAAGAGAACGAAGAACAACGCAAATTGGCGACAACCTATCGAGTTGTCGTCACGTCGGAGAACGAGTTTCTACGATTCGTAAAGGCTTGGGCGAGCTGGGTTAGCAGTTTTCCTCTCGACTCAACTGTGTCGGAGGCCGCATGACTGCCCTCGCCCGCCTCGCGCCATCTCCCTTTGCCAGCGTTAAAAGCTTCCGCCGGCGAGCGCGTGTAGCTTCTGATGAAAGCGGCGGGGTGTCTACTGCGCAATATCAGCGGCTTCATCGAACCGCACGGACGTATTGAAGGGCCGTCCCGCGTGGCGAAGGCCACGGCCTTGGATTTTGTCCCTTAGGCCAAGCCTTGGAACCGCAATCGACAGCCGCCGCACCTCGTTTAATGGACACTTGCAACCCGAAACTATGGCGATAAGACGTGCGACGGCGACGGAAGCGGCGACCGCACTCACATAGGGCGCTGCAGCGCTCGCGCCCGCGATTTCGGCCGTCCCACAGCGGCCGATCTCCGCCTGGAGGCGTTGGTAGGCGTCGCCGCGAAGAATTGATTCGTCCGCCGACTCGTCCTTCTGCCCTTCGAAGTGTTTTTCGATGGGGTGGGCCAGGTCAAACACGGTGACCCGATACCGGTCGAAGTCCGCAGATTTTTTCCCCAATCCCGCATCGACGATGCAGTCGAAGCCGACATCGCCCATCAGTTTACGTGCTTCGATTTTGTCCACACCGGAAAGCGCAAGGCGCGGGTCTTCGTTTTCGAGGCGATCGCCCGCGAGAATGCGGCGATCCACGCGGCGAACATCAAACTTTTTCGCGAGGGCCCACTCCTCGCCGACTTTCGTCTTCAACTCTCCGTATGTCTCACTTCTGACCAACACGGATGTTGCCCAGTTCTCCTCGGAGGTCTTGTCGCGGTCTTGGAGCACGAGGGCGACTTCAGATGGGTTGGTGTAGGGTAATGCGGCAAGTGCCCAGAGAAAGGCTTGGCCAAGGTTGCCGAGCCCAATCAGCCACAGCGCTCCGGGCAGGAAGACTTCAGAGAAATCAGGGGCCTTCTCGCCAGAATCGACGGGCCAAAGATCAACCTCCGACCTCAAATCGGCAACGCGTCCCCGAGCCGCCTCAAACGCTTCGCCAACCGCGAGCGCGCCAGCAACGATGCCGACCAAAGGGTTGTCGCCCTCATCGCACAGAGCTGCGCTTGGTTCGACGGCGCCCGCACGCCAACCGTGCCACCAGGTGGAGACAGCCCAAATCTCGCCCGGGTCAGCAACGGGGCCTATAAAGATTCGGTATGATGGCGGATAGTCCAAACGTGAAGCCCCGACCAAGAGAGCCGCCTCGCCAAGCGTATTTGCCTCCAAAGGAAGAGCCGAGTTGAGGCGTTGCTCGGTCGCGCCCGTGACGCAAACGCCGCCGACGAAGGTGCGGCTGCCGACCGACACGGCCGTCAGGACGGCGGCATGAGCGGCGGGGGACGTCGCGTCGGAGCCCACGACGATTTCCAGCGTGAGCGCTCGCAGCCGCGATTGGGCTTCGTCGAAAGGGATTCCCTCGTTGTCGACGAGAATTTTTGCAAGGCGCGCGATCTGGCGATCTAATGCCATGGCCACCACCCGACATGAAAGGGCGAGGGTCGCTCGAGGCTGCGGTCGCGCCATTGGCGAGCACCACAATATTCATATACGCCTATCGCGCCCGGAGCCGTTGCCCGCGCTGCAAAGTGGGGAAGAATGACGGCGATGTGGCCGATCTCAGCCATGATGGGGTTGGCCTTGTCGGACTCGCTCTGCATGAAACCGCCAGGATGGACGTGAACGTCGGCGACGACGACACGCCCAGTTTTGCGGCAGTGACTCCACAGATCGCCGAGCCGATGTCCGTCGATCACCACAATTCCGCTTTTCAAGGCGTGAGGATCGATATCGTCGTAGTAGACGAACTCCTCGATTCGACGCGCCTTGCCTTTTGAGCCGAGAAGAAAGGCGCCGCTCTCGCGCCGACCGCTTGTGCGTCGCCTGAGTTCCGCGACTCCAGCGCGCCAGATTTTGGCGTCACAAAGGATCTCAGGCGCAGGCCCGAAGGCGATGCGCGCGAGCGTTGCTATTGAGGATGCCATGGAGGTCCTCGAAAATAAAACTCAGGCGCCGCTCGGGACGCCAGGCAAGGTTGGGAAAGTTGGTGGCGTTGTTGCCGTGGAGGCCGGTCATCCGATCCCACGGGCGGTAAACAGTGTCGTCGCTCCAATGTTGGAACGTTTTCTCAACCCGCGCCCCGCCTTTGGGGCGAAGGTCGCGGGCCAGCGGCGCCCCCTGCACGTGATCCCAAATCCGAACCATCGGAGCTTGCGCCGGGAAATTCGATAGCTCGGCGCGAAAGCCATATTCTTTGACCGTTCCGTCCGGATCGGTCGCGGATATTGCGAAGTCGAGAATCGGAAAGGCGTAGGAGATGATGCGCCAACGACCCGCATCGCAGCCATCGAGGAAATGAGCCTCCTCAAGGTCGGCGGCGATGCGGGTGGCGCTCGGATCGGCGATCACGAGCGGCTCCCGTTGGCGATGTCGCCGCGTACCAAGTCGAAAGCCAGCGTGCACTCGCCCTTCGCCAGATGGCCGATATGCTCGGTCCCCGGAAGCTCCTCCTTCTGATCATGGCGCGTGAGCTCGAACTCGGTCGCCATGCTCGGGTCGATATGGAATGCCGCGATCGCCCACATGAGGACGTCCTCGACCGTCGCGCTGCGCTTGAAGGCGTGAGCGTGCTCGCCTGCCTGGTAATAGACCGTCACATTGACCTCGCCGGCGCGGTGAACGTGGTGACGGCGCTTATTCGGATAGCCCTCCTCAATCACGAGGACCGAAGTCAGCGGTTCGTCATCGCCTTCGCGTATCAGGATCAGCTCCTCCACCCGGCAGCCGCGCTCGGCAGCGATAATCTCAAGGATCACCGTCACGCTGTTGCCCAGAGCAGCCTCAATCACCCGTTCCTCGCCGTGGCCGGTTTTCACCGGGATCTTGATTTTCGCGCGACGCGTCGCCGCGTCGCCGATCGAAACGTCCTCAGTAACCTCAGTCATTTCAATAATCTCCTAGGCGTGAGCCACGCCGCTCGTGGCTCAGGACTACCCCTCGCCGACCTTGTGCCTCAAATATGGGGGCGGCCCAGCTTGGCGTCAACATCAAACACGTTAAAGTCGTTTAATGTTTGCAACATACACAGCAACTGTCAGCTTGACGCACACTTGGAATGGGGACAGTTTATAAGAATGTCGGATATGGAACTTTATCGTCGGCTCGGCCGGCTGGTGGCGAAACGCCGCGACGAGCTTGGCCTGACGCAGGGTGAAGTCGCACAGAAGCTCGGGCTCTCCAGGGCGTCGCTCGCGAATCTCGAGAATGGGCGACAGCGTATTATGGTGCACCAGCTGTTCGCGCTCGTGAATGCTCTGAAGCTCAAGTCAGTCCTGGATCTGGTGTCCGAGACCTGGGTGCCTGCTGAGCCTTTGCCGAAGATCAAGGTCGGCGGCGCCCCATTGAGTCCGCAAGAGCAATCGGCCGTCCAAGACCTACTTGCGTCGGCCTTTGCCGAGAAGCTGGTGAGAAAACGGGCTACATGACGCATCGTCCGGACAAGAACAAGGCGCGGCAGGCAGCGAACGACCTGCTTACCCAACACGAGGTGAAGGCGGCGCCCGTGCCCGTCGAGCGGATAGCCAAGTCGCTCGGTGTGCGGATCGAGTATGCGCCACTCGATGGCGAACTCTCTGGCCTCGCCTATGTTCGCGAGGGTGTGCTGATTGTCGGGGTGAATACTCTGCACGCGCCCAATCGGCAGCGTTTTACGCTCGCCCATGAATTGGCGCACATCCAGCTTCATCGGCACGAGCTTGAACGAGCGGTACATGTTGATCGCGGCTCATTGCGGCGCGATGAGCTTGCCGCGGCCGGGATAGACCCGATTGAAATTGAAGCGAACACCTTTGCTTCCGAATTGCTCATGCCCACCGAACTATTGATGGCGGCGCTAAAGGGTCGCTCGGTCGACCTCGAGGACGATGAAGCAGTGGCGGCATTGGCTAAGCGATTCAGGGTAAGCGAAGCAGCGATGCGCTATCGATTAAACTCGCTTGGAGAGCCCGGGTGAGTTTCGTCCTCTACGACCTTGAGACCACGGGCCTAACCAAGGGCTTCGATCAGATCGTGCAGTTCGCCGCCGTGCGTACGGATGCGTCGCTTGCGATTAACGATCGGTTCCAGATTCGCTGCAAGCTAATGCCACACGTCGTCCCCTCTCCGGAAGTGATATATCTAACAGGAGTCGGGATCGGGCGGCTTATCGACCCCTCTCTTCCTTCGCATTTCGGAATGGTGACGGAAATCCGGCGGGTTCTGAAGTCATGGTGCCCGGCACTCTTTCTCGGCTTCAATTCTCTTTCCTTCGACGAAGAGTTTTTGCGCCAGGCCTTCTATCAAAGCCTTCACGGCGCGTATCTGACAAACACGCAGGGAAGCGCACGCACCGATGTCTTAAATCTGTGTCGCTTGACAGCCGCCCTTAGGCCGGATGTCCTCACGCCTGCGCGAGACGGTGACGGACGCCAGCTGTTCAAGCTAAAGCCGCTCGCTGAGGCCAATGGCATTGTCGTGCCTTTGTCGCACGACGCTATGGCCGACGTCATCACTACCCACGCTCTCTGCCAGCTGATCAAGGCGCGCGCTCCAGAGATCTGGTCTCAGTTCTTGCGTTTCAGCACCAAAGCGAGCGTCGAATCGTTCATTGCCGAGGAGGAGGCGTTTCTTGTTTCGGAGACAGTCGGCAATCATCATCGAGCACGCATCGTTACCTACATTGGCAAGCACAGCACGCAGGCTATACGCAACTATTGTCTCGACTTGTGCGCTGATCTCAATGTGCTACGGGCGCTGTCGGACGAACAGTTGATAACCATATGTAAATCGCCAGATCGACCAATCGTGACGGTGAGGAGTAATGCTGCTCCGATTCTTTGGGCGCTCTATGATGCAACTCCCGAACATCTGGCGCCATTTGACGAGGCCAAAGTGCTCGAACGGGTCGCGGAGTTGCGGGATGACCGGCTCTTTTTAGAGCGGCTTCGAAAGGCAGCGCAGGCGGCCGAACGGAGCTATCCGCCTTCGCCGTATGTCGAGAATCAGCTGTACGAACGTGGATTCCCGCCTCCGCAGGACGAGAGGCTCATGGAACGCTTTCATGCTGCCGATTGGGAAGAACGAGCGAGGCTTGCACAGCAGTTCACTGATGAGCGCTATCGTTGCCTCGCATTGCGGCTGGTGTACTCAGAACGACCTGATTTTCTTGGGGCTGACCTCCAGGAGGCGCACAAACAGGAATTTCAGCAGCGCCTTACGGTCCCCGCCGACGTCGGGGTACCGTGGCGCTCAATTCCAGCCGCCCAGCATGGTGCTGCAGCCCTGATTGCTTCGGGGCTCGATGGCGAGGCTTTGATTCACCAGTTGCAGTACATGGATTATTTACGTGAGCGTAATGCCGCATTCGACGGGTAACCGTGGACAAATGTCGGATTATTTTTTTGTTTCGCATTTGCCTCTACTTGTACGTCGGGCCCCATTTGGTCCAAGCGCTGCATTTAGGATAACTTTTATGGGCTGGCGTGGACAACACAACCAGGAGGACGAGGAGGAGCGTTGGCGATGGCTCCCCTTTCGCGAGCGATACAACTGGTCGATGGTACGCCTTACGGTCGGTTTGGCCATCACGGTCATTCTCTTCTTCATCCTGAATCGGTGGCTGTGACACCTCGCATCTTCAAACGGTTCGCGGGCTCTCACCTTCCCGGTCCTTCTTTGTTGCGGGTTTGGTGTCCCCGCGCACTGGACAAATCGAGATCCACTATGCCCCGGACGAGAACCTCGAGAAGATTGACGTCGAACTAAGCCGTTCTGCGCGCACCATGATCGATGACCGGCACTTGGGAACTGATATCGAGAGCGAGAGAAGCTTTTGAGCTTCGCGACAGGGAAGAAGGCGAGAGAGAGGCTTTCGCCGGCCCGTCGCGGAGTTGGGAACATGTCTAAGATTGTGCTCGTGGGAGCGAGGGATATTGCGCTTGATCGGCTCGTGGCGTCGGATGCCAATGTGCGTCGGATCAAGGCAGGGATAAGCATCGAAGAACTGGCGGAGGACATTGCCCGCCGGGGATTGTTGCAGTCGCTGAGTGTACGGCCTGTGTCGGGTGGCGGAGGTGCGGAGACCGGTAAATTCGCGGTAAGCGCCGGCGGTCGCCGTCTCGCGGCGCTGAAGCTCCTCGTCAAGCAGAAGCGTCTCGCCAAAAATGCGCCAGTTCCCTGCATTGTGAAGACGGACGGGATCGAGGAAGAGGATTCGCTCGCTGAAAACACCATGCGCGAAGCTTTGCATCCGCTCGATCAATTTCGGGCGTTCAAAAGTCTGCAGGAACAAGGCCTGGGTATTGACGAGATCGCGGCCCGATTTTTAGTCGGGGCGCAGGTTGTGCGCCAACGCCTCAAGCTCGCGGCGGCAAACCCGAAGCTGCTCGAACTTTATGTCGCGGGAGAATTGACGCTTGACCAACTCATGGCGTTCTGCGTCAACGACGACCATGCGCGTCAGGAAGAAGTGTGGGACGCGTTGTCGCGCTCCTACAACAAGGAGCCTTATACAATCCGGCGCATGCTCACCGAAGGCGCAGTCAAGGCCGGCGACAAGCGCGCGGTGTTTGTCGGCGTCGAGGCCTATGAGGCGGCAGGCGGCGTGATTTTGCGCGACCTCTTCCAGCACGACCATGGCGGTTGGCTGCAGGATGTCGCGTTGCTCGACCGTCTGGCGCGAGATAAGCTCTTGAAAGCAGCTGATGAGCTTCGCGCCGAGGGCTGGAAATGGGCGGAATTCGCCTTCGAATTCCCGTATGGCCATACGAACGGCCTCCGTCGCTTGCCGTCGATGGCGCTGCAAATTTCGGACGAAGAGAAGGAACGCTACGACGCGGCGCTCGAAGAATATGATGCGCTCTCGGAAGAGCATGCCGGCGCCGACGAACTTGCGGAAGAAGTCGATCGGAGAATGGGCGAACTAGAAGAAATTATCGACGCGATCGAGCAGCGCCCGGCGACCTTCGATCCGGCCGATATGGCGTGCGGAGGCGTTTTTGTCAGCATCGATGTCAACGGCGCGCTGAAAGTCGAACAGGGTTATGTGCGTCCCGAGGACGAGGCGTCGATCGAACAGCGAGACGAAACGAATTCTCAGCACTCTGGGTCTGGCGAGCACGGCGTCGATCCGGGTTCGACGAGCGCGTCGACCGAGGGCGGTTCGCCTGGCGACGCCTACGATGAAACTGATGCGCCTCTCAAACTGTCCGATCGCCTGCGCACGGAACTCTCCGCGCATCGAACGATCGCGCTGCGGTCAAAACTGTCGGCTGATCCGGAAGCCGCGTTTCTGGCGGCGACCCATGCGCTGGCGCTCAACACCTTCTACGGATCGGCGCAGCATTCCTGCCTCGACGTCACTCTGCGCAGCGCGCCGATCGGGTCTCACGCGCCCGGCGTCGGCGACGCGCCGGCAGCGAGCGCCCTTCAGGAAAGTTTTGGGCAATGGCAATTGCGTCTGCCGCAAAATCCCGCCGATCTTTGGGGTTGGCTCATTGCGCAAAGCACGGAGGATCGCGCGGCGCTTTTCGCTTTCTGTGTCGGCTTTGGCGTCAACGCGCTTTATCTCCCGTATGAACGGCGAAGCGGATTCGATCATGCCGATCGCCTGGCCGAACATCTCGCGCTCGACATGCGAGACTTTTGGAGGGCGACGGTCGAGAACTATTTCGGGAAGGTGACCAAGACGCAGATTCTCGCCGCCGTTCGCGAAGCGAAGGGCGAGGCGACGGCGCAAATGATCGACCACCTGAAGAAAGCCGAGATGGCGGCGGAAGTCGAGCGCCTGCTCGAAGCCAGCGGCTGGCTGCCCGAAGTCTTGCGAACGCAAAACTTCGACGCCCCGGCGGTCGACGCGACGCCCGCACAAATCGGTGACGAAGCGCCGGCGGGAAGTGACGACGACCTTCCCGCCTTTCTTGCCGAGGGCGAGGCGGAGCCGATGGTCCCGGAGGCCGCCGAATAGTCCGGCGCCCGTTCAAACCATTTCCCGCTCACCAAGAGCCCGCCCTGCCCCGGCGGGCTCTTCTCGTTTTTAGGAGATGAAGATGTTCGATTGGTATGGGCGCTGCGCCCTATGACGGGCGCAGAAGAAACTGTTTCACTAGAAAGGACGCGCCGCCTTGCGGGCGCTCGCAAAGGAGCTTCGGCTCTCGCCAGATTCTTTCGACGTCCGCAGTTGCCTTGGCGGCGTCGCCGTCTCCGGCGAAATCATTTTGCATGGCGAGTTCATCTATATCCAGATCTCGCAGCCCGCGACGGGCGCCGACAGCGGCGTGCTGATCCGCAGCTGCAACGGCCGGTGTGACTATGAGGGCGGCAGGAATCATTTCGCGCCGCTGTCACTGCTCGATGAGCCGGCGGCGCTGGCCGGCCATGTTCGAGCAGTGATGAGCGCAGATCTTTCGCGCGTCAGCCGGATGTTTGAGCCGCTCGTCGTCAAACGGCAGGCGCGCGGGAGAGGCTGAGGGAGAAAAGAGAAAGAGGGCTTTGCCGGGAAGGCGAGCCCGGGAGCAGGAAAGAGAGAGCGTCCCGGGTCCATCAACCCCGGAGACAATTGATGAGCCCAATCCTTGCCGTCGCTGAGCAACCGCGCGCGCAATCCGAACTTTCCTTCATATCAAATGACAAACCGCATGCGCTGGTCATGGCGGCGCAGACGCTCGTCGCCCATCTCGCCAAGGGACGCACGGTCGACGCCCCTGCCCTGCGTTCCGCCATGGAAAGCGCGCTCGGCGCGAGCGATGTGCAAGGGGTCTGGAGCTGGAAGGACGCCTATGAAGCGGTCGAGGCGGCGCAGGTTTTGTTTTTGCGCCGCTATGGGCCGGCGATGTTCGCGCGCGCCGAAAATAATCCGGTGCGCATTCTCGTCATGCTCAAGAAAATCGGCGCGCTGCTGCCGAGCGAAACGCGGCGCTCGGAAGAAAGCCACGCGCTGCAGCAATTCTCGACGCCGCTTGAATTCGCCTATGTCGCGAGTCTGGTGGCGGGGATCACTCCCGGCGACGTCGTGCTCGAGCCCTCCGCTGGAACGGGAATGCTGGCGATCTTCGCCGAGCTCTCGGGCGCGACGCTGATTCTCAATGAATGGGCGGAGACGCGCGGGCGGCTTCTCGCGCGACTATTTCCGGCGGTGGCGCTCTCGCGCTTCGACGGCGTGCAGATCAACGACCGGCTCGGCGGAAATCTCGCCCCGAGCGTCGTGCTGATGAACCCGCCTTTCTCGGCCTCGCCCTTGATCGAGGGGCGTCACGCAGCGGCGACCTTCGAACATATCCGTTCCGCGCTTTTGCGTCTGCGCGCTGGCGGCCGGCTCGTCGCCATCACTGGCGAGAGTTTTGCGCCAACGACGAACGCCTGGCGCGGCAGTTTCGAGCGTTTGCAGGAGCATGGGCGGCTCATCTTCACCATCTCGCTCGCGCGCGGGTTCTTTGCGCGCCATGGAACGAATGTCGAAAGCCGCCTGACGATTTTCGATAAGACGCCGGCTGAAAATCCGAAAGTCTTCCCTGCGGGTTTCGGGCCCGTTGGATCGCTCGAAGAGCTGCTCGCGCTTGTTCTGCGAGAGCTTCCGCCGCGCGCGGCGCTCAGTGTTTCGTCGGCGCAGTCGACGGCGTTCACTGCGTCATCGACAAGCCCCCTCCCCTTCTCGGCAGTCAAACGTTCGGCGTTTTTGCAAATCAAGCCGTCAGAGTCTGGCGTGGCGCGCGCAGCGGCGCCAACGTCAGCTCCCGCGGGCAACATTCCGGCGGCGGCGGTCGTCGAAGTCGCTTATGAAGCTCGCGACTGGAACGCGCCCGAGGGCGGCGCGCTCAGCGCTGGGCTTTATGAGCGTTATTCGGTGCAGTCGATTGCGATCAACGGCGCTCGCCCGCATCCGACGACGCTCGTGCAATCCGCCGCCATGGCGTCGGTCGCCCCGCCGAAACCCTCCTATCGGCCGCATCTCGCCAAAAGCGTCATCGAGTCGGGGCTGCTCTCCGACGCCCAGTTCGAGAGCGTGATCTATGCGGGCGAAGCCCACAGCGAACATCTCGCCGGCGCTTTCCTCGTGAATGAGAGCTTCGATACGGTCTCGGCGGCTCCCGACGACGCCGACAAGGCGGCCCGCTTTCGCCGCGGCTATTATCTCGGCGACGGCACCGGCGCCGGTAAAGGTCGTCAGGTCGCCGGCGTCGTTCTCGACAATTGGCTGAAAGGTCGCCGCAAGGCGCTCTGGATCTCGAAATCCGACAAGCTCATCGAGGACGCGCAACGCGACTGGGCGGCGTTGGGGCAGGAAAAGCTCCAGATCGTTCCGCTGTCGCGCTTCAAGCAGGGAACGCCGATCCGTCTTGCCGAAGGCATTCTCTTTACGACCTACGCCACGCTGCGTTCCGATGAACGTCAGGGCCGCGACGGCGCGCTCAAAGCCTCGCGCCTGACGCAAATTATCGACTGGCTGGGATCGGAATTTGATGGCGTCATCGTCCTTGACGAAGCGCATGCGCTCGCCAACGCTGTCGGCGACAAGGGCGAGCGCGGCGAGAAGACCGCCTCCCAGCAAGGCCGCGCGGGCCTGAGGTTACAGAACGCCCTGCCCGACGCCCGCGTTCTCTATGTCTCGGCGACGGGCGCGACGACCGTCGCCAATCTCGCCTATGCCACGCGTCTGGGCCTTTGGGGCTCGACCGACATGCCCTTCGCGACGCGTCAGGATTTTGTCGCGGCGATGGAGGCGGGCGGCATCGCCGCGATGGAAGTGCTGGCGCGCGATCTCAAGGCCCTCGGCCTCTATGCCTCGCGCGCCCTCTCTTACGCTGGCGTCGAGGTCGAGATGTTGGAGCACCAGCTCTCGCCGGAACAAATTCGCATCTATGACGCCTATGCCGGCGCCTTCGAGATCATTCATAATAATCTCACTGCGGCGTTGGAGGCGGCGAACATCACCGGCGAAGGCGGCAAGGCCTATAACCGCAATGCCAAATCCGCCGCGCGCTCGGCGTTCGAGTCCAACAAGCAGCGTTTCTTCAATCATCTGATCACGGCGATGAAAGTCCCGAGTCTCATCGGTTCGATCGAACGCGATCTGGAATCGGGTCATGCCGCTGTCATTCAGATCGTCTCGACGAGCGAAGCCTTGATGGAGCGCCGCCTTTCAGAAATCCCGACGAGCGAATGGGCGGACCTCTCGCTCGACATCACCCCGCGCGAATATGTCCTCGACTATCTCGCCCATTCATTCCCGACGCAGCTCTATGAAGTCTATTCCGACGAGAATGGCGATCTGCACTCGCGCCCCGTGGTCGACGACAATGGCAATCCCGTTCAATCGCGGGAGGCGACGGAGCGGCGTGACCGGTTGATCGAACATCTCGCCGCCCTTCCCGCCATTCAGGGCGCGCTCGATCAGATCGTGCAGCGCTTCGGGATCGATATGGTCGCCGAAGTCACCGGCCGGTCGCGCCGGATCGTCCGCAAGACCAACGCCGACGGCTCCGACCGGCTCTGCGTCGAGAACCGGCCGGCATCCGCCAATTTGGGCGAGACGCAGGCCTTCATGGACGACGAAAAGCGCATCCTCGTCTTTTCGGACGCCGGTGGCACCGGCCGCTCCTATCACGCCGAGCGCAGCGCCAAAAACCAGAGGCTTCGAGTCCACTATCTCCTGGAGCCAGGTTGGAAGGCGGATAACGCCATTCAGGGCCTTGGACGGACCAATCGCACCAACCAAGCGCAGCCGCCCTTGTTCCGGCCGGTCGCGACCGATGTGAAGGGCGAGAAGCGGTTTCTTTCGACGATCGCGCGGCGCCTCGACACGCTCGGCGCCATCACACGCGGGCAGCGCCAGACCGGCGGTCAGGGCCTGTTCCGGCCCGAGGACAATCTCGAATCCTCCTATGGGCGCAGCGCCCTGCGGCAGCTCTATCAGCTGATGTTTTCGGGAAAGGTCGAAGGCTGCTCATTGACGCGCTTTACGGAAGCGACGGGCCTCGATCTCACAGACCAAGATGGCACACTTAAAGAGGAATTGCCGCCGATCTCGACCTTCCTCAACCGCATCCTTGCTCTACCGATTGCGCTGCAGAACCGATTGTTCGAAGTCTTTGAGGGTCTGATGGAGGCGCAGGTCGAGGCGGCGATTCAGGCCGGAATCTTCGATGTCGGCGTCGAAACGGTCACAGCTCAAAGCCTCGTCGTAACCGCGCGTCAAACGATCGCTTCTCGCGGCAAGAGCGGCGCGCAAACACAGCTGCTCACAATTGCCCGTAAGGACAGGACGCGGGTCACGACGCTGGCCGACGCGCTCGAACTCGCGACCGCATCTCAATCGGCTCGCCTCATGATCAATGAGCAATCGGGCCGCGCCGCAGTCAAATTGCCGGCGACGGGTCTCATGCTGGACGACGGCTCGGTTCAGCCGCGTGTGCGTCTGCTGCGGCCGGCGCATCGCGACGTGATCTCGGTCGAAGCCTTCGAGCGATCGCATTGGCGTGAAGTCAGCGCAAAGGAGTTCCAGGCAGCGTGGGAGGCGGAGGTCGCCGATATTCCCGAATTGACCGAGAGCACGTTTCATATGGTGACCGGCTTGCTGCTGCCGGTCTGGAATCGGCTCCCCGATGAAACTGCGCGGGTTTATCGGCTTCAAACCGACGCGGGCGAGCGCATTATTGGCCGGCTCGTTTCGCCGGTGAGCGCCGCGGCGCTGCTCGAATCCTCCAGCGGCAATGCCCCTGCCCTCGCGCCAGCGACGGCGATTGCCGCCGTCATGCAGGACGGCGCGAATCTTATCTTGGCTGACGGCCTTGTTCTGAAACGCTCTCTCGTCATGAGCCGACAGCGACTCGAACTCGTCGGCTTTGCCGACACAAGCGTCGATCGGCTGAAGGCGCTGGGTCTCATGTCAGAAATCATCGCATGGAAGCTGCGGCTATTTGTGCCGCTCGGCGACGAGGTCGCGTCGATCATAGAGAAACTGCTCGATCGTCACCCATTGCTGCGCGTCGCGCCGGCAACGCGCGCCGCGATTTGAGACAGGAGGCGATGATGGAAAGCCCGGCGCGGGAATTGTCATGCGGCCTTGCCGAGAAGGTCGAGGCTGTGTGCAAACACTATCTCTCGAACGGCCATCGATCCGGCAATTATTGGATCGTCGGCGATGTCAACAATCATGCCGGCCGCAGCCTGTTCGTTCGCCTCAAGGGGCCGCTCTCCGGCAAAGGCGCGCGCGGGAAATGGACGGACGGCGCGACGGGGCAGTATGGCGATCTTCTCGACCTGATCGCGGCGCGCGAGGGTTATGACTCAATCGGGCGTGCGCTTGACGAGGCGCGGCGCTTTTTGCAGGCACCGCGCGAGACGCCGGCGACAGAGCGTCGCAATGAGAATTCGAGGGAATGCGACACGATCGCGCTCGCGCGCAAAATCTGGACGGCCTCGGGGCCGATTGCTGGCACAAAGGCCAAGGCATATCTGCGCGCGCGAAAAATCACCGCCGATCTCCACGACGCGCCGCTGCGCTATCACCCGGCGCTGATCTACCGTGAGCATCCTGACATGCTGTCTCGCAAGTTGCCGGCGCTTGTCGCCGCCGTCACCAATAATGACGGCGAGATCTCAGGGATTCATCGAACGTTTCTCGATCCGACGTGCAACGCCAAAGCAAATGTCTCTTCACCGCGCCGATCGCTCGGCGCCATTCTAGGAAATGGCGTGCGCTTTGGCGTCATTGATGATTTTGCGATCGTCGGCGAAGGCATTGAAACCGTGTTGTCACTCAAAAGCGTCGCGCCGCATTTGCCAATGGTAGCGGCGCTCTCGGCGGCGCATCTCGCGGCTTGGCGGCCGCCGTCGAATTTGCGACGGCTCGTCATCGCCGCCGACAATGATCGCGCCGGACGAAGCGCCACGCGCAAGCTTGTTGAGCGCGCTGAGGCCGCGGGCATTGATGTTGAAATAATTGTCCCGCACGGCAAGGATTTTAATTGCGATCTACGGGACAGCTCGCCGGAATACCTTCGGCGCCAGCTGGCTTCCTCAATCCTTTGAGCGCTTGCGGCTGAAGACGCCTTTGGTGCCATGAGCGAGCCTCGTGCTGAAACCGACATGTTTCAGGATCGGTACGGCGAAAGCCGATCAGAGATGCTCTGCTTCCGCAGCTCGTTATTGCATTGCAAGGCCCAACTTCGCATCCAACCATCGCCAAGGCGTGCAGCCGACCTTGATCCAGCGACCAAGCAGAAGACTGGGCGCTACCCCGAGTTCCGGGCAGCCGGGATAGGCCATTGCAGCGGCGAGAACATGGGTCGCGCCGAACCAGCCTATGACAATGGCGGGCGCGATCCATGCGGCGGACGTCCATGGAAGCGCGAACGCCAGCAACAATAGAGCGCCGCCCGCGATCAACCTCGCTCGCCGCTGGACGCCATTAAGCGGACGCCAGTCGGCAGGATCGTCATTACAGCAGGGCGTCATGCGTTCTTTCATCATTTAGCCCGCACAACACGAAAGTTGTTTCACGTCCTTGGAGAAGGTCTGCGCCGCGAGTTTTAGCCCTTCTACCATCGTCAGATAAGGGAATAACTGGTCCGCTAGTTCTTGCGCCGTCATTCGTGCTCGAATGGCGAGCGCCGCCGTTTGGATCAGTTCGCCCGCATCTGGCGCGACAGCCTGCACGCCAATGAGTCGGCCGGAGCCGGCTTCCGTGACAAGCTTGATGAACCCGTGCGTGTCGAAATTTGCGAGCGCACGCGGCACATTGTCGAGCGAAAGGGTGCGACTGTCCGTCTCTATGCCCTCGTGGTGCGCTTCCGCTTCGCTGTAGCCTACAGTCGCGACTTGCGGATCAGTGAACACCACGGTGGGCATCGCCGTAAGATCCAGGACGGCGGTCCCGCCAGTCATGTTGATTGCCGCGCGTGTGCCGGCCGCCGCCGCGACGTAAACGAATTGCGGCTGGTTGGTGCAGTCGCCGGCGGCATAGATGTTGGGCACGCTGGTGCGCATGCCCGTGTCAACAATGATTGCGCCCTGTGGGTTGACGGCGACGCCGGCGGCTTCGAGCGCAAGTCCGCGCGTGTTCGGCGCGCGGCCCGTGGCGATCAGCAGCTTGTCGGCGCGCACTTCGTCGTTCCCGATCGTGAGCACGAATTCACCGTCCGCGAACGCCACATGGCTTGCTTGCGTGTGTTCCAGCACCTCAACGCCCTCAACGCGAAACGCGGTCGTGACCGCCTCGCCGATCGCAGGGTCTTCGCGGAAGAACAGCGTGCTGCGTGCGAGGATTGTCACCTTGCTGCCGAGCCGGGCGAAGGCTTGCGCTAGTTCAACAGCCACGACTGACGAACCGATTACGGCCAGCCGCTGAGGGATCGTGTCGCTGTCAAGCGACTCGGTCGAGGTCCAATAAGGCGTCTCCTTCAATCCGGGGATGGGCGGGACAGCCGGACTCGCGCCCGTAGCGATCAGGCAACGATCGAATCTGACTTCGCTTTCGCCGCCTTCGTTCAGATGGACGATCAAGCTGTGGCTGTCTTTGAACCGCGCCTCGCCGCGCAGGATGGTGATGGCGGTATGCCCTTCAAGAATGCGTTCGTATTTGGCGTGGCGCAGCTCATCGACGCGCGCCTGTTGCTGCGCGAGCAACTTTCCCCGGTGAATCGTTGGCTTGCTTGCTTTAATGCCCTCGTCGAAGGGGCTTTCCCGCCGCAGATGCGCGATATGGGCGGCGCGGATCATGATCTTGGAAGGCACGCAGCCAACATTGACGCATGTCCCCCCAATCGTCCCACGCTCGATGAGCGTCACCCATGCGCCGGTTTCGGCGGCGCGCAACGCCGCGGCCATCGCCGCGCCACCGCTGCCAATGATCGCCACCAGCAACGGCGCGCCTCGGCGCTCTTGCTTCGCTTCGTGATTGTTTAGTTTGCGGGGCGGCTCTTTTGGTGGGCTAGCTTCGCGGGCGCGTTTTGCGACAACGACTTGGTAGCCTGCAGCCTGCACAGCAGCGGAAAGCGTCGCCGTATCGAGCGGCTCATCACCGCTGACCCGCGCTGTCCCTTCGGCGTAAGACACGTTCGCCTCACGGACGCCGGGGGCTTTCAGCAAGGCCTTTTCGAGGTGGCTTGCACAGCTGCCGCAGGTCATGCCGGCGATGTGCAGGACCACACTGTTTTCGCATTCCGGTTCATGCGTAGCGAGGGTTTTGCTAGCGGCGAGTCGCTGCCCGATGACGCTACGGACGCGCGCGAAGAACGGCATGGCATGGGTTGCAGCGACGGCAATCGAGTCGGCGAACGCTGTCTTGAACGAGGGTCGCTGATCCATGACTCACTTCTTCAGTTCGGAAGGGTAGCCGGCTCCTTCGGTCGCCTTGGTGAGCGCCTCGACGTTCGTTTTCGTGTCGTCGTAAGTCACGACGGCTTCTTTCTTCTCGTAGCTCACCTCGATTGCTCCGACACCGTCGACCTTGCTCAGCGCCTTCTTTACGGTGATCGGGCAAGCGGCGCAGGTCATGCCGGAGACTGACAGAGTGACCGTTTGATTGGCGGCCCAAGCCGGCGCGCTCAAAACGGCAGTCAGGGCGATCATTGCGGCGAGTTTTTTCATAACGGCGCGCCTTTTCAATAAAAGAGTGGAAGAACGTAAGGGAAGACGACCGACACCCCTATCAGCGCCGCCACACCCCAAAAGATCGCTTTGTAGGCGGCCTGCACTTGCGGAGTAGCGCAGGCCTCCCCCGGTTTGCACGCCATAGCTGGTCGATAGATTCGACGCCAAGCGAAGAAAAGTGCGACGAAGGCGGCGCTAAGGAACAGCGGCCGGAAGGGTTCAAACACCTTAAAATTGCCGAGCCACGCGCCGCTAAATCCGAGGCTCACCAGCGCGAGCGGACCAAGGCAACAGGCTGAGGCGAGGATCGCGGCGACGCCGCCCGCGACTAGAGCCTTACGGCCATGTGATTGTTCAGACATGGTCTCCTCTTCGTTGTTCAATCTGCCACGATCCAGCGTGCAAAAAGAAACAGCGCGCCGGCGAGCGCCGCCGTCACCGCAAGTCCAATCGGCGTCATCGCCATCTGGATAAGGCCAAGCCCTTCGCCGTCACACATTGCAGTGTCCTCCTCATAAGACCGGAAAGCCGTTCCGGCGCGCCGTTGTCTGCCTCTTGGAGTTGTCCTATTGTGATCGTAAGGCCTGTAGCCGCTACAGGGTCAAGAGGGTTTTTTGTTCCGGAAGGCCAGCGGTGATGAAAGCGACAGGTTTCTCCATCGGCGAACTGTCAAAACAAAGCGGGGTGAACATCGAGACGATCCGCTACTATGAAAAAATCGGCGTCATGCCCGCGCCGAGCCGCAGCGCGGGAGGCTATCGCATCTATGGCGCTGACCATCTCAAGCGGTTGAGTTTCGTCCGTCGCAGCCGGCAGCTTGGTTTCAGCCTCGACGAAATTCGCGGGCTGCTCCGTCTTGTTGACGGGCAAGCCTACACATGCGCCGAGGTTCACTCGCTGACGCTCAATCATGTGGCGGAGATTCGACGTAAGATTGACGATTTAAAGCGCCTCAAGCGAGTCATGGCGGAAATGGCTGCGCAGTGCAGCGGAGAACGAGTCCCAGAATGCGCAATCATCGATGCACTTTTTGATGCGCCGCCGCCATCTGGTGAAACCCACACGAGTCTATCGCCGCCCAAGAAAGCGCTTCGCCGAAGACCGCCTTGATTAGGCTTCGACATGGGCCAAAGAGGAACGTCTTTGAAGGGCGTTGCGTTAGCGACAGAAATTCTAAAGGCTATTCATGCCGCCAGATTTTGACGGCGGAAACGATGAGGATAATGGCCAGCAGCGGGAGCAAAATCGCGCTCGGCACAACGCCGAGTAGACGCCCGCCGATGAATGTCCCCAAGATGGAGCCGAACGCCATAACGAGGACAAAGGTGCGGCTTTGTTCCAAGACCGCAAAACTGCGGTCGCGGCTGTAACGGGTGAAGCCCACGATCATCGTCGGCAGACTGACTGCGAGCGAGAGGCTTCCCGCAAGTTTGATATCCACGCCGAACAGCAGGACAAGGGTCGGGATAAGAAGCTCACCGCCCGCAACGCCGAGAAGCGAGGCGACGACCCCGATGACGAAGCCCGCGGCTACTCCCGCGACGAGTTGGAGATTGCCGCTTGCGAGCGCTTGGCCGCCCGCGTGCGGATCGTGGCCGAACAGCAGCAGGGCAGCAATGCTCATAAGAAGGAGGGCAATCACGCGATAGAGCGTCGCCGATTTCAGGCGGGTTGCCCACCCTGCCCCAAACCATGCGCCCAGAAGGCTTCCCGCCAGCAGATTGAGGACAATCGACCAATGCGCGGAGACCTCGCCAAACGGCACGGCGGCAGCCCGAAAAGGCAACGCCGAAGCGACGACCACAAGACTTGACGCCTTATTGACGATGACCGCTTCGAGTGCCGGGAACTGGAAAGCCCCAATGAGCAGCGGCAGGCGAAATTCGGCGCCTCCCAGTCCTATCAAGCCGCCAAGCGTTCCGATAATTGCCCCGCCGCCGAACGCCGCCGCTTTATTGTCTCTCACGTCCGCCCCCTTTTTCGCGGTGTCGCACGGAACGTGCCGCTACGGCGACCACGAGCAACGGGATGCAGAAAGATTTGCGTGACGCGAGGCCCCCGGCCGGACTTCGCGCGCCGACGAGTTCGAGCCGGAAGAGCCTTTGACCACCGCGTTCGTGTCGCGGATCTCGATCAGGAGTCCGGTGCGCCATTCGGCGCCGAACGATTCGAGTTCGCGGCGGGAGCTTTGAAAAATTCGATGTGCTCGCGAAGGTCGTTCCGCGGTGGGAGCTGGCTTCTTCGACCAGGCAGATGCTTCGCAGAGAGGGCCTGCGCGCCGGCCTGAGAGAGCAGCGATGCCGCCACAATCGGCTCGCTTGCCGTAACGCTTCACGCCGACTTCTTTCCCCTGCCCGACGCTCAAACGCCGGGCATTCCTCGCGCTTCAAAGAAGCCGTCGAGAAACGTCCTCCGCTGCGCTTTGGCCCTTCGGGTGCGGCGCGATCCGCCCGTGGCTCATGATCGCTGTCAGGCCGCAAACGGCGCGGCCATAAGCGAAAGAGCAACGGCCATGGATCTCGACATCACGTCCATCCCCTGCGACGCTCCTTGCGAACCGTCATCATCATATCTCCTCGACGAACTCGCGCTTCACGGTTATCGCCCCTTTGACGACGAGCCGGACCCACGTCCCCTGCCCTCCTCCGACCTTGGGGCAATGGCGCTCGAATCCGCCGTCGAGTCGCTTTCGAATCTCTTTCTCAATACGCGGCTCGAAGCCGACCTGACCGATCTACTCTGGTCTTTCGTCAACCTCTTTCATCGCAAGGCGGGGCGCATCGATCGCGATCTCGATGACAATGAAACCGCCCAGCGTCGTGCGCAGGCCGAGCAGGACGGCTCGGAAATCCGCTCAGTCGAATTGGAGCGACTGATCGCGCAAGGGCTGACGCTCACCGAGCGGCGCAACGCCTTCGAATTCTTCCGCGACCATCTCGCCGAACTCTACGCGGCCGAGACGGGCTCGGTCTGGCGTCCCCGCTCCGGTTCAAAGGTCAATCACCGCACGCTGACGGCGGCGATGATCGACAGCCGCGATTTTCTGAACGCCAAGAAGCTTGCTGAGACGCAAGTGCTCTTGCCGCGGGGACCGCGGATCGCTTTCGCCGGCGGAGCCGAATGCAACGATCATCGGCGGATTTGGGATGCGCTCGACAAGGTCTGCGCGAAGCATCCCGACATGGTCCTTCTCCATGGCGGCGCCTCGAAAGGCGCAGAACGAATCGCTTCGTGCTGGGCGGACAATCGCAAAATTCCCCAGGTCGGCTTCAAGCCGGACTGGAGTCGTCACAAGAACGCTGCGCCCTTCAAGCGGAATGATGTGATGCTCGAAACATTGCCGATCGGCGTGATCGTGTTCCCCGGTTCAGGCATCGTCGAAAATCTTGCCGACAAGGCGCGCAAGATGGGCATTCCGGTGTGGCGATTCGATAAGGGCAGCGCGTAAGCGCTGTCCCGGTTGGCCGCGGCCAACTTAATTCGCGGGGGTTCATACCGGACGCCGTTAACTCTTCGTTTACTCAAAAATCATTGCTCAAGATGCCGAATCGTGTTCCTGATACGGAAGAAGAGCGATTTTGCGCTTGATACCGTATCGCAGGATTAAATCGTGGGCGCGCAGACAACCGGGGCGACGGCATCATCAGATGCGCGAATTTCCGCGCACGCTCGCTTGTTGTCCGAACAGCTTCAGGCGCTCGGCACCAGACTTTTCCCTCCGGACAGTCACAAATTACTCCGCTCCTTTTCATCGGGGGAAGCCGCCAAACTCTTGCACGTGTCGGACGGATATCTTCGGCAGCTCTCTCTCGACGGGATTGGGCCTGCGCCTGAAATAAGCGTCTCTGGGAGACGATCCTACACCCTCGCACAAATTAATGAGCTGCGCAGGCACATTGCCACGGTGAAACCACGCGAAGCGCTGTCCGTTTTGCCCCACCGTCGCGCTGGCGAAAAAATGCAGACTATAGCCTGCGTCAATTTTAAGGGTGGGTCAGCAAAAACGACGACGTGTCTGTATCTTGCCCAATATTTAGCGATGTCAGGATTTCGAGTGCTTGCGGTTGATCTCGACCCTCAGGCATCCCTGTCGGCCATGCTTGGCTTGCAGCCGGAATTCGACCTCAAGGAAGGCGACACGATTTTTGGGGCGATTCGGTATGAAGACGCCCGTCGTCCCGTCCGGGACTGCATTCGCAAGACCTATTTTGACGGACTGGATCTAATTCCTGGCAATCTTGAGCTCATGGAGTTCGAACATGAAACGCCGCGAGCACTGGCTCTTGGTTCGCGGCTGCCAGGCGGCATGTTCTTCGAAAGGGTAGGCAACGCGATCGCTGAGATTGAGGCAGATTACGATATCGTTGTGCTCGATTGCCCGCCTCAGCTCGGCTATTTGACGCTTGGTGCGCTCTGCGCGGCAACGGCGCTTCTGATCACGATTCATCCGCAGATGGTCGACGTTGCGTCCATGTCGCAATTTCTGCTGATGGCCTCCGACTTAATGGCGGTTGTGCGAAAAGCCGGCGGCGACCTACGTCACGACTTCATTCGCTATGTGATCACACGACACGAGCCGCATGATGGGCCGCAGTCGCAGGTTGTTGCCCTTCTCCGCAGCCTTTTTGGTGAAGAGGTTCTCGCGGCTTCGGCCTGGAAGTCGACAGCCATTGCCGATGCGGGTCTCACGAAGCAATCGCTATACGAGCTCGAACGCGGAGCGATAGGGCGCGCGACCTATGACCGCGCGATCGAGTCTTTGGAAGCGGTCAATAGCGAAATTCTCGGGCTCATCCTTCGAACATGGGGACGAATTCCATGACCCGACGGAACATTTTGACCTCGCTACTCGAGAGCAAGTTGGCCGCGGCCAACTCGTCTGATCGCCCTAGCGCGCAAAGCAAAGATAGGGTTCTCGCAGGGCCGGTGAGGACAATGAGCCTAACGCTGGATCGGATGGCCGAGGAGTCCCGGACTCTTCAAGAGGCGCTCGCGACTGGCGCGGCGGTGATCGAACTGGAACCCGAATGCGTCGACGTTTCTTTCATTAGAGACAGATTTTCGGGTACTGACGATTCAGAATTTCAGACGCTCAAGGAATCGCTTCGATCTCACGGCCAAGAAGTGCCGATACTTGTGAGGCCGCACCCAACCCGCAGCGGTGCCTATCAAGCTGCATACGGGCACCGGCGTCTAAAAGCGGCGCAAGACCTCGGGATCAAGATCAAAGCTGTCGTGCGCAATCTCGATGATCGACAGCTGATCATTGCTCAAGGCATCGAAAATTCCGCGCGGCGAGATCTGTCCTTCATCGAGCGGGCCATTTTCGCAAAATCCCTTGAGGACAGCGGGCATGACCGCAGCGTCATTATGGCCGCGCTCTCGACGGATAAAACTGAGCTTTCGAAGTTGATCACGGTCGCACGTGCGCTGCCTGAGGCAATAGTTCGAGCGATCGGGCCGGCGCCGAAGGCGGGCAGGCGGCGTTGGTTACAGTTCGCCGAACTTTTGCGTGCGCGGAAGACGCTTGTTCGTGTCGAGAATGTCCTTTCCGACACAAATTTGCCGGCGGACACCGACGCCAGATTTCTGAAGGCGTTTGCGGCGGCTATGGAAAAGGCGTCAAAGACCGTGCGCGATGAGGTTTGGAAGCGGCCGGATGGCGCAGCTCTGGCGCGAATTAGCCGCGACCCCAAGGCAACCGTATTGCGTTTCGACGAGAAAGTTGAACCTGATTTTGGTGCGTTTGTCGTCGAGCGCCTAAGCGACCTTTATGAGGAATTCCGCACACGTCGTGCGTAGCGGATCGTTGCGTAGGAAAATCTGGAAAGAGAAGGAACTAGCGAAAGAAAAAGGCCCCCGAAACGTCTCCGCCCGGAAGCCCTTCTCGATGTGTTGCAACTGAGAGAATCACACTTCCGCGAATCACTGTCAAGAGTCGGCACCGTTTCGGCGAGCGGATTTCTTTTGCCTGAACGAGGCAAAGGATCATGCGCACACATCCAACGACGCCCTTCGGGCGGCGGCCGCTGTCGCTCGCCATGGTGGCGACGCAGGCGGCGACACGAGATTTCGCGGCAAAACCCGACGCGTCGGAGACGGTTGTCCATAAGTGGCGGCTATTTCGCGCGCTCACGGAAGCCAAAGGGCCGCTCGGCGTCACCGACCGGGCGCTGTCGGTCTTGCACGCCTTGCTCAGTTTCCACCAGGAAACGGCGCTGACGCTTCCAGAGGCCGAAGTCGGGGAGGGGGAGGGCGATTCACTAGCTCCCGGCATCGTGGTGTTTCCGTCGAACAGGGAACTCTCGATTCGCGCCCATGGCATGGCGCCGGCGACGCTGCGCCGTCATCTCGCTTCGCTCGTCGAGGCCGGGCTGATCATCCGCCGCGACTCGCCGAACGGCAAACGCTTCGCGCGACGCGGGCAGGGAGGCCAAATAGCGGAGGCCTTCGGCTTCGATCTGACGCCCTTAATCGCGCGCGCGGCCGAGATCGAAAATCTCGCCGAAGAAGTGCGCGCCGAGAAACGCGCCATTGCGTTGCTGCGCGAAAAGATCACGATCGTGCGGCGCGACATCATCAAGATGATCGAGACCGGCATGGAGGAGGGCGTTCGCTTCGCCCCGTTCTCGATCGATGGGAAGAAGATTTGCGACTGGGAAGGCCTTTGCGGGCGCTACCAGGCGCTCGCGGGGCGCTATGCGCGCAGCCTCAGGAGGGCCGACCTGGACGCTTTAGCCGGCGAATTGGCGGCCTTCGCAGTTGAAATCCAGAAGTTGCTGGAAACACACGTAAAAGGGCAAAAAAATAGCGCCAATGAGTCTCAAACTGAGCGCCATATACAGAATCAAATCACAAACATTCCTGATCTTGAACCTGACCTTCAAGAAGGCAGGGCCGAAACGTCCGGGCCAATGCCGGAAGAGGCGAATGCCGATAGGGCAGGGGCTCCAGAAACTGAGGCTCGCAGTTCAGGACTTGGCGGACGGAAAACGTCGCCGCCGCGAACCTATCCGCTCGGCATGGTGCTGCAAGCCTGTCCCGACATTGCCGATTATGGCACGAGGGGCGAGATTTCCTGCTGGCGCGATCTCATCGACGCAGCGGCGATTGTGCGCTCGGCGCTTGGCGTCTCGCCGGACGCCTGGAAACAGGCGCTGGAGGTCTTGGGCGAACATGATGCCTCGATCGTCATCGCCGCGATTCTGCAGCGGGGTGAGGAAATCAAATCCGCTGGCGGCTACTTGCGGGTTCTGACGGCGAAAGCAAAGGCAGGGGAGTTCTCGCTTGGGCCGGTGCTGATGGCGCTGTTGCGCGGCAAGGCGGCGAAAGCGCGCGAGCGTAAACAAGCGGGATGATCGAGGATTTCGGCGCCGGTCGAGGGAGCGCCAGACGCGATGAACGACACGACGACCCAACTCGCTATTCCTTCCGACGCGCTGGTCAAGATCATCGATCTTGGTCCGCTGGCGGCGGAGGGTCAGGCGGCGCCCGCCGATCTCTAGACCCGGGCGGGCGACATCGCCGCGCAGGCGCTGACCGCCGCCGCCACCTATGGTCAGTTGCCGCCATTCACTGACTCGGGCGACGGGCAACAGGATACACATCGTTAGAGTTAAAATTGCGGACGGCGAAGGCTCACCAACGGCAGTGACGGGGCCGGAATTCCATCGCTCCGCTTCCAATCCGGTAACCTATATGATACCAATAATAGAGATTGAGGAATACGTTACCGAGAAAGGCGCAAGCCCCTTCGCGGAGTGGTTCAAGGGCCTCGACCCCAGGCTGCCGCGATCATCACTGTTGGTTTGGCGCGGTTGGCTGAGGGAAACACCTCGAAAGTCAAGCCGATCGGCGAGGGCGCGTCCGAACTCAAAATCAATCGCGGTCCGGGCTATCGCATCTATTTTGGAAGGGATGGCGAGGCGCTGGTGATTTTGCTGGGAGGCGGCACGAAGCGCCGTCAGAGCGACGACATCGCCGATGCTTTGGCGCACTGGCGAAACTACCAAGCGCGTAAGGCGAAGGCTAGAAAATAGGTAAGGGTACCGAGATGGCGCTGACCCGGAGTTTCAAGGAGACTGTGCAAGCGCGGGCGACGAATGATGCTGCGTTTCGGCAGGCTCTGTTTCAGGAGGCGATTCAGCTCCTCCTCGCGGGGGAGATCGGCGCCGGCCGATCGATCTTGCGCGACTATATCAACGCGACGATCGGATTCGAGGCGCTGGCCCAAGTCACGCAGATGCCGCCGAAAAGTCTGATGCGCATGCTTGGACCCAAAGGAAATCCGACAGTGGCGAACCTGTTTGCGGTCATCAATGCGCTGCAAAGCCGAACCGGCGTGCACCTTGAAGTGAGAGCGGTCACCGAGGCGGCGTGAGCTCGGTCAGGCCCCGCCTGTGCGAATTCCGATCCAATCGCAAACCCTGGAATTTTCGACTACACTCTGGCAAATAGCGTTAGAGCGCCAAGCGGCGCAACAAGGGGCGCGCAGGCGTGAGCGAACTTCATCGCATCACGGTCGACCCGCAACAGTGTGGCGGGCGCCCCTGCATTCGAGGCTTGCGCATCCGCGTCAAGGACGTGCTCGACTTATTGGCGGCGGGCGCCTCGCACGACGAGATTCTCGCGGACTATCCGCTGCTTGAAGCGGCGGACATCGCCGCTGTCCTGGAATTCGCCGCGCGTCAAAGCGATCATCCGATCTTGCATGTCGCTTAATGCGATTTCTGGTCGATGCGCAATAGCCGCTGCGTCATTTCCGGCGAAGCGTGGTTAGGAGTTCTTGCGTCAGACCCGCCTTAAGACGCGTTTCCGCGATTAGGGGGCGATCGGCCTTAACGCGATGCGCCCGCGCGCCAGGGATTTTGCGCCCCTTCGCATAGGCCAGAGCGCCTTCGAGACCCGCGATCAGCTTGCGGAAATCCTTCCCGTCCATACCACTACCTCCCGAACCTGGCGTGAATTGCCGTGGTGAGCGCTGTCGCCGCTACGCAGCGAGCGCTTCGAGAACGGCTTTGGGATTGCGTCTCAGAACGAGAAGCAGGGTGCGAGCTGCGCCACTCGGCGCGCGGGACCCGTCCTCCCACTTGCGAAGCGTGCCGACGGCTGTTCCGAGAATTGCCGCGAATTGCTTGCGCGTGAGGCCAGCCTGCTGCCGAATCGAGATGATGTCGGCGGCAGTTGGAGCCGGGTGTACCTGGAGGCCAGGAACCGCCTCGCCTCGCGCATGCGCCGCCGCTTGTTCCAGGCTCTTCACAAGATCGTTGAACAGCGCTTCTTTCATGTTCGTTTCCTTGCGAGGATGGTTTCAACGAGACGCCGCAGCACGGTTTTCTGCTCGCTGGAAAGATCGTCGCGCTCGTTTTTGGCGTAGGCGAGCAGCAGATAAACCGGCAACGTCTGGTCATAGACGTAGTAGATGACTCGTGCGCCGCCTCTTTTTCCTCGTCCCGCCAGGGGAACCCTGACTTTTCGAAGGCCGCCGGTTCCCGGGATGAGATCGCCGACTTCCGGGCTTGCAGCCAGGAGGTCGACAATTGCGCTGCGCTCGCTTTCGGTCATCAACCCTTCGGCGCGAGACAGGCAGATTTGTGTCTCAACGACGGTATGAAGCGGCTTCTTCACGCGCCGACTATGCCCCAATGGGGCACTTAAATCAAGGGTTCGTGCCGCATAAAGGCTTTCACAACCCGGCGGCTTTGGTGAGATTGACGCGAAACCGGTCGCGCTTGCGCTGGTAGCGGCGGGTCATTTCGGGGCTGGCGTGACCGAGGTGTTTTTGGACATGGGCCTCCTCGATCTGCGCCGAGGAGGCAAGCCCGGCGCGCAGCGAATGGCCGCCGAAGGCGAGACGTCGCTCGCCTTCAGTCAGATCGCCGCGAATGCCGGCGGCCAGCGCGGTTTTCTGCACCAGCCGGGCGACATGTTTATCGGTGAGCCGGTCGGGCGACACGCCGCCATTGTTGCGCGCGATCGGGCGGAAGAGCGGGCCGTGGCTGATCCGGCCGAGCCGCATCCAGGTCTCGAGCAGGGTGACGGGGCAGGTTTCGGGGCGGGAGCCGCGGCCGATTTCGACCTCGCGCCAGCCGGTCTTGCCGGAGATCTGGAGGAGGGCGCCGCCTTCATTTTTGCTGACTCTCGAAACATCGGCGGAGTCTCTGCTGGCGCTGGATACATCCGCGCCAGAAGTAAAAATCTCGATCCAGCCGGTTCCATCGTCACTCTGATCCGGGCCGCAATCGAGGCCGACGATTTCGGAGCGCCGCAGGCCGCCGGCGAAGCCGATCGCCAGAATCGCGCGGTCGCGGATGCCGCGCAGATCCATGTCGAGGACGCTAAGCATCGCCAGTAGTTCATCGGCGAAGATCGCTTCCTTTTGCGCCGGCGGGCGGCCATGGGCGCGGCGAATGCCGGCGAGCACCGTCGAAATATGCCGATCACGGGCGTCGAGCGGCTCGCCGCGCTGGCGGTAATGCCAGCAGATGCCTGAAAGGCGGCGCTCGAGCGTGGCGACGCTGACGGGCTCCGTTCCGCGCCCTCCTTCCATGCAGGCGGCGAGATACAGCCCGACGGTCTGCGGATCGGGCGGCGACGGGTCGAGGCCCTGGCGGCGCAGCCAGGCGGCAAACTGCCGCCAATCGGCGTCGTACGCCCGCTGGGTGTTGTCCGAGCGGGCGTTGCGGGCGTAATCGCGGGCTTTTTCCGAGAGCGCGGTGAGATGGGGGGAGGGGGCGCGGGCGGCGAGCGGCGCGCCGCCGCTGTCGAATTCGTCGTCGATCTTGGCCATCGCGTCCTCATTTTGGCGCCCGCTCTGGGGTCCAGCGTCGTTTCAGGGTCAAAAATCCGACGCCTCGGCGGGCTGGCGGAGGGTGTTTTCGGTCGCTTTCGCCCGGAATTCTGGGCCTCGCGAATCATGTCCGATAAGCCGACATTATCGGACATAAACGCGAGACGACAAGCGCGGCGGATTTGATGCGAATTTTGCTGACAAAGCGCCGCCTTTACGGAACGATTGGGCATGGATCGATTCGTTTCCGCAAGCCTCGAAACCGCTCCCGCGGCCTCATCCGAAGCCGCAACAGCGCCGCGACGGCGCGACCGAACGTTGGTGTTCGAGCCTCCTAATCAACTGAGTTCTCAATCTTTTCCCAGTTGGGCCAGGCTCTCGCCTCGGGGCGAGCGAGATGGCGGCGCTTTTACCGAGGCCGTCTTTTCCGCCGGCGCCAGCCTCGCGGTCTTTGACGCAATTTTGCAAGGCGATCCGCGCTTCGCCGGCGCGCTTCGCCAACGCCTGGCTTTGCGCGCCGGCGCTAACTGCGCGTCGATGCTGCGGCTGCGTGAAGACGAGGGCGCTTTGCGCGACGCCGAACATCTGGCGCCCGCGCAAACGCAAACCAGTCCCGCCGGGCGCCTCCACCGTCTGTGGCGAAGCTTCGCCTCTAGACCCGCGCGGCTCAACGAGGAAAGGCTGCGAGCGGCCGCGGAGCTTCTCAATGTTGAGCAGGCGATTGACGCGGAGACTTTCGTCGGCAGTCTTGAGGACCTCGAAAGGGAGAACCGCAATCCGCTGGCGCTCGCAGCGCTGGCCGCCTCATTCACAATAGGGGCGCTACCAGACGCCCCCCGCGCCGACGCGGAGGTTCTGGCGCTGTGGGCGGCGGATCTCGTTCTGGCGAGACTGCTCGGGTGGGGGAGGGCGGTTCCGCTGCTGGCGACGAAGATTTTGGACCCCTCGCTACGTGTGGGGCCGGCCGGCAAGAGACCGCGTCCAGGGGATCCTGATTGGCCGGAAGCCGCGGCCCACGCCTATGCGCTCGCCGCTCGCAACGCGCACGCTTTGGCGGCCGATCTGGCGCGGCGGTCGGAGCGGTCGCTTGCGGCGCTTCCGAAACTGCGCGCCAAAGGGGCGGGGCGCGTGATCGAACTCTTGCTTTCGGATGACGCCGTCTCGCCAGCCAATGCCGCGAAAGCGGCGGGACTGTCGGATCGCGCCAGCCGCCGTTTGTTCGATCGCCTCATCGAATTGGGCGCCGTGCGCGAACTCACCGGTCGTCCGAATTTTCGGTTGTACGGGTTGTAGCGTTTTCGATTCCGTTTGCGTGAAGCAAGCGCGTTGAACCAAAAAGCCAGGACGCCGCGATGAGCCGTAGGAAAATATCCGAAGCGTCGGTTCTGTTCGATCACGACCTCGCCGATTTGCCGGAAGGCGCGCGCTGGCGCGAATGGATGGGCCGGGTCGAGGCGGCTATCTTCGCCTCTCGCGATCCAGTGCCGCGCGAAGCGCTCGCGAGAATTGTCGGCCGCGATTGCAAGTTGGACGAACTCATCGCCGACATCGCCGCCGAATTGCGCGCCCGGCCCTATGACCTCGTCTTTGTCGCCGGCGGCTATCAATTGCGCACCAGGGCGCGCTTTGCGGCGGCGATCCGGGCGACGAGCTTGGGCGAACTTCGCGACGCCGGCGTCCCTGAACTGACGCCGACCGAACTCCTGGCGATCACGGCCATCGCTTACCTGCAACCAGCGACGCGTGCGGAGATCTCTCGGCTCGCCGGCAGAGAGATCAGCCGCGACGTCATCGGCCGCCTGAAACGCCTCAATCTCATCGACGCCGGCCTGCGCGCGCCGGAACCCGGCGCACCCTTCGCCTATGTCACGACGCGAAAATTCTTGGAGGTCTTTGGACTGGCGAGCTTGCGCGAACTCCCCGACATCGAACGGCTCGAGGATGAGGGACTGCTGCAACGGCCGAAATCGGAGGCCGATCTCGACAGCGTTTTTGGCGTGGGAGAGGAAGATCCCGAACTCGTCGACGAAGCGGGGGACGATTGGGAACAGCATTTGGGCGCAGGATAAAGGCGCGCCCGCACAGCCGCGAAAGTCTTGACGAGGTCGGCGCACTCCTTTCGCGAGCTGAAAAGACAGCGCCATGGCCTGAACCGCGAGAATTTGTTTTTTGTGAAGACCATTCTCGATCGGATCGCGGAGCGGGAGCGCGCGGCAAAGTAGGGGGCGTGAACTTCGGTCGTTCTGCAGAAGGTAGAAATTCAGGTGAAAACTCGAAATTTGGCGCGCAGACGTTCCATAATGAGCGTTACGCGCCGTTGCAAAAGGTAGACCTTTCGCAATGGCTGTCCTTGCCCAGCCCGAAGGGCGGCGCTTAGAATCACGTCATGCCCCCGCTTTCCCTTTTCAGGATCGACGCCACGCGCAACATGCGCCGCTTCTACCGGCTCGATATCGAGCGCGATCTGTTCGGCGGCTTTCTTCTGATGAAGCAGTGGGGCCGGATCGGCGCGCGCGGGCGCATCATGGCCGAGCGCTTCGAGAGCGAAGCCCCTGCCCTCGCCGCCCTGCAGAAGCAGGCCGATCGCAAGCGGCGGCGGGGTTATGTCGTCACAAACAGAGGTTCGTAGAGACGATCAACATGCGCACGGGCAAGCGCCTCATGCACGAATGAGCCGTCATCTTCCGCGAGCGCTGGCATTTTCCGATCGCCGGAAAGAGTGAACAGTTCGGGGCGCTCCAGGGCGAGCTTGAGAAGCCGCTTTGTTGGCGCGGATGGCTGAATCTCCCCGCTCTCGTATTTTTCAAACGACTTCTCGCCCGTGCCGAACAGCAGACCAGCCTCGCGTTGCGTCAGGCCGCAGCGTTGCCGAATGGCGCGGATCACCACGGGCACGAACACTTTTTCGCCCTGCGCCAGGACTTTCGCCGTGCGTCGCGCCATTTCCGCGACCTGGTTGTCCTCATCGACAAGCTGGCCTTCCATGTCTTCGGCGTCTGTCAGCGAGCACCACCAACCAGGCTGGAGATAGCTGAAAGTTTTCCCCCCCACTTTGAACGACACGCGCTTTTCACCACGCGTCATGGGGCGGCCAGACTCCGGGCTGGCCATCGTGTCGGGGTAATTTCTCGGGTTCTTCCCCATGGTCACGCCTCCTTGAAGCTGATCAAAAACAGCGCTCCTTGCGCATCGAGCGTGAATTTCACGTAGAGCGTTCGAGTGCCAACATTCGGCTTGTAGACATCCTGCCAAACCCTGTGGTCGGCGATCGAAGTCATCGACTTCTCGAAGTCCACCAGCTCCAATCCCTGAATGACGGCGACGACTTCGGCGTCATCCATGCCCAGATCGTCTGCGCCTTGTTTCGAGACGAAGGAGCGGTTGAGACGGGCGGGATCGTCAAAGGCCGCCTTTATGTCAGGGAGCGCGTAGTGCTGCTTCAGCTTTTCCATTCATTTGACATACCCCCATTATGGGGGAAGCGCCAGCTTTGTCAACAATCCCCCATAATGGGGTATGTTTGTTCAGGGGCGGTGCCAAACGGCGGAAGATGTGCACAATCGAACATGTTCACATGTTCGATTGTGATGAATTGATTTTGTGACTTGACGGATTCTGCGACTCACCTCGGAGAGCCCCAATAGAAAGGCCCAAGCCATCCGATCATCGCTTAGGGCCGACTCGTCGTCGCCATTCTCGGCGGCAACTCGCGCCACTCGCCGCCACTCGTTGGCCGTTGGCGTCCGCCAAATTGTCTCCGGCGGCCGATCATCGCTGGAAAGCGCAATAATCGCTTGGACGACGACGGGATTCGTCTGCCTATGCCTAGACGCAAATTCAATGCTGCGTTCTTGAATCATAGCCGCCTCCTCCTTCGAGCGCGCTCGCTCGGCGCGAGGCGCGCCAAATGGTTAACGCGAACCAGCGCCCTGGCGTTCCTGTCCTGCCTGGTTTTTGTGTTTCAAGGCGGCTCAGCTTTGAGCTTTACTCGTGCTTGGGACTCCGCATCGCCTCAAGCCTCGGAGCGGTCCGTCGCTTGCCTAAGGGTGGCGGCCCGTTTTGCTTGCGCGCGCCGGGCCGGCCCATCAGGAGGAATGCTCGAACCTCTTTTCCAACTGTAGGTTTGCGTGAACCGGCCTCACATGCCGGGAGCATAGCAGGCGCGCGAGCGCGCATGTAGCGAAGGGGCGTTTTTGTTTGTGCGCGTTCTTTCCCGCTGTCTCGAACGCGCCATATCGGCCTCACGAGATCCGATATGAATTGAGGGGGATCGGCCATGGCGAAAAGAGAGCAACACAGCAATCGCGAACCCAAAAAAGCCGAAGAAGGATAAGCCTAAGATTTCGCCTGTGTCTGTCGGCTCGGTTTGGGCTACGGTTGCCAGGAGCCATTTTGGCTTGAGAATATCCGAATCCGAATCGGAAAAGCCATTAAATGTGAGAATATTGCAGGTTGATATTCTCACGTTTAATGGCTTTCCCTTGTGACATTAGCTTCGAGACGAGCTGTCTCACATAGGCGCTCAAATGCTCTTCGCCCTCGCAGGATCGTGTCATCCCGAACAGCGTTGAGGATTTCGGGATTAGCGATCGCTCGCGAAACGCCCGCCAAAAGCGCCGGACGGAATGAGATCGGAAGAGCTACGACGGCCGCATGGTTGATCGTGCGCTTGATAGGCCGAGCAAAATTGTCGAAATCGGGAAAGATCGTTCCGAGCGCCCATCCGGCCGTGGGCTCACGGCCATTCGCGCCGCATGGCCGCCAACTGTGCACGAGCAATGCGCGCATGAGCGCGATCGGCGAATAATCGAACGAGTTATCGCCGTGAAGAAAACGCTCGACGATCGCCTCGCCGGCAACAGCTTCCTTCCACACATCCGCGAAGGGGCTCGTGTCGCGTAATGTTTCGCCGGTATCGGGACGCTCGCTCGCGTCCGACAAAGGCGCGCTGCAAGCGGGGCAGGTAACGCGCCAAGCTTTTCGCCAATGCTTCGGAACCGCGCCGGATGCGCCCTCGCGCGCGTGCCGATCCGCGCAGGGCCGGCAAATCTGCGGCGCTCTGTTGCGGCAAATTAATTCAGCAGATTGTAAAGGCGTATCAATGAACGTCATCGCGATGAGCGCGATCGGATCGCATCGGAGCTTTTCAGATAAGTGCGCGACCTGCGTCAACCCCAGCTGATGATCGAGGAGCGAGAGGTTGCGCGTGCCGAGCATCAGCCATTTGGCGAAAAACGGTCCCGACACGCCATAGTATGCCGCGTGCCTTGCCAACCACGACGAGAGCAGTTCGTCGTCGACCGGCTTCAGCACCACCGGCAGCGGCCTATGGGCGTCATCGTCGTCGATCATTGGAAAGTCGCCTCGTCTTCTCCCACGGGTTTGTAGCGCTCTAGCGCTTCGTCGGTGATCCGTTCGGCACCAGTTTCGATGGCTTCGATCGCCACGTCATTGAGCATGCGGAAAATCCGTGCGCTGACCCCGCCGCTGACCAACAGAATGCGTCGCAAGCCTTTCACCGTCAGAATGCTCGGTTCCTTCAATGGCAGGTTACGCACGATGGCAAGGACGAGTTGCTCGAACTCTTTGTCCGCTATCCATCGCGGTAATGAGATGGAGTCAAAGCGGCGCGCCAATTGCACATCGCCATTGATCGCCTGGCGCGCTTCCATAATCCCAAAACAAACCAGAGACAGTTTCAGTTCGTTGCTCAAATAGCGCAGTGTGTTGAAGACGACGCGCTGTTCGCGCCATGAGGCCGCGAGCACGTTATGGATCTCGTCCAAAACCAACACCTGGACGCCGAGGTCGTCCAGCAAGCGGACTGTGGTCCTTTCGAGTTCGACGATCGTGGCGCGCGGGTTCAGCGGCGCGCCCAGCACTGCAAGAATTTGCGCGAAGAGACGGCGCTCATTTGGCCGTCCTGCCAGTTCGACAACCAATAATTTCGACTGCGGTCCATGTGGCTTTTCACGGGCGCTCAGCACGTAGTCGTCTTTGAACTTTTCCACCAGCATGGATTTGCCCATGCCGCTGTCGCCATAAACAGCCAACGACGGCATCCGCGTTGTTCGCGGATGTTTAAGCAGCGCGTTCAGATGTCCGAGTATCTCAAGCGCTTTGGGATAGGCGATCCACCGCTTCGACCGGATAAAATAGATGCGCTCGTCGATGCTCTCGGCCAAAACGGCGCCGGCGTCATCCGTCAGATGGTCGGGTGTTCCGGTCACGTTGCCGCTCCACGAGTTCCAACACAGTTGGTATGCGCGAGTCGATGCCGCTCATCGAGCCGAAATCCGCCTCATCCCCATTTTTTGTTTTGATCGGCGCCCGTCGGGCGGCTGCGGTCTTGGCGATCGCTTCGTCGATCAGTTTGCGCTGCGTCAGCGCTGTCTTGGTGATCTGCTCGTCGTTCCGCTCTCTGCGGCCTTTTCTACCCAGCGCTTCCCTGCCTTGTTTCCACTCCCGGAGGCCGATGACAGGGAAATTAAGAGGCCGCGCGCGGGCTTCCAAAAAGCGACCGTCGGGATGTTGAACAAATATTCGTGAAACGTCTCGTGGATCGAATTTGACGAGAAGCTCGCCTTTCGTGTGTCCAACTAGGCCAGAGAGCGCATTCGACCAATAGGGAATATCATGGAGCCAGATCCCGTCCGGCCTGAGCATACGATGGGCGTCAGGCAGGAACGAAACCCAAAACGCCATTCGGTCTTTGGGCATGCGCAAGGCCAGCGAAGCCTCATGTTCACGCCATACGGCGATGGGGGGGCGGAGCAGGGCGCTGTGAATTTCCTCGTTGTAGCGCCCGGCGATCTCCCATCCCAACGCGCATTCGAATTCGCGGAACGTCATCGCCGCGAAGCGCCCCGGCTTGTTGCGTTGGCGGGCGATTGGATTGGCGAAAGTAGATCCTGGATAAAAATGTACGCGTCCCATCATCGTGCCAATCAGGCGTTCAATGTGCCCGCCATAATGAGGAGTGCCTGCGGGCCGAAAGATGAGCTTGATGCCCTCTTCGCGGCAGGCCCATGCAAAAGCACGGCTACGAAAATCAGCGCCATTGTCCGCGTGCACGGCCTCGGGCAAACCGGCGGCCGGCCAGGAAGCGTTGATCTCGCGTTCCTTCAACCACGCGGTCTTGTCATAAACCGCGTTCAACATGCAGAGGCCGAGTGAGACGCGCGACGGCTTGTCCATCGACAAATGAAAACCAACGACCATGCGCGTGAACACGTCGATGGCGAGCGTCAACCAAGGTCGCTTTTTCATTGTTTCCCGAGTCGTTTCATCGACCAGGAAAACATCGACTTCTGTGTGATCGATCTGCACAACTTCAAGCGGTCGCGACGCCACATACTGACCCGGCACTGCCTTCGTGGCTTTGACGCCCTTTGCGTCTTTGCGCTTTAGAGCAACAGTTCGCCTTTCAATTCGATTGACGCGCGCCTTGATCGTCCGGCGGTCTGGAAGCGGCAAGCCTTTTTGTGCGCACCGCGCCCGCACTTGCTCGATCAGATACGTCATGGTCGGGCGCTCGGGTTTCAGATAAATCTCGTGGATCGTCGAGGTGATCAGCTTCTCGCGTTTGGCGTCCAACACCAGCGTATCTTTGCGTCGCCCCAGCGCGCGCGGTTCGACCGACGACACTGTGCCCTTGGCTCGATAGGCCGTGATCAAACGATACATTGTGGATCGACTGACGCCCAATTCCTGTGCGACTTCATCGACGGCACCGATCGACAGCCTTTTCTCGTCGTACCGCTTTAACAGGCTCCGAATTGCCTCCTCGCGCCGGCAGCCCTCTTCTCGGCACCGAGAAGCATCGTCATCTTCGGGAACGTCGTCTTCGCCGCCCATTGCCGCCTGCCGGATTTTCAAAAAAGGTTGGCGCTTCAAATTCTCAAATTAAACGGCTTTTGCAAGCCATATTGTCAAATTAAATGGATATTCCGAAGCATGATGGCTTCGATTAAATCATTGATTTTCTTGAAAGCGCATTCTCACGCCAAAATGGCTCCCGACAAAGGCGTTGAATTTCGGCTTCTCCTTTCTGAGCCAGAAGCGCTCGATCTGTTCGGCGATAACACGCTCAATCTCGGGCGCGAGCCGAAATACGCCATCCGGCGTTCCACGCTGTTGTTGTGCGAGGCTCGAAGCAAGTCGTGTGCTCCGAAAACGCGACGCCATACGAAAAAGGGTTGACCGCGGAATACCGAGTTGCGTACGCGCGACACTTACGAGTTCGGCGGTCACTTTCCAATTGGACCGACGAAGAAGCTGACGGAGAAAATCCTCGCGTGCTTCCGGGTCTTCCTGTCGCGCGTCTTGCGGTTCAATGCGGTCGGAATCCATCCCCCAACGCTACGGTCGATCGACCGATCGATCAATCCCACTTTAACTGCCAAATTTTCTTGCGTCAGTCTCAGTTGGAGTGCCGTTCACGGCAGTTCAGTCTCAGCCATCCCATTGAAATCATTCAATGGGCGAGTCCCGCCTTGAAAGGCAAATCGACAGCAGCCCTGAAGGACGCCTCACCAGATTTTGCGCCATGCGCGAGCTGGCGATGCGATTTTGGGGCATTCTTCGTAGCAAAGATGTAAAGCGACTCGACAAATGGCTCGACGACGCTCAGCGATCGGGAATTTACGCAATGCAGCGCTTCGCTTGTAAGTTACGCAGCGACATTCAAACGGTCCGCAATGCGGTGGCGGAACCTTGGAGCAAGGGTCAAACCGAGGGACAGATCAATCGATTAAAAACGCTCAAGCGGGCCATGTATGGCCGCGCGAGCGCCGAACTGCTACGAGCGCGTATGATCCCGTTATCGGCATTCACGGCGCTCGAAAAGTGAGGCAGACCCAATAAAATACAAATTATCAAATTAAGCGCAAGGTTAAACTATTGAAATGTATGAAACCGGATTCTGCCTTTTAGATGCAGCGTGACAGCCAGCGCTGGAGACGGAGCTTCACCGTTGCGCGGGCGCCTTGCGCCGGCAAATCTTGGAGATACCGCTCATGCCAGCCGTGTCGGCGGATCGATCGCTTTCCGCAGTCTGGGCAGGCGCCAGACCCGATGGCAATCGCCGATATCAGCCATTGGCCATCAATCTGTTGCGCGTCTAAAATTCATACGCCCTCTCCGAGGGACCAAATCGATTTTCTCAGCACGCGGTCAAGCTATGGCCGAGTTCCCAATCGATCAAGGCGCAACAGAAAGTGAGGAAGACCCCATGAAATGCCGAAAATCAGACCATCCATCCCGAGTCCCGGATTGAACTGCCAATCGACAGCCGAACTTGAGAAGAAGGGCAAATAGCGGCGTCTGCGCCTCGGGCGCTGGCTTCGCCATCGTATTGCCAATAGTGAGGCGGACAACTATTGCTTCGCCGGGGGCGGGCGCGGCCTAGAGGGCGCCGCGAAACAGAGGAACCCGGATTTTCGCGTAAGAGCGCGCTCTAAGCTTTCAGATCGATCGCGTCATCCGCCTTTGGCCGATTCCGCCTAAAGGCGGCGTGATCAAGTGCTAGAGGGGCTGATGAAGAAGATTTTGCCCGTGATCATGTGCGGCGGGTCGGGAACGCGAGTATGGCCCGAGTCGCGCGAGACGTTGCCCAAGCAGTTCATTCCGCTGGTCGGCGAGCGATCGACCTTCCAGACGACGATGGCGATGCTGGCGGACCCGGCCTTCGAGCGGCCGATCGTCATCTCGAATTTCGATTATCGCTTCCTCGTCGCCGACCAGCTGCGCGAGATCGGCGCGCAAGCCGACGTTGTCTTGGAGCCCTCGCGCCGCGACTCCGGACCGGCGGTCGCCGTCGCCGCGGGCCTCGCCGCGCGCCGCGCGCCTGACACGGTCGTCGTCGTGCTCGCCGCCGATCATGTGGTCCGCGATCCGGCGGGCCTCGTCGATCTGTGCAAGCGGGCGGGCGCCGCCGCCGCTGAAGGCTATATCGTGACGCTCGGGGTCAGGCCTGACGGTCCGGCGACCGGCTATGGCTATCTGCGTCCCGGAGAGCCGCTCGCGACCTGCTGCGAGGTCTATAAGCTCGACGCCTTCGTCGAGAAACCAGACCGCCAAACGGCGCAGGATTACGTCGACGCCGGCTATTTCTGGAACAGCGGCAACTTCATCTTTCGGGCCGACGTAATGCAGTCGGAGATCGCGCAATTCGAGCCCGGCATTTTCGCTGCCGCCGAGGCCGCGATCGAGGCGGCCCGCCAGGACCTCGGCTTCATGATTTTGAACGCCGAAGCCTTCGCGCATGCGCCGAAGAAATCGATCGACTACGCCGTGATGGAGAAGACGGAAAAGGCGGCGCTGATCCCGGCCGACATCGGCTGGTCGGACGTCGGCACCTGGCGCGCCGTGTGGGAATTGTCGGAGCGCGACGAACGCGGCAATTCGGTGCGCGGACATGGCGTGGTCATGGACGCGCGCAACGTGCATGTGCGCTCCGAGGACACGCTGACCACGGTGGTCGGCGTCGACGACATCATCGTCGTGACGACGCAGGACGCGGTGCTGGTGCTCAGCCATGAGCATGGCGATCAGGTCAAGCAGCTCGTCGATCAGCTGCGCAGCGAGAACCGACGCGAAGCGGGAGAGCACAAGCGCATTTTCCGGCCCTGGGGCTATTATCAGGGGATCGACGAAGGCCAGCGCTATCAGGTGAAGCGCATCGTGGTGAAGCCGGGCCAGCGCCTGTCGCTGCAAAAGCACTTCCACCGCGCCGAGCATTGGATCGTGGTGCGCGGCACGGCGGAAGTCGGCCGCGACGACGAGATGCATCTCGTCCACGAAAACGAATCGATCTATTTGCCGATCGGCTGTAGGCACCGCCTGACCAATCCCGGCAAGATCGATCTGGAGCTGATCGAAGTGCAGACCGGCTCCTATCTCGGCGAGGACGATATCGTCCGCTTCGAAGACGCGTATAATCGCGTGAGCGCATCTCACTCAACAACCAATTAGTCTACCGCGAATTATGGAAGTTTAATAATGATGCGCGCATTAATCACCGGCGTTACAGGACAGGACGGGGCTTATCTCTCGCAGTTTCTGCTCGACAAGGGCTATGAGGTGCATGGCGTGGTGCGGCGCTCATCGCATCGGGGCGTCGAGGACCATCGCCTGCGCTGGCTCGGCATCAGCGGCAAAGTGAATTTGCATGACGCCGATCTCGCCGATCTCTCGAGCCTGCTGCGTACCGTGCAGGAGGTCCAGCCCAACGAAATCTACAATCTTGCGGCGCAATCCTATGTCGCCTCCTCCTGGCGCCAGCCGGTGCTCACCGCCAATGTCACCGGCGTGGGCGTGACCAATGTGCTCGAAGCGATGCGGCTCGGGGCTTCGAAAGCGCGCTTCTATCAGGCGTCGTCCTCGGAAATGTACGGGCTCATTCAGGAGCCCATGCAAAGCGAGAAAACGCCGTTCTATCCGCGCAGCCCTTACGCCGTGGCGAAGCTTTACGGCCATTGGATCACGGTGAATTACCGCGAGAGCTTCGGCCTTCACGCCTCCTCCGGCATTCTCTTCAATCATGAGAGCCCGCTGCGCGGCGTCGAATTCGTCACTCGCAAGGTGACGCGTGGCGTCGCATCGATTAAGCTCGGCCTCGCCAAGGAATTGCGTCTGGGCAACATCGACGCCAAGCGGGATTGGGGGCACGCCAAGGATTACGTGCGCGCCATGTGGCTGATGCTGCAGCAGGAGACGCCGGACGACTATGTTGTCGCGACGGGCGTCACCACCACGGTGCGGGACATGTGCCGCATCGCTTTCGACCATGCGGGCCTCGACATGGAAAAATTCATCGTCATCGACCCCGAGTTCTATCGTCCGGCCGAGGTGGACGTCCTGCTTGGAGACTCCAGCAAGGCGCAGCGGGTTCTCGGGTGGAAACCGGAGATCGGTCTTCGCGAGATGATCTGCGAGATGGTTGACGCCGATCTCGATCGGCTGCAGCGCGAGCTGGCCTAACCTGAAGCAAAGGGCGCGCGATGGCCGCCTTCGAGCGCATTTTGGTGACGGGCGGCGGCGGATTCGTCGGCGGCCATCTCTGCGGCGCTCTGGCCGAGGCCTATCCGCAGGCGGCGCGGGCGATGTTGTTGCGTCCCGGCGAATGCGGCGGCCATGAGGGTTTCGCGGCGGCCGTCGCCGATCTTGTCGACGAAGCCGCGATCGACGCGCTGATTGCGCGCCTGCGCCCCGACCTCATCGTCCATCTCGCCGGTCAAGCGTCGATCGGTCAGGCGCTGCATGCAGCCGAACTGACCTGGCGGGTGAATTTTCACGGCTCCTTCGCGCTCGGCGCGGCGGTCTCCCGATACTGCCCCACGGCGACGTTTCTCTTCGCCTCGACGGCGGCGGCCTATGGCGCGAGCTTTCGCGGCGGAATGTTGAACGAAGACGCGCCGCTGCGACCGGTCGACGTCTATAGCCGCTCGAAGGCGGCCGCGGAGAGCGCGCTCGCTGATCTGCTCCCGTCCAAGGGACGGCTGATCGTGGCGCGGCCGGTCAATCATTCCGGACCCGGCCAGCGCAATCGCAATTTTGCGCTCGCCTCCTTCGCCGCGCAGATCGCCGCGATCGAGACGGGCCGCGTCGCGCCGCTGATCAAAGTCGGCGATCTGTCGAAGGCGCGCGATTTTCTCGACGTGCGCGATGTGATCGACGCCTATATGCGGCTGATCGACAAAGCGCCTGACCTGCCCGCGCCGGTTTCGATCTTCAACGTCGCTTCCGGGACGGCGCATCGCCTGGAGGCGCTGCTCGAGCGGCTCCGCAGACAGTCCAAGGCGCAATTTGAAATCGAGGTCGATCCGGCGCTGCAGCGACCCGGCGGCAGCGACCTCGCCAGCGTCGCCTGCGACGCGACGAAGCTGATCGAAGCGACCGGCTGGCGTCCGCGCCATGATATCGACGACATGCTACAGGCGCTCCTCATTGATGCCCGCGCGGAGGTGAAAAAATGAATGCGCCCGAACGATTGTTGTCTTTTCTGGGGAGGTCTGTTCCCTTTACTCCAGTCGGTCATGTCGACAAGATTGAGCAAGGCATACTTTATGGGTGGGCGTATTTTCCGAAAGCGCCAAAGCGACGCTGCCTGATCGATGTTTTCGTTGGTGACGCCTTTGCCGGGCAGGCGCTCGCAAATTTACGTCGCGATGACCTATTGTCTGCGGGAATTGGCGACGGAGCGTACGGATTTGCGGTTGACCTTAGACACGCCAGCGTCTCGCCGGCTTTGAAGGTCGAGGCTTTTGCGCTGACTCAAAAACGCATGGTGCTCCTCCCTTCAGCACTATCAACCGCAGCGCCCCGCAAGAAAGTGCTCCATCATTCAAACAGGCTGGACTATCTACGGACTACCTTCGTGAACTCCCCTCGTCCCGGAGACATCGGGCCGTTTGGTTTGCCGGTCCCCTCTCCAAAACGCGCCGCCCATGAGCGACTCGTGGGAACGGTGCCAGGCGGGGTTCTTCGATATCCCTCTCCAACGCCCCCCTTCTATGAGCGACTCGTGGCACCTACGTCGATCCCGGGTCCGCCTCTCTGCCTTGGACCGCGGCTCGGCGCATATCAGGACTTCATTCGCTATCAATGGGGGCAGGCCGAACTATTCGAACCCTCCTTGATCTCGTCTGAATACGCCGCGTTCCTGAAATGGTATCTTTCAACTTACGGTCGCATGCGTGGATCGATGCGAGTGCCTCTATCGGCCTCGGACATAGAATTCCTGAATAAAGACGTGGGGTCTCACGGTATCTCTGTAGCGCAAAAATTGTTTGCTGATTCTTTCGCAGCCGCTGCCGAAAGCGCGTCTGCACTTGAGAACGCATTTGTTTGGAGCGCCTACAACTCTGCCGTACTCTCGGTCGAAGATTGTCTCGTTCGAGAGGCCGATCAGCGGATTCTCGCGGAAATAGTGGGAGGATCAAGAGACGAGCCGTATCCGGTGACGGCATTCATGCTCCACTTTGTGAGGAACAATCCATTCCTAGAAAGTTTCCCGTTCTCCACCGTTGACGAACGGGCGTTCATTTACTTTATTGTACTGATGTTCGCTATGACCGCGCCGCACTTTCTGCGCTATGTTCCCGCCCATTGGCGAAACGCTTTATTTGAGGAGAACGGTA